>ERZ1066136.65-NODE-65-length-116453-cov-19.787015_pt1 | contig 116453 bp, 128 predicted proteins | sample MGYA00382783_ERZ1066136 | MGnify/ENA primary metagenome ERZ1066136 (study PRJEB33369, sample SAMEA5778366) | biofilm metagenome | biome: Industrial cooling water; feature: Water cooling tower basin; material: Biofilm | place: United Arab Emirates | collected...
CCCCTGCTGCCTTCAGTGGGGGTTTTTTGCGTCCCTGTAAACCTTCGAGTAAACCTCTGCCAGCGATGGGGTTGCCAGTTGATAGAGTTCAACGGTGAAGCAGATCATGTCCACTTGCTGTTTGGCTACTATCCCCAACTTGACCTCTCCAAGTTCGTCAACAACTTGAAAACGGTCACCAGTCGCATGATTCGGAAAGAGTTTGCTAGTCATCTTCGGAGGTACTATCGTAAGCCGGTGTTTTGGAATAGTTCGTACTATGTTGGTTCTTGTGGCGGGGTAACCGTCGAGATGCTGAAGAAGTACGTTCAGTCCCAGGGTCAGTAGCATCATCTATTGGGGGCCTCGGGGGTATCGAACCCCACTCAGCCCCCGCGCCATTCTTCCCCGCACTAAACCTCGGATGAGTAAACACATCCTCGGTTATAGTGGGGGGCTGCTGGCTAGATTGCTCAAATCCATGCAGATCCATGTGGTCGAGTGAAGCAATGTGGTCGAGTGAAGCAGATGTCTAATTCCTTACTGATTAGTTCCTTTGCGACCTGGAAACCTGAGCAGTCGTCTAATTCATCCGATGATTTACTCGCTGCCATTCTGGAAGAACAGGGGTTTCCGGCTCCAGTTCATCTCCTGCGCCAACTGCCCGTGGATTTTGACCTGGCCCCAAAGTTAGTGATCGCCGCGATCGCAGAATTGCAACCCCGAGCTGTGATCTGCACCGGCATGGCCGAGACCAGAACTGTCTTGAGTGTGGAGGATCGGGCTATCCATCGGCAACAGGTCAGACAGACTGCTGTGAACGTCGAGCAACTGGTTGCTGGCCTAACCCATACCCGGATCAGCCAGGATGCTGGTAATTTTGTCTGCAATTTTCTCTATTACAGTGTGCTGGCCCATTTGGACAGACAGGGGCAGGAAAACCAGGATAGGAAAACCCCTGGTCTATTTATCCATGTGCCGAGACTTCATTCCGCTAACCAGAGTGGCATGGTGGCCGATTTTTTAACCCTCTGCGATCGACTGCTCCAGTAACTGCCATCCAGCCCGCAGGAAGGATGTTGAGCTAGTTATTCGTCGCGAAATGGTAACTTATGCAGCTAGAAATACTCTAACTGGGATAGATATCTCTCCGACATAGGGTATACTTGTGTAGTTTGTAGGTGCTGGTAAACATCAGACGCCACTCTTCGCTCTAAGTCTTTTTAGGGTTTAATCTGGCATGTTTCCTGTCTTTGCAACTATGCTTTTCGCTCAAGAGCTACCCAGGCTGACCCCTAACCAACTGCCAGCCCTGGAGCAGCAGGAACGTTCTGTTTCATCCACCCAAACACGACGTCCTGCGCCAAATCCCATTCCGCCCCCCCCTGCACCTGAATTTCCTGGGATCGAAATTGTCCCTGGACCAGGTACTTTGCAGTCCCCCCCAGAGAATGATTTTGCCCCCCGGTCGCCCCTGGAAACCTTTCAAGTACAGGAAATCCGTCCCCTTCCCGGTCAACTGGACAATGTTCCTGTCTTTAACAGCAATAGTCCGGAGATGGTCCGCACCGATGGCATTCTCCTTTCTACCTTTCCTGGCCAGGGCAAACGCTATCCGGGTGCCCATCTCAATTTTCCCCTGCAAGGTAGATTTGACCTGTTTGCCCATCATGTCACCCAAACGGACACCCCGGACGATGTCACCACCCTATACCTGGGCTTACTGGTCTATAACCCCACCGAGCGCACCGTTTTTGTAGACATTTTGCAGGGAGCTAGTTTTCTCAGCACTCCCGATGCTCCCTTCCGCCAATTACCCGCGGTGATGGATAACCCGATCGGCTACGTCTTTTCTGGCCCCGGTAGCCGGGTCACCAATCAGGTTTTACGCGGACGGCGGCAGTCTAACTGGCCCTCTCAGCTCCTCATCCCCCCCCGTGAAGCCCGGATGCTGGCCAGCCTTCCCATTCCCCTACCTAAGCTCAGACCGACGCTGAGTCGCAGTCCATTGCGTCCCCCCTTTCTCAATGCACTGGGTGAAGTTCCTCCTCTGGCAGCCTTCGCGAACGAGTTACCTCCCCTACGCAATGTGGCCCCTTCTTCCAACGGTCGTTCTACCCTGATGTACCTCAATAGCAGCGGGCCAGTCTATGCTGCCAGTATGGCTCTCTACGCCCAGCGCAATTTTGATGGCTCTGAACGTCCACCCACCCAGGAAGATTGGCAAAACTTGCTGCTGACGGGACAGTTGGTCAATCCGCGCGATATTCCTCCCTCCCCTCCTGATCGCTTTAACACTAACAGTGGACGGATTTTCTACGGGCGGGTCGCTGGTATCAGCCAGGGATCGCGATGGCAGTCCAAGGTGACGGACAAATCCCAGGGGACCCATCTCACCATTCCCAAACGAGGGCAGTCTATTTCCTACGGGTTAAGTACCCTACCAAGGGGAACCTTAGGAACCGGGCAGATCCAGAGTGCTCCCATGCTGGCCCGCTATCCGGATACCGCCTACCTGGCTCACGGTAACTATGGCGTTCACTACGATTTGACCTTACCCCTGTTTAACGCTACCAACTACAGCCAGACCGTGGCCCTGACGATCCAAACCCCTATCAAGGAAGATACCTTTCGGGGCAGGTTAGAATTTCTCAATCCCCCCGCTCCTCAGGTTTTCTTTCGCGGCACAGTCAGGGTAACCTACAACGATGAGTTGGGGATTTCCCAAAATCGCTATGTCCATCTGGTGCAACGTCGAGGTCAGATGGGGGAACCGCTGCTGGTCTTAAATCTGAAGCCTGGAGAACAACGTCAGGTCAGTGTTGATTTTCTCTACCCCCCCGATGCCACCCCTCCTCAGGTGTTAACTCTGACCACGCTCAGAACTCCCGGTCTGGTTACAACCCAGCGACCCTCGCCTGTACCTACGACAAGCTCCCCTTCCCAAACCCCGGCTCCCCCCCCCAAAGCCCCTGCCCTTCAGAGCCGGACATCCTCACTAACCACTGCCCCGTCTAATCCTCAATTCCATCCGCGCTGATCGTTTACTACAGTCTATGGAATCTTCCGAGGTCCGACGTATTTTCATTGGGGATGTCCACGGCCACTATGATGGTTTAATGCGGTTACTGGAGACGATCGCTCCCGGTCAGGGGGATCAGATTTTTTTTCTGGGTGATTTGATCGATCGCGGACCAGCTAGTAGCCAGGTGGTAGAGTTTGTTAAAAATAGCCCCTACCCTTGCCTCCTGGGTAATCACGAATTGATGATGTTGAGTGCCTTTCCCCAGCAAACAGAGCATGAGTTGAACCTGTTGTCCTGGTTGTCCTCTGGGGGACGGGAAACCATAGCGGGCTACACCAGCCGAGACCTCTTCCTGGAGCATGTGGAGTGGATGCAAACCCTACCCTGCTTCCTCGACCTGGGAGATATCTGGTTGGTTCATGCCGGAGTGGAACCTACTCTCCCCCTTGCTGAGCAAACAACAGAAGAATTCTGCTGGATTCGCTCAAATTTTCACCGCAGCGATCGGCCGTTTTTTGCTGATAAGACGATCGTCACCGGCCATACAATTACCTTTACGCTTCCAGGGGTAGAACCGGGACAAGTTGCTGCAGGAAGGGGCTGGATAGATATTGACACGGGAGCCTATCATCCTAAAAGTGGCTGGCTCACCGGCTTGGACTGGACTGCTCAAACCGTCTATCAGGCAAATATTTTCAGTGGGAAAACTCGTACCCGCCCGCTGGCAGAAGCGACTACCCCCATTCAGTGGCTATCTAACTAAAGGTGCCTGCCCCCCAGCCACCCTCTCTCCAGAATGGTGCGCCTTGGCAGTCGAGCCATTGACAAGATCTATCCAATCGAGAGATGGAGAGCTAAATATTGGCGGAAGCTATAAATTTAATCTGCCGATCGAGTCAACTGTGTATTGTTACTCTAGGGTAGAGCAATCCTATTTGAGATCTAAACGGGCTAAAGGGGTGGAACCCCACCCCCCCCTTTTTCTCAACCCATTTAGGGTTGCTATACGCCTGTGTCAGCCCCGTTCTATACCTGTGGCAAGGTTATTAAAGTTGCCCTCCTGGCTGGAAAAGCTACTTTAGAAGTAGATGTAAATTTCTAGAGGCGTAGTATGGACATCGGCGTTCCCAGGGAGATCAAAGACCAGGAGTTCCGGGTTGCTTTAACTCCAGCGGGGGTAAGAACGTTGCGGGAACAGGGGCACCGGGTGTTTATTGAAACGGGAGCGGGGTTAGGGTCAGGTTTCAGCGATGCAGATTACATTAGTTCTGGCGGGGAAGTTTTGGCCACTCCGGCAGCAATCTGGCAGCAAGACTTAATTATTAAAGTTAAAGAACCCTTACCCGCAGAATATGGTTGCTTACGCAAAGGACAACTGCTATTCACCTATTTGCATTTGGCCGCTAGTAGAGAATTGACAGAGCAATTAATTCACTCCGGTGTAACAGCGATCGCCTACGAAACTGTAGAATTAGCCAACCGTTCCCTGCCCCTGCTCACCCCCATGAGTATTATTGCTGGGCGGCTCTCGATCCAGTTTGGGGCCCGCTACCTGGAGCGACAACAGGGGGGACGGGGAGTCTTATTGGGGGGAATTCCGGGGGTGCGTCCAGCCCATGTGGTGATTCTGGGTGGAGGTGTGGTCGGAACTGAAGCCGCTCGAATGGCGATCGGTATGGGCGCACGGGTGACGATCGTGGATATCAATGTGGAACGCCTCTCCTATCTGGAAACGCTTTTTGGCTCGCGGGTAGAGTATCTTTACAGCAGCTCTGCCGAAATCGCCACCCTGGTTCCCCAGGCAGATTTATTGATTGGAGCGGTTCTCGTCCCCGGTCGGCGCGCCCCTATTCTGGTTTCCCGCGAACTGGTTCAGCAAATGCGGACTGGCTCGGTCATTATCGATGTTGCTGTGGATCAGGGGGGCTGTATTGAAACCCTGCGTCCAACCTCCCACTCCGAACCCACCTACCTTGAAGCAGGAGTCGTTCACTATGGGGTGCCCAATATGCCTGGTGCTGTTCCCTGGTCCGCCACGCAAGCGCTGAACAATAGTACCCTGCCCTATATTTTGAAACTCGCCAATCTGGGGGTGGCAGCCCTGGAAGCCGATCCGGCGCTAGGGAAAGGGTTAAACGTTCAGGATCATCATCTTGTCCACCCGGCGGTTCAGACGGTCTTTCCCGATCTGGCTGATTAGGCTTGCGGTGATACTAAAATTCAACCCCCAGCTACCCCTGCCATCGCGTCACGCTAAACGGCCCTCCAAAGCTTGCCAAGTTACCACTTACCTCAGTCTGTTGGTTGTTCGCCAGCAGGCTTTTTTTTAATCGACTGAACCTCTAGAATAATGGAGCGAATATGCCAACAGGATAGTCAATGTCAAGCTGGGAAATGAACCAGGAAACAACCCTGACAGCAAGAGGAAGGCTTTGATTGCCGACTGCAAGAGAGTATGAATTGTATCCTATGGGGAATGATGTTGTAGTGAGCCTATAGCAATCCTATTTGAGATCCAAACGGGGTATAGGGGTGGAAGCCCTTTTGTGGGGGAACCCCACCACCCCCTTTTCTCAACCCCTTTAGAGTTGCTATATCAGCAAAGCAGCCTTTCATCGTCATATTTACGTGAGTTGTACTTCATCAACATGAGTATGCTAAGCATCAAACAACAGGCATGGTTAGGGTGGGGCACAGTCCTGGTAGCTGCCGCCCTTATTTCCCTTACTTCCGCTATTATTATCTATCCCGAAGTAAATAAGCAGAATATTCTTACAGCCCTGCGCTTCAGTTCATTGACCACAGCTTTGCCTTTTCTGATCCTGTTTGTTGCGCAGCCACTATCAATCGTAAGGCAGGAGATTAGACCATGGTTGCAGGAGAACCGTCGCTATCTATGGTTGATCCTGACCATTTCCCACCTGATTCATCTTTACCAAATTTACCTTTTTTACCAATTGGGAAGAAGCTGCCCTTTGGCCGTATGGATAGCCGCTGGGCCAATGTGGATCATCATGGTGATATTTTCAACCATTGAACTGGTAACTCCAAATCTGCTTGGCTATACCTATCAGGTTAATTGGGCCAGGGCACTGAATTGGTTTTATGAGATTGGCACCTGGTATATTTGGCTAAGTTTTACGCTTGCCTTTGGGTTAACGTCTATGGCCCATCGCCTCCTGTTTTACAATATTCCAGCTTTGGTGCTGTACCTGGCAGGCGCAATAATCTATGGCATGGTCTGGTGGTGGAAGAGATTTGCTGTGTAACAACCCTCGGGCCTTATTGCTTCGACCTCTTTAAACTCAAGCCTCGAGTTCAGACCTGTTGCAAGCTAGGCTCACGCTCCGGTGTTTCCCTCAACTTCCAGGGAGACTCACCCGTGAGCAGTTCCACCACATCCATCCCATTGCCAATCACCCCCGGTACACTAGGATACCCCGCACTGGCTCCGACCAGAAACAGGTTGGGTAACTCTGTAGTGTAGCCGAGCCGGTTCAGCCCTACCTGACGGGGAATGAGGTTAGCTCCATAGATATTGCCTTGGGGTTGGCCCAGAAAAAATTCGCTGGTGGTGGGTGTGCCATAAACCTTCATGCGGGTATAGCGATCGACATCGGGAATCAAATCCCGCACACTGGCCATGACCTGCTGATAGACCTGGCGTTTTCTGGCTTTATAGGCAGCGCTATCGGTCTCCTGTAACTGTTTGAATGGCTGATAGGGACAGACGGTGGCAATTTCCAGGACATGATGCCCGGCTGGAGCCATCCCCCCTGCACTGGTTTTCATTGTTGGGCAAGAGAGGAAAATCCAGGGATGGTCTAAATTGCCCTGCAATTGCTGCTCATATTCCTGGTTAAGATCACCTGTGGGGTAATACCAGAGGTTCCAGTTGCCAATTCCGTAGTTCTCGGGCTGAAAGCGTTCATCTAAACCCAGATAAATGTTAAATGCACTGGCAGAATATTCGTAATCGGTGAGGCGATGGTACTCTGCCTGGCTCAGGGCGGCAGGATTAGGGATCAACTGCACCGTCAGTTTGGGATCTAAGTCGCTGATATAGGCCCGTCTGGCCTGATAGGTTTGATTTCCCGCCCGTACACTGGTCACTTGACCCGCCTCCACCTGGATCTGTTCAACCGGAGTCGAAAACTGGATCACCCCGCCATTAGCTGTAATGGACTCAACGATCGTGTCTACAAAATGCTTGAAATGGTGCTGCGGGTAGTAGGCTCCCTCCGAGTAGTCCCACACCAGGGAAGTATGGGTGAGCAGGGCAATCTGATTGGGGGGGAGGGCATAGTCGCCACTCTGGCCCGCCAGTAGGGCCTGCAGTTTGGGAGAAAGTCCAACGTGATCATATAGATCCTGGAGCGTCCAATTCCGCTTGGCATAGAGGTTCCAGTAGCGGGGCAGTTTCAGCCAGTCTGTCCATTTCTGGTTATACCAGCGCACCTCCCGCACCAGACGGCGAATGTCCTGATGCAATCTCTGGATCTCGTCACAATAGCGGTTGATCGGTTCGGCTTCTTCCGGATAGGTAAAGAGCAGGCGATCGCGAAATTGCTCCCAACCAAGGGGAATTCTGAAATCGACATCCGGTGTAATCACCCGATCGATACAGTCGGGGTCAAGGGAATTAAAGGGAACATGACGCTGGATGTAATCTAGAAATTTGCCGATCGTCTGTTCAGGGGCACACTGAGAAATGTAATGAACATCCGCACAAAACCGATATTGACCATAGTCAAAGGTATGACAGCACCCTCCAGGCAGATAATGTTTTTCCAGCACCACCACCCGATGGCCCTGGTGGGCAAGGCAAGCAGCCGCTGATAGTCCCCCCAATCCCGCTCCTAAAATCACATAATCAAAGCTTTCCATCTCTTCCCTCCCAAAATCTTTCTTTACAAAGGCGATCGAGAAAGTTGAAGATTTAATTGAGCAGAAAATACTGAGATTAAGCTAAGACAAAGAAGTTAAAACCAACCCGGCATCTTTGCCAATTCATAACGCCATTATAGTCAGCCAAACAAACTCAATCGAACCTTTGTTCATAAATCTCTTGATCGCTTGATCTGTAGCGATCGCTGTAAAACCCCTGAGCGAATAAAACAGTATCTGAAGAGGGATTAATCTATCACCAGAGATGCAATTCAATCTCTGGAATTTAATATGGTTTCACTTGAGTTTGTGATTACCCCAGCCAAGGCAGAACAATTTAAGTACGTCCGTTGGGTTTCAATTGCACGACCAGCAGCCATTACTTTTGCAGTCAAACTGACTTTAGCTGCTGTCACCTCAGACCTAAAGTTTTCTCTGAGTGATCTCTACGGCAGAATACTGGCTTTGATAATTTGACGGTTTTTCATACCTTGAAACACCTGCTCCAAATTGCCCAGGGGAGCTTCAGTATTCAGGAGCAATTCAAAGGGCAGTACCCGACTGGCTAACAGTTCCAGAGCGGCCCGCACAAAGGCTGGAGTGTTGTGAAAAACCCCTTTCAGGGTGAGTTCGCTATAGTGCAGTTGTTCTGTATCTACCGTGATGCTGGTCTGACGGGGACAGCCCCCAAACAGGTTAACGGTGGCACCGGGCCGGGCGCAGGCGATCGCCATTTCCCAGACCGCAGGAACGCCCGTGGCTTCAATCACAATATCGGCTCCAATGCCCTGGGTTAATTCCTTCACAATCTGGGGTAAATCGCCCCCCTGATGATGGTTAAAGGTCTTGACAGCCCCCAGTTTTTGCCCAATGTTTAACCGTTCTTCTGAACCCCCAAACAGAAACACCTGTGCCCCCCGATGGGCCAGTACCCCCACAAACATCAGCCCAATTGCCCCATCACCAATCACCACAATCCGAGGGGGGGTGGGCCAGGTAAAACACTGTTCCGGTTGAAAGCCAGAGCGGGCAATACCATGCAGCACACAGGCCAGGGGTTCTGTTAAGGAGGCTAAGGCATCGGGTAAGTCGTCTGGGATGGAAAGCAGATTGTGCCGGACGATCGAGGCTGGAACTTTCAGATATTCAGCAAACGTACCATTATTAAATTCCAGACTTTGACAGAGGGAATATTCCTTGTGGAGGCAGAAGAAACATTGCCCACAGGGTGCAGAATTATTGGCTACCACCCGATCGCCGATCTGCCAACTCGTCACCCCCTGGCCCAGGGCAACAATTTCTCCTGCAGCCTCATGGCCAAACAGAATTGGAGGTTGGAGCATCCGGGCATGGCCCCCACGCCGCCATACTTTTAAGTCTGTGCCACAGGTCGTTGCCACCTTCACCCGCAGGATTACTTCTCCCGGTGCAGGGGTGGGATCGCTGACCTGTTCCAAGCGTAAATCTTCCTGACCGTAAAGGACTGCTGCTAACACCTTATTCCTCTTCTGGCTGTTATCTTTACCTATTGTGCGGGATTCAGGGCAGTCTTGGTGCTGGCTGCTCAGAACTTATGGTTGAGAATTCCAGCCAGAATCAGTCGCACACTTTCCTGGGCATGCTGTTCCACCACCGCCGGACTGAGTCGATCGACCTCTGGCATCAGATGTTTCCAGTTTTCATGAATATTGAAGTAGAAAATACAAGCACCGAGAATATGTACGGTGGTCAGCCAGGGATCAAGGGCCCGAAAGCTACCCTCCGCCATGCCCCGTTCCAGAATGTCAATTAAGGGGCCGATCGCATCCGCCCAGTGTCCTGTGAGCAGCTTAAAGTACTCCCCCTGATTCTGATTGGCTTCCTGGAACCAGAGCATACACCGCTGGGGATGGGCCGCTTCGTAGGCAATCACGGTGCGAATAAATTTTTCTAGCGCAACTTTGGGGGGTAATTTTTCTAGTTGCAGGGGAGCGATCGCTTCACAGGCTTCCTGGGCGGGGCGGCACAGGACAGACCTATAGAGACCTTCCTTGTTTTCAAAATAATAGTGAATCATGGCGGTGGTAATGCCAGCAGTGCGGGCGATCGCTTCAATCCGGCCCCCCTGCAAACCCCGCCGCGAAAATTCTGCTTCCGCCGCATCTAAAATTTGCTGTTTCGTTGCCTCTGGATCGCGCACTGAACGACCGGAAGAGGAAGAACTGATCATTGGCAATACACCCGCAATACACCGCAATAGACCACCAAACAGGGATTTTCCATCTCGTCTTTCTAAGGTAGCAAGAGAGGGGATAGGCTGGTGACAAGACTAAGCTACGTTAATCGAACTGGGTCAATTGCTGGGAAATGATCTACTGAGGTAACTGAGATAAAGAAAATCCCCGGCGCTGACTGGGTTGTCCGACCGCCACTTCAAACTGGACGCTATCTGTTTGTTCACCACTGCGGATCTGCAGGGTCCAGGTGCCGGGGCGAAGTTTCCAGAACAGGGAGGGGGCCGATTGGGTCGCCAAAAGCTGGCCATTGAGCCGCCACTCAACCGGGTGGTCTGGTGTACCCGCCAGTTTAAATTCCAGTTTGGCAGTGGCTTGCTTCCCAGGATTGCGCTCCACAGCATCGGCAGGCTGAATTAAAAAGTAATCTCCATTGCGGGGAAAGGCAATGCGAAGGGTGGTATCACCCGCTAAGGTCCCCTGGGTGGCCAGCCATTCGTTATATTCCGGTGGTAAATTGAGCCGATAGGACGGAGATTTTTTCTGATTATTAGTCTGATTATGAGCAGGAACAGCCTGAAAGAGGGTATCCCGATGGCGATCGTAGGCGGCCAGATCTTCAGACGTAAAATATTCCTGCACGACGGTGGGACAGGGAGGTGTGGGTTTCCAGCCCGATAAGGCACAGATTGGCCGTTGCACCATTCCCTGGGGAGTCGGAAAGGGAGCGGGTTCTCGATCTTTGTGGAGATGCAGCATAATCCGATTCCAGAGGGGAGCGGCACCTGTCACCCCGGAAACCTTTCGCATCGGTTCACCGTTAAAATTGCCCACCCAGGTGGCTACGGTGTAATCCCGCGTAAAGCCGATCGTCCAGGTATCACGGTAGCTGGAGGAGGTTCCCGTTTTCACCGCCGCTGGGAAGGGTAACTGCAGCACAGACTCCACCCCAAAGGCACGGGCACGGGCATGGGGGTCGCTGAGCATATTGATGATTAAAGCCCAATCCGTTGCTGTCCCAATCCTGGCGAGAGGATCGGGATGAGAACCCATTCCAGGCTGTTCTGGGCGATCGGTTTTAACCACTTTGAGCCCAGGGGGTTGACCCAGACGGGCGATCGTTGCGTAGGCATGGGCTAATTCCCATAAGCTGACTTCTCCACTCCCCAGGGTTAAGCCCAGACCATAATAGTCGGGGGGGCGATTCAGGTGTTGAAAACCCAGTTGGCGTAAACGGTTGAGAAAGGTTGCCACCCCCACCTGTTCCAACACCCGCACCGCAGGAATATTTAAGGAATTGGCCAAAGCCAGCCGCACCCGCACCGGACCGAGAAAGGTTTGGCTGTAATCCTGGGGACTGTAGAGCCTCGCACCTGGTATCCCATAGTGGGTGGGCACATCCGCCAGAATGGTATTGGGACGAATCACCCGCTGTTCCAGCGCCAGGGCATAGAGAAAGGGTTTGAGGGCAGAACCGGGTTGGCGTAGGGCCTGGACCCCATCATTTTCTCCCAGTTGCAATTGCTGAAAATAATCCGGCGAACCGACATAGGCCACCACTTCCCCAGATTGGTTATCAATCACTAAAGCTGCCGCCTGATGGCCATTATGCTGCCTGAGTGAGCGAACCACCTGCTGCACCTGAGTTTCTACAAACTGCTGTAAGGGCAGATCGAGGGTGGTTTGAACCTGGGCGGGGGTGGGGGCAGGAAGTTGAGTCGCAACCCAGAAGAGAAAATGGGGAGCGGCCCAAATCCCCTGATGGCGGGGTTGTAATGTAACGGGCTCCTGGGCAATCCGGTGAGATTGGGTGGCGGTGAGATGGCCCTCTTCCACCATGCGTCTGAGCACATAACGCTGCCGTTGTTTCAAGCCCGACCAGTTGCGATAGGGATGCAGATCCGTGGGATCGTTGGGCAATGCTGCCAGCAAACTGGCTTGCGCTGGGGTTAAATCTGCGGCAGAAACGCCAAAATAAACCCGTGCCGCTGCTTCCACACCATAGACATTGCCCCCCATCGGCAAACGATTGATATAAGCCTGCAGAATCTCATCTCGGCTCATTCCCGCAGCTAAGCGCCAGGCTAACCAGATTTCCTGCACTTTTCCCCCCAAGGTTGCGGGTGTAGGATTGACCATCCGGGCCAGTTGCATCGTGATTGTGGAGGCTCCACTGGTGATCTCTCCCGCTTGTAAACTATCCCGTAACGATCGGGCTATCGCTAACCCATCCAGGGGCCCATGCTGATAAAACCGCCCATCCTCTGCCGCCAGAATGGCCTGAATAAAATGGGGAGAAACCTGCTGTAGCGCAATTACAGCGGTATGGTTCTGATCACGGGTGAGTAAGGTACCAAGGTAGAGATGATTGCGATCGCGAAACTCAATTGCCTGGTCCTCCTGAACTAAATCTGCAGCATGAATCGGAATGAGATAGGGGAACATTCGCACCGCTAAAGCCAGTCCACTGATCAGGATGAACCCTTTAGCGATGGGATGATGGCAAATCTTTTGGGCCCAATTCAATATATGAATGCTGCGATTTTGCATAAGGTATTTGCATAAAGTGGCAAGGTTAGATAGGGCTGACGAGCTAGATCTAAATCACTTCATCTTTTGCAATGTAGCAACCCTAAATAGGTTGAGAAAAAGGGGGGGTGGGGTTCCCCCAAAAAAGGGGTTCCACCCCTTTACCCTGCTTAAATCTCAAATAGGATTGCTATCGTCAAGCCAGATCATGGGACTGGACTGACCTACAAAATGTTGCGTTACGGGGATGGATTGGAACTATACTTAACAGTTTGACGCTGATCTGCCATCATACAAAGGGTGAACCAGATCATGGGATAGATAATTAGATTGGAGACCATAGAAATGAAATCTTTTTTAACGATCGTACTGTTCCTGGGAAGTCTGGCAGTTCCCCTGCTCCATCCCACCGCTGTTCTGGCTCAGGATAATAGCTGTGAAGCTCTCAGTCAGAGTAGTAATGCCCAAAATCCTAATAACCAGTCAACCTATGATGCTGCGTCCAAAACCTTAAATATTCAGGTTGAGAACAAAATGGCAACCGCCTTTTGGGAACAGGCCAAGCCCCAAATTGAACTCGAAGCCGATAAAATTCTGAAAGATTGCCCAACGGTCAATGTCGTCAACTTCAATTTTGGCCCCGGTTATACCGTAACTCGACAAAGAACGAATTAACGCCCCCTGTAAATTAATGATCCCTACAATTGCAGGGCTAACTGAACGGGTTTGAAGCTGCGGCGATGATGGGGGGTGACTCCCAGGCTGGCAATGGCGGCGAGATGTTGTTTGGTGCCATACCCCACATTCTGTTCCCAACCGTAGCCGGGGTAACGCCGGGCCAGGTGTTGCATGAACCGATCGCGACGGACTTTAGCCACAATTGAGGCACAGGCAATGGCATAGGAAGAGGCATCACCATCCACGATCGCCGTATGGTGCTCTGGCTCAAACACGGGAACGGGTCGGCCGTCAATCAAGAGATGATCGTACCCGCCAATGCGTTGCAGCGCCCGTTGCATGGCTAGATAGGTAGCCTGAAGTATGTTGACCTGGTCAATTTCCGCCACAGAGGCCACCCCAATCCCCACGGCGATCGCCTGCTGGCGAATTTTCTGGTCCAAAACCTGCCGTCGCTGGGCAGAGAGGGTTTTAGAATCGCGGACACCGGGAATGGGTTCACAGTAAGCCGGAAGCAAAACTGCCGCTGCCACCACCGGCCCAGACAAACAACCCCGGCCCACTTCATCAATGCCCACCAGCCGTAATTGCCCCCGTTGCCAAAAGGTCTGTTCAACCTGTAGATCTGGAATTTTCACCCTATTCAGCCTCAGTTTGATGGAGAGATTGAGCAGCGATGGCCTCCAGGGTGGCGAGGGGCACCTGATAGAAATACTGACGACGAAACTGCTCTTCCTGCAGGGTCTGGAAAAACTGCTGCTGGGTGGGGTTCATGGCTGCTTCCGTCGCTGTGGCTGGGGTGTAGGTCAGCTTAAATGCCGTTTCTGTTAAGCTATTCTCCGTCCCAGGGCCAGGTATTTCTGCAGCATCGAGCCTGAATCCTAGCGTAGCCAAAGCCTGTAAACCCAACTGGAGGGTACGAAAACTGAGATTGAGCTTGTCCTGCAATTGTTGATAAGTGACCGATTGACTCGTACGGCTGAGATACTTGGCCAGGCCCACCAGTTCGGTCCAGACCTGGAGGGGTGTTTTTTGGGGGGGAGGGGCATAGGCGATCGCCAGCTTTTGATGGGTTGCAATTGCCCGACGCAGCCAGGAGCGTAAATCATCCCAACTATCGGGACAGGAATTGAGCTGAAGAATATTAGCCGCAGGGGGGTGGGGAGTTGTGCGCCAATCCAGTAACCAGTTTTGCTCAGTTTCTCTGGCAGGCATGGGGTTGGCCAGATGGGGAAGCACGGCAATCAAACGAATTTCATAGCGGGGTTGAATCCCTCTTCGAGGATTGGCATAGCTGTTAAAGTCCAGTTCGACCACGATATCCGCCCGCCCCTGGGGTAACTCTTCACGATAATGCTCCCACCAGACCCCAGGAAAACTTTGATCCGTGGTTTCATCCCGGAGCCGAAATTCAGTTTTGATATAGCGTAATTTGTTGCCCTGCAGATCCTTGAGGTTTTGATTCCAGGGGTTTTCAACCCAGCAGTTACGGATCATTAAACGGGGGGCGGGGTTGCCCATGCCGTAGGGTTCCAGCAGTTTTAAGGACTGAAACAGGTCTTCGCCCGGCCGCTGGCCCTCCCCAATCAGGTCCGCTACTGTAACTACCAGATCAATGCTGATGCTTCCAGCTCGAGTCTCCAGGTGGGGGTACTGACCGAGTTTGTGATTGAGCGCCTGCCTAAACAAAGGGACATTGGCCAGAGGTAAACTCAGTCCGGCTGCCAGGGGATGGCCCCCATAGCGATGCAGGAGGTGTTCTTGTTCGGCAAAGAGAGCATACAGATCAATTTGCTGCACCGATCGAGCTGATCCTTTAGCCAGGGTTTGACCATCCCGATCGTCCAGGTCATCGGCATGGAGTAAAACCGTGGGACAGCCATACTCCTGGGCAATTTGTCCGGCCACCAGACCGAGAATACCAGCGGGCCACTGACTATCGACCAGGACGATCGCTCGGGTGGTGGACAGATCCAGCCGTTCCAGTTGGCGACGCACCTGAGTGACAGTTTCTTTTTGTAAGGCTTTGCGGCGGGTATTGGCTAATTCCGTTTCCAGGGCCAGTTCATTACAGCGATCGACCTCCCGGCTGGTGAGCAATTCCACACAAAAGTGAGCATCCCCCTGAATGCGGCTGACAGCATTGATCCGCGGTCCCAAGCCAAAGGAAATGTCCGTGGGGCGATCGCCGGTTTTACGACAGAGTTCCAGCAACTTGGCCACACCGGGACGGGTAGGGTTTTGCAATTGTTTTTGCAATTGAGCAATACCACGCTGGGCCAGATAGCGGCAGTCTCCCCGCAGTTGCACCAGATCAGCAATCAGTCCGATCGCCACCAGATCCAGTAAATCGGTGAGGGGAGCGAGGGGAACCTCCGGCAGGGTAAGGTAGAGGGCTTCAACCAGCTTGTAGGCCACCGCCACACCGGAGAGATGGGCCAGGGGATGGTCAGGGTCAAACTCGCGGGGATTGATCAGGGCAACCACCGGGGGCGGAACGGGGGACAGAGTATGGTGATCCGTCACAATCACATCCATCCCCAAACCGTTGGCATACTCAATTTCAGTCTGATTTGTACTGCCCGTGTCACAGGTGACGATCAGGGTACAACCTGCCGCTTTAAGCCGATCGAGTCCCGCTATATTCAGCCCGTGGGATTCAATTAAGCGATTGGGAATTGTATAAATTAACTGTTCTGCTTGAGAGAAAAAATTGCCTAACCCTTCCCACAGCACCGCCGTTGCCGTAATTCCATCCGCATCAAAATCTCCCCAGATCGCCACCTTTTCACCCCGCTGTCGGGCCCGCTGCAGCCGCTCCATCGCTAGCGTCATCTGAGCAAACTGGAATGGACTGGCAGGTGGGTAATGATCAGGGTTGAGAAACCCCTGGAGCAGGTCTCGATCGCGGATACCTCTTTGCCAGAGGAGTTGCGCTGTATATGCGGCTTTGGGGTTAGTAATACCGGGAAGACAGGAAACCACCTGCTGCACAAACTCTACCGGAGCAGGGCTAGAAGGCGGCATTTGCCAGGTAATAGGTGGTTCTGGCATCGCTGAAGACCGATCAAGGATTCACTTGATTAGTGTTATTATTCAACGGGCTAGGAGGGATTCGAACCCCCGACACCGTGGTCCGTAGCCACGTGCTCTAGTCCACTGAGCTACAAGCCCCCGTAGATTTACTACTCTATCATACCCAACCCGCGATGACGCAAGAACCTGCCTCAAGTTCTTCTAATCCGCTGAATCCCCATCCAGACCAGGCTCAACCTGCTGCACTCAGCCATCTGGATAGTCAGGGACAACTGCACATGGTGGATGTTTCGGCCAAGCAGGCCACGGCACGGCAGGCGATCGCGGCGGGACAGGTACGGATGAAGGCAGAAACTCTGGCGGCCCTGGTTGCGGGAAACAACCCCAAAGGCGATGTGATTGCCACAGCCCGACTGGCGGGTTTAATGGCGGCCAAACAAACAGCTCAACTGATTCCCCTCTGCCATCCCCTACCCTTACAGAAAATTGAAGTCTCCCTCAGCCCCGATCCGCAGTTGCCGGGCTACCAGATTGAAGCAACGGTTAAAACCAAAGCAGAAACTGGCGTGGAAATGGAAGCATTGACGGCTGTTGCGGTTGCTGCCCTCACCCTGTATGACATGGCTAAAGCCCTGGATAAAGGAATTGTAATTGAACAGATTCGCCTGCTCCGTAAAAGTGGGGGTAAGTCTGGGGAGTGGGAGGCTGAAGAAATAAGTTAGCAATCCATATGAGTAGTGCTTGAGGCAAATAATCTCCTGCACCTGGTCAAGCAGTTTTTTGGGTCGAGTAACCGTCGGTAGTAATGCAGATGATGAAGATTTTATCCTGCGTTACTTAAAACTTTATGAAGGCATCTGTGGATATGAACAGGGTAGATATACTGAATTCAGTCCACCTAAGATCCTAATTGGGGGTATTACGCGGACTTTAGTCCATCCAACAACTCGATTAGGACAAATAGGCAGACAAATGTCCACCTAAGATCCTGTTTGGGGTGTTATGTAGACTCAATTCAGTCTAATAACTAGTATACGAAGTCCTAAATTTGGGAAGGGTTTTTAGGCTAGAAAGCCCAATTTCACGATAGTCTTACCCTTTCCAGACTTACGACTTTGGGTACTAGTTAGGCCACCTGCGATATCGAGTCTGGGCAAGTACTTCAGCTCTTCTCACAGATTTTTATGGCTTCGTTTAAGCACTGTCGCTAGCCTCAAAGTTTTAACATTTCCTCATCTTAGATCCACTGTTGAGGCAGTATATTATTCATAACGCGCAGTCGGTTGTTGAGCCTCAGAGATTTACATCTCATGCCAGCTCTGCCCTAACTGCTCAGCCCACCGGACGGACGAAAATCCATCTGACTTTTGAGTAGCAGATCGTAGTCCGCCGGTAGCCTCGACGACGTTAGGCGTAATCGTAAAACATTCAACTAATGAAATCACTCCATGCTTAAACTTGCTACATCCTCTACAATTTCATTCACTTTAAGCCTTACCCTCATTGCGGAGGCGGCCAGTTGTCCTTTAGTTAATGTTGCTGGTAATTACACTATTTCTCTACATACTAAGAGTGCTACGGCCTGGAATGATAATGCGGGTAAAGGTTGTAAAAACACTGCTTATATCGATAAGCCCGTAATTCAGCCCGATGGCTTAATAGTCGCTGGTAGATTATACTGGTCGCCAGCCAATTGGGACGGGGGTAAATTTGGAGGGCGAGTAGAGCCAGGAACAGAGCCAATGCAATGGGTTGGTAATGCTGGTGATACTGAAATGAAAGGCACTTGGCGCAGAGGACAGTTATCAGGAGAATTTGTCCGACGTTTTGTTTATCAAGGTCAGCAGATTGAATGTCGTGGCACAGTGAATGGTTTTAAGACAGGTAAATAATCATGAGATATTCATTATTCAAGCCAAATCTCTGCCTCCTGTTCTTTGTTGCCACCCTCATGTCTAATGTGGAATTACCAAACTTCAGAAATTCCTCAAATTTTCTGCTAATAGATAGCCTAAAATTATCGTCTTTCTCTCAAACGGTTTTGGCACAAAACCTATCATCTAATCTTGTATTGGTTTATGGCAATCCTCGTTGTGGGTGGACGAATCGCTTAATTCAAGAACTAAAAGCAAGGAAAATCCCCTATCAATTCAAAAATCTTGATGTTCAATTGATTCGGAACGAGTGGAATAAAATCCTTGCTCAAAATGGTGTTCCTGATGGTGCTTCTGTCAGTTTACCTGTCGTTTTAGTGAATGAGAAAGTTTTTATGAGACCGAGTATTGAGCAAGTGATTGCTCAAAGAGAAAAAGCTCAAAATTTATCCTCTAAGATACCTAATGGTTGGTACATCGGCGAAAGTAACTCTGATGCAATGATAGAAATCAAAAACAATCATTACTGCGGTGCAAACCTTGAAACAGCAACAACAGAATGTTATCCAATTGCTGATTTAAAATATATCAAGCCAGGTGTTGTTCGTCTCTATGATACTTATTTTTGTTCTCGGATCTTTTTCAGAATTAATCCATCTCGTCCTGGTGAATGTAGAGCAAATGGATGGAATAGTCTGTAGCCTAACCAGCGCTTGCACAGGACGGTCGATACACGCTAGCTTTGAGCTTAATTTACTTGCCGCCTGTGAAGCGCCAGCCGTTAGACCACAAAACCAAAGCAATTGGTTTTCCAATGCAAAGTCTTTTCACGGGGTGATGTAACAAGCTGCCCTTCGGTACGAGCTTTTAGGCGATGCAGCAAGCTGCCTTTCAGTACGTGGTTTAATTTGGTTGGTAGGAATGAGATCGAATTCCTTGGCGATCATTGTTTAATTTGGTTTGTGCGGGGGCGATCGAATTTCCCATTTGTTGCCCATTCCAGCTTTACCATACCTAACATAGCCTCTGTGGAGTGAGGCACGGAGATCTCCCGTTTACGGCCTATTTTTCCACTGCCGCTAGCTATTTCCGTTAGCCGCCATTTTAGATCATTCAAAGCAAGCAAAGGTAATAGAGCTTAGCTCCTGGTAGTGGATACAGGTGTGCATACTAAAATTTATACCGGGACATGGAAAAATATGGCTCAAGCACAACGCCACGCCAGCTTTACTCTTAACCCGCTTAAAGTCTGATTTAGAATGAAATAGCCTTAGGCTCACTCCCCGCTAATATGCACGACCACTTCCCGTAAACTACCGTGTTGACGGTGTTCCCACAGGTAAATCCCCTGCCAGGTCCCCAAAAGCAGCCGATTGTGATTAATGGGAATAGTTTCGGTGGTGTGGGTCAGGGCTGTGCGGATGTGGGCAGGCATATCATCGGGACCTTCCGTACTGTGGCGATAATAGCCTCCCTCTGGAACCAAACGAGCCAGAAAGGTTTCCAGATCCTGCAAAACATCGGGATCAGCATTTTCCTGAATCAATAAACTGGCGGAAGTGTGGCGCAATAGAAGCGTACAAAGCCCAAGTCTGATCCCAGATTGAGCGACCACCGCTTGCACCTGAGCAGTAATCCGGTGCAGGGATTTACCTGTGGTGGAAATTTGGAGTTGTTGTTGATAATGAGTCATGGCTTTCACCTATTAATCCCATCCTAACGAGATATCTCCTTTAAGATCAGGAGAAGACCCTACCTGTCCCAGGTGTCACCTCAACCCCGGCAGACCTCAATGTTAATTTCATTGCGAATCGAAAATTTTGCCCTTATCGATCGACTGGAACTGGAGTTTGCCCCTGGATTAAATGTCCTGACCGGTGAGACAGGGGCGGGCAAGTCAATTATTCTAGATGCGATCGACATTGTGTTGGGAGGAAAAGTCAGCAGCCGAATGCTGCGAACAGGCCGGGAGCGGGCCTTACTTGAAGCCAGCTTTAAGCTCACTAGAGAGATCTCTGACTGGTTGAGCAGCCAGGAAATTGACTTGCTCGAGGATGCAGCCTTGCTCTGTAGCCGGGAGATCAGCCAAACGGTGGGAGGATTACGCAGCCGTTCCCGTTTGAATGGGGTGGTGGTAAATCGGCAGCAACTGGAAGATTTGCGCGATCGACTGGTGGCGATCACTGCCCAGGGACAGGCTGTACAACTGTTACAGGCCACAACTCAACGCCAATGGCTCGATCGATTTGGCGGCGACACCCTACTGGCCCAACGGCAGCACGTTACCTCAGCCTTTAGCCAATTTCAGCAGACCCAGCAAGCCCTGGAGCAGTACTGGGGAACGGAACGTCAACGCTTACAACAACTGGATGTGCTGGAATATCAACTGCGAGAATTGCAACAGGCCGAACTGACGGTGCCAGAGGAGCAAACCTCACTGGAACAGGAGCAGCATCGCCTCAGCCACAGTGTGGACCTGCAACAGCAGAGCTATCAGGTCTATCAAATTCTCTATGAACAAGAAGAAGGCTTAGCCTGTGGCGATTTGCTGGGGCAAGCCGTAACCCTTCTGACGGAGATGAGCCAGTTTGATGAGCAGGTTAAACCCCTGCTGGAGATGGCGGAGAATGCCCTGACCCAGGTGGAAGAGGTGGGACGGCAGATCCATAGCTATGCTGACAGCCTGGAAGCCGATCCCCAACGGTTGCAGGAGGTGGATGCCCGCTTAACCCAGCTCAAACAGATTTGCCGTAAATTTGGTCCAACCCTGGCGGAGGCGATCGCCTACCAGCAACAGATTGAGCAACAATTACAGACCCTCACTGCCGGGGAACAATCCCTGGAAATTCTACAGCAGCAGTTTCAACAGGCAGATATCGCTCTCAAAACAGCCTGTGAGCAACTGACCCAACTGCGGAGCCTGGCCGCCAGAGCATTGGAAACCCGGCTGCTCGATCAACTTAAACCCCTGGCTATGGAACGGGTGCAGTTTCAGGTGCAGTTGCAACCGATTCCCCCCACCGCCCAGGGAGCCGAACTGATCCAGTTTTTCTTCAGTCCCAACCCCGGTGAACCTCTCCAACCCCTGAGTGAAACCGCGTCGGGGGGAGAAATGAGTCGGTTTTTGCTGGCCCTGCGTGCCTGTTTTGCCCAGGTCGATCCCGTTGCCACTTTGGTGTTTGACGAAATCGATGTGGGGGTATCCGGGCGAGTCACCCAGGCGATCGCCACCCAACTGCATCACCTCAGCCAGCATCATCAGGTACTCTGTGTTACCCACCAGCCCATTGTTGCAGCTATGGCGGATCTGCATCTGCGGGTCGAAAAAATTGTCCAGACTGTTCCCAGCGATCCCCAGTCCCCCTACTCTGAACCTGAAACCGAACGAACCGTGGTGCGGGCCAGTGTGCTTGATCCCCAGCAACGTCGTCAGGAGTTAGCCCAGTTGGCGGGAGGTCGATCGGGAGAACAGGCGATCGCCTTTGCTGAATCCCTTTTGCATCAAGCAGATAGTCTCCGTCAACCCCCTGTTGCACCTGAACGCAAGCGGCATAAAGCTAAAACGGGCAAACGCAGTTAAAGGTCCGCTAAGGATTGATTTTTCCGTATCACTCCGGTATATTTTGCTGATTGATTCAGTAGATTAACTATTCTGCCAGCGGACTATTGTGTAAACATAGGTAACACTGCACCTGAGCGTGTGTGGTAAGGGTTATGAGCTTGACCAGTCCCTCCGAGGACAGACACAATCTGATGGATATTGAAGCCGTACAGAAAGTCCTCGGACGATCGCGAGCTTCCATTTACCGCTATGCCAATAGCGATCCCGATAACCTCAATCCTCCCTACGACCCGCAGCGTCTCAACCCAGAGTTGCGTTTGAGCAAAAAAGATCCCCTGCTCTTCCATGCCAATGAGGTCGCCCGATTCGCCAGAGATATTCTGGAAATCAAACCAGTCACCATTGAAGTTCACCAGACACCCGCCGATCGCACTGAGGAGTTATTGCAGGACATTCTGACAGAATTAAAAGCAATTCATATTTTGTTGCAAACTCGATTTTAAGAATAAGTTTTGATTTTGAATTAAGAGATGATGAACCTCATAAAAAGCAATAGAGAAGCCGATGTCTATGTTCCAGAACAATCCTTATCCAAGGCTATTTTCTGGGAGATTAGAATCGAAGATCCTCTGCCAGAGCGTCTACCAGTTCCCTGAAGTCTTGCGGTTGCACAAGCTTTTCTATGTCAACCTGCTTCCCAGTAGAAAGTATTAATCCTGATTATTTTATACTCAACAACTCTACTTACACCAGTGACCTTGAGTAGGAGGTTAGCGTGATACAAAACACATCCTAAGAAGTATTCTGGCGACAAAATCTAAGTAATAATATCTGGTAAGTATTCTGAAGTGTGAGGGTGTAAATATTTGTGGTTTCTTCCTATTCTGATCTCGCCGGGCTGAGCTTACGACCTGCGAACCGGAGTCTTTCTCAACAGGCCAGCATTGGCGTTTTTGACAGTGGGGTTGGGGGCTTAACTGTTTTGAGAGTTCTACAGCAGCACTTACCCCAGGAATCCTTTCTTTACTTTGCTGATACAGCCCATTTGCCCTACGGTAACCGTTGTCAGGCTGAAATTGTCACCTTTGCCCGCCAAATTCTCACCTGGATGACGGAGCAGGGGGTCAAGATGGTGATCGTTGCCTGTAACACCAGCTCAGCCCTCGCCCTGGATATTGTCCGCACTGAGTTTAATTTGCCCATTCTGGGATTGATCCTACCGGGTGCCCGCACCGCCGTCCAACGGGGAAAACGCATTGGCATTATCGCCACCGCCGCCACAGTTGCCAGTGAATGCTACCCCCAGGCCATTCTTGAAGCCAACCCCCAGTTACAGGTCTGGCAGATGAGTTGCCCCGAATTTGTTCCCCTGATTGAGCAAAATCGAATTAATGATCCCTACACTCTGGAAGTTGCCCGCACCTATTTACAACCTTTAATCAAATCCCGCATTGATACTCTTATTTACGGCTGTACCCACTATCCCCATCTCGAGAGTGTGATCCGTAAGGTTTTACCCCGTTCTGTCCAACGGATTGACCCGGCCCGATCGGTTGTCACCGCGGCTGCCCGGGAGCTAGAACTGTTGGGATTACGGAAACAATCCAGGCAAACTTCATCAACCCGTTTCTTTGCCAGTGGTTGCCCTGAGCAGTTTGCCAGCGTTTCCAGCCAGTGGCTCGGTTATACTCCCGTTGTAGAACACGTTGAGTTGCCCCTGCTGCCCTCGCCGCTAACCTCCTCAACCTTAATTTAGAGCAGATTTAGCTTAGAGCAGATTTAGCTTAAAGGAGTTGCTGCACAGGCGTTACTTAGAAGACCGGGGCAGGACTCCTTCCCAACCACAGTGGCGATCTCGGCAGATGTATCGGCCCACAGGGGTGATGTTGCTAATCAAACGATCCAGGGGTTTACGAGGAGTTTTGCGTAAGGGTTGTCCACAGCGGGGACAGGCTCTAGCTCCCCTTGGCTCAGCCATCATTTTTTCTTCAGGAATGCTGGGGAGAGAAGCCACCATGGGTGCGACCGCAGGAGGTGGTTCGGCTAAGGAGGATGCCGTGGAGCCTGCCTGCCGCTGGTTTTGAACAATGACCTGCTCCCCTAAACCAGGTTGAGCCGAGCTATCTTTGGGGGGTGTGGAATTTCTCAATTTTTCCACAGATATTTCTTGTACCCAATTAATAAAATCCTGGCCTAACTGTTGACCGCAAATTTGTAAAGTCTGAACTGAGTCGATCGGCAGGGACATCCACACCCGTTGCACCAGATTGATCACTTCCTGTTGGGGGGGGGCATCGGGTAGAACCAGCATCACTTTCAGGGTTCCTCCTTGACGGGAGGCTTTCAGAGACAGGTTTTGGGGCTGTAGACTCAAGCTAATAGTAGACTCCGGCTCATAAATACTGACCAAAAATATGGCCCTTAGAACTTCTGGATTGATTTGAGTTAATGGGCTGTTGAACATAGCTGTTTTAATCAAACAGGAAGGATATTTAAAGGAATGTATCATAAGTTTTTGCCATTTCTACTCCCATAACGATAACTAATCCCCCTTCAAACCCAACCGTACCCTGTTCACGGGACAATAGAGCAATGCTCATGTTGATCTCGACTTCTTGCCCATGTTGCCATTTCAATGCTTCCGCACCCGGCTGACGGCGTTTAAACCCCTATTCAAGATAAGTGTGGTTTTGCTCCTGCTGTTGGTGCTTAACTCTCCCCTGGCTCAGGCTTCATCGCTGCCGACGGGCTTGGCCAGTCTGCCTACGGGTAATGCGATTACAGATCCCAAAGCCTTGCTGCGTTTATCTTTACCCATTCAAAATTCTGCAGTCAGACGACTTCAGGCTGACATAGAGGACATTGCCAATCAACTGCGGGGAAAACGCTGGGCCACAATTAATTCAGAGATTACAAAAGGAGCAACGATCGTCCGGGATCGCAGCGCCGATCTGCTGGCCAGCATTCCACCCCAGAACCAACCCCAGGCCCAGGTAATTTTGAATCAGCTACAAGCCCAGCTCAACGAGCTTCAAGCCGCCGCCGAAAGCAAGAATCGTGAACAAGTGTTGCAAAAGAAATCCCTGGTTTTAGATCTGGTGGGCGACTTGGAAGCATTAATGGTTCAGGGTTTCCCTTTTAATGTGCCGCCAGAATATAGCTCTCTACCCCAACTATTGGGCCGGGCAACCATTGCACTGCAGACCAATAAAGGCGGACTGACTCTGGTTGTGGATGGTTACAGTGCTCCGGTAACGGCGGGCAACTTTGTCGATCTGGTGCAGCGGGGCTTTTATGATGGGCTGAAATTCACTCGGGCTGAGGAATCCTACGTTTTACAGGCAGGCGATCCCCCCGGTAAAGAGGTAGGCTTTGTTGATCCTAAAACCGGCCAATACCGGGCTATCCCTCTGGAAATTCTGATTCAAGGGGACAAAAAGCCTCTCTATGGAATGACCCTGGAGGATGCCGGACGCTACCTGGATCAGCCAGTTTTGCCTTTCTCTGCCTACGGTACCCTTGCCCTTGCCCGCCCCAGTGACGATCCCAATGGTGGCTCCTCTCAGTTCTTCTTTTTACTGTTTGAACCTGAACTCACCCCCGCTGGGTCAAACCTGCTGGATGGTCGCTATGCTGTCTTTGGCTATGTAGTTGAAGGGGCAGATGTCCTGCGCGAACTCCGTCAGGGTGATCAAATTGTCTCAGCCCGTGTTACAGCTGGGGCAGAAAACCTCGTCACTCCGTCCATATAGGGGTAGCGCTCAAGTAACAATTAGCCCCAGACCAGCCCAGGTTGAGTCGAAGAGATCAAACTATCGGCTGTAGAGCCTCTGCAGGGTGGGAGCAAAATCGGGATAGGAAATAGCAGCCACCTCTCCACCTTTAATCCAGGTTGTGCCTCTGGCTTGCAGAGCAGCGATCGCCAGACTCATGGCTATGCGGTGATCTCCCAGGCTGTCTACTTCTGCACCCGTTAAAGGGGTTCCCCCGGTAATCTCCAGCCCGTCGGGCAATTCCCTCACCTGAGCTCCCATCCGGCTCAACTGACTGGCCAGGGCCGCAATCCGATCGCTTTCTTTCACCCGTAATTCTGCTGCATCCCGAATCACAGTGGTACCCCTGGCAAAGGTAGCAGCCACCGCTAAAATCGGAATTTCATCGATCAATCGGGGAATCAAATCTCCCCCAATCTGGCAAGCCGTTAAAGTACTGGAACGCACCCGGAGATCGGCAACGGGTTCACCGGCAACTAAGCGAGGATTTTCCGGCTTGATCTCTGCTCCCATTTGCTCCAGCACCTCCAGCACACCGGTTCGGGTTGGATTCACCCCTACGTTCTCCAGTACCAGTTCCGCATCGGGAGCGATCACCGCCGCCACCAACCAGAAGGCCGCTGAACTAATATCCCCCGGCACAATCACGGCTTGCCCCTGCAGCTTGGTCGGTCCCACCACTGTCACACTATGGCTGTGGGGATCAACCTCAATCTGAGCGCCGAAAGCCCGTAGCATCCGTTCACTATGATCTCTAGAGAGGGCAGGTTCACTGACGGTTGTTTCCCCTTCGATCATTAACCCGGCAAACAGCAGGCAGGACTTGACCTGGGCAGAGGCAATTGGGGAGGTATAGCGAATCGACCGCAGTTGTTGTCCCTGGACTGCTAGCGGAGCCAGTGAACCGGATTGCCGTCCCCAAATCATCGCTCCCATTTCTTGCAGGGGGGTGACCACCCGTTTCATCGGCCGCGATCGCAGGGATCGATCCCCCGTTACAGTAAAAAAGCGGTGGGGATGGGAGGCCAGAATTCCCAGCATCAGCCGCAGGGTCGTGCCAGAGTTACCTGCATCCAGCACCTCCTCCGGTTCCAGTAACCGCCCCAAACCAATGCCCTGCACCCTTACTAGCTCTGAGTTCAAAGCAGAAATTTCTGCCCCTAAAGCCCGAAAACAAGTCGCCGTACTGCGGGGATCTTCCCCCAGAAGCAATCCCTGAATTTGTGTTTCTCCCTCGGCTAAAGCGCCTAACATCAGGGCCCGATGGGAAATAGACTTATCTCCAGGAACAGATATAGTTCCCCGCAGGCTGATGGTTGCAGGGGCTGGGCTGTTGCGATCTCCGGGGGGCTGGATCATCCAGGTCTCAGGCGGTTGCACAACAAGGACAGAGGTCATGGTGACAGCAGAATAGGGAAAGCCTAGTAATCCTAACCTGTTTAGAGATTCTCTCAAGATAGATTTATGGCAGGAGTTCCCCCTCCCACGCTCCGAATCAAGAAATGGCCATCGCCGCGATCGCTGTCAAATCAGGCGTTACAATAGGCAACAAACTCATTGAATTCTGGGTAGAAATGTCCAATGTCAACCCGCATCCCCAGATTCAAGAGGTGAGAGGAGCAATCAGAGTAGACAATACAGAATAAACCAGACAGGGCAAATGGCATGGAATGGCAAATCACTGATGCCCAGAGTTTAAGTTTGATTGATCAAGAAATTGGCGAACATGCCTTTGGCCCGGCCAAGTATGAAGTGATCCGGCGGGTAATTCTGGCCACGGGAGATTATGAATATAAAGAACTGATCCATTTTTCTGAACAGGCACTATTGGCTGGAACCGCAGCATTAGCAGCCCGAACTGTGATGGTCGTGGATGGTTTGATGGTACAGGCTGGATTACGGGCAATTGCCTCATTAACTTTTGCCAATCCGGTTTATTGTGCCAGGGAAGTCCCGACTCGTCCCTCTAATGCTAAATCTACAGTTATGCGGGGAGTGGAAGCCCTGGCCCGCCGTCACCCAGAAGCTATTTTTATACTGAGTGAACAGACGACTTTATCAGCCCTGCAGGAGTTGGTTAGCACCGGCCTGATTAAACCCACCCTGGTCATCTACACCCCTGCCAGTTTTATCGATTCTGATTGTAAAGACTGGTTAAAAGTGTCTGGTCTGCCTTATATCTGCACCCGTAGCAGCAAGGGCAATGCTGTAGTTGCGGTGGCAATCACCCAGGTATTGATCGAGCTGGCCTGGCAGATTTATCGGAGTGTAGAAGAGCACTGCTAGTGCTACAGGGGTGATTACCTCAATCCGATCCAGGTAAAAAAATCCTGCCCCGTAATCAACTCCAGCAGGAGTAGGGCAATAAAACCGATCATGGCAAAGCGCCCATTGATCAGTTCAGCATAGGCAGTCCAGCCAAAGGCAGGGGTGAGGTCTGAGGTGGGGCAGGGGGTCGAGTCAGGGCCAGTCTGAGCAGGGTTAAGGGATTCGGAGGTCATAGATTCTGATAGGACTAAGAAGGTTTAGGGGGAGGAGCGGTGGGATTTAACTGCATTGATGAGGGCGCGAACGGTGGAAGTTCCTGCGGACGGAGTGAACTCTGTGGGAAACTTGCCCCGCTGTAGCATCCGCCATCCTAAGGGTACCAGGCTGATCAACCCCCTCAGGTCGCGGAAACGGTTGCCCATCACCTGCAGACCAAATTTGCGTTCATCAATCCAACCACCCTGTTTGACCAGGTCAATTAAAATGCGTCGGTGTCGCAGGGAACGACTGGGGGGACGATCGGCCTTGTCAAGAATTTGCCCCTTAATCTGGTTGATTTGATCCAGAGGAGCTACATCCATAGGACACACACTATTGCAGTTAAAACAACGGGTACAGCCCCAGACCCCAGCCAATCCGTCATACTTCTCCAGCCGACTTGCGGTTGCTTGATCCCGGTTATCTGCCAGCGTGCGGTAAGCTTTGGCGAGGGCGTGGGGACCAACAAATTCTGCACTGACTTCCCGCCCATTGCAATCAGAGTAGCAAGCACCACAGAGAATACAATTGCCCATCTGATCAAGCTTGGCTCGTTCCTGGGGGGATTGCAGAAACTCCCGCTCTGGGATTTGCCGCCCTGCCGTACTGATATAGGGATCGATCGCCTTGAGGTTTCCCCAAAAACTTTGCATGTCCACGACAAAGTCCTTAATCACTGGCATATTCCCCAGGGGGGCTAGGGTGAGGGTAGGCAGGTCTGACTCAGCAAAATTAGGATTATTATCCAGGGATGCTAATTTTTGCAACTGCTGCTCCACACTTTCTTGACAGGCCAAAGCGGCCCGACCATTAATTCGTAAGGCACAGCTTCCACAAATCGTGTTGCGACAGTTTTTTCGGAACGCCAAACTACCATCCTGTTCCCACTTAATCTGATTCAGGCAATCCAGAATTGTAGCGGTGGGAGAGACATCCAGAGTGTAAGTTTGAACCCAGGCAGGATTATTGAGACGTTGACGAATAATTTTAAACAGAATTTGCATAATACAGAGGAAGCCAAAACTAACAAGGCAATCAAAGTTGCTTCTCTCCTGGCTGAAGGGATGGAATGCCCGAGCAAGATAAGAGCCGAAGATACTTTACATTTTATAGAAAACCATAAATCAACGCTATATATTTGCCTTGAGACTTTGAAAAAACAAATTTATATGTGGGTGATCCATCGCTTTGTTCGTTAGATGTTATCCTTCAAGAGATGTGGATGAAATACGCTACAATTGCAAACGTTAGAGATATATTTAAGCTAAGGCTGCTAAAGTAAGGCTACTTTCTCTTGTGGCTGATTTCCATCTCTTAAACCTATTGGGATAGCTCTGTAAAGCAATGACTGAAGTAGAAACAACTCCATTAACTGGCAAGGCACTGCTGCAAAAAGTTAAAGAACTGACCCACTTGTCCCGGCGAGAAACAGCTAAACGCTGTGGCTACTATACAACCACTAAAAACAATCAGACCCGGGTGAATTTAACAGAGTTTTACAATGCTCTGCTGGAGGCAAAGGGAATTCCTCTCAGTCCAGAGGATGGCAAAGACGGGCGGGGACGAGAACCGACCTACAAAGTCAGTGTGCATAAGAACGGACAGATTGTGATTGGGTCTACCTACACCCAGGAAATGGGCTTGAAGCCTGGTGATGAGTTTGAGATCAAACTGGGCTACAAGCATATTCACTTGATCCAGTTGAGCGGCGATCGTACTTCCTCCCTAGACGAAGACGAATAAAATCTGGCAGAAATGTTTTTGGGTTTGTGGTGCAGTTTTTGGGAGGTAACCCTGGTCTGTTGGGGTGAAACTCAAAATTTGTTGTCCAATTTTATGGGGGCATAGCTTTAACTAGGGCAACTGGGTTGAGGGGAACAAGGCGGGTTAGGGCTGAATTGTTAGACGGCTCTGATCCCCTAATCTCCACAGCCCGGCTCAATTGAGCTTGTAAGACTTGAGTGCTCCAACCCCAGATCCGGTAGCAATTAAGGGTGAGGGCGAGGTGCTCCAGTGTGGCCAGGCTAAGTACCACAACTCCGCCCGGTCGCAGGCGATCGCAACAGATTGTCAAAATCTCCTGTAGTTGGCCTCCACTCCCGCCAATAAAAATGCGATCGGGATCGGGGAGAGCACTGAGAACCTGGGGAGCGGCTCCTGGCACTAGAGACACATTAGAAACTTGTAATCGCTCACAGTTTTTGCTGATCAAACTTTGTCCCAGACCCGTTTTCTCAATTGCGAAAATAGACGATTGAGGCAGTAAGCGGGCTATTTCGATCGCCACCGCCCCTGTACCGGCTCCAATATCCCAAATCACTTGTCCTGGCTGGAGAGACAGTTCCCCCAGGACTAACATGCGTAGTTCTCGTTTAGTGATCAAGCCGGGTCGATCGGGAAAACTGTAAAAACAGGTGTCGGGAAGCCCAAACAGGGGTAATTTTGACCGATCCAGCTCAGCAATGACAGCGGTACGGAGGAGAATGACCAGATTTAAGGGGGCAAACTGGGCGTTTAGCAATTCCTGAGCTGAAAACTTTTGCACCCGCTCTGCCTCGCCGCCCAAATTTTCGCAGACCCAGCAATCGTAAGGGATGGATAAGTTTAATCCCAGGATCAACTGAGCGATCGCGGCGGGACTATGGCGAGGATCAGTTAGGATGGCAATTTTTTCCGCGCCTGATTGCAAAGCTGTGGTTAATTCACTCAGCGATCGGCCGTGGGCACTGATCAGACGGGCATCCTGCCAGGGAACCTTAATGCGACTAAAGCCCAACTGAACAGCACTGAGGTGGGGATGGAAACAAAGCTGATCGGGGGGAAAAGCCAGGAGCAATAATCGACCTAGACCAAAAAAAAGAGGATCACCGGAGGTCAGAATGACGATTTGCGGGGGGGTAGGGCTGTCCAGATAGTGCTTTAGTTGCTGGAATACATGAGTAAAGTCATTCAGCACCAGACGAAGGGCGGGATGATCGGGAAAATAGCTGAGATGGCGATCGCTTCCCACCAGTAAGGTCGCTGCTTCAACCCGTTGTCGGACCGCTGGGGTTAATCCACGGGCCCCATCTAGACCAATGCCCACCACATGAATTACGGCCATAATTTTGTTATTGATCATTCCAGGCCAGGGTGAGCAGAGCATTGAGAATGGCTGCAGCAACTGCAGAGCCGCCTTTGCGCCCATCTACCCGGATTTGGGGAACCTTCAACTGAGCCAAGGCCGCCTTTGATTCGACGACAGAAACAAAACCCACTGGAGCCGCAATTACACAAATGGGTTGATAGTTTTGCTCTTGGATCGCGTCGCACAGGGCCAGTAAAGCAGTGGGAGCATTGCCAATCAAATAAATGCCGGTAGGAAAGGTTTCTATTGCCTGCAACAACCCTGTTTCCGTGCGGGTTCGACCAGGTAAGGCCAATTTGCAGAGGTCGATCGCACTTACAAGTGAGTTCTGAAAGGTTTGCTCCACCAGACTGATCACTCCCTGCTTCACCATCGTCACATCGGTAATGATGGGAACTTTCTGGCGCAGAGCGGTGGTCGCGATCGAGATTACGCCAGGGCTAAAGTACAGCAAATCCTGGAAGTCAAAATCTGCGGTGCTGTGGATTACCCGACGCAACACCTGATATTCTTCCGAGCTAAACCGATGCTCTCCCATCTCCTGATCAATCAGGGCGAAACTTTGCTGCAGGATGGGATGGAGGGGTAAAACCATAACTTTGAAGTCAAAGGGCAGAGGTGGGGTTTTAGCGATTTTATCCAGCAGTTTATTGGCGGGAAAGCGGATTTGAAAGCTGAATCGGGAACTTACACTGGCAGTATTTCTACTTAGATAGCGATGCGATACTGTGAACTATCCCCAGGTTTCGAGCAATGATACTGATCTCTAGGTTTAAACCGCGCTTCAGCACTTCTGCACCAATGTCCCAGTCCCTAATCTTAACTTCAACGCTGCTCCTGGCCACTTTAACTTTCAACCCCACACCTGTGCGAGCCGCCCCGATGCCCCCAATCCCTGGCAATTCCTCGCCCAACAATTTCGGCATTGACAATCCCGGTTTACGGCGGGCGATGAATCTGGCTCGGCAGGCGGCGGAACGCACCAACGGGGGCTTGAATAACTATCGGGCGGAAGCGGCCATGTATGGAACGGCAACTCAATCTCCCTTTGTAGACAATGGCAATGGCACCTGGACCTTTACCTTTCGGGGAGGCCCACCGGGCTGGACAACGCCGACCCTGGAAACTGCGGTAACGGTCAGTCAGGATGGCTCTCAGGTGACGATCGACTACAACGGCCCGCTCCGGTCTGCGGAGGTTCCTGTTGCTCCGGCTCCGATCGGCACCAGTGCGGGAGAAGAAAGTATCGCGTTGCGGCGGGCCATGAACTTAGCTCGGCAGGCGGCGGAACGAGCCAACGGTGGTCTGGAAAATTACCGGGCAGAAGCAGCGATGTACGGCTCCACGGATCAAGCTCCGGTGGTGGATAACGGCAATGGCACCTGGACATTTACCTTTCAGGGCGGCCCTCCCGGTTCTACTGCTCCAACGGTGGAGAGCGAAATTACGGTTTCCCGCGATCGGCAGGTGACGATTAACTACAACGGCCCGCTCCGCAACAACTCAGGGGCCAAACAGGGCCAACCACAGGGGTAATAACACCAGCAGGCTGGCCGAACCAACCACCAGAGTAGTCACACTCAGATCCCGATCCAGTTGGTAAACTTCCGCTAGCACCAGAGTGGAAAAGGCGGGGGGCATGGCGATTTGCAACACTAGCACTAGTCGAGGTAGTCCGGTCACCCCCAACCCGGACAGGATCAAACCCGCCAACAGCGGCAAAAGCAGCATTTTGATTGCCAGGCTGGGCAGAACCTTAGACCATGCCTGCCCATGAGTCACCTGACTGAGTCGCAGTCCAATCAAGACCAGGGAGGAAAAAATCACCCCCCAGGCCAGCCCTTGTAATCCTTCCAGCATTGGGGGGGTAAATGGATAGGCGCGCAACAGGAAGCCCAGCAGAAAACTCCAGAGGGGCGGGTTCTTGAGCAGAGAATAAACCAACTGTCCACGGCTTTGCACCTGACCGCCATAGTAGGCAGCGATCGCCACCCCCAGCCCATAGGTGCCCACCGCCGTCCCAAGTAAATCGTAGAACAGGGCCAGGGGGAAATGTTCCTGCCCCGCCAGGGCCAGCACGATCGGATACCCCAGGTAGCCTGTATTTCCGGCCATGGCAGCCAGCAGAAAACTACCCCGACTAGCAGAGGGCCAGGGGGGCTGATTAGAACTGAGACGGCTAGATTGCAGCCAGATCCAGGCCAGAAGGATGCCCAGTCCCATGACCACCCAGGAGACCAGCGGGGCCAGCCAGACCCAACCAGATAAATTCACCCCCTGCATAAACACCACGATCGTGAAGGGGGCCCCAATCCAGAAGAGAAAGTTGCCCAGGAGGGGAGCAAGTTTTGGTCCCTGCCAGCGCCCTAACAGGATACCTGTTAAAATTCCTGCTGCCAAAAACAGATAGAGTTTGACCAGGCGGTCATCTACAACTGCAGAGGGTAAAGCCCCGTAGCAGATCGGCAGGCTCACCGCAAGCGCACTGACTCCAGAAGTTGTTGACATTCCGCTAGAGAAACCCGCTGTTCCATTGCTGTCACCAGAGCTTGATAGGTTGTCCGATGGGTCTGAATTAAATTTTCAGCCTGCCGAAAAGCTTGCCGTTCTTGTAGTTGGCCATTCTGTCCCAGGGCTGCCCAGAGCTTTTGCAGCATTTGCCGATCGTCGTTTCCTCCTTCAGCGGCTCCATAAACAAGAACTTCGGCCGCAATTCCAGCCATCCAGACGATCGCATACCGCTCCAACTCGGCAGGGGTAAACGGCGGTTGCAGGGGAGCAAAACTCACCCCCCCCTGACCCGACTGGCCCGATCGCAAGGATTCCCAGGCTGATAAGCTATAACCCGTCACTGGAATGTCTAACAGATAAGCAACGAGAAAATGCCCCGCTTCATGGTGGAGAATGCGTTGACGGTAGGCCGGCGATCGCTGTCCCAGCCAGTCCAGCACCAGGGTTGTGCCCCGCCCCTCAAACCCCAGTTGATCCAGAGTCGTCAAGCCCAGGAGCGCGAAGGTGGCCAGGGCGGGAAACTCTGCCGGAATTGAGAGGAAGGGACCCAGTAGCACACTCAGGGTCATCAATCCGACCGCGCCTGCCAGGAGATTCAGCCTAATTTGGTTCATACCCTAATTTGGTTCATACGTAGCATCCCGTGCCGATCCAGGGATTTGACCACTCCAGTTACCAGTTCCGGTTGCCAGCTTTAGCTTGCCGACTGTTCTACAGTGTACGTAACTTCCTGACCAAACGTGATCTCCAGCGTGTGACCGTCCGGGTCAGCAATAAACGCCCAGTAGCCGATCGGGGAACCAGCATCGGCTGGTCCATCCCGCAGACAGCCTTCCTGACGAGCTAATTCACACAGTTGATCGACTCTTTCCCGACTTTCACAGGCCACACCCAGATGGGCCGGGGGTAGCAGTTGATGGTCAACCTCAGGCTTTTCCAGTAGAACAATCACAAACGGGCGGGTGCGATCGGTAATCCAAGCAACATCTGCGCCAGACCCAGGATCTGTGCGACGGTGAACCGCTTCCATCCCGGCATAGCGGGCGTAAAAAGCTAGGCTTTTGTCCAGATCCCTCACGGGCAAAGCGACGTGGGTAAATCCCAGATCGGCCATAGCAATCTTCCTCCTTAAAATATGTTTACCTACACCTTCAGACCGAGTCTGCCCGACCTGTTCCTCTGCCTTACCATGCCTGAAGCTCGTTGCAGAAGTTATCCCCTGCGAGATATAATTTCCTGTAGTTTGCTATCCAAAATCTAGTTCTGCTCTAAAACGAGATTTAACCCAGGCCTCGACAAGTCAAAATATTTGGCCTATACTGTGTGATTGCGGCCTAAATAAGGATACTGAGTAACTCAGTTATTCAAGTCCTGGCCTCGTGCAGGTGGTTTTTAACCGCAAATCAAGGTTTGGATTGCCCTGTTCAGGAAAATAAATAACCCTCAGGACTGCCGAGACTTTTTGGTTTACCCAAACAGTTTCCCTGACGGCTCTGAAGGGCAAAGCTGCGGCCACCAAGCTCCAACTTGGTCGGCTATCACTTGGATGATTTTGTTGCCGTATTTAGGAGATATACTACCGTGGCTGTCGGTATTTTGGGGACAAAGTTGGGGATGACTCAGATCTTCGATCAGGAGAGACGAGCCATTCCTGTGACGGTTGTACAGGCCGGCCCCTGTCCCATCACCCAGATTAAGACTAAGCAAACTGACGGCTATGCAGCGATTCAGGTTGCTTTTGGTGAAGTTAGAGCAAAGTCCTTGAGCAAACCCGAACTGGGACATCTGGCTAAATCGAACACCGCACCCATGCGCCACCTGCACGAGTATCGCACCGGGGAGGTCGAACAATTTCAAGTAGGTCAAGTTTTAAAAGCTGATCTGTTCAGTGCTGGCCAGGTTGTAGATGTAACTGGCACCAGTATTGGTCGGGGGTTTGCGGGATATCAAAAGCGACATAACTTCAAGCGCGGACCGATGGCTCACGGTTCTAAAAACCACCGGCTTCCCGGTTCGACTGGCGCAGGTACAACCCCCGGACGGGTTTATCCTGGCAAACGCATGGCTGGACAGCTAGGCAGTGCTCGTACCACGATTCGTCAGTTGACGATCGTTCGTGTCGATCCAGAACGCAACCTGGTTTTAATTAAAGGAGCGGTTCCGGGCAAGCCAGGTGCTCTAATCAGCATTACTCCGGCTAAGTCAGTTGGTCGTAAGTAATGTGCTGAAAAGAGTTAATGTGCTGAAAAGAATTTGCTCAGGAATCGAGGTCGAGGAAAAAAGCAATGGTTGCATGTGTAATTAAAGACTGGCAAGGGTCAGAGGTCGGCGAAACCGCTCTGGAACTGCGGGTAGCTAAAGCAGAAAATGCTGCCCATATTGTTCACCGCGCCCTACGGCGGCAAATGGCGAATGCTCGGCAGGGAACCGCTTCTACAAAAACCCGTGCAGAAGTAAGGGGTGGTGGACGTAAACCCTGGCGGCAAAAAGGAACGGGCCGGGCCAGGGCTGGCTCTAATCGGTCTCCCCTCTGGCGGGGTGGTGGAGTGATCTTTGGCCCCAAACCAAGGGATTACTCGATCAAAATGAATTATAAAGAGCGGCGTTTAGCTCTGCGTACGGCTCTGATCAGTCGGTCTGATTCCCTGATCGTGGTCGAGGATTTCAGTGATAAGCTGCCCCGCCCTAAAACTAAAGAACTGGTCGCGGCGATCGCCCGCTGGGGAGTGCAGCCGAACGATAAAGTGCTGCTGATTGTGGCGGATAAGCAGGACACCATTTATTTATCAGCTCGCAACATTGCCACAGTTAAGTTGATTCAAGCCACTAATCTGAACGTGTTCGACCTGTTGAATGCTGACTGGATCGTGGCAACAGTAGAAGCTCTGGGCAAAATTCAGGAGGTTTACGGTGGGTAGAACGGCAGTTCCTAAAATCAAACCCCGCTCCCTGGCGGATCTGGTGCGTCGTCCCCTGGTGACGGAAAAAGCCACCCTACTGATGGAAAACAACCAGTACACCTTTGAAGTAGACCCCCGCGCCACCAAACCGCAAATTAAAGCGGCGATCGAAGAATTATTCGAGGTGGAAGTGATTGGTGTCAGTACCCTGAATCCACCGCGCAAACAGAAGCGAGTAGGGCGCTTTATCGGCCATCGTTCCCAGTACAAGCGGGCCATGGTCACCCTGGCTGCTGGGAGTTCCATCAACCTCTTCCCTGAAGTTTAAGCCTCAGTTCTAGATTCTAGCCATTTACTGTATCGCTATTCCGTAAGCTCATGGGCATTCGTAACTACCGACCTTACACTCCTGGCACCCGGCAAAAAAGTGTCTCTGACTTTTCTGAAATCACCCACGATCAGCCAGAAAAGTCCCTAACTAGCTTTCGGCATCGACCCAAGGGGCGGAATAATCGTGGTGTCATCACCAGTCGGCGGCGGGGTGGCGGTCACAAACGCCTCTATCGCGAAATTGATTTTCGTCGTAATAAACTGAGTGTTCCTGGTACAGTCTTAACTGTTGAGTATGACCCCAACCGGAATGCCCGGATTTCACTGGTGCAGTACGAGGATGGGGAAAAGCGATACATTCTCCACCCCCGTAACCTGGCGGTTGGAACTGTGATTGCAGCGGGCCCCGATGCGGCGATCGAAGTAGGTAATGCCCTGCCCCTGAGCAAAATTCCCTTGGGCACTGGGGTACACAATGTCGAAATTACCCCTGGTCGCGGTGGACAGATGGTGAGAGCAGCGGGAGCCATGGCCCAGGTGGTGGCCAAAGAAGGCGATATGGTGACTCTGAAGCTACCTTCCGGAGAGGTACGACTGTTCCGCAAAGAGTGCTATGCGACGATCGGGCAAATTGGCAATGTCGATGTCAACAACATCAGTATTGGTAAGGCCGGTCGCAACCGCTGGAAAGGCCGTCGTCCCAAAGTCAGAGGTTCAGTGATGAACCCGGTGGATCACCCCCACGGTGGTGGTGAAGGGCGGGCACCTATTGGTCGTAGTGGTCCCGTTACCCCCTGGGGCAAGCCTACCCTTGGCTATAAGACTCGTAAGAAGAAGAAACTCAGTAATGCCCTGATTGTGCGCCGTCGTCGTAAATCTTCTAAACGGGGCCGGGGTGGACGGCAGTCCTAAAGCCGGGCTGATTAACAGGCGGTTTATCCTTTCAACTATTGTTTTAGGTTCACTGATTCAAATCTGTTATGGCACGTTCACTCAAAAAAGGTCCCTTTGTAGCGGATCACCTGCTCAGTAAAGTCGAGGCTCTCAATGCCAGAGGGGAACGGCAGGTGATTAAAACCTGGTCCCGCGCCTCCACGATTCTGCCCCAGATGATCGGGCACACGATCGCGGTGCATAACGGCCGTCAGCACGTTCCCGTCTACGTTACGGAACAGATGGTTGGGCATAAATTGGGAGAATTTGCTCCCACCCGCACCTTCAGAAGCCACACTAAAGGCGATAAGAAAGCACGTTATTAGTACTGGATAAGGCTAAAATGGCAGTTTTACTTGAACAACCAGGAGCTTACGCAACCGCCCGGTATATCCGGATGTCTCCCCATAAGGTGCGGCGCGTGCTGGATCAGATTCGGGGGCGTTCCTACCGGGAAGCTCTGATCATCCTTGAGTTTATGCCCTACCGCGCCTGTGATCCGATCTTAAAAGTGCTGCGATCGGCAGTGGCTAATGCGGAACATAACGAAGGATTGAACCCGACCGACTTGGTGGTCAGCCAGGCCTACGCCGACCAGGGGCCCTCTCTAAAGCGATTTCGCCCCCGGGCTCAAGGACGGGCTTATCCAATTCGTAAGCCAACCTGTCACATTACGATCGCCGTCAGTTCGGCCGCTAGCTAATTGCCCGTAATTTTATCGAGGATGCATTTGTGGGACAAAAGATTCATCCAACTGGTTTTCGGCTCGGTGTTACTCAAGAACATCGTTCTCGCTGGTTTGCCGATCCTGAGCGCTACCCGGAACTACTTCAGGAAGACCATAAGATCCGTAAATTCATTGCCACTCCCCATAAGTTTAAGGACGGCAATCTTGACCTGACCAGTGCAGGGATTGCAGAAGTACGGATTGAGCGGAAAGCCGATCAAATTGACCTGGAAGTGCGGACTGCCCGTCCTGGGGTGGTGGTCGGTCGGGGAGGTAGCGGCATTGAACTGTTAAGAACTCGCTTACAGCAACATTTAGGTGGGCGTTCAATTCGCGTCAACGTGGTGGAAGTCCAACGGGTTGATGCCGAAGCTGGCTTAATTGCCGAATATATTGCTCAACAACTGGAGCGACGGGTTTCATTCCGGCGGGTTGTGCGGCAGGCAATTCAACGGGCCCAGCGGGCCGGTATTGAAGGGATCAAAATTCAGGTTTCCGGTCGGCTGAATGGGGCAGAAATTGCCCGGACGGAATGGACACGGGAAGGGCGGGTACCGCTGCATACCCTGCGGGCAGATATCGACTATGCCTATCGCACCGCCAGAACGGTCTATGGAATCTTGGGGATCAAAGTTTGGGTCTTTAAAGGAGAAGTGATTCCTGGACAGGAGGAACCCCCCAGCAACCGTGAAGCTCAACCCCGGCAGCGATATCAACAGAAAAAACGGCAGCAATTTGAAGATCGCTCCAACGAAGACTCCTGATTTTCCTATCTTTTTACTTCTTTGCTTCACTACCTGAGACGTCATCATGTTAAGTCCGAGAAGAACTAAATTCCGCAAGCAGCAGCGGGGACGCATGGAAGGGGCCGCTACCCGTGGGAACACACTTACCTTTGGGGATTACGGCCTGCAAGCCCTGGAACCTGCCTGGATTACGGCTCGACAAATTGAAGCCGGACGGCGGGCCATGACTCGCTATATTCGCCGGGGTGGAAAAATTTGGATTCGCCTCTTCCCCGACAAGCCTGTCACCATGCGCCCAGCGGAAACCCGGATGGGTTCGGGTAAAGGAGCCCCGGAATTCTGGGTGGCGGTGGTCAAACCCGGACGGATTATGTATGAGATTGCTGGCGTTTCCGAGGAAGTTGCTCGGGAGGCGATTCGTCTAGCAGCCTACAAGATGCCGATCAAAACCAAGTTCATTATGCGTGAAACGACGGAGGAGTCGTAACCATGGCCCTCTCAAAGATGAAAGATCTGCTCGATCTTAGTGATGCAGAAGTAGAAACTCAAATCCTGGACCTGAAGCGACAATTGTTTCAGTTGCGCTTACAGAAGGCTACCCGGCAGGAAGTGAAGCCCCATCAGTTTAAGCATCTCCGCCATCAACTAGCCCAACTGATGACGCTGGAGCGGCAACGACAATTAACCCAGCAACAGACCTCAGTGCAGGAGTAATTCCAATGGCAGTTAAAGAAAGAGTTGGCCTGGTGGTCAGTGACAAAATGCAAAAAACCGTTGTGGTGGCGGTGGAAAACCGTGCCCCCCATCCAAAGTACGGCAAGATTGTGGTGCAAACCCGCCGATACAAAGCCCACGATGAAGAGGAAAAGTGTCAAGTCGGGGATCGCGTCCGTATTCAAGAAACCCGTCCCCTTAGCCGCACCAAGCGTTGGGTCGTGACTGATATTCTCACATCTGCCAATCGGACCTAGGTGAATAATCATGATTCAACAGGAAAGCTACTTAAATGTTGCGGATAATAGTGGGGCCAAAAAACTCCTGTGTATCCGTGTGCTGGGCGGTGGTAACCGGCGCTATGGCAGTGTTGGGGATGTGATCATTGCCACAGTTAAGGATGCTACCCCCAATATGCCAGTGAAGAAGTCGGATGTTGTCCGCGCTGTCATTGTCCGCACTCGCAAAGCCATCCGGCGGGAAAGTGGCATGAGCATTCGCTTTGATGACAATGCTGCCGTGCTGATTAACCAGGATGGCAATCCCAAAGGAACACGGGTGTTTGGCCCCGTTGCCCGGGAGTTGCGGGATAAAAACTTTACTAAAATTGTTTCCCTTGCCCCGGAGGTGCTCTGATGGCCAAAGCAAGTTCGACTCCCGCCCGCTACCGTATGCATGTTAAAAAGGGGGATACCGTGCAGGTGATTGCCGGTAAGGATAAAGCCAAGGTGGGTGAAGTGTTAGCTGCCTTCCCTAAAACCAGCAACGTGATTGTCAAAGGGGTTAACATCCAGATCAAGCACGTCAAACCCCAGCGGGAAGGGGAATCTGGGCAGATTGTCAACCGAGAAGCTCCTATTCATAGCTCGAATGTGATGCTGTACTCCACCAAGCAAAATGTGGCTAGCCGCATCTGCTACACCTTTAACGAGCAGGGACGCAAGGTCCGGATGCTGAAGAAAACCGGCGAGATTATCGACTAATTCAACCTTCTCAATTTATTGTCTAATTGTCCATTTGCCCTGACCAAGCCCAGGGATATGCAGGAAAAACCATGGCACAACGATTAAAAACCTATTACCTGGACAATGCTGTTCCCAAATTGATGGAACAGTTTAAGTACAAAAACATCCATCAGGTGCCTAAACTCGTCAAGATTACGATCAATCGGGGCTTAGGAGAAGCGGCTCAGAATGCCAAATCTCTTGAGGCCAGTCTGAATGAAATCGCCCTGATTGCTGGACAAAAACCCGTGGTGACGCGGGCCAAGAAAGCAATCGCCGGTTTTAAGATTCGTCAAGGTATGCCCGTCGGAATTATGGTCACGCTGCGTTCCGATCGGATGTATGCCTTCTTCGACCGTTTGATCAACCTGGCTTTACCCCGGATTCGTGACTTCCGCGGGGTGAATCCCAAAAGCTTTGATGGGCGGGGCAACTACTCTTTGGGGTTGCGCGAGCAATTGATTTTTCCAGAAATCAGTTACGACAGTATTGATCAAATGCGCGGCATGGATGTTTCGATCATCACCACCGCTACAACGGATGAAGAAGGTCGGGCTTTATTAAAAGTCATGGGAATGCCCTTTCGGGATTAGCAATATTTTGCAGGAGGGGATTTTTTAAGGAGTAACTATGGCGACTAGCGATACGATTGGAGATATGTTGACCCGGATTCGCAATGCCAATCTGGCGCGTCATCCTAGTACGGAGGTTCCGGCCACCCGCATGACCCGTAGCATTGCCCAGGTGCTGAAAAATGAAGGGTTTATCAATGACTTTGAAGAGATTGGCGATGGTGTCAAGCTGAATCTGGTCATTTCCCTAAAGTATCGTGGCAAACAACGCCAACCCACGATTACTGCACTTAAACGGATCAGTAAGCCAGGTCTACGGGTCTACTCCAACCGGCGGGAACTGCCCCGGGTGCTTGGAGGAATTGGGATTGCCATTATTTCTACCTCCAGTGGCATTATGACCGATCGGGATGCCCGGCGCAGTGGCGTTGGCGGTGAAGTTCTTTGTTATGTCTGGTAGAAGTAAAAACGGTTTGTCGAGCAGGAGTCCGCAGGTTTATGTCTCGCATTGGTAAACGCCCCATCCCTATTCCCGATAAAGTTGCCGTGACCATCGACGGTTCCACTGTGAAGGTCAAAGGGCCCAAAGGTGAACTGAGCCAGGTGCTTCCCCCGGAGGTAGCCGTGGTTCAGGAAAACGGCAGCCTGCTGGTCAACCGTCGCGATGATTCCCGGCCAGCCCGGCAACGTCACGGTCTTAGCCGTACCCTGGTGGCCAACATGGTCAAAGGGGTGACGGAGGGTTTTCGCAAAAATATGCAGATCGTCGGCGTTGGCTATCGTCTGCAGGTAACCGGCAACAAACTGGCTATTACTGCTGGCTATAGCCATCCGGTAGAAATTGATTTACCAAAAGGTATTTCTGTCGAGGTCGATCAGAAGGCTGTTCCGATTGCCAATTCCAAAAGCCAGCAAGGGTTCAACTTTGGCGTGATCGGGATCGACAAGCAAGCGGTGGGTGATGTAGCCGCATTGATCCGTGCTGTCCGTCCCCTGGAACCCTACAAAGGGAAGGGTATTCGTTATGCCACTGAAACGCTTCGCCTTAAAGCTGGTAAGACTGGGAAGAAATAAACCATGAAACTTAATCGTGTTGAATCCACCCGTAGTAGACATCGTCGCGTCCGTCGTAAGGTTGGCGGCACAGGCGATCGGCCTCGTTTAGCTGTTTTCCGTTCCCATCAGCATATCTATGCTCAGGTGATCGATGACCAGCAGCAGCACACCTTAGTCGCCGCTTCCAGTTTGGAGCCGGAGTTTAAGACCCAGTATGGCGAGGGAGACACCTGTGCGGCCTCCACCCAGATTGGCAAGTTAATTGCTGAACGCTCCCTGGCTAAAGGTATCCAGAAAGTAGTATTTGATCGGGGTGGAAACCTCTACCACGGACGGGTCAAAGCTCTAGCGGAAGCAGCACGGGAAGCCGGTCTGGAATTTTAGCAATTGCAATTGTAGGGACAGAAGTTTGGGGCAAACGTTTTAGGTTAGGGACAACCAGTATGGCAAATCGTCGTAAAACGGCACGTAAAGAAGAAAGAGACACCAACTGGCAGGAGCGGGTTGTCCAGATCCGCCGGGTTTCCAAAGTGGTCAAAGGCGGTAAAAAACTCAGCTTCCGGGCAATTGTCGTTGTCGGCAATGAACGGGGACAGGTCGGTGTCGGCGTGGGTAAAGCCAGCGATGTGATCGGGGCTGTTCGCAAAGGGGTGGCCGATGGCAAGAAGCACCTGGTGGATGTGCCGATCACCAAATCCAACTCTATTCCCCACCCCACCAGTGGGATTGGCGGTGCAGCCAAAGTCTTGATTCGTCCGGCAGCTCCCGGTACAGGGGTAATTGCTGGGGGGGCCGTCAGAACCGTTCTGGAATTAGCTGGAGTGCGGAATGTGCTGGCCAAACAGCTGGGTTCCAGTAATCCCCTCAACAATGCTCGAGCTGCCCTCAATGCCCTGGACTCCCTCCGCACCTTTTCTCAGGTGGCTGAAGAACGGGGGATTGCAGTCGAAAGCTTGTACGTTTAACTCAGCTTGTACCCTTGAACTACTCGTGTAACCTAGCAGGTTTGACAGGATTATGAGACTAGCAGATGCCCAACCCCACCCCACGTCTCGCCGCCGCCGTCGCCGGATTGGCCGAGGAATTTCTGCCGGTCAGGGTGCCAGTGGTGGTTTTGGGATGCGGGGGCAGAAATCCCGTTCCGGTCGTCCCACCCGTCCTGGCTTTGAAGGCGGACAAAATCCTCTTTATCGCCGTATCCCCAAGTTAAAACACTTCCCCCTGATCAACCGGCAGCAATACACTACGATAAATGTAGGCAGCTTAAACAACCTTCCTGCTGGTACAGTCGTTACCCTTTCCTCGTTAATTGACACTGGTATTATTACCACCGATGATGGCCCCCTCAAAGTTTTGGGAGATGGCGATCTAACTGTCAAATTGCAAGTGGAAGCAGCGGCCTTTACCCAAGCGGCTGAAGCCAAAATCACAGCAGCAGGCGGGAGCTGTACAGTGATCTAGCTCTGGGATCGCATCCTGAACTGAATCAGTCTATAGAGGTATTGCTTCATGGTCGTTAGTCGCGGCAAAGCCCCCACTGCTCAAGAAACCTTTGCCCAAATGGCTCAGGCCGCTGGGTTAAGAGGTCGTCTACTGGTTACGATCGGTCTGTTGATCCTGGTGCGCTTGGGCATTTATTTGCCTGTACCTGGGATCGATCGGCAGGTCTTTGCCCAGACGATCCAGAATAATCCGGTGATTGGCTTTTTAGATATCTTCTCCGGGGGTGGACTGTCAGCTTTAGGGATCTTTGCCCTGGGAATTTTGCCTTATATCAACGCTTCTATTATCCTGCAACTCCTCACCGCGGCTCTGCCCTCTCTGGAACGATTGCAGAAGGATGAAGGAGAAGCAGGCCGGCGAAAAATTTCTCAGATTACCCGCTATGTCGCTCTGGTCTGGGCAATTATTCAGAGTACGGGAATTGCGATCTGGGTCAGCTCTACCCCTGGGGCGGTCTTTAATCCTGGGCCAATTTTTATAGGAGAAATGGTCTTAGCCCTGACGGCGGGTTCCATGTTCGTCATGTGGGTGTCTGAACTGATCACGGAGCGGGGTGTGGGCAACGGAGCTTCTCTGCTGATCTTCCTCAGTATCGTGGCTTACCTGCCCACCTCTATTAACCAGACGATTGAGCTAGCCCAGAGTGGCGGTAGCGTGGGCGGTGTGGTAATTCTGGCTCTGGTCTTTCTGGCCATGATTGTCGGTATCGTCTTTGTCCAGGAGGGCACTCGGCGGATTCCGATCATTTCGGCTCGACGGCAGGTGGGACGACGGCTTTATCGTGAGCAAACCAGTTATTTGCCCTTGCGGCTTAACCAGGGGGGTGTAATGCCGATCATCTTTGCTTCGGCGGTTTTGGTCTTACCCTCCTATCTGGCTGGGTTTACCAAGAACGAAACGGTAGCTCAGATTGCTAACTATATTACCCCGAACGGTCCAACTCCCTGGCTTTACGTGATTTTCTACCTGGTTCTAATTCTATTTTTTAGCTATTTTTACGCCTCTCTGGTCGTCAATCCTGTGGATATGGCTCAGAACCTAAAGAAAATGGGAGCCAGCATCCCTGGGATTCGCCCCGGCCGAGCCACTTCTGAGTATGTGGAAGGCGTATTGAACCGTCTTACCTTCCTGGGGGCCATCTTCCTGGGGGCCGTGGCCATTATTCCCACAGCGGTCGAGAGTGCCACCAGAGTCACAACTTTCCGAGGCTTTGGTGCCACCTCTCTATTGATTCTGGTCGGAGTCGCGATCGATACCGCCAAGCAAATCCAGACCTATGTGATTTCTCAGCGGTACGAAGGAATGGTGAAACAATAGTGGCACGTTTGATTCTATTTGGCCCTCCCGGAGCGGGTAAGGGAACCCAGGCAAAGTATCTAGTTGACCTCCTAGATATTCCTCACATTTCTACAGGAGATATCTTCCGGGCAGCGGTTCGCAACCAAACCCCACTTGGACAACAGGTGCAGGCTTACTTAGACAGTGGCCGTCTGGTCCCGGATGAGCTGACGATCAACTTGATTCAAGAGCGGCTCCACCAGGGTGATGTGCAGAAAGGCTGGATCCTGGATGGTTTTCCTCGTACCCTAGCCCAGGCTGAGTCTCTGGAAGAACTGCTCCACCAAATCAATCAACCCTATGATCGGGTCTTGAGTTTGACCGTTCCTGAGGAGGTACTGACCCAGCGGTTAGTGCTGAGGGCAGAGAAGGAGTCTCGCAAGGATGATACGCCAGAGGTAATTCAAAAGCGCTTAGGGGTTTACTGGAAAGATACGGCTCCTTTGCTGGACTTTTACCGGAACCAACAGCGATTAGCTACGATCGATGGCAACCAGCCGGAATCGGATGTAACTGCACAGATCAAGCATATTGTTGATCAGCTGAAGGGGGAAAAAATTGTCTAAGCAAGATGCGATTGAAATCGAAGGAACGGTGACTGAATCCTTGCCCAATGCCATGTTCCGGGTTGACCTGGACAATGGCTTTAATGTTCTCGCCCATATCTCGGGCAAGATCCGCCGCAACTATATCAAAATCCTACCGGGCGATCGGGTCAAAGTAGAGCTAACCCCCTATGATCTGACCAAAGGACGGATTACCTATCGCTTGCGTAAGAAGTAGTTTGTTTGATATAATACAAGTTTTGCAACCTCCTTAAAGAACGTATGAAAGTTCGAGCTTCTGTCCGAAGAATTTGTGAAAAGTGTCGGGTCATTCGTCGTAAAGGGCGAGTCATGGTTATTTGTGCAAATCCAAAGCACAAGCAACGTCAGGGCTAACCTTGGCAATCCATCCGTCCCTATCCACTAACCGGATTAACCTCACCAACCCATCTATTAACCTCTAAAGTATTCATCTCAGGGAGACAACGAGCGTGGCACGCATTGCCGGAGTAGACCTGCCCCGTGATAAGCGGGTAGAAATTGGTCTGACCTATATCTACGGGATTGGTTTAACCCGATCACAGCATATCCTGGCGGAAACTGGCGTTAACCCGGATACCCGCATCAGGGAGCTAACCGATGCAGACATTTCTGCTTTGAGAACTGCTGTCGAAGCCTATCAGGTGGAAGGAGACCTGCGCCGCTTAGAAAACATGAATATTAAGCGGTTACAGGACATTGGCTGCTATCGGGGGCGGCGGCATCGCATGGGCTTACCCGTCCGGGGACAACGCACTCGCACTAATGCCCGAACCCGGCGAGGTGGACGGCGAACTGTGGCTGGCAAAAAGAAAGCTCCCGCTAAGAAGTAAACCTGTGGTCCTGCCGCTACCATGGTGCCATCTGCAATTGTGTAACCTTCAGATCTTTTATCTTATTCAGGTTAGTTAAACCCAATTATGCCTCAGCAACCAACTAAACGCACGGGGGGTGTGCGCAAGCAAAAGCGAAACGTTCCCAATGGCGTCGCTCACATTCAGTCTACCTTCAACAACACGATCGTAACGATCTCCGATGTGGCAGGGGAAGTCATTTCTTGGGCTTCTGCTGGCTCCAGCGGTTTCAAAGGTGCTAAAAAGGGAACTCCCTTTGCCGCTCAAACTGCAGCGGAAAGTGCTGCCCGTCGGGCTATTGATCAGGGTATGCGTCAGATTGAAGTTATGGTCAGCGGACCGGGAGCCGGACGGGAAACAGCGATTCGTGCTCTGCAGGGAGCTGGCCTGGAAATTACCCTGATTCGGGATGTGACTCCTATTCCTCACAATGGCTGTCGCCCCCCCAAACGGCGCCGGGTCTAGCAGATTGTATACAAAAATTTAGGGAGGAATCGCCGTGGCCTTTCAAGTCGAGTGTGTTGAGTCTCGTGTTGAAGCCGATTACAGCCAATACAGCCAATTTGTACTGGAACCGTTAGAGCGGGGACAGGGAACGACGGTAGGGAATGCCCTGCGGCGGGTTCTGCTCTCTAATCTGAAGGGTACAGCGGTAACGGCGGTACGAATTGCGGGGGTTAATCACGAATTTGCTACTATTCCTGGTGTTCGCGAGGATGCTCTGGATATTTTACTGCGGATGAAAGAACTGGTCCTACGCAGTTATTCCCCCGATCCACAAATTGGTCGGCTATTTATCCAGGGGCCAGCGACCGTCACCGCAATCAATTTTGAAGTCTCCCCGGATGTCGAGGTGATCAATCTGGATCACTACATTGCTACCCTTTCCGCCGATGCCACCCTGGAAATAGAATTTAAGATCGAACAGGGCAAAGGCTATCGGGCGATCGAACGGGGCAAAGATGAATCCGCGTCTCTGGATTTTCTTCAGATTGATGCTATTTTTATGCCCGTTCGTAAGGTCAACTATACCGTTGAGGATGCCCGTAGCGGTGGCTTAGTCGAGAAAGACCGATTGATTCTAGAGATCTGGACCAACGGCAGTTTGACCCCCCAGGAGGCCCTCAATCAGGGAGCCAGCATTCTGGTCGATCTCTTTAATCCGCTTAAAGATGTGCCTTTCCGCTCCACTGAGCCAAGCCACAGCGCTGAAGAGGATGAAACAAATCAAATTCCAATTGAAAGTCTGAATCTTTCTGTCCGGGCTTACAACTGTCTCAAGCGGGCCCAGATCAATACCGTGGCTGACCTGCTGGAATACTCCCAGGAGGATTTGCTGGAGATCAAAAACTTTGGGGCTAAGTCTGCCGAAGAGGTCATTGAAGCTCTGCATAAGAATCTGGGTATTACCCTACCCCTGGAAAAAACTGCTAAATCTACCTAAAGGTTAAAGTTATGCGTCACCGTTGCCGTGTCCCCCAACTGGGTAAACCTGCCGATCAGCGTAAGGCCTTGCTGCGGGCCCTGACAACTGAACTGATTCGCCACGGTCGGATCACGACGACCAAAGTACGGGCCAAGGCGGTTCGCTCTGAGGTTGATCGGATGATTACTCTGGCTAAAGATGGTTCTTTGTCCGCCCGTCGTCAGGCCCTCGGTTATCTTTACGACCCACAATTGGTCGGAGCCCTGTTTGAGCAAGCCAGTGCTCGTTATGGTCAGCGGCAGGGGGGCTACACCCGGATTATCCGCACCATCCCGCGGCGAGGAGATAATGCTGAAATGGCGATTATTGAGTTGGTCTAAGCGGCTTGTGCCTGAATCCCGCCCCCTATGAACAGCGAAGCTCAGCCTCGATCGACCCAACGCATTGCCCTGGTGATCCAGTACCTGGGAACGCATTTTTATGGCTGGCAACGTCAACCCCATCACCGCAGTGTCCAGGAAGAGTTGGAACAGGCAATTGCAACAGTGGTGGGGCATCCCGTGACCGTGCATGGGGCTGGGCGTACGGATACAGGGGTGCATGCTGCGGCTCAAGTGGCCCATTTTGACACTGACTCAGTCATTCCTCCCCATCGCTGGGCAGAGATTCTGAATAGCCGCTTACCCCAGGATGTGCTAATTCAAGCTTCCGCAGCCGTTGATTCTACCTGGCATTCCCGCTTTTCAGCCCTGTGGCGACGTTACCGCTATACCCTTTACACCGATTGCCGCCCGAATTTATTCTTGAAGTCCTTCACCTGGCATTATTATTACCGCCCCCTGGACACAGAACTGATGCAAACAGCTCTAAATCCCTTGCTGGGTCGTCATCATCTGGCCGCCTTTCATCGCTCTAAATCCGGGCGGAAGCATTCCTGGGTGGAGGTACAGGTGGCCCAGTGTGTGCGGCGCGGTAGTTTAGTCGAAATTGAGGTGCAGGCCAGTGGTTTTCTCTACGGCATGATGCGACTACTGGTGGGGATGCTGGTGCAGGTTGGCACTGGAGAGCGATCGCTGGCCAGTTTTACGCAGATCTGGCAGAAGCAGCAACGGGATCAGGTGAAGTATTCTGCACCCGCCCGAGGACTGTGCCTATTGAGGGTTGGTTACGACAACTTTCCCTTTCCCACTGAAATATGGTACGATACTATGCCCCGGTTGGTGCTACCAGAGTTTTCCGCCCCCGTTTGTATTGCCTAAGGTTTGTATTGCTTAATCTCTACCCCTGCTCTTCGAGTTTTCAATTTAGCTGAATGTGATGAACAAGACCTACCTGCCTTCAACGACCTCCCTCGAACCCAAGTGGTATGTGGTGGATGCTACTGAGCAACACCTGGGCCGTCTGGCTACCCAGATTGCCATGATTCTGCGGGGTAAGACTAAACCCATCTATACCCCTTCAATGGATACGGGTGATTTTGTCATTGTGGTGAATGCCGAAAAAGTAGCTGTGACCGGCAAAAAGCGCACCCAGAAAATTTATCGTCGCCACTCTGGTCGTCCCGGTGGGATGAAGACCGAAACCTTTGCTAAGTTGCAAAGCCGTTTACCAGAGCGGATTATTGAGCACGCCGTCAAAGGAATGTTGCCGAAAAACACCCTGGGACGGAATTTGTTCACCAAACTAAAGGTCTATGCCGGTCCCGACCATCCCCACCAGGCCCAAAAGCCAGAAGTTCTCATTCTTAAAACCATTGCTGGAGCATAACTCAGGAGCGTCAATTAATGCAACTCGTTGAACAATCTAAACGGGCAACTTACATTGGTACTGGCCGGCGCAAATCTTCGGTCGCTCGTGTCCGTCTGGTTCCCGGCACGGGCCAGTTAACCATTAATGGGAAGTCCGGGGAGCTTTATCTGCAATTTAATCCCACCTACCTGGCGATCGCCAAAGCCCCTCTGGAAAGCCTGGGACTGGAAAATGATTACGATATATTGGTCAATACCAGTGGTGGTGGGTTAACTGGCCAGGCTGATTCCATTCGCTTGGGTGTGGCTCGGGCCCTCTGCCAGCTTGATCCCGAAAACCGGAAGCCCTTGAAGGTAGAAGGATATCTGACCCGTGATCCCCGCGCTAAGGAACGGAAAAAATACGGTTTGCGGAAAGCTCGGAAAGCGCCCCAATACTCCAAGCGTTAATGTTCGAGGGGTTGGGTATCGAACTGTTGATTGTACGCTTTGTCACCAGAAAGGTTTAAAGATATGCCGAAAAAAAATATTCATCCCCAGTGGTATCCTGAGGCCAAGGTTTACTGCGATGGCCAGGTCGTCATGACGGTAGGCTCCACCAAGCCAGAACTGCATGTCGATATCTGGTCGGGCAACCATCCCTACTATACGGGCACACAGAAGATTATTGACACCGAAGGTCGGGTAGAGCGTTTCTTGCGTAAGTATGGCATGAGTGCAGAAATTCCTACGGTGAATCCGAACCAGCCTGCTAAACCCCTAGAAATGCCCAAGGCTGATGCTAAAGGTAAAGGTAAGAAAAAGAAATAAAGACTGTTGGCTAACTTCAGTCCCCATTGCCTACCCGTTTGCTTTATAGTTCAGGAGTAACTATAGCGCGCTGGTAGGCTTTTACTTTTAAATCAATTCCGGTAATATCTGTGCCTACAACGACGGCATAGGCTCCGGTGGTCAACGCTTGACGGGCCATCGCTGGAGAAGAAATCCCCCCTTCACACAGGACAGGAACTGACAGTTGTGCCACCATTTCGGCGAGTAAATCCCAGCCGGGGGGTGAAAATTTCTTTGTGGCTTGTGTATAGCCGTACAGGGTTGTCCCCACACAATCGGCCCCTGCAGCGACTGCGGCGATCGCGGACTCCAATGTATCGACATCCGCCATTACAGGTTTACCCAATTGGGTGTGAATCTGCTCAATCAACGTGGCTAAGGTTTCTCCCGCTGGACGGGGACGGAGGGTGGCATCAATCGCAATCAGATCAGCTCCGGCCGCAGCGATCACCTCAGCATGGACAAACTGGGGGGTAATATAAACTTCAGATCCGGGAATCACCTGTTTCCACAGACCAATAATTGGAACCTGTACCCGTTGCCGCACCGCTGCCACATGGGCTGGGCTATCAATCCTGACCCCAACTGCTCCCTGATTGACACTGGCCGCCGCCATGGCTGCAATCACCTCTGGATCATGGAGAGGAGAATCGGCAGGAGCCTGACAGGAAACGATCAGTCCATCTTGTAAACAGGACAGGGAATCATCTAGCAGTTGGGTCATAGGGACTTATATTGGGGGCAACCTTGACAGGGTTTAGTGTAGTTTAATCTGGTTCATTTTGTAAGTTTTGCAGGGACAGCGTTGCCGCTTCTGCCACCTGGGGATGGGCATCCCTTTGCAAATATTTGAGTGCAGAGATACTTTTGGGGCTGGGTAGATTTCCCAGAGCTTCAGCTAAGCGTTGCCGCACTAACCAGTCGGGGGATTGGATAAAGCGCAGGATGGCTTCGATCGCCCCTACATCCTTAATTTCTCCCAGGGCCGCGATCGCCGCCTGTTGCATGACCTCCTCTTCGCTATCCAGAGCCTCGATCAGAACATCATGGGCACGCAGATCTTTCAGGTTACCCAGGGAAACCGCTGCACTGAACCGGACTAACCAGTCGGTTTCTTCATAAAAAGCCCGCACTAGCGGTTCAAAGGCACGGGGGTCTTCCAGATAACCCAGGGCCCCAAAGGCATGGGCGCGTACACTATAGTCTGACTCCTCCTCCAGCAGGTTGATCAACAGGGGATAGCATTCTGGTGTGGGTTTTAAACCCAGAGCAAAGACAGCCATCGAGCGGATCTGGATATTCTCATCTGCTAGAACCTTTTTAATTAAAGGAACGGCCTGTTCGGCTGGGAGATCCCGCAGGGCGGCTAGAGCAATCAAACGATCACCACTATTTCGGCTTTCTAACTGCTGAGAAATTTGCTCAAGGCTAAGGGCAGTCATGGTTTATTTAAAAAACTTTACAGTTGTCTCATAATTCTAGCAAATGAGATTTAGGCAGGGGAAAGAAATGATGGCGATCGCGGGTGGCCTGCCTCAATGAGAGTTGGAACGATCAACATCTCATATAGACATCCCCCCAGGCTAAGCGGTCTCGGCTGACCAGATCAGCTAAAGATTGCTTCACTTGCTGTGCCGACACCCAGGAGGTGAAATCGAACTGCATGGACTCAGCCAGGGAGATCTGAAACACCACGTCCGGGGATAGTGAATGGATGTAATCAATACAATTCAGTGTGCTTTGAATATTCTCAGCAGCAAACTCAATCGAAATATAATTGACTGGGGTTGACAGCCCTGAGAGCACTTCATATTCATAACCCTCAACATCAACTTTGATAAAAGTAGGGCGGCCAAACTGCTGCATGGCCTGATCCAGGGTGATGATTTGTACAGGCTGGTTTGCTTGCCATTGATGCTGGCTAAAGCGTCCACTCTGGTTGACCCGTTCTATCCATTCTTCAGATAGCGTCGAAAGCACACTGGCCTGGCCTAATCGCATTGTCCCTTCCCCCTCACTCCTGCCTAAAGCTTTTTTGACCAGGGTAAAATTCTGCTGTTTCTTCAGCAGTCGCTCAATTTTCTCAAGATAGTCTGCACAGTCCTGTTGGGGCTCAAATGCAACAACTTTAGCCCGCAGTTTTAGAAAAACCTTGGTACGATTTCCGACATTAGCACCCACGTCATAGACCAGATCACCAGGTTGGATAAACTGCTGATAAAACCTCAATCGCTGTTCATCCTCTCCTGTCCATTGCCAAAAATTGGGTTGCATACTTTAGCGCCGCAAGGAAAAAAATGGCAGGGCTGACCTGGTGAATTATAGTGAGAAAACGCTTGGCTGGGAGAATGAGAGGGTTTAGCTCAGACTGGGGGCTAGGGAAGCCAGAGGGTCAGCGATCGTCGCGGCAGGAGCTGAGAACTCTCCAGTTACAACATACTCCAGGCGCAGTTTAAGCCAGTGAATAAACTGGGGATTGGTTGAGATAATGGCCGCGGCGGGTTGAGGACACTTGGCCTTAATAGACTGAAATTCTGAAGCTTCCAGGAAGGCTGGTTGGATGACGAGCCAGAAATCAATCTCCTTGCCCTGCTCCTGATAGTTGCGATGCCGCTCCCGCAAAACTTCATCCAGGGGTTCTTCTTCGATTAAAAATTTCTGGCTGGCCAGGACGTAGTAATAGGTCTGCATATCCGTCTGATTATTTCCTGCTTAAACAATGATTTAAACACCCAATCTCCAGATTAAGCGATCGGCTTCCCCTCTGAGCAACTGGGGCGGTTAAGGTGCGAAAATAGAGCAATTCAGGTCAAGAAAGATTATGGTCAGTGAAGTTAAAGCGATTTCGGGGCGTGGTATTCCCCTCCCAGGTAACGATATAGATACCGATCGGATTATTCCGGCTCGCTTTCTCCGCTGTGTGACGTTTGACGGATTGGGCCAGCAGGTCTTTGCCGACGATCGGGTTCAGGCGGAGGGTCAACACCCCTTTGATCTACCCCAGTATCAGGGAGCCAGAGTTTTGATCGTCAATGCTAATTTTGGCTGTGGCTCCAGTCGGGAACACGCACCTCAGGCGATTGCGAAATGGGGTATTCAGGCGATCGTCGGGGAAAGTTTTGCTGAAATTTTTCTGGGCAATTGTGTAGCGATCGGCATTCCCTGTCTGGTTGCTGATCCTGTTACGGTCAGAACCCTACAGCAGCAGGTGAGCAATAATCCTCAGCAGGTTCTGGAGGTCGATTTAACCACCCAGCAGGTGCATTGTGGCGATTTCACGGCAATAGCTACCTTGCCGGAAGGGTTACGCCATCTATTTATTTCCGGCACCTGGGATGCCTGTGGACAGTTGCTCAGTCAGCGATCGCAAATTGAACAGCAAGCGGCAAAAATTCCCTATCTGGCCTGGGCCTAGCAGCCAATGGTGTTTAAGGGATCTGGGCAATCGCTTAACCCTTGCGAATAATAAAGTAATCATTCATGGGATCGTGGGGGAGTTGCTTGATTTCAATTTGACTAAAGCCAGCAGCACGTAAAAGTTCCAGGGCTTTTTCCTGTCCCCACATGGTGCCCAGTCCCATACCTCCAGCCGCAAGGGAGACCGTCATGCAGTGCATACAGGACACGGCGTATAAAAATGGGGCGGCGGGATGATCCAGATTTCCCTCCACTGCGGTTGAAGCATGGATATCCTGCATTAAATACACCCCATCCGATCGTAGGGCCCTGTAAATGTTTTGCAGTACCCAATCTGGGCGGGCCTGATCATGAATCGCATCGAAGGTCGTAATCCAGTCGTATTGTTCGATCTCCTGCAGTTGGGTGGTGTCCTGAACCCGAAACTGAACATTGGTTAGTTGTCGGTGTTGGGCTTCCGCAGTAGCCGTGGCGATCGCCTCCCTGGACAGGTCATAGCCCGTAAACCGACTTTGGGGGAACAGACTCGCCAATTGGTTCAAGGCCCGACCACTACCGCAACCGACATCCAGCACCTCAATGCCATGCTGTAAGCGTTTTTGTAAGCCGGGGACTAAAGGCAGAATATAATCCTCCAACGCAGCCAGAACTGTTTGACCGCTATCCTCTGCCATCACCTCATGGAAGCGTCTGAACTGGGAGTAGGGTACACCGCCGCCGTAATGGAAGCAGTAGATAATCTTGTCTTCGACCCCTGCCAGTACGGGAATGTATTGGGCAAAAACGGCCATGTTGTTGGGGGCTGCTGACCGGGTCAGAAAAGCGGCGTGTTCAGCCGGTAACTGATAGGTTTTAGCCGCTGGGTCATAGGTGACGATTTGGCCTACCACCATGGCATTTAACCATTCCCGCACATAACGCTCTTGCAATTTGGCTTGCTCGGCAATCTGCTGACTGGTGGCAGGGGGCAAGGCTGCCAGGGTATCGAATAAGCCAGTCCGATGGCCGATCGAAATCATTAACGATAGCGCACCACTGTTAAACACATTGAGCAGCCCTTCGGCAAAGGCTTCAGCTCTGGACGGATCAAATGGCTGGGCGGATGGGTCGATCGTTGTGGTTGTCATTGGGTCTCCTCAAGACTAAGCATAAATATACCAACTAGTCTGTATAGTAAGAAGATAAGCTAAGTCTGTCAAGCTGAAGTGAAACCGATTCTGAAGAAGATGTAAACACCTGTATGCTATGCCTTTTGACTGCGCTGGGAATAGGCATCAGATGTGCGATTCAGGATTGTTAACAAACTAAATAGTCTGTAAAATGGGGGACAGGATATTCCTGAGGGAAGAGGTCATGCCCAGAAGTGGTGAGGCGACTAAAACGCGAATTCTGGATGCAACCCACAGCCTGGTGATGGGGCACGGGCTGGCGGCAACCTCCATAGACATGGTGTTAGCAAAAGCTGGGATTACAAAGGGAGCTTTTTTCTACCACTTCAAGAGCAAAGCCGATCTAGCCCGCGCACTGGTGGAGCGCTATGCCAGTCAGGATGCGGCCCATCTGGAGGGACATTTAAAGCGGGCCGAAAAGCTCAGCCGCGATCCGCTTCAGCAGGTTTTGATCTTGATTGGTTTGTTTCAGGAAGAAGTTGAATTGCTCACCGATGCCAGTGCAGGCTGTTTAATTGCTTCTTATGTGTATCAGTTTGAGGAACTGGATCTCGACATTCGTCAGATTTCAGCCCGGACAATTTTGAACTGGCGAGAACGTTTGGGAGCAAAATTTGAAGAGGTCATGGTCAAATATCCCCCTCGTCTACCGGTACGGGCCCAGGATTTAGCTGATGCCCTGGTTTCCACCTTTGAAGGGGCATTTGTGATCATGCGGGTGTTGCAAGAGCCGATGCAGATGGGCCAGCAGCTTACTCACTATCGCAATTATATTGAGTTACTATTTTCAGCGAAAGAATAGCATTAATTGGAGAACCATTGGGTGACGATCGGTTTGGTCACTTTGCCGATCGCGTTGCGTGGCAAATCGGACACCGTCAAAATGCGGGTGGGAACTTTATAAACTGCCAAGTGCTGCTTTGCCCAATCTCTGAACACCTCCAGGGTGAGCTGCAATGCTGGCTGGAGCACTAAAGCTGCACAAACCCGCTGTCCCCATTCAGAATCTTCAACCCCCACCACCGCGCAGTCCTGAATCTGGGGATGGGTACGCAGCACTTGCTCTATTTCCAGCGCTGAAACCTTATAGCCGCCGGTTTTGATGATATCCACGCTGGTGCGGCCGAGAATGCGGTAATCCTCCTGCTCCACCACAGCATAGTCTCCTGTCCGAAACCAGCCGGATTGGCAGGCTTTGGCGGTCGCTTCCGGGTTTTGCCAGTATTCCAGAAAGACCCCCGGCCCCTTCACCTGAATTTCTCCCGCCACTCCCGCCGGAACGGGTTCTCCCTGCTCATCCACTAAGCGAACTTCTACCCCAGGTAAGGGTTGGCCAACATAGCCGGGACGACGATCGCCCTTTAAGGGGTTAGAGAGGGCCATGCCAATTTCGGTCATGCCATACCGCTCCAGCAGTACATGGCCACTAATTCGTTTCCAGGTGTCTAAAACTTGGATGGGGAGGGCAGCGGAACCAGAAACCATTAAGCGCATCCCAGCACAGCCTTGAGAGAGTTGGGCTTGACGATCGCTCCCCGCAGTTTCCCAGTGATGAATCAGTTTGGTATAAATTGTTGGCACAGCCATGAACAGAGTGAGATCCCCCTGGCTGATCCGATTCCAGACAAGTTCGGGATCAAATTTGGGTAGGATGTGGCATTCGGCCCCGGCCCATAAAGCACAGGTGAGAACGTTAATAATGCCGTGGATGTGATGCAGGGGTAAAACGTGTAGAATGCGATCGCCCTCTGTCCATTCCCAGGCTGTAATTAAACTGGTGACCTGAGCTTGAATATTGGCATGGGTTGTCACCACCCCCTTGGGTTTTCCAGTCGTTCCACTGGTATATAGAATTAAGGCCCGCCGGTTGATCTTCACCTCTGGCAGGACGGTATTGGCCGTTCCTGGATCGATCGCTGAAGTCAGAATTAAACGTAAATTATTGACCGCAGCGATCGGGGACAGCACTGCCGCAAAACCGGGATCAGCCACGACGATCGTCACGCCAGCGTTGGCAATCACATACTCCAGTTCTGGGGGGGGATGGGAAACACAGAGGGGGACAGCAATTCCACCGGCCCGCCAGATGCCCCACTGCGTTGCCACATACTCAAATCCCGCCGGAATCATCAGGGCAACTCGCTGTTCCTGTAAGTCTTCCAGTTGTCTACCTGGCTCTTCTGTGTGGAGGAGATAGGCTGCAATTTGAGCCGATCGCTGCAGTAAATCTTGATAAGTAAATGCTGCAGTTGGGGTGACGATCGCCAGGTTTTCGGCATAGGTTTGAGCACGGGCAATCAGCGGCAGATTCACGGTTCGAGGTGGATGTTTTCAGCAACAGCAGTTAAAGGGTTACTCAAAGCATAGGGCAATTTCAAACAGATCAAACCTAAATTACGCTTCAGTAAAACTAAAGTAAAGATTTTTTGTTCAATGTTCAAAGTTGTGGCCAAGACAGACGGGTAAAACTGGGTGTGATACCGTCAGGGCAGAGATAAAAATAGCCTCCTTTTAAGCAGCAATTCCGTCTGGTATCGATTTTTTAATCAAAGGAAAAGCTATGTATCGGTTCCAGATTATTGCCCATACCCAAACCGGGGATTGTATTGGTCTGGTGGGTTCTTCACCGGAGTTGGGGGAGTGGGATGTGAGCAAATGTGTGCGTTTGCAGACCCGTGCCGGTCTTTATCCTTTATGGCAGACAGAACTAAATCTGGAACTGCAGTCCTGCTCTAGCAAAAATAGGCAAATCGAATATAAGTATGTGCGTCTAGATGCTCAGGGTCAGGTGCAATGGGAAGCCTGGGGACCCAACCGCTGGGTGCCGATCGACCCTGAAATGGCTTCTGACCCAATTGTGGTTGATGATGGCGCGTTTGGTTACCTCCAACCCTATCCCTTCAGCTACAGAGAACGGCCGGCTCAGCCCAGGTTTCAACCAGACAAGCTTGCAGGCTTAAAAATTCTTGTGATCGGCAGCTCCGTAGCCCTGGGACATAAAGCCTGGTTACTTAACGGGTGGGCGGAACGTCTGGGGGCGGACTTAGCCCAAAAATATGGTCACCAGCTCGTCAATGTCTCCGAAGTGGGGGCTAATGTTACCCGCACGATCGCCCGCTTTGATGCAGTGGTGTCTCCCCATCAACCAGATGTGATCATCATTGCCCTTTCCCTGGGGAATGAAGGATTAGCCTATTGCCCGGCTCACGATCGCAAAACGATTCAACGCCGATTTGAGCATGGCCTACACCAACTGATCAAAATGAGCTGGGAACGGGGAGCTTACCCGATTCTGGGGGGTGTTTATCCCCATGCGGATTATGACCCAGACCATTATGATTGCCTGCAAGAAACCCATCACCGAATGCTGAACTGGGGGGTTCCGCTGCTGGACTGGCTGACTGTCCTTGAGGATGGTCAGGGCCGCTGGAAACCAGGAATTTCGTTTGATCCGGCTCACCCCAATACGATCGGGCATCAGTTGATGCATGGGGCAATTAATCTACAGGTCTTTGATCTGAGCAAGTCTGACCTGAATCAATGTCATCTAATGCAATCTCAGCCAGTGTACCAGTCCCTCTATCACGATGCCGCTGGTTTTCAGGTTTCTGTTGCCCCCGTTCAGCAGCACATCCGCCTTGGGAATCCCACCCCCTACTGCTACGACATCACCCCGGCCTGGTCAGACCTACAAGTGACTTTGCACCGGAAAACCGGATTAACTCCGGGGGTGTATCTCACGACTGCAACTGAAGCGGGAGTATCAACTTCTTTAGCGGTGGCCAGGGATGGGACGATCGCCAGTCCGCTGACCATTCCCGCCCGCACCGAACTGGACTACACCACGGCTTTCAATTATTTTTCTGATGGTCATCCCAAAATATTTCAAGACGGTCAGTTGGGAATTTTTCAGCAGAATGAACAGGTCCTCTGGGTGCTGAATGAATCCGACCACGAGTACAATTTGCATCCCATGTGGCAGGAGGTTCGCCGGGCCCTTAAAGCCATGCCAGAGGGGGTTTATCATGATCCGCTCCAGCCCGATGCGCCGTTTCGCACCCTGATGATCGGCCCGGATGGATTGGAAAGTCGGGTCAAAGTTCTGCCTCAATCGGCCCTCAGATTGCAATATCAAGGTTCCCTCTCGGCCATCCAACGGGTTGCCATCTTACCTCTAGGCGATCGCTGTGCGGTGCGGATGATGCTGTACAGAATGGGGTATGACGGCCCGGCCTTTCCCTTTGATCTAACCCGGACCACCCAGATCAGTGATGTGGCGGATCTGATTGAAAATCGGTTTGCGGACATGTGGAATCCGGCGTATCTCGACTACAGCCCCGAAGCGGGACGAATTTACCATCGTAAGTGGTCGGGGTTGTCCTTTGCCCATGAAGTGGAAGACAGTGATCAGCCGACTCAGGATATGTCTCCCGTCTATCAACGCATGCACGATCGCTATTCTGCTCGCTCGGCCCGCTTCTGGTACACCCTGGAACACTGTGATCAGGTGCTATTTGTTCGAACCGGAATTGCCGATCGCAATGGGGTGATCGATCTAGTGGATAAATTGCAAAAACACTGTCGAACGAAACCCTTTAAAGTCTTGCTTTTATCCCCTCAATCCTCCGACGAATTTGCTGGCCTCCCCCATGTCCTCCACTACAACCAGGAATTTAATCCCGATCGTATGTATGCTGACCTGGAGCACTGGCAGTACTGTACTGAAATTCTGCGAAAAATTCTGGAGGATCTGGGCATTTCCAGTAAAAACTTGTTCTGGTGTCCTCCTAAGATAAAAGCTTGAGAAGACCAGTAGCACCGGCATTAATTTTACGCCAGAAAGTAATACCTTGCCATTAGGCATCAATTGATTCAGAAATTAGAAACCAGGGAGCATTTACTTTGGGGGAAGCCGATTATCCTCTGTTTTTATCAGCTCATTCGTAATCAAAAAATTAATAAAATCAAGATATAGGTACTTACCACCAATATTATTTAAATGATCCCTGTCCATAAAGACCCTAACATCATCTAAATAATTACTACAGATAGAAGTATCAGGACAGAGCACTAAAAATGGATCATAAATGTAGAAGTTATTATTTCGATTTTTAACCGATTCAATACTGAGCATAAGAGGCTCGATCCGTGATCTTAACTCCTGGCGATCGGCATAAATCCGGCAGTTTTCAGGTAGATTTGGCCTGAACCACTCCAGAGTACATGCTGAAACCGGAGTTAGTTCTTCATCTTTATAGTTCAAGAATTCTGGCTGCGGTGCAACAAATACTACGTTTGCCTGTTTCTTCTGAACAGCTTGAGCGAAAGCATCTAAACTTCTCACCCAAGCTGCAAATGCTTCCTCTCTGGACATCCCTTTACCTGTATCATCAACCAGATATTGAGGGTTGGGCGCTAGAATATCCTCTTTTCTTGGGTTAAATGTCCTGAGGAAAAAATTTGACAAAATGACAATATCACCTGGACCTAAATTCTTAAGCGTCTCCTCGATAATAAGTTCCTGGGTATGCCTAGCCATCCGTTGATCATTACCGGGTTGGTAGACTGGAAGTAGTGGTACTAATTCACCTAATACATATATGAGGCGAATCTCAAGATTCATGTGATAATTTAAATTTTTTAAGAGACCACTTAGAGAAGCAGTATGGCTATCTCCTAGTACTATGATTCGTGGTTGAGGCTCGATAGCTTTTGATTTAAGAGTACATAAAGGTATATTCTTGATCAGCGATAAGTCTTTTCGCAGCAGGTTACTGCAATTAAAGGAATTGATGGACGAGCCTTCAATCTCCAATGCTTTCACTTGATTTGCAACATTAACAGCCTTACCCAGATAGAAATGTTGGTTGAATAATGCTATGCCGCCGAAAATACCAACCGCACTGGTAATAATAGCGCCTATTCCGTAGATAAGCGTTTTGATAGGTGAGGGAGACCAAGATTTTTGACGTAGTGGTTTCTCAATATATCTATAAGAAATTAATGCAAAGATAAAGATCAGTCCTAATTGAATTGGTATAGTCCACCAGTAAATGCCAATGGTATATCGACTTATGACAAGTACACTCCAATGCCACAAATATAGGGAGTAAGAGATCAGACCGATAAAGACTAGTGGTTTAAGGGTGAGTATCTTATAAATGCCTGAATTGGGGTTAAGCGTTGCTATCAATATGGAAGTTAGTGCTACCACGCCGATAGTGGAATTAGATATAGATAATTGAGGAATGTAGAGCATCAAAATTAGCAATGGTAAGCACAGGAGAGGAGTTACTACTCCCAAGAGATTAGGAATTTTATGTTTAAATGTAAAAACAAGAAAAACAATGCATCCCATACTAATTTCCCAGAACCTGGATGGCATAAGAAAGTAGGCTGCTGATGGATTAACACGGCACCACCATAGATAAAAATATAGAGATACTGATGAGAGTAGAGTGAGCAAAAAGATAAGTCTTTTCCTACCAATAGCTCGATTATTAATGTAAGAGCTGATCAGCAGGATAAGCGGAAACAACAAATAAAATTGCTCCTCAACCCCAAGAGACCAAGTTTGAGCAAATAAATTAAATTCTGTTAAACTGGCAAAATAATTAGTTGAAACTATAAAAAGATACAGGTTAGACAAACCAAATAATGCGCTGAATCCCGTTGGAATTGAACTTATAATTTCGTTTGGTCCCAGGGGAATAAAAGCAAAGCCGATTATCGAAGTAATTGCAATGCAAGTAATAAGGGCGGGAACTAAACGCTTAACCCTTCTTGAATAAAAGCTGAGAATAGAACTCCTAACAGACTTTTGTTCTCGATTAGCAAGGGAAGAAGTTATGACGTAGCCAGAAATAACAAAAAAAATGTCTACTCCTAAAAAACCGTTGGGTAGCAGTGACTTATTGAAGTGATTGATAATGACAGCAATAACGGCAATTGCTCGCAGTCCATCAATTTCAGGTCTGTAATTGTTTGAGCGCATTTGGGAGGGAACCTATTGCCTTAATTTTAATAATCCAAAAACCCTACTTCTAAAGTTTAGAACCGACATTCCGCACATGAGACAGAGTTTAGTTTAAATCTTGAACTCTGAATACCTTATTTAACAAGCTTTTTGACCACTAATTAGTACTATTAAATGAACGAACTCGTCTCACTTCAGTCTCACGAGTGAGATTGACATGGATTCTGGAACTATTACAGCATAAGGGTTTCCAGCATTGTCTACTATGCCAGTATCAACCTGCGGAATGTCGGTTAGAATAGAGATTCCTGGCGAATCGAGATAAATACAGATATTCTGGTTTAAGGATTCGATTTTCACCTAAACAGTACTGTCCCTCCAAGGGGTCGAAGTTAACTAGGGAAGCCAGGGTTTGAGAAAATCGCGATTTAATTGGTAGGGACGTTCCGATCGATAAGCGCCTTCCAGGTTGGCCCCTTGCAGATTGGTTTTATTCAGACGGGTAAACAGCAAATTGGTGGCGGTGAGATTGGCATTGGTCAGGTTCGTATCCCGCAGATCGGCATAACTGAGATCCGAGCCAGCAAAGTTAGCGCCCTGCAGGTTTGCCCCTTTCCATAAGGTATCCCGCAGACCAGCGTCCACCAGGGTCGCCCCAGATAGGTTTGCCTCTCGTAGATCGGTGCGGTTCATGTAGGCAGCGGTGAGGTTAGCATTGGTCAAATTGGCCCCGCGCAGATCCGTGAGCAAGAGCAAGGCATCCTGAAGATTAGCACCCGACAGGTTTGCGCCGCGCAGATCCGCCCGAGTCAAAATGGCCCCCCGCAGATCCGCCCCACTTAAATCACAGCCCCGACAGGCATTGGTGGTCAGCAATTGGTTGACATGGTCGAGGTTGGCAGCCCGCACCGGAAGCCCCATCAGCATCCCCATGGCGATCGCTGCACCTAAAATTCTGGCTTGTTTCACTTCTGGTTCTCCTCTTGTCCAACCTGAGCTAACCCGGTCATTCAAAGCTGCACTAAAATCTTCTTCTAAATTTTTACCATACTTATTCCTGGATCTGTCAATCGCTCAGGAGCGCCCCCCCACAACTGGAGCCACTGCCAGCAGTACACCCATAGCAATAGGGAGCAGTCTGCACCGTTTCAATTAAATCTAAATTATGATTTATCAACAGCTTTTCCACAGTCAGAATTTCACCCTCTCGATCGCGGGCGGGCAGGTTTTCCATCTGATTGAAATCACAGTCATAGATATAGCCCCGATAGTCGATCGACAGTTCATTGCGGCACATTAAATGTTCAACGGTAGCCGGGTTGAAATGCTTGGACAAAAAACCTAGATAGGGCTGGTAGAGTTGACGGTGCTGCAGGTGAAATTTAGTCCGTCCGATTGGAAGATTGGTAATGGTAAATAAACGGTTGAACACAATGCCAAAGTGGTTTTCTAAATGCTCTCGATAGGACTGTTCTAGCCGGGTTTGCTCTGGTGTTAAGCTAAAATTTTCGTTAGTAGGGATCTGAGGATTATAGATCAGATCTAGAATCAGGTTTGAGTGTTGACCATAGCCCAACTGATTCAACCATTGCAAAGCTTTAATTGAGCGATCGAACACGCCGTTTCCCCGCAGTTTATCGACATTATCGGCCAGGTAGCAGGGGAGAGAAGCCACAATTCTGACCTGCCGATCGGCACAGTAGAGTGGTAAATCTGCAAATCCCGGCTCAAAATAAATGGTCAGGTTAGAGCGCACTATCACTTCTTTGTGGCGATCGCGAGCCGCTTCCACCAGGGGCCTAAACCCGTAGTTCATTTCTGGTGCCCCTCCGGTTAAATCCACCGTCTGAATTTGGGGAAAGCGATCGATGAGTTGAATCAGTTGGTCACAAACCAGGGGAGAAAGTTCTTCCGTGCGCTTGGGACCCGCCTCGACATGGCAATGACTACAGGACAGATTACAGCGTTTCCCCAAATTAATTTGTAAAACTTTAATTTGTTGTTTGGCGAGAGGGTGTCCCAGGCGGTGCTGAAAAGAAGGAATGGCAGACTCGTTTGTAGGCTGGGTTACAAAGTGCATGTTCTGGGGGGAGGGTTAACTCAATCTTAAATAAGGATAGATAAAATCTGAAAGCAAAATCTAACTTACTAACATTTTTTGCTCAAATTTTAGGGGTAATCATATGCACTTCAGCCTTAAGAATTTTCTTTTCTGTTTCCATCTGCCTCTGCAGTCCGTCACCCTGCGGGTCGGGATGGCCTTGCTCCCTGCCTACCTGGCTTTTTCGACTCCAGCTTTAGAAGCACAACAGCCCAAAACCGTTAATGTCGATGGCTCAAGCACAGTTTATCCTATCACAAAAGCTATCTCACAAGCCTTTGCCACCACCAGCACCGGCAAGTCGGTTAAAGTCACGGCCAGTATCAGCGGCACCACTGGGGGATTTCGCAAGTTCTGTGCTGGTCAAACTGATATTAATGATGCCTCCCGTCCAATCAATGCGACGGAAATGGAGACCTGCCGCAAAAATGGCGTGCCCTACATCGAACTACCGGTAGCCTTTGATGCCTTAACCGTTGCAGTTAATCCCCAAAACACCTGGGCCACCAGCATGACCGTAGCGGAATTACGGAAAATGTGGGAACCCGCAGCTCAGGGCAAAATAACCCGCTGGAATCAGGTGCGTTCCACCTGGCCGAATCGTCCCCTGAAGCTCTTTGGGGCGGGGAAAGATTCTGGAACCTTTGACTACTTCACTGAAGCCATCATGGGGAAAGCCGATATCAGCCGCAGTGACTTTACTGCCAGTGAAGATGATGCAGTGCTGGTGCGGGGGGTGAGCCAGGACACCAATGCCTTAGGCTTTTTTGGCTTTGCCTACTTTGAAGCTAATTCAGGCAAACTCAAGGCGGTGGCGATCGACAATGGCAAAGGTTCAGTGTTACCCTCTCCCCAAACCGTTGTGAATGGCCAGTACCAACCCCTCTCCCGCCCCTTGTTCATTTATGTCAATGCCAGGATGGCCCAAACCAAGCCGGAAGTTCGGGCATTTGTTGATTTCTATCTCAAAAACGCGGAGCGCCTCGTCAATACAGTGGGCTATATTCCCCTGCCAGCGGAGGGCTATCGACTGGCTCAAATTCACTTCAACCGGGGTAAGGTCGGAACGGTCTTCGGCGGTAAGGCGCAATTAAATCTGACGATCGGGGAGTTGTTGCGTAAACAAGCTCAATTCTAGATGGGGCAGTGGTTGGGAGGACTGGTGGTTGCAGTTGGCCGGGGGTGTGTGGCTCTGAGGATTGTTGGTTGCGGTTAACCTAGAAGTAGGTTATTTTCGTCAATCCCTCTAGCAGTCCTTTCCAAGATTTTATTAAAACAATGAAACCCGGATGGCGTGTTGGTTCTATCTTTGGCATTCCTCTGTTTATTGATGCCTCGTGGTTTTTCGTGATTGCTCTTTTTACCTTTTTGAATGGTACAGAGTGGCAGAACACCCATCCTGAGTGGGGGATTGGCTTAGCCTGGACCGCCGGATTGGCCACTTCCCTGTTGCTGTTCGGCTCGGTTTTGCTGCATGAGCTTGGCCACAGTCTGGTTGCCCGCTCCCAGGGGATTGAGGTGAAATCGATTACGCTATTTTTGTTTGGCGGTGTGGCGGCGATCGAAGAGGAATCCAGAACCCCTGGGCAAGCCTTTCAGGTGGCGATTGCCGGGCCGTTAGTCAGTATTGCCCTGTTTGTGCTGCTGAATTTGCTGGCAGTCAGCCTGAATCAAACCAGTCCTGTGACGATTCTTGCCGAAGATCTGGCTCAGATCAATTTGGTGCTGGCCATCTTTAATTTGCTGCCCGGTTTACCCCTGGATGGTGGCCAAATTCTTAAAGCCGCTGTGTGGAAAGTGACGGGCAATCGGTTCAAGGGGGTTCACTGGGCCGCACGGGTGGGGCAAACCCTGGGCTGGCTGGCGATCATTCTGGGGGTGACGGCCCTGTTGCTGTTGGGCAGTTCTAATGGGCTGTGGCTGGCCTTACTGGGTTGGTTTGGGGTCAGAAATGCCGCACTATACGATCGCTTCACGGATTTACAGGAAAATCTGGCTGACCTTAAAGCTGAAGATGCGATGAGCCATGATTTCCGGGTGATTGATGCCAATATCAGCCTGCGCGAATTTGCCGATCGCTATCTGCTGAGCGAAACTCGGGCGGGCTGTTACTTTGCCGCTTCTGAGGGACGTTACCGGGGACTGATCCAACCGGAAGATTTAAATCGGGTAGAACGCAGCCAGTGGGAAACTCAAACCGTCCTCAACCTCGTGCATCCCCTCAACGCTATCCCCACCGTTAGCCAAACCACATCCCTGACCGAGGTGATTAGCCAATTAGAACAGGATCAATTAGCCCGGATCACGGTTCTGTCTCCGGCGGGAGCGGTGGCTGGGGTGATCGATCGGGGGGATATTGTCCGGGCTGTAGCTCAGAAAATGAACCTACCCTATTCAGAAACGGATATTCGTCGCATTAAGGAAGAAGGAACCTATCCCCCTGGCTTTCAACTGCCGGCGATCGCCCAGACCCTGTTACGCGATCAATCCGCTGCTGGAGAAGTGTCGGTCAAATAAGCCTGTTTGTCACCCTTGGCTCAAGCTTAAAGACTGGCAGCCTGAACAGGACGATTGTAGAGCCTGGGATCTGGAGGTGGCTGATTTTTACCTGCCGTTGAGATAGGAGTGCTTAAAATTTATGAATCTTGTTTTAGAGCATGAAGCACCGCCTCTGTATGAGGATGAGACTGGAGCAGTGCGAGTTGGGAGTTCAAGAGTTTTGCTGGAGACTGTAATTCGAGCATTTCAAGATGGTGCTTCCCCTGAGTCTATTGTTAATCGGTACTCAACTCTATCCTTGTCTGATGTCTACAACACAATCGGCTACTACCTCCGGTATAAAGACGCTGTAGAGGCATATCTAAGTCAGAGAGAGCAGTTGGCTGAATCAGTGCAGCAACGCTTATCTAGTATTCAGCCTGATTTGAGTTTTATTCGTGCTCGCTTAATGTCTCAACAAAATCCTTAGCAACAAATATGTTGAGTTTGTTGAGTGATGAAAACTTCAACGGTGACATCGTTCGAGGTTTACTGCTGCGTCAACCCGACCTTGATTTGCTTCGAGTTCAGGATGTTGGTTTGCGAGAAGTAGACGATCCAGCAATTTTAGCCTGGGCAGCAAGCCATGGGCGCATCCTTCTTACTCATGATCGTGCAACGATGCCAGACTTTGCATATAGTCGCCTGATTAGAGGAGAGCCAATGGCAGGGATGTTTGTGGTCAATGATCGAATGCCTATTCGGCAGGCGATCGATGAGTTGCTACTGCTGGTAGATTGTAGTGAGCAAGCTGAATGGAAAGATATCGTGTTGTATCTGCCGCTATGAAAGCAAAGTAGAATTCAGTAGCTCCCATCTCAAACCTATCTCAACAAAAACTCCTCGGCTGAATCTAACAAGGACACAAAGCTGTTCCTGAAAGGAAGTGGATTGGATGCCGCGATCGAACCAAAGCTGGCACCCTGCATTCTGATTCAACCTTCTGGAAGTGTGAAGGTCGTCGGGCCTACCCTAGAGTTGGGAAATGTGGTCAATCCCAATCAGTTCTGGAGGGGGTATGAAAATCAGATTCCGAGAGGGGACTGGATGGTAGCTCCTCCGATCGTCGAGCCAGAACCAGCGGTTGTCCTCAATCCTGCCCTCCCTGCTCAACCCAGCCTCCCCTCCTTACGCACCAGCTTAAGGGCTTCCACAATCGATGGCATTTTTGCGGCAATTTTTTCTAACTTCACGGGTGGCGTATTACTGACCAACTTTCTGGTTAGCCTGCAGATTAGTACAGCAGCGATCGGGATCGTGGCGGCTACCCCCATGCTGGTCAATCTCTTGCAACCCCTGGGGGCCTATCTCTCTAACCGTACTCATAGTCGAATGCGTTATGGATTAGTAACCTACGGAGCATCGCGCGTATTGTGGCTCCTGCTGGCGATCGGTGTCCTGCACTTTAGTCGTGAAACCCCTCAAGCCTTGATCTGGGTCACGCTGGTTGTGGTGCTGACAGCAGAAATCCTGGGTGCGCTGGGCAATCCCTCCTGGTTGAGCTGGATGGCGGCTCTGGTTCCGGCGCGGTTACGGGGTCGTTATTTTGGCTTTCGCAATAGTATTGGCAGTCTGACCGTCTTGATTGCAGTTCCCCTGGGTGGCTGGATGGTTTCCCACTGGGCGGGGGGGAGTGTACGGGGCTATGGCGTGTTGTTGTTAGTGGGCGTGATTGCTGGGTTAATTAGTTTGCTTGTCCAAACCAGAATGCGAGATATTGACCCCCAGCTTGAACTCACTCAATCCTGGGATAGTCAGGCGCGATCGTCGATCCACAGCGGTCTGGTTTCCCTCTGGCAGCACAGCAGTTTCAAATCCTACTGGTTCTACTGGGGGTTATGGACGTTCAGCGTGAATTTGAGCGCCCCGTTTTTCAACATTTATCTGCTGGAAAATCTACAGATTGATGTCCTCTGGGTAACGGTCTATAACAGTCTGATGTCAGCGGCCACCCTGGTGATGTTGCTGGTATGGGGCAGGCTCTCCGATCGCATCGGAAATCGTCCCCTCTTAATTCTGGTTGGCTTACTGGTAGCCCTCACCCCCTTACTCTGGTTAGGCATCGGCCGGGATTCCCTTTCAATTCAGCTCTGGCTTCCCCTGCTGTTTCTCTTCATTGGTATCACCTCCCCCGCGATCGATCTCTGCAGCAATAATCTGCTGATTGCCCTTGCCCCCGCCCACCACCAGGCCAGGTCCTTTGCGATTACCGCTGCCATTGCTGGGGTCTGTGGAGCGACTGGAACGTTGTTGGGGGGATGGTTATCCCAGGGATCGGAGATCGGTTTGGTGGGCATTTTTGGGGTATCGAGTGGATTGCGCTTGCTGGCCCTTGTCCCTCTGCTGTTTACCCAGGAACCTCGCAGCCATTCCCTCGTCCAGGTGATTCACAGTTTGAGTGGAGGAACCCAAACCCTGGGGGCGCAGTGGGAACTCCAACCGGTAGAGTTAGAGGAAACCTGACTCGTAGCAGATGAATGTAGCCGCTGCACAAGTTATTATTGGTCAGATTATAAACAAGATCTGACAAGTGCTTGACAGAGCGTACCGCCAAATTGCTCAATCAGATAAAGGTGGTCAACAACGATTGTTTTAGCAAGCCAGCAGAAAAGCTATGGGGCTGATTGTTCAGAAATATGGGGGCACTTCCGTTGGTTCAGTGGAGCGGATCCAGACCGTAGCCCGACGGGTGCTCGATAGGGTGAAAGCCGGTCACAGTTTAGTGGTCGTGGTGTCGGCCATGGGTAAGACTACTGATGGACTGGTCAAACTGGCCCACGAAATTACCGATAACCCCAGCCGCCGGGAAATGGATATGCTGCTCTCGACCGGGGAACAGGTATCGATCGCCCTGTTGAGTATGGCCTTGCAGGAACTGGGCCAACCCGCTATTTCCCTCACAGGTGCCCAGGTTGGAATTTTAACTGAACCCGCCCATACCCGCGCCCGAATTTTAGAAATTGACCCCCGCCGGATTGAACGCCACCTGGGGGAAGGCAAAGTTGTGGTTGTGGCTGGTTTTCAGGGCATTAGCGGCACGGGCGACCTGGAAGTAACCACGCTGGGACGGGGGGGATCGGATACCTCTGCCGTGGCCCTGGCGGCTGCCTTACGGGCGGATTGCTGTGAAATTTATACCGATGTGCCCGGCATTCTCACGGCCGATCCGCGTCTGGTGCCCGATGCCCAGTTGATGGATGCGATCACCTGTGATGAAATGCTGGAACTGGCCAGTTTAGGGGCAAAAGTGCTCCATCCCCGTGCGGTAGAAATTGCCCGCAACTATGGGGTGCAGATGGTGGTGCGCTCCAGCTGGACGGATGAACCCGGCACGCGTGTCATTTCTCCCCTGCTCCAACCCCGTCCCTTAGAAAATCTGGAACTGGGCCGCCCGGTGGATGGGGTGCAGTTTGATACGGATCAGGCCAAGGTGGCCCTGCTGCGGGTGGCCGATCGGCCTGGAATTGCCGCCCGTTTGTTTGGGGAACTGGGTCAGCACCATCTGGATGTAGATTTAATCATTCAATCCATCCATGAAGGCAACACAAATGACATTGCCTTTACGGTTGAGAAAAACTGTTTGAAGCAAGCGGAATCGGTGGCCGCCGCCTTCAGCCCCATGCTCAAACCTTCCACCGATGGCACTCTGGAGCAACCCGAAGTTTTTGTAGATAGCGAAATCGCCAAAGTCAGTATTGTTGGTGCGGGGATGATTGGCCGTCCGGGGGTGGCAGCACAAATGTTTTCCACCCTGGCCGCAGCAGGCATCAATCTGCAGATGATTTCTACCTCTGAAGTGAATGTGAGTTGTACGATCGCGTCCGCAGACTGTGATCGGGCCATTGCCGTGCTCTGTGACACCTTTGAAGTCAACAGTTCTCCCGCCCGTCTCGATCTGCAGCCTCAGAACTTCCCACCCGTGCGTGGTGTGGCCCTTGATCTAAAGCAAGCCCAACTGGGAATTCGACATGTCCCCGATCGACCGGGGATGGCGGCCCGCGTCTTTCAACTCTTAGCTGAAGCAAAGATCAGTGTGGACATGATCATTCAATCCCAGCGATCGCGGTTGGTGGGGGGAATCATGACCCGTGATATTGCCTTTACGGTGGCCCAGGCAGATGCGGAACAGGCCCGAACCGTATTGCAACAGGCGGCTCCCGAACTCGGCTGTGGTGAAGTGATTGTGGACAGTGCGATCGCCAAAGTCAGCATTGTGGGGATGGGCATGATTGGCCGGCCGGGGGTGGCAGCGCAAATGTTTGCAGCGATCGCCCAGGCAGGGATTAACATTCAAATGATTGCTACCTCAGAAATCCGCGTCAGTTGTGTTGTGGCTGAAGACCAGGGAGTCAAAGCCTTGCAAGCTGTCCACGCTGCATTTAGCTTGGCAGGAAATCAACGCATCGAAGTCCCTGCATAAAGTTTTAGTTCAGCCTAAATTGATCACACACATTTGTAAGAAGGCACGAATTAAGCCCAGGAGAATTGGTGTTTCTCCAATACCGTAGAGTAAAGTCTCTGATACCTTACCGTTCACGCCAAGCCGATAAAATTTCCAACCTTCTCCGTTTGTAACAATGCCATACATATCCAGGGTCTTGCCTGATTGTTGATTGAGCCATTGACAGGCCCACATTTCTACCAGACATTGAGCTGCACCCTGTTCAAAATCATCTTTTTTAGCTTCAATCACACAGGCATAGGGTGTATCCAGGAAAGCGCGTCGTTCGGCAATTAAATAATCCACATTGCCACAAACTGTTTCTGCTTCCAGGTAGGCTCCTTTCCACACTTTCAACCGCTCAAAACCTTCCAGCCCTTCCTCTATAAAAGCATCGATCAACAAAGTTTTTGAGACTTCTAAACTCTCCAGATCAAACCTTTGCAATCGCTCCAGGCGTTGCCGAAAGAATTCACTGATGGGGACAGGCTCAGCCTGAATGATCCAGCGGTTTAACTCTGTTAGCCCCAGTTTTTGAAAAGCTTCCTTGTAGGTAAAACTGGAAAAGGGTTTCTTGCGTTGCCCAGTTGCCTGAATCATTTCTCACCATCCCCTCCAGAAAAAACTAATCCCAGAATTCCCAGCGATCGTTTGATCTTTAACTTAACTGGAAACTCTGGGATTGGGTTGGTTGGGTTGAGTGGTTGAGTTGAGTAGTACAGCGGTTTACACCCTGTCATCTGTGGGGATTAACGCTTACTCAACCAGCTAAACATGGCCCGTAAATCTTTGCCCACTTCCTCGATCGGATGCTCAGCTTCACGGCGACGCATGGCGGTGAAACCAGCCTTACCAGACATATTTTCCAGCACGAACTCACGGGCGAACTGGCCAGTTTGAATCTCATACAGAATCTTCTCCATCTCACGACGGGTTTCATCTGTAATAATGCGAGGACCACGGGTATAGTCTCCATACTCCGCTGTGTTGGAGATACTATCGCGCATTTTGGCTAACCCACCTTCCACGATCAAGTCCACAATTAACTTGACTTCGTGCAGACATTCAAAATAAGCCAATTCCGGCTGATAACCCGCCGCTACCAGCGTTTCAAATCCAGCTTTGATCAGCGCAGTTAATCCACCACAGAGAACCACCTGCTCACCAAACAAATCCGTTTCCGTTTCTTCCCGGAAGGTGGTTTCCAGAATTCCAGCGCGGGTTCCACCAATCCCTTTGGCATAGGCCATGGCGCGATCGCGGGCCTGACCGGAAGCATCCTGGTAAACGGCAAATAAACAGGGCACCCCTTCTCCCTGGGTATAGGTGCGGCGCACTAAATGGCCGGGGCCCTTGGGCGCAACCATGATCACATCCACATCGGCGGGAGGAACCACCTGAGCAAAGTGAATGTTAAAACCGTGGGCAAAGGCTATAACCTTACCGGGCTTAAGATGGGGAAGAATTTCTTGCTGATAAATCGTTTTTTGGACTTCATCGGGTAGCAGGATCATAATTAGATCAGCGACTTCAGCAGCTTCAGCCACAGAAGTTACTGTTAACCCTTCCGATCTCGCCGACTCAGCAGATTTACTACCGGGGTAGAGACCAACTACTACTTTCACGCCACTGTCTCGCAGATTTAAGGCGTGGGCATGGCCCTGAGAACCATAGCCAACGATCGCTACCGTTTTGTTTGAAAGTAAATCTAAATTGGCATCAGCATCATAATACAGACGTGCCATTATTTCCCCTGTCTCCTTACTGGAACCGACGTTTACGCCGTGCTGCTATCTCCTTCCGCTTCTTCTTCTCTAAAGGAGTTTCAAAGTGGCGGTAACGCTTCACATCGGCCAGAATACCAGCTTTGGACACCTGTCGTTTAAATCGACGCAGTGCGGACTCAATTCCCTCGTTTTGACCGAGAACAACTTGGGTCATGCCTGTTTTCTCCTCTGTACTTCTCCTAGAAATGGTTGATGTTTAAGTCGTCAGTGATGCCGGATTTTTGCTCTGGAGCAATGCCGATTTGATTAATAACGCCGAGAAAAGTCGTCTTTGCCTTTCCAACCACCAGTTCGGTTGCCACCACCACCTGCGTCATTACTGCGAGGCCGAGCTTTGTTCACCCGGAGCTGACGGCCCATCCACTCAGCCCCATCTAGATCGGCGATCGCTGCGTCTTCTTCAGCATCCGTTGACATTTCTACAAAGCCAAATCCGCGTTTTTTGCCTGTTTCTCGATCAACCGGGAGATGAATTTGCTTCACCGTCCCATATTCAGCAAAGATAGCGGTGAGGTCTTCTTGAGTTGCGTTATAAGATAGGTTGCCAATGTAAATGGACATGGAAAGCTCCAAAGATGAAAATGTAGCGTGGCTGAGTCTTCGGAGAGATGCCTGTCAAAATAACAAACCTATTCTACAACCGAACTCATCTTCTCGCTGTTAACCTGGCAGCAGAAGTAACCCAGGCTAGGCGATTGCCAACTGGACAACGAAGTAACCCACACCAGAGCGAGGGCTTCCTGGGCACACCAACAAGGGTCAGTGTTATCCTAGTCTTACAACTAGCTCCTCAAGCGTAAATTCCGACACTTCCTGCCGTACTGCAGAGTATTATAACACCGGAAAGTTTCCTCGCCGGTCAGGACTGGAAGGACTTTGCAGAGAAACTCGTCAATAATTACTGAGTTGACTTGCTTGTATGAATTGGGTCTGAACTTTATTGAGATGGCAAGAGAATTGACTGATGCAAAACTCTGGGCAAAATCAAACTGAGCAAAATAAAAGTGTTGTGGTGGGACTGTCGGGAGGAGTGGACAGTTCTGTGGCTGCAGCCAGTTTACATCATCAGGGCTACCGGGTGGTGGGGTTGACCCTATGGTTGATGAAAGGTAAGGGGCAGTGCTGCTCTGAAGGACTGGTAGATGCGGCGCAACTCTGCGAGGAACTGGGGGTTCCCCATCATATTGTCGATAGCCGGGAGTTGTTCCAGTCCCAGATTGTTGACTATCTGGTAGCGGGATATTCAGATGGGATCACGCCCCTGCCCTGTTCGCAGTGTAATCGCACCGTCAAGTTTGGGCCGATGCTCCACTATGCTCAAACCGAACTGGGAATTGAAACCATTGCCACGGGCCATTACGCCCGCATTACGGTTGATCCCCAGACGGGCCGTTACCAGTTACGTCGGGCTGTGGATCGGAGCAAGGATCAGTCCTATTTTCTCTACGATCTCACCCAGGCACACCTGGCCCATACCCTCTTTCCTCTGGGGGAACAAACAAAAGCGACCACACGCCAGATTGCGGCTCAGTTTAATCTGCATACGGCTGAAAAACCGGAAAGTCAGGATCTGTGTTTGATTGAAACCCACGGTTCAATGCAGTCCTTTCTGGACAAATATATCAACCCGACCCAGGGGGAAATTGTCGATCGGCAGGGGCGGGTACTGGGTTATCACCAGGGCATTCACCACTATACAATCGGGCAACGCAAAGGGTTGGGCATTGCTGCGGCTCAACCCCTCTATGTGATTGGTCTGGATCGGGCGATGAACCGGGTGATTGTTGGCGATCGGGAGGAAGCGGTGCAGTCTGAATGTACGGTGCAGCGGGTGAACTGGGTGTCGATTGCCCCACCGGATGCCCCCATTGCCGCTGAGGTGCAGATTCGTTATCGCTCCAGCCCTGTGCCTGTGACCGTTGTGCCGCTACCAGAGGAAGAGGGTCGAAGCAATCGCGTTAAACTGATATTTGACCAACCGCAATTTGGCATTACTCCCGGTCAGGCAGCGGTCTGGTATCAAGGTGATGTGCTGCTGGGGGGCGGAATTCTGGAACGTTTTACGACTTAATCCCCTGTCCGCGATCGCTCCTGTGCCAAACTATCGTCATTCAATTCACTATTGCCATTCAATTCACTAAGGAACGCTATGCAGAAACGTCATACCTTCAATACCGCTCAAGTGATGCGTCGAGCCGAGGAACTGATTGAAGCGTCTTCAAATCGCTATCGGATTACGGTTCAGGTGGCGAATCGGGCCAAAAAACGTCGTCGCCTCGATCAGGACGATCTGGAAGAAGGGGGCATGAAAGCGGTGATGCAGGCGATCGTGGAAATGTCTGATGAACTGGCCCAGCCGGAAATTATTGGCGACTGATGGGGGACAAATTGGGTTTGAGGCAATTGGGTGAGGATGGGGAGGGAAGATGAAACGACTCTGGCGGTGGCTCAGTTTTATACTCATTGTCTTGAGTGTGGCCACCTCAACCATTTTGAGTTCTGGAGAACTTCCCTTTCTCTTACCCACCACCGTCCAGGCCCAGACCTTGATTGGCCCTAAGCAGGCCGCTGAACAGTTTTATCGCCAGGTTCCCAGCTTTCCAAAGGAAAATCAGTATGTCAGCCTGAGAACGAATCAACCTTCGGAAAACAACACATTAATTGAGCGTTTAGTTGTATATCACACCCTGCTGAAGGGCCGTTCTCCCCTCTATCGGCTGGACTGGAAGATTACCCTGGCAGATTTTTTGGGTTTAAATGAATATCTGGATGCGAGCACTTATCCAGGCCGCCTCTATTTGAAAACCAATCCCATGGAGGGCGATCGGGCGGTGATTGTCCAGCTTAACCGTCAGCAACGGGACGTTCTGGTGCAAACCCTGGTGAACATTTACTCAGTGGGCAAAGCGGCGCAAACACCTCCAGTTCAGTCCCCTCCGGCCCAGATCACCCCAGCCGCCGTCCCCAGCCCGGTGCCCACCCCAACCCTACAACCCCTGGCTAAACCGGGAGATGCCCAACTGCTAGCCCCACCCGCCCCAGCGAATGCTCCCCAACCCCGCCCCGATCCTACGGGAGATGCCCGCTTATTACTCCCCTAAGGACAGCTTTGAGCATAAATGCTGATGGCAAATGGCTAAGCAACTGAAGCAGGGTAAGGGCTGGCGATTGGGTTGGAATCCCCTAGCAGTGGAATTTCAGGGACTTGTGGGGGGAGAAGCTTGGGCGATCGAGTTAACGGGGGCAGAATTTAGCGATTTTTGTCGTCTGTTTCAGCAATTAGCCACCACCATTAACCAGATGGCCGCCGAGTTGATGGCGGAGGAAGCGATCGCCTGTGAAGCCTCCAGTGATTTGATCTGGATGGAAGTTTCCGGTTATCCCCAGCAGTACAGCCTCAGTTTTATTTTGCTAACCGGACGACGGGGAGAAGGGCACTGGCCCGCAGCGATCGTTCCTGAACTGTTGCAGGCAACCCAAACCATTCAAGTTTTTTAGTTCTTTATAAAATAATTTACTATCGCTACACCTGTTGGAGATTGCTACTGTTTCCCACCAGCAAGCAAACTGAACCACGTAGCGAAGGGCAGCTTGCTGCATCGCCGAGAAGATTCGATCGCTCCATCATGCAAAAACCTTTATCCACCGTAGATTTTATCGAAATATTCTTTCGAGTTTTGCCTATTGAATGAGAAAATTTACGATTGCCGTTGTATTGAAAGCCTAAATGCCACCTTCTAGCTCCTCTATATCATTTAACGTCAGCGGTGCTTGGGCACTATGGCGAACATACAACACATAAACTGTGGCATCTCGAATCGTAAAAAGCACTCGGTATACATTTTTAGCTTTCCCATAAAGAAGTTGCCGTACCTCTTCTGGAAAAATCTCATGTTCGACTGCTAAGGCACAGCGCTGAGGCTTCTCCTGTAGAGTAGCAATTGTATTCATTAATCCTCGAAACCAACGATCCGCAAACCCAGGATTACGCTCTTTATACCAGCAATAGGCTTGTTCAATCTGAGCTTCCGCAACTGGAGTAATTTCAACCTGAAATGCCATACTTTTGCTGCATTTCTTGCACGAAATCCCCAATGGGGCGAGTTTGACCAGAGTTCAGTTCCTCAAAGCCTTGCTGAATCCCCTCAATTGTCTCTAGCTGATCTATCAGTTGGCGTAGTTTTACAGGATCGATTTTGCTAGGATCGAGAAAGGTGACGAGAACTTGGGAGCGATCGTTAACATCTTGTGGTAGCTCGGTGAGCTGAATTTGCCCATCTTGATAAATGCCTTCGATGGTTTTTAGCATAGGTTGTCGTTGGGTTGGTATCTCCCTCAATTCTATCAACTAGCGTCAAAGGGCTGGAGCTGGAATTCTTGCCTGTTCAAAGGCTTGATGACAAGATAAGCAACCCAATACCAATCAATAGCCCTGAAGTACAGCCTCACCGATAACTCAGCGGCATAACGTTTCCACTCACCGGATGTAGATAACCTTTGCATCTTAACCTTCATTGCTTAGCAGATAATTCCATATTCATCACAAAGCGTAAGAGTTTGTGCCATAAACGAATTTACGAGATCCGGGCTACTTCTCGATCGTGGTGATAAAGTATCTCTTGATATAGGGATTCTGCGATACCTTGGTACGCCTTATCGAGGTCTTCATGCTTAACTACTCGAAAAAGAGTAAAGATAACTTGCCCAAAAATAGGATCTTCGTCAACTGCCAAAATCACCCTTAGCTTTTGCGAAACCTTTAACGTATATAGAGAAGATTCGTATCCATTCAGTCCTGACAACAGAGGGAGACGACGAAGCTTTCGATAAACGTCTACTTTTTGAGTTGGGAAGAGACTGGCACAATCATTGATTTTTTTGATTGTTATAGCTTTCTCGTCGTTGCTAAGCCTATCAAGCTCCTTTTCAAAGCTCCTCGTTGACTCAATTAAAACGTCCACGATATATACAGCCCATCTGCACTAGCTACTTGTCCTCAACCTTTAGCATAGCAACAAAATCTTCTCCCCTAGAGAATCTCCTGGGAACTTAATACATAACTTGGATGTATGGTCTGGAGGAACTGCCTCTACTGAAGACTGAGCAGCCCAACGTTCCCCCTCACCGGACGCAGACAACTTTTGCATCTTACCGATAACTTAAATTCGTTCCGTGCAGCGGGGTTGTTAACTGGCTTTTGTTACATTGGAATTGCACTTTATGAGTTCAACATCTTTTCAATACGGCGATCAGGAATCAGCCACATGACCGCAACCAGAATATACAATGCACATGCAAGCCAAGATTTTGCAAAGGCAAGGGGGATTGCAACTGCATAAATCAACACAGATACCTTGCCTTTAAAGTCTCGACCAAGAGCGTTCGCCAGTGTGGAATCTTTACCGTGGTGAAAGATGAGTGTGCGAGTCAGAATGAAGTAGGCGATCGCTGCCAACAGCAGAACCACACCATAAAGCGCAACGGGCAACGCCGCAAAGTGATTTTCACCCATCCAGGCGGTGGCAAATGGAAATAAGGATAACCAGAACAACAAATGAAGGTTTGCCCATAGGGTACGACCGTTAACTTGCCGGACTGCTTGGAACAAGTGATGATGGTTATTCCAGTAGATACCGACATTTATGAAACTCAGCACATAGCTCAGAAAGGTCGGAATCAGCGGACGGAGTGCAGCTAAATCAGACTCATGGGGTATTTTCAACTCCAGCACCATAATGGTGATAATAATGGCAACCACCCCATCGCTGAATGCTTCTAACCTCCCTTTAATCATTTTTGGATATGCTCCTTTTCTGCTTACCGCGTTGTATAACCGCCGTTGGCAAAAATGGTCTGTCCAGTGATCCACCATCCATCAGTGACTAAAAATCTGATTAATGGAGCAATGTCTTCGATGTCCGTTAGACCCGTTTTTGTAAACTTGCTGAGAGCCGCTGCCGTTTGATTGTATTGGGCAGATTCAGTCGTTTCTTGTCCGTAGAAAAAGGGAGTTTCCATCGGACCTGGCCCCACTGCTGTTACAGAAATACCGCGATCGCCAAATTCCTTGGAAGCAGCACGGGTGTAATGTTCGATCGGGGCTTTACTTCCCGGATAAATGGCATAACCATCAGTGTAAGCCGCTAACAATGAACTGACGATGGTACAGACTTTACCGCGATCGTTCAGCTTTTTTCCTGCTTCTTGGATGAAGAAAAAAGCAGCTTTAGAATTCACTGCAAAAATCTTATCGTAATCTTCCTCGGTAACTTCAACAATCGGTTTTTTGATCACCATTCCAGTTGTATTGATTGCAATATCAACCCCACCAAATGCTTTAATGGCTTCGTCAAACAATTTCACGTTATTTTCCACAACGCTTAAATCGCCTTGAACTGCGATCGCCTCTGCACCTGCGGCTTTAACTGCGGCAACCGTTCCCTCTGCTGCGACCTTAGTCGAATTGTTGTTGTAATGAACCACAATTGCCTTTGCCCCATGTTGAGCCAAATCCCGCGAAATGAGTCCACCCAGGTTTTTTGCACCGCCGCCGATGATGACAACTTTTCCATCCAACGTATTGACCGACATAATGGTTTCCTTTCTTCTTGCCAAGTAAGCTTTAGGGAATTTATGGAGGAATTATAATAAACTGAAGCCGTTTAATCTTGAACAAAACTACGTTGAATGGAAGATTCTTACGGCTTTATTTACTTATCTCGGAGAATTTTAGGGGTCAACCCTGTGTAGCGCCGCAATAAGCGGGTTAAGTGGCTTTGGTCGGCAAATCCGGTCTGTCTGGCAATGTCTGAAATTGGCAGACTACTCTGCGTCAAGAGAGTCTTCGCTTTCTCGATTCGTTGAGCTATCACATACTGGTGTGGAGTCAGCCCAATGGATTGCTTGAACATTGCTATGAAGTGGGACGGGCTGATTTCTGCAACTTTGGCGATCGCCTCCAACGAAAGTGTTTCGCCGAGATGGTCATTGATATAGTTCTTTACCAGGGCAAGTTTGCGGGGGGATAGTCCATACTTTTCATTAGATTGCTTGAGTCCTGCGACAGAATACTTTTTGATTAGGTGGGCGATCAATGTGTGCGTCAGTGACTCGACATACATAGGATCGGGGGGTAAGTCTTGCTCGAATTCAGCATTGAGACTGCGTAACAGTTGCTGGAGCAGTTCGTCGCGAAACTGAAAGTGGGGAATCAGTTCGACTCTACCTGGGCGATCCATTTCCTCTGCGATCTGATTGATAAAGGTAGGATTGATCGCTAGGAGAAGAAGTTCAACCTTTGCATTCCAACGCGGGGCAACAAACAGCCCAACTGGATTGATGATCGCATCACCTTCTGAAAACATTGCTGCTTTTCTCCTACCGTCAACGCTCCATTCAAGGCTGGCGGGATGGCGAGCATGAACGACAATCAGGTGTTTTGCTGCTTTGACGGCGGCGCTATCAATGTCCGCATGGGGCTGCTCCAGATTCCGTTCAATAATAATGCCGTTGAGCCTTGACCCACTCCCCGAAAGATTGAGTAGGTGGGGCTTGATTAAGGAAAGTTGGGGATGGTTCGATGGCTGCGTTCTAAATGTCAAATTGTTCTCTGCTGATCGTCCGTTCACTTTCCTACGCCTCGTTGTGATCGCCCTGGATAATTCACAGCTTACAATCTTTGCCGATCGCTTCCAAAACCAAGTGCAAGGACTATCTGCGGAGCCAGCTAACTACTAATTAGCCTGCCAGATGCAATCTAAGTAACTCAAGCCTGAAGTCATAGGTTTCTTAGGCCAGGACTGAGTTGTAGGTATATTATCGCTCAATTTTCTACGTGTCAATTGATGCAAAGTGTCGGGATAGAAACTGGGCAAAATGCTGAGAAGGCTTGCTGGAGTTGGGGGAGTAGCCCATCTGCTTGAACTACTTAGGCTGCAAGATGCCGGATATATCGCTCATACAGGATCTTAGGCGGCAGTTTCCTCTAACCTACCTTCGCCCAGGCAGTTGCTGGATCAGGTACGGGATGTGCTACGGCTTAAATATTACGCCTGCTGGGTTGCAGAGCGCCATGTCCAGTGGATTGCCAGTGTAAACTGACAGGATTGCACTGTGCCCGACTTGAACGTATCACTAAAGTAAAATTCCAGCCACACAGGCAGTCATAAAGCAAGCTAAAGACCCTCCAATCATGGCTCGCACCCCCAACCGGGCCAGATCATGTTGTCGCTCCGGTGCGATCGCCCCAATCCCACCAATTTGAATCCCAATCGCACTGATGCTTGAAAAGCCACAGAGGGCATAGGTAGAAATAATCTGCGATCGTTCTGAAATAGTGGGCAGTGAACCGGGAGCAGCTTTACCCGCGGCGATCGTCTGGGCATTTTGGGCCAGGGTGCGTAGATCTAAATAGGCAATAAACTCATTTAAGATCGTCTTTTTTCCTAATAAAATGGCCACCTGTCTCGCATCTGCCCAGGGAACCCCCATCAACCAGGCAACGGGTGCTAAAACCAGGGAGAAAAGCCATTCCAGGGATAATTGCGGTAGACCAATCAGCCCCCCAACCCATCCCAGGAGGCCATTAAAAGCCGCGACCAGAGCCAGAAATGCAATCAGCATGGCGATGATATTCAAAACCAGTTTCATCCCCTCACTGGCTCCAGAGGTAACTGCATCGATCACATTAATGTAGGGTTGTTCTACCTCTGTGTTGATATTTGTCCCGACTGTGAGGGATTTCTCAGTTTCGGGATACATCACTTTGGAGATCGCTAGGGCGGCGGGAGCAGACATCACAGAGGCGGCAATCAGGTGTTCGGCGGAAATGCCAAAGGAAATATAGGCGGCCATCACCCCCCCGGCGATCGTGGCGAATCCTCCAGTCATCACAGCATGGAGTTCGGATAGGGTCATCTCTTTGACATAGGGTTTGATCAACAAAGGCGCTTCCACCGGTCCCACAAAAATATTCGCTGCACAGGAGAGGGATTCCCCCCCGGAAGTTCCCATCGATCGCACCATGAGGGCCGCAAGCCAGCGCACCACCCGCTGCAAAATGCCGTAGTAGTAAAGAATGGTGATAAAGGAACAGAAAAAGATGATCGTGGGCATGACCTTGAAAGCGATCAAATGATCCTGAAAGCTATCGCCAAACACGAACCTGGCCCCAGCATCGGAAAAGTTAAGAAAGTCACCAACTCGATCGCCGATAAACTTGAACGCCGCATAGCCTCCGGGCAACCTGAGAATGACCACACCCACGCCAAATTGCAGGGCAATCCCCCAGAGTAATGTTCGCCAGCGAATAGCCGTACGATCGACCGAGAGCAAATAAGCTATGCCAACGAAAACAAATAGCCCTAGTAGTGAAACAACCCGATCCATATAGCTGAGAGATAAGCAACCTTCAAAGATTACCTTAAATCTCTCTTTGGCTAGATGCTCTTGTGAACAATCCTTATTGAATACAACCCCACATTGTGATGGCCCCACACAAACCCTGACATTGCTGGGGGGTGAGCTTTCGCGCTAGCTTGTTATCCCTCTTCTGTTACCTCAGAGAGAGTAACTAAGCTGGAAGAAGTTGCGTTCTACCTGAGCATTGAATGGAGTTACAACAATCTGTTGCAACCGTTGGGTTTATTGATCACTATTGCTTTCAATACCGTTCATTTTTTTGCGGATATCCGGTTGTAAAAATGTTTCAAGTATTTGCATGTCGGCATTCTTGGCCCACTGCCGCGCAAGACGTTGCCGGAGATTGCCAAATTGGTTGGACTCAAAGATAGGCAGAGTTTACATCACTTTCTGCGTGATGGGGTGTGGCAGGTTGAACAAGTCAGCTCTCTTCGGTTGCATCTAATTCGACAACAGATTGGAACTCGACCCATTAGTTTGTGTATTGACGAAACAGGAGATGCCAAGAAAAGCAGCGCTACTGAATATGCGGCTAAACAATACATTGGTAATCTGGGCAAAACTGCTAATGGGATTTGTCATTGAACGGGTGCTAGCCAATAGCTTATATGGTGAAAGCGGCAATGTCACAAGCGTTTTACACCAATTGACGTTGCCTTATATTGTCGCGATTTGCTCTAATCATAGTGTGCTCATGCTTCAAGGACAACGAGTGCGTTACAACCGCTGGCGTGCCTACGACCAACCCTTAGCCGAACACCCCACGCAACATCGCTATATCCGTGAAATCATCTTTGGAACTCGTCGCTCAGTCCGTTTCTACCAGATTGCTAAAGGGAGCACCGCCAACCCAGACCAAGCAGAGAGTTGGTTCATTATGACCAACTTGGTAGGAGACATCCTCTTAAGTGTAGGCAGTCAGTACACGTTGAGAACCTGGATTGAGTATGGTTTCAACCAAGTAAAAAATGAACTGGGTGGGTACGATTATCGCTTAACCGATTATGCCAGTATTAAACGCTGGTGGGAGTTGATTTTCAGTGCCTATCTACTGGTGAGTCTCCATGCTGAACAATTTAAGCAACACCATACATCTCAGGACCTAGCGATGGTCGTTTGACCCCAAAGGGAGTGCTTTTAGAGCAAGCTGACTCCCTATCGCCCTGACCAGTAGGTTGTCGTCATCTTGCCATGGGCTTGACATTTGACAACTTGCTGCTCCATTGCTACTAGAAAGGCGAGTTCGTTTTTACAGAAATTCTTAAAATCTCACCCTTGAAAGGGGTTTTCTCCTACACTTCCACTTAGCAAAATCTATACATGTTTAGGCAGCGGTTACTGGATACATATGCTGAAGAATTTGTTCTTTCACTTCCGGAGATAGTAGCTCATCACCAGCTTGAGCGTTCAGTACTGCTTGTTCGGGAGACTTGGCCCCAGGGATCGCCACAGGTTTTGCCGGATGAGAAATCACATAGCGCAGTGCTGTTGTTGCCATCTCTTCGTTTGGTTGTAAAGCCTTTTTGATGGCAGCAACGGTTTGAATGTCGCGGTTGAATTTTGCTTGCTTCGCCTCATTCTTATGCCATTTGGCGCGAATTGTATCCGTAAAAACTGTGTCAGCACGATATTTCCCAGATAGTAATCCTTGAGCCAATGGACCGCGCACTAGAACTGCAATCCCATGCTCCTGGCAATAAGGGAGCAGGTTTGCTTCTGCTTTGCGGTTTAAAAGGGAATAATCAAATTCAACAATGCTGCAGGTGTTATTAGCATTAAAACGTTGCAATACTTCAAAATCATTGGTGGAAATTCCATAGACACGCAAACACCCTTTCTCTTTTAACTGTTCAAAGGCTTCTAAATAAACAGTTGGATCTTCAATGTCTCCCTCATGGCACAGTACGGCATCGACATAGTCGGTTTGCAGACGGTAGAGAGAGGCCTGTAAACAAAGCCTCACGGTATCTACATTTTTAGGTAATCCTTCCCCTGTACGCCGCCCCCAACTGCCAATTTTAGTAACGATATGAGTGTTACCGCGGATACCCTTCAGTGCTTTACCCAATCGCTCTTCCGATAACCCTTGCGGAATACCGTAGGCTTCGGCGGTATCAAACAGGTTTACACCATGGTCAAAGGCACTATGAATCGTTGCCAGGGCTGTTTCTTCTTCAATGTTGCCCCATTGATTGCCAATGTTCCAGGTTCCCATACCAATGGTAGAAACCTTCCAACCCGTCGTACCAAAATCACGATACAGCATTGATTTCTCCTTGATTCAGAACACTATACTTTTGGTTTAAGACACGGTGCTGTCAGGTGACCAGTCTCATTCAGGACTTCTAACTGAACCGTGAGTTCATCTTGCTGAGAAAACTTCAGAACACTGATGCCACAATTAGATTGCTTCAGCGCATGGTAATGGGTGGGGGGTAGATTGAGGGCGGTGCTGATGAGAGCCCGATTCGTACCGGAATGACTGATAACCATTAAGGTTTGCCGCTGGTGGCGAGGTAAGATGTCCTGCCAAAATTGTTGCGATCGCGCGTAGAGATCAAGGACAGGGTAGGTGCGGTGTTGGGTTTGGGGATCTACCATCACAAATTGTTCTGGATGTTGCTTCCAACAGCGATAGTCGGTGGCACAATCCGTTTGCACCTGCCGATGATAGCGTCCCTGCCAGGCAGGTAAATCAATCTCACGCAGTTGATAAACTACATGAATATTCTGCAGATCGACCGCAGGGGTCATCATTGATAGCATCTCACTGGCAGTCTCCTGAGCCCGCTGCAAGGAACTCACATACAGGGCATCAATCACCAGTCCGCTCAACCATTCCCCCGTTTGTCGTGCTGCCTCTTTCCCCAGGTCAGTGAGCACGGATGCATCACTACTGCCTTGATGTTTACCCTGGGCATTAAAGGTACTTTCACCATGTCGTACCAGGATAACTCGCGTTTCGTGGTCCGCAGGTTGTTCAAACTTCCAGGACATATTCCACTCCTTTGCGTCCATTGGCCTGATTTTGTAACCGATAGAGCGCTGCGTAACGCCCCCCTTGCTGCATTAATTCCCGATGCGTCCCGCGCTCCAGGATATGACCCTGCTCGACGTACAGAATTTGATCCACCTGTTCCACGGCACGAAGATTATGGGAAATTAAGAAGGTTGTACTTCCCCGTGTCAGACGCTTGAGGGCTGCATTGACGGCAGACTCGCTGGCACTATCCAGCCCTGTCGTCGGTTCATCCAAAATTACAATCGGAGAATGGCGGATCGCTGCCCGAGCAATCGCTATGCGCTGACGCTGTCCCCCCGATAGACTACTGCCCCGCTCGCCAACAACGGTATCGTAACCATGGGGCAGATCCATAATAAAATCATGGGCATTGGCGAGACGAGCAGCCCGCTCTACTTCCTGGTCAGAAGCACCCAGGCGACCGTAGGTAATATTTTCGCGGATACTCACTGCAAATAAGACACTATCCTGCATAACCACACTGATTTGCTGTCGCAGGGAATCCAGCTTATAGCTGCAAATATCTTTGCCATCAATGAAAATACGACCTTCTGTGGGATCGTAGAGGCGCAGGATTAAACTGACCAGGGTAGATTTGCCGCTTCCTGAAGGGCCAACAAGGGCAACTTGCTGACCAGGTTCAACCTGTAAGTCCAACCCTTTCAAAATGCAACGGTTTGGATCATAGCCAAAAGAGACATTTTCAAAGCGAACCGCACCGCAAAAGGGAGGGGCAACTTTAGCACCTGGCAGATCCCTGACATTGGGTTCATAATCCAGAATATCAATCACCCGCTCGCCGGAGGCAATGGCTTTGGCAATTTGACCAATCTGTTTGGTAATCTGGCGCATTGGATCAAAGGCAGTTTTCAGGTAGGTGACAAAGATCAGTACATCACCAGGGGTCAGGGTTTTCTGGATCACGAGGAGAGCGCTGCGCCAGACCACCAGTGCCAGCACGAGTGCCGTCAAAACTTTCACCAACCCTTCTAAAAAAGTGGCGAGTTTGAGCGATCTCGCTCCTTCGTCGAGACTTTTAGTATTTTGGTAGAAAAAATTTTGCTCCAGCATATCGTGCAGTGATAGGGCCTGCACAACTTTAATGGCAGCTAAGGTTTCACTGGTGGTATCGGCGATCAACCCTTCAGTGCGCCGATGTTTCTTTGCAACTTTACGAATGCGGCTGATGATATGGGTTGTCGTTAGGGTGAAGAGGGGAAAAACAGCCATAGAAATCAAGGCCAGCTCCCAATTCAACCAGAACATCACACCCATCATCCCGACGATCGTAATCACGTTTGCCAAAAAAGGGAGGGCCGTTTTGATCGTCACGAGGCGCAATCGTTCGATATCGTAGGTAACACGGGTAATTAAGTCGCCACTCTTAAACTGCTGGTGGAAGGACAGGGAGAGTCTTTGGATATGGCTGTACAGGTTACTGCGCACCTCAGAAAGAACTTGAATTGCCGCCAGAGCCATGCCATAGGTGCTCAAGTAGGAGGTAACACTACGCAGGGCCGCGATCGCGACAATCGAGCAGACCAGCAGCGCTAGGAACCAGAGGGGAGATAATCCCAGGGGTGTATGATGTTCGGGAACAAGATTCGTTTTTGAGAGCAGGACATCATCGAAAATATATTTTAGGGGCCAGGGTTCCAATAATCCGAGCCCAGTTTCCACCAGCAGTGCCAGGAGGGAACCCCCAATCAATAGTTGACGCTTACGGATTTCTGGCCAGAATTTGACCAGCATGTGCCAAATTCCAGGAAGGATTCCCTTCAGGTTTTTCTCTGCTTGACTCGCCATGGCTTTAAATAAGTGGAAAATGGTTCTTAAAGTCCCCCTTATTCAAGGGAATTTGGGGGATCTTCCCAGAATGAGGTGAGGTTATCAGCTTGGTGAAGGTTCAGCAATGGACTGCTTTACACCCTTGTCTGGCTTTTCAAACTTCTTGCCATTTTTGAGCTTCTGCGAGTGCCGTAGTCCTAAACTATGCTGGGCATACTCGTGTTTGCGGGCATAGCGATCGCTGATGAAGTTGTTGATCGGGCGTTCGACAATCTGGAGCCAGTCGGCAAACTCATTGCGCTTCTCTTTCCACGGGAAACGGCTGATAATTGGGCGCATGAGGGCGCGGTAGCGACGCCGTCCCAGTCGGTTATAGCGGCGCTCGAAGTACCAATCTTCTTCCACATCCCACTTTTTACGGAAATGCTCAAAGCTAGCTAAATCCCAAGCATCGCTCCAACGCAGACTGAAGTAAGTGTAATCGTACCAATCGAACTCAGCTCCGGTCATGTAAGTGACGATACTCTGGCGTTCGCAGTAGACTGTGCCGCCCGCTTTAGCTGCGCATAGGCAGAGGTCAATGTGCTCGCGGGTACTGAGCAATTTTTCATCCAGCAGGCCGTGCTCATCAAAGAAAGACTTACGGACCAGCGCTGTATGGAATTCCACAAATTCGCACTGGATACGGGCCAATTGCTCGGGAATTTTTGAGACCCGCTTGCCTTCTAGATAGCTCCTTTGCACTGCATAGCGCCCAGTTTTTCCTTTTTCGGTCCGCACTTCAATGTGAGTTTCACCGCCGCCATTGTGCACGACCTCATGGATGGGAGAATCGATGCAAGTCAATGTACCGACCACCGTCGCACCAGTTTCTTCAGCACATTCCACCAACTTCTGTAACCAACCGCGTTGAACCAGCACGTCATTATCGACAAAGACAATATACTTGCCATTTGCAGCTTGAATGCCAAGATTACGAGCGCGATTGGGGGACAAATAATGCTCGGTGCGAATCAGCTTAAATTGCTTCTCTTGGGATTGAGCTACTAAATAAGCTTTCAGTTCTGGAGACGAGCCACCGTCCACATAGACGAGTTCAAAGGGATAATCTGTCTCGGCGTAGATGCTCTCCAGCGATTGTTGTGAGTAGCTAAAGCGTTCCCGTGGCACGACTACAATCGTTACCATCGGTTGCTCTGAGGTTGCTGTTGTCGTTACATGTTCTTGAGTCAAAGCCATTGTCATATTCTTAGTCCTCATGGTCGTTTTTCAGGTTTTACAGTAGAGGGCGATTTCACTTTTTCAGGTTTTACAGTAGAGGGCGATTTCACTTCGCACTCCAAACTCTATGCGGCAACGGCGGATTGCTCGATCAAGCGCTTCAAGAGAGCTGTCGTTTTTGGGGCACCTTGCAGCTCAAACGATCTAAAGGGCTGCTGCACACTGCGGGTTGCTGTCAGGGTCTGAACGATTTGGTCAGCGAGTTGTTCAGGCTGAAGATCTGCAGGCTGCAATAGCCTCAAAAGCCCCATGCTTTGAAGTTTTTCAGCTCTCACGGTTTGTTCCCAATCTTTATTAGATGGAAGAATCATTGCGTTTACCCCGGTACGTAAAATATTCATGGTGGTGTTATATCCTCCCAAACTGATGGAAAGACTTGCTTTTTGCATATAGGCGAGCAGGTTTGGGGTAAACTTGCGCAGGGTCAGGTTGGACGATCCAGTGGCAGTCTGCTGCAATCTGAGAAACTTTTCGGAGGAGATGAATGGGCCTGTAAAGATCTGGAGATGGTGCTGGGGCAGGTGCTTCTTCATGATCGGACTGGCCGCGATCGCTGCTTCGAGTAAATCATGACCGAGCTGACCCCCACCAACGCTGATAAGAATCATTGGCTGAGTCCGCGAAAAATCGGCAAGATCTTCTTTGCTCCAGACCGATTGCTCCAAAAGGGATTGCGCCACAAACCCTGTATAGTGAATTGGAGAATGAATCTCTGAAACGGCTGGAAAACTTTCTTCCAACCGATGAAAGCGAGGATCGGAATGGACGAGCAGCAAATCAAAATATTGATTGAGGCGCTGACAGGTTGTGGCAATCACTTCATCGCGATCAGCGTAGGGTTGTGCCATCACCACATCTCGCAGACTACAGACAACTTTTACGGGTTTGAGAGAGGTTTTCACCCGCTCAAGTAAAGGGATTGATTCAAATTCAAATTGATATTTCTTGAATGGATATCCCTCGATGATCAGGCAGTCTGGTTGAAAGGTGTCAAAGATGCGCAGTAACGTCTCAGTCCGCTGCTGTTTCACAGTTTCTAAGTTCTGGGATGGGTCAGCAACCTTCACCTGACGATTCTCAGATAGGAGGAGTGGTAGCGTCACCACCTCTACGTTTTCTGGAAGGGTCAATCCTTCTACATCTGTGCCCCCCTTGACGAAACACACCTGAAATTCACTGGCCAAACTGCGCATGAGTTCCACACTGCGCACCAGGTGCCCCATGCCCAGATGATACTGACAATAAAATAAAATTTTCTTCATCTTCTCTCACCTCCTGAAGTTAGGCAGCGACCAGATCGGTTTGAAGTAATGTTTGTAAAATAGCGGAGGCTTCCTGTGCACCATTGAGTTGCAATGAATGCTGCTGGATAGGAGTTGATGTAGCCAGATAATCTGCGATGAGCCGTGCCAAATAGGCTGGTTTTAAGTCAGCCGGATCAAGAACTTTCAGCAGATCCAGACCTTCTAGCTTTTCGGCGCGAATCGCCTGTTCTCGATCCTTATTGGAAGGATAAATCATTGCACGCACCCCTGTTTTCAACAGATTCATCGTCGTGTTATACCCGCCCAAACTGATAGATAAATCTGCCTGTTGTAGAAAAGCCATTAAATTAGGTGTAAATCGGCGCAGAACTAGATTGGACAGACCTTGGGAGAGCTGAAGAAAGCGATCGTACTGTGCTTCCTCCATCAAGGGTCCGGCAAACATGACAATGCGATGGGGAATTTTCTCTGCCAGCAGGGGTGCGGCTTGAATAATGCTCTCCAACAAATCGTGACCTAACCTGCCCCCTCCCACACTAACGATAATGGTCGGAGCAGGATGATTCAGTAGCAATCGATCGGATGCGGGCAGTGCAACCTCCGGTTCTGATTGCACCACATATCCCGTGTAATAGATGGGACAGGTTAAGGTAACTTGCTGGGTGAAATTATCTTCAAAACGATGCACCATTGGATCGGAATGTAGCAAGATAGCGTCATAATATTGATCGGTGAATACACAGCGGCGCTGTTCTTCCCAGGCACGATTGGTAAACTCTTTCACCATAATGATGTCTCGCAGACTACAGATAATTCGGGTCGGATAGGCGGACTGTTTCACATGCTCCAGGAAGGGTTCCATTTCAAAAGCAAGCGCTTTGTTTTTGCTAAATGGATAGCCTTCTGTAATCAGACAGTCCGGCTGAAATTGGTCATAGGTTTGGATGAGCAATTGCTTCCTAAATTCTTTTGCTTCTACAAGCGTCATCGTGCTACCAACCACTTGCAGTTGTTTACTCACCTGATGGGCTTTAGAAACGACCACCTGAATGATCGGCAATTGCACAACCTCTACGGATGGAGGGAGTTCAAATCCCGCCACCTGTTGCCCTCCATCAATTAAACAAACTTGAAAATCTTTTTCCAGTGCCCGAATGAGTTCTGTGGTTCGCACCAGGTGCCCCATTCCTAATAGGTTTTGGCAGTAGAAGAGAATCTTTTTCATGGAATTTACTCAAAAAAATTATTCGGTTGATGATTTATTCCCATTGGCTACCGTTTTGAACTAAGCACAGAGATATTCAGTAGCTTGAAGCATCGACTTCTTTCTGCCCTCAGCAATGACTTGGGGGACAAGTGCCGTAATATAGTGGGCAATGCGAGGAAGTGCCTCTAAATCTAGCTTTTCAATATTAGATATATAGGAGTGAGGATGATTGAGCTGATACAATACATGCCCCATTAAAGTTTCAGGAGTGAGTGCCTCGGGCAAGATAGTGCTTAATATCCCCAACTCACTCATCTTCCGGGCACGGATTAATTGCTCTTGAGAGGGTCTGATCCGAGGGACAATAATTGATGGCTTGCGAGCGGAGAGGATTTCGCAGAAGGTGTTATACCCACCCATGGCAACCACCGTATCTACCGCTTCCATGTAGCTCATCAAGTCATTTGTAAACTCCAACATGTGAACATGGGGGAGAAGAGCTGCGATTTGACATAGGGTTTCGCGTTGTTCTTGTGGCATCTCAGGACCAGAAACCACAAAGCTTTGCAGCGGGTAATTGGGTGGCAAGAGTGCCAAGCCCTGTAGATAGCTATGCAGCAACGGATACCCATCTTCACCCCCCCCTGCTGTTACCAGCACCCGATGGTCCTGCGGCAATATGCCAAACTCTTTCAGTAAGGTGTTCTGATCCTGAAGCCCATCCGGACGACGGATATAGCCGCAGAATTTTACCTTCGTGGCGATCTCGGGTGAGAATTGGTATTCTACACAGAGGTCAAATATCTTTGGGGAACCAACTACCAGCACTTGATCATAAAAATGCTGAATTGCCTGGTAGTTATCTTGCTCTCGCCATTCCGCGATCGTGCGGTCGGGATGGTCGAGAATATCACGGAGAAGAAGTACCCACCTGGTCTCAGGTAGATTTTCCTTGAGAGCATTGAGGGTTCCCTTGAGTTCATCCTCCATGCCATAGGGCTTCTTGTCAACCAGAACCAGGTCTGGCTTAAAATATAAAGCCGTGGTTAAAATCAAATCTCCCCGCAATTGAACTGTTGCCTCTGTATCAAGCTTGAGATACTTGGCAGACAGTTTCCCTTCTTCGCCTCGATTCAGGCAAGGCAGCTTGATGTAGTCAAGTCTTGGGGGTAACCGAAAGCTTTGCAGCATGGGTGACCCCGATAACAATAAGATAGATAGATTTGGAATTGTCTGAAGAAGATACTGACAAATTTCCAACATTCTGCGGATATTGCCCAGACCATATGCATCGTGAGAATAAACCAGCAGTTTCATAAAAGTTCTCCTGGTGGGAGTGAAAAGAGTGGGAAATCAATGAAGTAAAGCTTATTCGTTGACCCTAGCCATAGAATCGCAAACCCTAATGAATCCTCTATGAATCTTTGATGAGATAAGTCTCATGACAGGTCGGAAACTTTCTATAGGTGTTGTTAGTCATCTTCTTCCTGGTGCTCAAACTTACCTAGCAGTACCAATCTGAACGATCGCAGATTTTGCTGTTTTAGAGCGAGCAGTAGCGGTGTTCTGGGTTGGGGCAACTGGAGCAGTGGTAGTTGGACGACCAATGTTGATGCAGGTAAAACCGGCTTGGGCCAGTTCGTCAGGATTGAGGAAATTGCGACCATCGATGATCACGGGGGTTGCCATCACCTCAGCCAGTTTGGAATAGTCCAGCTCTCGGAAGGCTTGCCAGTCTGTTACCAGCACCAGGGCATCGCAGCCACAGGCCAGCTCATTGGGATTAGCCGTCAAAATGACATTGCCCAAACCGGGGTGTTGCCTTCGTCGGTATCGGGTTTGAAGGTCAAGCCCAGCAGCCCGATCGTTTTGCCCTTGAGTACTTTCAGGACGTGTTGTAACTTTTCTAGGGCCAGTAACCGCTGGAATTGATTGGTCTGAACCGCAGCTTTGAGTAAATGAGCATCATAACCGTAGTCGTTAGCTGTGTGCACCAGTGCCGCCACATCTTTGGGAAAGCAGGAGCCACCCCAACCAATTCTGGCCTGGAGAAACTTGGGTCCAATCCGGGAGTCCAAGCCAATCCCCTGGGCCACCTGGGTCACATCGGCACCGACGCGATCGCAAATATTGGCGACTTCGTTAATAAAACTGATTTTTGTAGCCAGAAAGGCATTCGATGCATATTTAATCATTTCAGCGGAAGTTAAATCTGTCACTACCACCGGGACCGGCAGTAAATCTTGATTTTCGGCAAACTTGCGTTCGACGATCGGGGCATAGAGTTCCTGCATCAGGGCGATCGCCCGCTGGCTTTGACTGCCTAAAACAATGCGATCGGGGTTAAAGGTGTCATAGACGGCTGAACCTTCGCGGAGAAATTCGGGATTGCTGACCACATCAAAGCCGCTAATGGGTTGTTGCCGCTCGGCCACCCCATCCAGGACCAGCCGCCGCACCCAATCCCCGGAACCGATCGGCACCGTAGATTTATTGACAATCACCTTGTAGCCACCATGCAGGTGCGTCCCAATCCCCCGCGCCACAGCTTCCACATAGCGGGTATCACTCTCACCACTGGGGAGGGCCGGTGTCCCCACGGCAATGAACAAAATTTCTCCGTGGTTAACACCGGCAGCCAGATCCGTCGTGAATGCCAGCCGTCCCACTGCCATCCCGGCTTGCATGATCTCTGCCAGACCCGGCTCAAAAATAGGGGTTTGGCCGGACTGCATTAAGGCAACTTTTTCTGGGTTATTGTCTACACAGAGAACTTGATGCCCAATCTGAGCCAGGCAAGCCCCGGTTACCAGACCGACGTAACCCGTACCAATCACACAAATGTTCATAGGCATGAAGCTCCTGTATTGATTGGTCTAGATACAGTTTTGTCAATGCTTATGAAATCTTCATGAAGTATGTATGAGAACATTCTCATGCTAATTGTGAGCAAGTTTTTGACTCAGGCTGCCTGTGAGATAGAAACCCTGAAAGCGATCGTCTGGGTGAATCCGTCTAAGCCTGCTGAAACTGCGATCGACTGGCTCAAACAGGGAGCAGAACCGGAAACTGAGCGACAGTTGGGCTTTCGGTTATAAGCTTGTAATTGGGGTATGCTGTCGAAGGTTGATCGCTGCCCTTGTTTCAGCTCGGAGAATGTCACCCATGCGCCTGTCCCAGATGCTCTTTGTTACCCTGCGGGAAGATCCAGCCGAGGCGGAAATTCCCAGTCATAAGCTGCTATTGCGGGCGGGCTACATCCGGCGGATTGGCAGTGGGGTCTACGCTTATTTACCGCTGATGTGGCGGGTGCTGGGCAAGGTTTCGCAAATTGTGCGCCAAGAAATGAATGCGGCGGGGGCCCAGGAGTGTTTGCTTCCCCAAATTCAACCGGCGGAGTTGTGGCAGGAGTCGGGGCGCTGGGATACCTACACGAAGGCGGAAGGGATTATGTTTGCCCTCACCGATCGTCAGGAGCGCCAGTTAGGGTTAGGGCCGACCCATGAGGAAGTGATTACAGCGATCGCCCGTGACCTGATCCGTACCTATCGTCAGCTTCCCCAAAACCTCTATCAAATTCAGACCAAGTTTCGGGATGAGATTCGGCCCCGGTTTGGGCTGATGCGCGGGCGGGAGTTCATCATGAAAGATGCCTATTCCTTTGATGCGGATATAGAGGGACTGAAAGTTACTTATGGTAAGATGCACCAGGCTTACTGCAATATTCTGCAACGGTGTGGGTTGAAATATCGGGCGGTGGATGCGGATTCTGGGGCGATCGGCGGTTCGGGGTCGCAGGAATTTATGGTACTGGCGGATGCCGGGGAAGATGAAGTCCTGTACACCGAAGATGGCCGGTACGCCGCTAACGTCGAGAAAGCTATTTCCCTGCCTGTCGATGCTGAACCTTCTGGCTTGACCAAGTTTGAAAAGCGGGAAACCCCTGGGACGGATACGATCGACAAACTGTGTCAATTCCTCAATTGTTCTCCGACTCAGGTGGTTAAAAATGTCCTTTATCAGGCGGTTTATGATAGCGGGCAAACGGTGCTGGTCCTGGTCAGTATTCGCGGCGATCAGGAGGTTAACGAGGTAAAGCTGCAAAATGAACTGGTGAAACTGGCGGGACAATTTGGCGGCAAAACGGTTCTAGCACTCACGGTTCCTGATGCTGAAATGCAATCGAAATGGGCCAGTCAATTCCTCCCCCTCGGCTATATTGCTCCCGATTTAGCTGATAACTATATTGCAGCCACAAAAGGTATCCATCCTCAGTTTGTCCGTTTAGTGGATCAAACCGTCGTAGACCTGAAAAACTTTGTCACTGGAGCGAATGAATCTGGCTATCACGTTGTCGGGGCTAACTGGGCTGAAGCTAAAGGGAAAAAGACAAAAGCAAAAGCTGGGGAGTTTGCCTTACCCGATGGCGTTGTGGATGTGAGAAGAGCCAGGCCCGGCGATCGCGCCATTCATAATCCTGAACAAACCCTGAAAACGGCCCGAGGAATTGAGATTGGGCACATTTTCCAATTGGGTACAAAATACTCTCAGGCGATGGGAGCGACCTACACCAATGAACAGGGAGAAGAAGTGCCCCTGGTGATGGGATGTTATGGGATTGGGGTGTCCCGTTTGGCCCAGGCCGCGGTGGAGCAATCCTACGACAAAGATGGAATTATCTGGCCCGTGGCGATCGCACCCTATCAGGCGATTGTGGTAATTCCCAACCTGAACGAAACCACCCAGGTGGAAGCCGCCACGCAACTCTATCAAGACCTGAATGCAGCGGGGATTGAAACGCTCTTAGACGATCGCAACGAACGGGCAGGGGTGAAGTTCAAGGATGCCGACCTGATTGGAATTCCCTATCGGATTGTCACCGGACGATCGCTGGCTCAGGGTAAGGTTGAAGTGGTGCAGCGGGCCAGCCGTAGTTCCAGCGAAATTGCCCTCGATCAGGTCATTCCAACCCTGAAAGAATGGATCGCAACAGCCTGCCCCAGTTAAGCTGGAGAGCAGTTATTCCTTAACGAAAAGGGGAGCCGAGCGGCATGAACTGGCTGGATGAGACCTCCTGGCATTGGGCCCGCAATTGGCGGCAAATGACGGAATGGCTACAGTTTCAGCTTCAGCAGTTATTTAAAAATTCTCTCCCTGCTGACACCAATTTAGAGGCAGATTGGTTCGAATCTCTGGTTACCTGGCTGGCCTGGGGGATCGTGATCCTGCTGGGGGGGGTGCTGATCTATTTAGTCCTGCGCTTTCTCTGGCCCTGGTGGCAACGCTGGCGACAAAGGGAACAACGGCAAGCTGAAGTTAAACAAACGGCGATCGTCCCTCCCCGTCCTGTCAGCGAATGGTTAGAACAGGCCCGAAAATTGCAAGTCCAGGAAGACTATGCTGGAGCCTGTCGGGCCCTCTATATGGCTTTACTGATCCGGCTGGAAGAAGGAGGCTGGCTCAATCAAGATCCGTCCCGCACCGATCGGGAATACCTGCGGGGATTAGAATCGCTCTGGGTTCTGGGGAATCGTCCCCTCCATCTGCGGGAAGCCTTCAGCCAAATCTTTCTCACCCATGAGCAACTCTATTACGGTAACCGTCCCATCCCTGCGGAAACCTGGCAAAGTTGTCAGAAAGCCTATGCTGACCTGGAACCGGAATTGGCCAGAAAGTCATAAAGCTTATTTAAATGTGAAATTCCCTGGGCTACAAGTCAACTGTGATTATCAGTTAGATAGCGACACGGTGGCTGGATGAGCATTTGAGGAAAATCTATGAGCGGGTCCGATCCTGAGATTGAGCAAGAGCTACGACGAATGAAAGCTGATCTGGGGATGCCCCAGCCTTCCGTTCCTGCCCCTAACCCCGCCGCTGTTCCCCCCGCATCGAGGCCCCAACCGCACAAGTCTGCTACGCCCCGCCCCCGGCTCTCAATTCCCTGGCAGGCCAAACTGCTGTTCTTGGGCGGCTGCACCACAATGGCGGTGGTCTGGGTGGCAAATTTACCGTTTCCCTTCGTCCGCCAGGCTGTTCAGGAGCATTTTCCCGTCCTGCTGATTCCCAGCTATATTTCCTGGGATTATAACTATCGCCAAGCTGTTCCTCTGGTTGAACAGGCTAAACAGTTAATTAATCAACCCACGACCTTTGCCGATCTCGATCGGGCCAAGGGGATTCTGAATCAGGCTAAAACCCATGTCGAAGCCCTTCCCGTCCTGTTTCCCAGTCATTCCACCCGCTGGTACTGGCATCAATTATCCTTTGACCAATTCCGAACCATGTGAGAAAGTGTTGGGCAAATGGAGGCTAAACTATTTCAGGAACGGCAAAGCCAGACCTTACTTTCCCAAGCAGAAGGACAACTGGATCAAGCTAAGACCGTCTATCAAACCGCACAAAGCCAGGCGGAACGGGTTGCAGCAACGCAGCAGTGGGATCAAGCCCTTAACCAGCTCCAGCAAATTTCTGCGAATACGCTAGCGGGTCAAATTGCCAGAACTAAACTCAACCTTTATAGGAATGAACATAATCGCCTCATCCCGCAACCCTAATTTCTAATGTCCCTCTCCACCGCTTCCCCCCCCCTGACCCTCGACCCCAGCCGCTCCCCCCTGCGATCGCGGCGCACCTGGATTTTTATTATTCTGGGGATGCTCGCCCTGGTCTTCCTGGTTTTTGTAAGTGCCCCCACCTCTAAGGATGGTTCTACCTACCTGCGATCGCCCACGGGCTACAGCGAATGGTACGGCTACATGTTGGAGCAGGGAAACTCGGTGCAACGCTGGCAACGCAGCTATGAACACCTGGAAGGGACGGGACAGACGCTAGTGCAGGTTTGGGGGGGAACCCCTGATGCCCTGAGTGTTTGGAAACTGCAAGAATGGGTCGGAAAGGGGAATACACTGGTGCGGTTGAGCTGGTGGGGGGACTTAACGAATGCTCCCTTTTCCTCAGCTCTGAACAGTCCGATGGGGCCGGTTGTCGTTGAAACCACCCGTCGTTTTACCTCATCCTCAGGGGGAAAGACCCTCTTGCAGGATCGCGGCGGCGCAGTGGTGCGGATGAATCGACTTGAACAGGGCCAGATTATTGATATTACCTATCCCTGGTTAGCTGCCAATGCCTATCAAAAGCAACGTAGTAACTATGAATTTCTGGCCCGGTTAGTCCAATACCGGGGAGGCATCATCTGGGTGGATGAATGGCTACATGGCTATCGGGATTCAGAAAAGAGCACTAATGCTGAGCAGAGCGATCGCAATGTTTTTGATTATCTGCTCCAGACACCCATGGTCATTCTGGTAGCCCAGGCGATCGTCCTGTTGCTGTTATTAATCTGGGATAGAAACCGCCGTTTTGGCCCCATTCTCACCCTGAACCCACCCCAAACTGCCAATAGTGAACGTTATATCCAAGCCTTAGCGGGCGTGCTCAATACAGCCAGACATACCCATTTTGTTGTGGAGCAACTGGGGGAACGATTTCGACTGGAACTGGCGATCGCCCTGGGAATTACAGCAGATCAGAGTCCAACTTCCCCCCTGCCAGATGACGAGCAATTAGCCCAGCTCTGGGCCAGCCGGACGGGACACTCTCCCCAAGAATTAGTTTCCCTTTTGCACCAGAGCCGCAATAATCAACGCCTCACGGATAGGGATCTATTAATTTGGGCTAAAAAAGCAAATGCTATTATTGCAAAAACTATCTAATCCCAGCGTGGTGATTTAAATGTAGTTAAATGCTTAATCAAATAGGATTGCTATATCAGGTTAGATAAAGCAAATTCTGAAGGTCCTATGAAACGAGTATTATACGCTTGCTACATGAATAAAAAAAGAGGGAAACCCTGATTCAACAAAGCATTTAGATTCCCTTGTAATGTAGATAGCTAGAGAACAGAGGAAAACTGATAGATGATTAAGGACAATTTGAAACGAATCGGACGCATGTTCGGCATCCATCTCTGTAGCACGGAACACTTTGGTGTGAGTGTCGAAATTGACTTGTCAAGGCTTACGGCATATGATCCCCTTCACACTATTTTCGATGTGGGTGGTAATTTTGGACAGACAGCCCTTCGATTTGCCTCAGCGTTTCCTGCTGCAACCATTTATACATTTGAGCCAGTTCCCACGTCATTTGACCGCTTAAAGGATGCAGTTCAAAGGTGCAAGAACATAAAATCTTTCAACACTGCACTAGGTAGTAAATCTGGAACAGCAGTAATGAATATAATGGCAAGCTCAGGTAGCAACTCGATTTTGCAGAATGAAGCTGCGATTGGAAGTGTCCCCGTTCAGATCGAGACCATTGATGCGTTTGCAACTTCCAATTCAATTCAGACTATTGATCTTCTAAAGATTGATGTTGAAGGATACGAGCTTCAAGTGCTCAAGGGTGCCGAGAATCTTCTTACAAACGGACAAATTCGGTATGTTTTTGCAGAGTGTACTACTTCCATAGATACGGAATCCCCACATACAAGTTTCTTTGATTTACATTATTTTTTAGAGCAACACGGATTCTGCTTCGTTTCATACTATGGTGAAAGTTTTAGACTTCGGGACGGGTGTGCACTTGGAAATGTGCTTTATGCATTGCAGTCCAAGCTTCCCGAAAGGGCCGCAGGGCGTACTCTAAATATTGCTTAGATATATTGCTTAGATATATTGCTTAGATGTAGGACGGTAAGCTGACAATCCCGTTTGAACTGGGTTGATACAATAGGGAAGTGTTGGAATGTAAAGAAGTATTATGACACCGACTCCGGTTCAATCGCCCCTGGCTCCGCCCATTCCCGCTGCTGAGATACCGAGCAGCCCCGGTTTACTCTCTGGTGAGTTTATCCAGGAAACCCTGGCCCTGGCTCGACGGCTATTTATCCAACTTCAACGTCGTCCCTCAACTCTGATTGCTGGCATCATCCAGCCGTTGATGTGGTTGCTTCTGTTTGGGGCCTTATTTCAGAACGTACCCCAGGGTTTATTTGGTGAAAGTCAGAACTATGGTCAGTTTCTCTCTGCCGGGGTGCTGGTCTTCACCGCCTTCAGTGGGGCGCTCAATGCGGGCTTACCCGTCATGTTCGATCGCGAGTTTGGCTTTCTCAATCGCCTCCTGGTTGCCCCTCTCGCTTCCCGATTTTCGATCGTCCTGGCTTCTGCCATCTTTATCACCAGCCTCAGTTTGATTCAGTCCGCTGCCATTGTGGGATTAAGTTATTTCCTGGGGGCTGGCCTACCCACCCTGCCTGGACTGGCGGTAGTAGTGGCGATCGTCTTGTTGCTGGTATTAGGCGTAACGGCGCTGAGTCTGGGACTGACCTTTGCTTTGCCCGGCCACATCGAACTGCTAGCCGTCATTTTTGTCACAAATCTGCCCCTGCTCTTTGCCAGTACGGCCCTGGTTCCCCTGGACTTTATGCCCACCTGGTTACAGTATGTGGCTAGCCTGAATCCGCTCAGTTTTGCGATCGAACCGATTCGCTATGTCTATCTCCATAGTGACTGGAGTTTCAACAGTGTGGTGATGAGTGCGCCCTGGGGGAATGTTAGTCTGCTGGGTGCTTTGCTCGTGCTGGCCAGTTTTGATCTGGTGGTGCTGTTGGGGATTCAACGGCTGTTACGCCGTACCCTGGCTTAATTGAAACCAATGAATTTAAGCATTCGCCAAACTGCTCTGATCACCGGAGCTTCCAGTGGGATTGGTTACGAGCTAGCTAAAATCTTTGCCCGCGATCGCTATAACCTGGTGCTGGTGGCCCGGCGATCAGACTTGCTGGTGTCCCTGGGAGAGGAACTGCAAACAAAATTTGACATTACGGTTCACGTCCTGATTCAAGACTTAGCGTTACCAGAAGCACCCGCCCAAATTTTTGCTGAACTGCAGCAGTCAGGTATTAATATCGATGTCCTGGTCAACAATGCCGGGTTTGGCGCTTATGGCTCCTTTGCTGAGATAGATTTAACCACTGAACTGCAGATGATCCAGGTGAATATGGTTGCCCTGACCCACCTCACCAAACTTCTGCTAGGAAACATGATGCGGCGACAGCGAGGAAAAATTCTCAATGTTGCCTCTACAGCAGCGTTTCAACCCGGCCCCCTGATGGCAGTTTATTACGCAACTAAAGCCTACGTGTTGTCCTTTTCGGAAGCCTTAGCTAATGAACTGCAGGGTTCCGGGGTCACGGTAACAGTTCTCTGTCCGGGGCCAACGACTTCCGGTTTTCAGCAACAAGCGGCGATGGAAGAGTCCAAACTGGTGTATGGGAAAAAGATGATGGATGCGGCAACTGTGGCGGAAATTGGCTATCGGGGGTTAATGCGCCATCAAACCGTGGTGGTTCCTGGGCTGAAGAATGCCCTGCTGGCCTTTGGAGTGAAATTTTTACCCAGAGCGATCGTCACCCAACTTGTCCGCCAGATGCAGGAGCGGGTTTAGTTGAATTGCTTGCCTTCCAACCACTGCGGTGGCTAAGCCTGGTATGTGTAGATTGCCAACGCTTTAATTCACAGTCTGCCAAACATCATTTTCCCAGGCTCGACTGCCAGCACCTTATTTCAGAACATTACAAATAGCTATGCCTTAGGACAGGGGAGGGAATAGTAATACTCATACTTGATAATCCAAACTTTTATGTCTTCCGTCACATACCTAGAACTGTCGGATGAAGTAAGCCATACCCATAAATTTTATGAAGTAACAGTTAAAGATACAGAGGTTTCAATTCGGTTTGGGCGTATCGGTGAACGGGGGCAGATCCAGACAAAAACCTATCCAACTCCAAGCCAAGCTGAAGCCGAAGCCAACCGGAAAATTCGCGAAAAAACTCGCAAGGGATATATCAACACTACTCCCTCCCAAGCTATTTCACCTTCCCAGCCCATTAAAGCTGCACAACCCCGCCCCCAACCTGTTCCTCCACCGCCCTCAACTCAACCTGCACCTCAACCCCATCCCCCTGGAGGGAGTGGAACTGGACCCCAACGTGCACCCCTGCTATGGCAATTCAACTCTGGTTCCCAGGCTTTTGGCATTTTTATCAGCTCTGACTACTGCTGGATGGGTAATCAAGCAGGGCGGGTTTTTCGACTAGATTTAGAGGGCCAGGTGATCAACCAGTACCTTCTTCCTGCTGGCGTTAAATGTATTGTTGAAGACGACATCTGGATTTATGCAGGCTGTGATAATGGCATCGTTTATGACCTCACAGGAAAACTGATCCGCCTTGCCTACGAGCTTGATCAGAAAGCAGATCTGTTGTGGCTGGATATTCACGATGGCATCTTAGCCGTTTCCGATGCCAGTGGTGGGTTATCCAAAATTGATCCTGAAGGGGAGGTATTATGGACGCGCCTGAGTTCGGGCAAGCGGGCCTGGATGGTCAGGAGTGATCAGCGCGGCTTTTATCATGGACATGCCTTAGGGGTTACTTTGTACGATCGCCAGGAAGGACGACAGCTCTGGCACCAAACCACAGAGGGAAATGTCTTGTTTGGTTGGCAGGATAGCAATTGTATATATGTGGGGACAAGCGGTAAAAAAATCCTTGCCCTGGACAAAATAACAGGGACCATTGTACAGGAATATTCCTGTGATACCTCTGTCTATTGTTGTGCAGCCGCAGAGGATGGCCAATATCTTTTTGCCGCAGATAGTGCAGCGTTTATTTACTGTTTCACCCAGTCTGGTGAACGGCTCTGGAAACTGTCAACTGGATGCGGTTCAGCCCTATCGATGCAGGTTGGAGACGATCGCCTGTACCTGGTCACCAGTAATGGTGTTCTGGCCTGTATTGATGCCACGCTCCCAGCCATTCAAGCGGCCCAAGCGGGTCAAATCCCCCAGTCCGTCACACACCAGGCTCCCTCTCCAACCGCCCCAGTCCTAGCCCCAGCACTGCCAACCACTAGCGATCAGAGCCAGGGAGTGATCGTAGAATGTGTGCGCCACAAAGGGCAATTACGGATGCAGGTGGTCTCGCCCGGTTACCACAGGGACTGGATGGTGCAGTTTCCACGAGACATTCGGGAAGAAGGAGCACGTTATGTTGTGGAGGGGTTGCGGGAAGCCCGTCAGGGTAACTTCTATCGGTCCTACGGCGATATTAAGAAGTTGATATAGCAAAAAGGGAATTCCATGAGCTTTATCTTGCATCGCGCTGGCGATCAACGATTTGTTTTACAAAGTGTGCAGACTGGAGAACTGATCGGTCTATTATTTGCCCCCCTGCCCAGCGAATCTCGACGCGCTTTTGAGTATGACTTTGGCTCAACACAAGGTCGTCAAGAAATTATCAATATTGCCGATTTTCCAGAGCTAGAGCAGCTTGAATTTTTTGCGATCGACTCTGCTGGTGCAGTTGAGTTCGAGCGGGCTTTTCAATCCTCCAGTTGGGCTGCTGTTCGATCTTTGTTTGCCGCTGCCGCTAAGGCGATCGCTTACCATTCGCCCTTAAAGCCAACGGAAGTTCAACACGCTGGTCTGCCCCCGTTTACCCAGTTGTGGTGCCACACCCCACCCAATCCTAAAGGGACATGGAAAATTCCAGCCTGGGCTTTGTGGGTGAATGAAACCGAAGTCTGGATGGGTAATCGGGATGGGTTAATTCTGGTCTTCAATCACGATGGTGAACCGATCAATCAATATCATTTACCGAAGAACAGCCGAGCTTTAGCGGAATGTGAGCAGGGCTTACTATCTATTTGTGACGATGGACAGGTGTATGAGTTTAGCGGTAAACTACCCTACCCAATCTGCGATGCCCGTTCCACACCCTCAACTTACGGTGATTTCCGGTTGCAAGCATTAACGACTCAGCAGGGTTCAATCTTTACTATCGATGTTTACGGTAACTTGACCTGCTTCAATCCAGACGGGCAGATGCAGTGGCAGCAGCAAATTGGAGTTTGGCAGGGATGGTCTCTCCACGCAGATGAGCAAAGGGTTTATGTTGGCCACTTCAAGGGCATCACCTGTTGGGATGGCAAGTCTGGTCAACTGCTCTGGACCCAGACTACCCCCGCCCCAGTCCTATCTGGCGTGTTACTGAGCGATCGTCTGCTGATTGGCACCAGTGAGGGTCAACTGTATAGCCTTGAGAAGGCTGGAAATCTAAAAACACAAACCACTGAAATTCAACTGTGGGGAAACTGCGATGGGGCAGTCTTTGCTTGTGGGCTAACCGACGATGCTTCCCAGTTGATCACCGCGGATGGCAGGGGAAATTTGTATGGGTTTAATATCAACAACCAGGATTTAAGGAGTGAGCGGCTATGGAAGTATCCAATTCAGCCTGGCTCTGTTCTCAACTTACAGCTCTGGGGCGATCGCATTTATGGCACAACCACAGATGGTACTCTCATCTGCTGGCAGTACCCTGCAGGTAGGGTTCAGATTTAACATGAAAGCTACCCCCCACAAGAACCTTACTGGCCCAACATCTGTAAACGATAGAGGCTGGCATACATGCCGTTTTGGGCCAGGAGTTCTTCATGGCTACCGCTTTCGATTAACTGACCTCGCTTTAACACCAGAATCCGATCGACATTACGGATGGTAGAAAGACGGTGGGCAATGATGATAGCGGTGCGGTTCACCAGTAGCTTTTCCAGGGCCTCCTGAATGAGAGCTTCTGTCACCACATCCAGATTGGCGGTGGCCTCATCCAGGACTAAGATGCGGGGATTGCGGATTGCAGCACGGGCAAAGGCCAGTAATTGTTTTTGACCTCCAGATAGATTTGTTCCCCGTTCTCGTAACACGGTGTCATACCCCTGGGGCAGTTGTTCAATAAACTGGGCAATGTTCATCTGCTCGGCTGCTGCTTTGATCGCCTCCAGGGAATACTTTTCTCCTAAAGCAATATTGCTTTTCACATCCCCAGCAAACAAAAAGCCATCTTGCAGAATCACGCCCACATGGCGGCGCAGTTCCGTTTGGGGCAGGTTTCGCACATCCACACCATCCACCAGAATGCTTCCCTGGGTAGTTTCGTATAAACGACAGAGCAAGCGGATGATCGAACTTTTCCCCGCTCCCGTTGGCCCCACCAGAGCCACTTTCTCCCCGGGACGGATCGCAAAATTTAAATCCTGGAGAATGTATTCATCATCTTTGTAGGCAAACCAGACGTTGTCAAACCGAATTTCACCGTATGCTTGCTCCGGTTTCTCACAGGGCAGCAGTTGGGGATGCTCTGGGTCACGGATGTCGATCGGCTGACTCCTTAAGTTGCTGATCCGCTCCACCGCCGTAAAGCCCGCCTGAATGGAGGTAAATTTTTCGGCTAACTGGCGCAGGGGGTCAAATAATCTTTGCGAATAAAGAATAAAGGTCGATAGGGTGCCAAAGGTAAGGGCCTTGCCCAGCACCTGGATGCCGCCGAACCACAGCACAGCCCCGATCGCCACAAAGGCAATCCACTCCAGCGTGGCCGAGACTGCCGAGTCATAGAAAATTGTTTTATCAATTTCCTGAACGTATTTCTGATTGGTCTGACGAAACAGTTCGCTATTAAATTTCTGTCTGCGGAAGATCTGCACCACCCCAATTCCGACAATATTTTCCTGTAAGGTCGAATTAAGGGCAGAGAGTTCATCCCTGGCTTTGTAGTTAGCGGTACGGAACTGGAACTGAAAATAAATAATCAGAGCCGTGACCGGCAGCAGCAGCAACACCAGTAACAGAGCTAACTGCCAGTCGATCGAGCACATGAACACCACCACCACTGCCAGGGAAAACAGATCGCTGACAATGCCGATCGCCCCCGTGGCAAACACATCTCCCAGCGCTTCCACATCACTGGTCAGCCGGGTAATCAGCCGTCCCACCGGCGTGCGGTCAAAAAAACGAGCCGCCAGAGCCGTGACGTGATCAAACAAATCATTGCGAATATCTGCAGTAATTTGCTGCCCCACTTTCTGGACCAGATAGCCTTGAACCGCTTGCAGCAGGAACCGCAGCACAATTGTTAAGAGCAATAGCCCACTGAGAAGATCAATCCCGGTGGTGAGATCTTTGCCTTTGAGAAACCCATAAACACCAGGTTCATTTCCCAATAACGAAATGGCCTGACCAATTAACAGGGGTTGGACAGCACCCGCGATCGCCAGGGGGATGAGAAGGACTAACGAAATCCAGAGGGGACGAGCGTAGGGACGGGCATAGGGAATAATGTTCAGGAATAGCCGCCAGTCACTTTCCCGGTTACGGCGTTCCAGAGTATCGTCTGAAGGGCGTTTTGCAGAAATCATACCCCCAGTGTAATGGTTTTGCCGCTTTCCAGTTTTTCTGTGTTTACCTATAGTGAAGTTAATTGTGGACTTCTGCCCTGCCCTACCATGGCTACCAGAGATGCATTTCATCACATTGTTAGAATTGCTTTGCAAAAAGACGGCTGGACAGTTACCCATGATCCTTATCCTCTGCCTGCTGGTAGCTTAACTCTGGCGATTGATCTGGGAGCCGAGCAGATTATTGCTGCTGATCGGGGCAGTCAAAAGATTGCTGTTGAGATTAAAAGCTTTTTAGGTCAGTCGAGAATTTCTGAATTTTATGGGGCTTTAGGCCAATTTATTACCTATCGTGCAGCTTTGGAGATACAAGAAAAAGAGCGGGTTCTTTATCTAGCGGTCCCCAGCGATATTTTTGGTGAGTTTTTGGTAATGCCATTTATTCGGAGTTTAATCGAACAAAATCATGTTTTTTTGTTGATTTATGATATCGATCAGGAGGCGATCGAACGATGGCTACCTCAGTGGATGTAATCAATCAATACCGCCAGTATATTCAACAGCTTTTGACTAATCATGCCAAGTTAATTTGGGACAACCGGATTCAGGCCCAAACCATTTTTGATACTGAGCAAGATCATTATCAACTGGTTTATGTAGGCTGGCGAGAATCAAAACGAATGTATGGAGTGGTGCTTCACCTGGATATTATTAATGGCAAAATCTGGGTGCAGCAGGATGGTACAGAAGCGGGAATTGCCAGTAAGCTCGTAGAGTTAGGTGTTCCCAAACAAGATATTGTTCTGGGTTTTGATCCCCCCAAAATGCGCCATCTAACTGAATTTGCTGTTGGTTAAGTGCCTGCTCTCCGCTAGGCTGGAAGAATCATGCGGGTGCTTCAGCAGGAAATTCCTAACCTGGACCACCGAAGTTTTGGGCTACGGTCACTGTGATTTAATTTTTTGAAAAGAAACCAATTGGGACATGGGTAATACGTTCGGGCATTTATTTCGGGTGACAACCTTTGGAGAATCCCACGGGGGAGGTGTGGGGGTGGTGATCGATGGCTGTCCTCCCCTGCTGGAAATTTCCCAGGCAGAAATTCAGGCTGAACTCGATCGCCGTCGTCCCGGTCAGAGCCGCATTACCACGCCCCGGCAGGAAACGGATACCTGTGAAATTCTATCGGGGGTGTTTGAAGGCAAAACCCTGGGCACCCCGATCGCCATTCTGGTGCGTAACAAAGATACCCGCCCCCAGGACTACCAGGAGATGGCCCAGGTTTATCGTCCCTCCCACGCCGATGCAACGTACGATGCTAAGTATGGAATTCGCAACTGGCAGGGGGGTGGCCGCTCTTCGGCTCGGGAAACGATCGGACGGGTGGCGGCGGGCGCGATCGCCAAAAAAATTCTGCAGCAGGTTGCTGGGGTGGAAATTATTGCCTACGTGCGGCGGATAAAAGATCTGGAAGCCCCGATCGACCCCAACACCGTCACGATGGAGCAGGTGGAAAGCAATATTGTCCGCTGTCCCCACCCAGATTATGCCGAGAAGATGATTGCCCTGATCGATGCAGTGCGGCGGGATGCCAATTCGATCGGCGGTGTGGTGGAATGTGTGGCCCGGAATGTTCCTAAAGGGTTGGGTTCTCCCGTGTTTGACAAACTGGAAGCGGATCTGGCCAAAGGGGTGATGTCTCTTCCCGCCACCAAAGGGTTTGAAATTGGCTCTGGTTTTGCCGGGACGTTGCTGACGGGACAAGAGCACAACGATGAGTTCTATAGCGAAAATGGTGACATTCGGACGGTAACTAACCGCTCCGGGGGGGTGCAGGGCGGCATCTCAAACGGTGAAAATATTATTATCCGCGCTGCCTTCAAGCCTACAGCTACGATCGGTCAGGCCCAGCGCACCGTCAACCAGGCGGGAGAATCCACTATTCTGGCCGCAAAAGGACGACATGATCCCTGTGTCCTGCCCCGTGCCGTTCCCATGGTGGAAGCAATGGTGGCTTTAGTCCTGTGTGATCATCTTCTCCGCGATCGGGCCCAGTGTCAGGTCCTCTCCCCAAACCCTACCAAAACATGATTGCTACCATCACCGAGCTACAATCCACCACCAAAATCTGGTTAGACGGTATTCAGTGGACTACCTTTCAGGCGTTAATTGCCGAACTTGAAAGTGGCTCTGATTTTGGTTTTAGCTACGACCAGGGGCACCTGCAGATTTTATCCTCTCAGGGCAATTCAGCTCGCACTCCTGGGTCGATCGTTTTGAAAGGAATTAGTTGGCCAACTTACCAGGCTTTGATCGCGGATGTGGGGGATGGCCGGGTCTGGAGAATCGCTTATTCCTGCTCAGTTTTAGAAATCAGAATGCCGCTACCGCCTCACGAAGAACCCAAGATTTTACTCGGAAGTTTCATTGAAGCTCTAGCGGACGAGCTTGAAATTGAAATCAGGCATTTGGGAGCACTTCTGTTACAACGGGAGGATCTGCGCCAAGCTGTGGAACCGGATACCTGCTTTTACATTCAAAATGAAGCTCGGATTAGAGGCAAAATGGAGCTTGATTTTCAAGTCGATCCGCCTCCCGACCTGGCGATCGAATCCGACTTTACCAACTCTTCTCTGAACAAATTTGATATCTATGCCAACCTGGGGGTACCGGAATTGTGGCGATACCAGGAGGGGAAACTGGTGGTTTATCACCTGATTGAGGGCAGGTATGAAATCCGGCCAACCAGTCTGGCTTTTCCCTTTCTACCCCTGGATCAAATTCCCTCTCTTGTGCAGCAAAGTGCCGAAGTTGGGCAAAGAGCAACCGTAAGATTATTCCGGCAATACCTCAGACAGATTCTCAACCCACCCAGCTAAGACAGCGTTAGGATAAATAAATTGCTGAATTACTTCTGATTGCAGGCAGACGCTCTATCCGTTCTTTAGTTGTAATAGTTCTTTAGTTGCAATAATTACTGGCTATGTCTTTTTTATCGGTTCTGGCAGCGATCGCCGTTCTGGCCGTTTTAATTGTGGTTCACGAGGCTGGACACTTTCTGGCCGCCCGCTGGCAGGGAATTCACGTCAATCGGTTTTCGATCGGCTTTGGCCCGGTGCTGTGGAAATATCAGGGACCAGAAACGGAATATGCCCTGCGTGGTTTTCCTCTGGGGGGATATGTAGGATTTCCCGATGATGACCCGGACAGTGCCATTGCCAAAAACGATCCCAACCTGCTGCGGAACCGTCCCGTATTGGATCGGGCGATCGTGATCAGTGCCGGGGTGATTGCTAACCTGGTGTTTGCCTATCTGCTGCTGGTCACCCAGGTGGGCATTCTAGGGGTGCCGCAGGTGAACTACCAACCGGGGGTGGTGGTGCCCCAACTGGCCGCCGATACCAGTTCTGCCGCCGCTAAAGCCGGAATCAAAGCGGGAGACATTATCCTAGCTGCGAATGGTGAACCTCTGGGGGCTTCAGAAACGGCGCTCCCCCATCTGATGGAGGTGATTCGCAATAATGGGGGACAACCGATCGCCTTAAAAATTCAACGCCAGCAACAACAGCTCAATCTCACCGTCACCCCAGACCTCAGCCCCGATGGTAAAGCCCGGATTGGGGTACAACTTTCGCCCAATGGTACGGTGACTCGGCAGCATACCCTGAATCCGATCGCGATCACCGGAGCAGCAGCCACAGAATTTGAGCGAATTGTGCGCTTAACCCTGGGAGGATTTGTCCAGTTATTCAGCCACTTTGACCAGGCGGCCAATCAGGTTTCGGGGCCGGTGGCGATCGTAGCGATGGGAGCCGATATTGCCCGATCCGATGCCACTCGCCTACTCCAGTTTGCCGCGCTGATCAGTATTAACCTGGCCATTATCAACATCCTGCCCCTACCGGCCCTGGATGGGGGTCAGTTAGCCTTTCTCCTGATTGAAGCCCTGCAGGGTAAGCCCATTCCCAGCCGCATTCAGGAAGGGGTGATGCAGACCGGGCTGGTGCTCTTACTGGGTCTGGGGATGTTTTTGATTGTGCGCGACACCGTTAATCTGACCAGCATGACCTGGGTACAACGATTATTCCAGTAATATGGCTATCTCTCGCCGCCTTGCCGCCAAACAACAGCGCGCCCTGGAAATACTGATCCGGCTGAAACGACTTTACCCGGACGCAACCTGTAGCCTCACCTATGCCAGTCCTGTCCAACTGCTGGTGGCCACCATTCTGTCTGCCCAGTGTACGGATGAGCGGGTCAACCAGGTCACACCGGAACTGTTTCGTCGCTTTCCCGATGCTCTGGCCCTAGCTGAAGCTGATCTGACAGAACTGGAAAGTTTAATTCGTTCCACAGGCTTTTATCGGGCGAAGGCTCGCAATATCCAGGGGGCCTGTCAGCGCCTGGTCCAGGTTTACGGTAGCCAGGTTCCCAAGGTGATGGACGACCTACTCACCTTACCGGGGGTGGCCCGTAAAACCGCAAATGTGGTGCTGGCCCACGGCTTTGGCATCAATATGGGAGTGACGGTGGATACCCATGTCAAACGGCTCAGTTATCGCCTCGGTCTGACGGAGCATAGTGATCCGGTGAAGGTGGAACGGGATTTAATTCGACTGCTGCCCCAACCGGATTGGGAAAACTGGTCCATTCGCTTGATTTACCACGGTCGTCAGGTCTGTAAAGCGCGTAAACCAGACTGCGATCGCTGTGATCTGGCCGATCTCTGTCCCTCCGCCTTTCAGGTGACCCCTACCCCCAAACCCCTCACCGCTTCTGCCCGCTGAAAACGCTACAACGCTTAATCCTTAAACCCAATCCTGCTCATTAGCGTCATCGTTAGCTCTGGAGCTGGTTAGTCGGATCAACAGGGGCAGCAAAAGGGTCACCAGCAGAGACAGACTGGCAATCAACGCCAACAATACCCCCAGGGGCATCTGGATCGATTCAAACAGGAGAAACTTGAGTGCAACGGGTGCGGCATTCTGCACCGAGAAAATTGCGATCCCTGCCACCCAAATACTTATTAACAGACCCAGGCATAAGCTAATCATGGTTTGATTCTAGCGGTGGGAGAGGTTAACTAACCGATCGAGGGTTGGATTAGCGCCGTTCATGTTCTCGAATAGCCTTCTCGGTGCGTTCGTAGGGATCGATTTGCTTAATCTGGGGTGCGGCTCCCCCCAACATGCGGTTTAATCCCGTGCGGAGTTGCCAGCTATAGAAGTTAAAGGGACTGGGCAAGACGCGATCGCCAAAAAAAATGAACAGAAGCAGTAAAAAGCTCAGGGGGAAGATAGCAGCTTTAAGGCGTCCCATAGACAACGAGCCTTCAGAGAAAGGATTACCCTGATCTTGCCCTTAGGGTTCCAATATATTAACAACCTGGCATTGTTAACAGTTAGATAAATTTTCCCACAGTTGTTCCAGAACCTCTCTCACAGGATAGGCTGGGAAGGAAGCTGGCTCAATGCTCTCCGTCGGATGTGCGACATTGGCGATCGAAATTTCCTTCTCCAAGTCTGGCAAGATCTTGACCTGGAGATATTGAACTCCTCCAACCCGAATCTGTATTTTTGAGAGCTAGAGCTTAAAGATTCCCCTCTCCCTTCCCAGGGCTGGATCGACCAAATCTGGGAGAAAGAAGTAGAGTGGTACGTGTATACCAGAGGGAATCCGGTAGACTTATCACCACTGCTAACCCCACCCATTTGATCTGATCACTGCATTTGAGGAAACAATTTCATGGCCAAACAGTTAAATCTGCTGTCCCAGGGGGGAGCTAAAGTGATTCCCACGGCCCTGCACACAGAAATGGAACAGTCCTATCTGGAGTACGCCATGAGTGTGATTGTGGGCCGGGCCCTGCCGGATGTGCGGGATGGACTCAAACCGGTTCACCGCCGCATTCTCTATGCCATGCACGAACTGGGCTTGACCCCCGATCGCCCCTACCGCAAATGTGCGCGGGTGGTTGGGGATGTGCTGGGTAAATACCACCCCCACGGGGATCAGTCCGTCTATGATGCGCTGGTGCGGATGGTGCAGACCTTTTCCAGCCGCTATCCTCTCCTGGATGGTCACGGTAACTTCGGCTCGGTGGACAATGATCCCCCCGCAGCGATGCGTTACACCGAAACCCGTCTCTCCCCTGTGGCCCATCAGTCCCTGTTAGGGGAAATTGGCGAAGAAACCGTGGAGTTCATGGGTAACTTTGACAACTCCCAACAGGAACCCGTTGTCTTACCCTCCCAACTGCCCGTCTTACTCCTGAATGGCTGTGCTGGAATTGCCGTGGGCATGGCCACTAATATTCCCCCCCATAACCTGGCAGAAGTGGTGGATGCCCTGATTGCCCTGATCGATCGCCCGGATCTCTCCATCGATCAATTGCTGGAACTGGTACCGGGGCCCGACTTCCCCACGGGTGGCATTATTATTGGCAGGGAAGGCATCCGGGAAGCCTACACGACGGGACGGGGGAGCATCACGCTGCGGGCCGTGGCACAGATGGAAGAAATGCAACCCGGCCGGGGCCGCCATCGCCGTCCTGCTATTATCATTACCGAGTTACCCTATCAGGTCAACAAATCTGGATTAATCGAAAAAATTGCCGAGTTGATCAACCAGGGACGGATTGAAGGGATCGCCGATCTACGGGATGAAAGCGATCGGGAGGGGATGCGAATTGTGATTGAACTGAAGCGGGAAACCCAACCCCAACCCCTGCTGGATCAACTTTATCGCCAGACTCAACTGCAAACCAATTTCGGTGTGATTATGCTAGCCCTGGTGGATGGGCAACCCCGCCAGATGGGTCTGAAAGAGCTTTTAGAGCATTTTCTCAACTTTCGTGAACAGACCCTTACCCGTCGCTATCGTCACCAGTTAGATCAGGCCCAGTCCCGTCTTCATCTGGTGGAAGGATTACTGACCGCCCTCCAAAACCTCGATCGGGTGATTACCCTGCTGCGGGAGGCCACGGATGGTGCAGCGGCCAAACAGACCCTCCAGGGTGAGCTGAATCTCAGCGATCGCCAGGCGGATGCAATTCTGTCCATGCCTCTACGGCGACTGACCGGCTTAGAGCAACAGAACCTGAGAACAGAACATGATCAGCTGGTGGGGCAAATTCAGCAATTAGAAACCCTGTTGGGTAGCCGTCATGAACTGCTGAAAGCCCTGAAAAAAGATTTGCGTAGCCTCAAGCGTCAGTACGCCGATCAACGCCTCACCCGCATTCAAACGGAAGCAGAACCCCTACCCAGTGTGGAAGAACTGGCGGCTGACACGGAGGTCACTCTAGAGCTAAGCCAGCGGGGTTATGTGCGCTGTTTGCGGGGGGGAGAACGGGGCCGTCGCAATCAAGCTCGGTCAGAGGGTGCTCAAGCGAACAATGCCAAAGCTGACCCGGCCCAGCCAGAGCAACCTCAGGAGCTAAAAAAGGATTTGATCCTCTACAATCAGCGGGCTAAATTGGCGGATGCCCTGCTGGTCTTTACCCAGAGTGGCAAAGGTTATCGGGTGGATCTGATCGCAATGCCCCTTGGCGATCGGCGGGATAAGGGGGTTCCTCTGGTGACCCTGTTACCTGAATCTGCCCAGCAGGAGTCGATCGTCGCTCAGTTTCTCTGTCCTCCCCTACCCAGTGAACAACAATTGGTTCTGCTCAGCGCTGAAGGGCGGGCCAAACGGATTTCCCTGGAGGACTTTGCCGAGGTGACGGCGCGGGGCTTGAGTGTCTGTAAGCTCAAGGATGGGGATTATCTGGCCTGGATGGGTCTGGTGGACAGCAACTCAGAAGTCGCGATCGCCACCTCCACGGGCCGACTGTTAAGGTTTGCCAGCGACGAAATTCCGCTGATGGGACGGACTACCCTGGGGCAACAAGCGCTTCGTTTACACAAACAGGAACGGCTGGTCGGAGCAATCGTTTTACAGACCTATGACAATTTACTGCTGGTTTCAGAACGAGGTTATGGCAAACGCATGCCCCTGAATGCAGTGCGTCTCGGTCGCCTGGGAGATCTGGGCACAACGGCGATCCAGTTTGTCGCTAAACCCGACCATCTGGCCGCGATCGCCCCCGCCCCCTCTAATGCAGAAGTGATGCTATTCACCGACAAAAACCGCATGGCCCACCTCAGCCTCGCTCAAATTCCGATCTGGGGCAAGGATGGGTCCGGTAAACTCCTGCTTAACCTGGAGGTGGGAGAAAAGTTGAGTAGTGCAAGCGTGGCTGACCCTTCCCCTGGAGAAACCTGAGTTAGATCATGACCGCTAGTGTGATTCTTAAACCGGGACGGGAGAAGTCCTTACGCCGCCATCATCCCTGGATTTTTACTGGGGCCATTGCTCAGGTCAGTGGTCACCCCCAGAGTGGAGCAACGGTCGTCGTTCGTTCTGCCAGTGGGGAACCGTTTGGGCTGGGGAGTTATTCGCCCCATTCCCAAATTCGCGTGCGGCTGTGGACCTTTAATCCTCAGGAAGCTATCGATCGCAGCTTCTGGCAAGGGCGACTTCAGCAGGCCATCGCGGCTCGGAACCCTCTGCTGCAGGACTCCAGCCAAACCGCTACCCGTCTGGTTGCCGCCGAAAGCGATCGCCTGCCGGGGTTAATTGTAGACCGCTACGATCGCACCCTGGTTTGTCAATTGCTCACTGCTGGTGCCGAATTCTGGCGAGACACGATTATGGCCAGTCTGGTGGACCTGTTGCCCGGCTACCGTCTCTACGAGCGATCGGACAGTGACGTGCGGGCTAAAGAAGGTTTACCGCTGCGATCGGGCCTCTTGTACGGGGATGAACCACCGGACCTGATCGAAATTCAGGAAGGGCCAATCCGGGTGCAGGTGGATGTGAGAGCGGGTCACAAAACCGGATTTTACCTGGATCAACGCCAGAACCGGGCGATCATCACAACTCTGGCAGCGCAGAAACGGGTGTTAAATTGCTTTTCCTACACAGGCGGATTTTCCTTAGCTGCCCTAGCCGGAGGGGCCAGCCATGTGCTTAACCTGGATTCTTCTACTGCCATTCTCAAGCTTTCAGCCCAGAACCATCAACTCAATGGTTTTGCATCCGATCGCTATGATCACCTTGAAGGAGATGCCTTTCAGGTACTGCGGCAGCTACGGGAACAGGGAGAACAATTTGACCTGATCGTGCTGGACCCCCCCAAATTTGTCGAGTCTAAAGCGCATCTGGAACGGGCGGCTAGAGGTTATAAAGACATTAATCGTTTAGCGTTTTTGCTATTGCGATCGGGCGGTTTACTGGCCACCTTTTCCTGTTCTGGACTGCTGGAAGCTGACTTGTTCCAGAAGATTGTTGCGGATGCTGCCCTCGATGCCCAGCGGGAGGCTCAAGTTTTGCAACGACTTGGCCAGGCTAGCGATCACCCCACCTTACTCTCCTTCCCGGAAGGATTTTATCTCAAAGGTCTGATTTGCCGGGTTATACCAATTCCTTAAAGTCCGGCTACAGATAACGCCTCAAGGATGGAGGTTCTTCCCACAATAGAAGCAATCACTGTTCGGGTCATTTCCCGCAATCGGTCTTGCATCAATCGGCGTAAGTCATCCAAATTCTTAGGCAACGTCCATCGCAGTCCTCGCTTGAGGTATTGCCAGACTTGTTCAATGGGGTTGGTCTCTGGGGCATGAGCGGGTTGAAACATCAAAATCACGTTGGGTGGAATCCGCAATCGCTTCGCCCGATGACACCCAGCTTGGTCGAGTTGCAAAATTAAAATACTGTCAGCGAACTGTTGAGCAACCAAATTCAGAAAGACTTGGAAACAGTCGGTGTTCAAGTGGG
>ERZ1066136.66-NODE-66-length-116344-cov-17.179596_pt1 | contig 116344 bp, 109 predicted proteins | sample MGYA00382783_ERZ1066136 | MGnify/ENA primary metagenome ERZ1066136 (study PRJEB33369, sample SAMEA5778366) | biofilm metagenome | biome: Industrial cooling water; feature: Water cooling tower basin; material: Biofilm | place: United Arab Emirates | collected...
CAATACCGCTGGTATACTACGCCTACCGGGGGAACTCCCCTCTCGGGCCAAACCGCCTCCACGTTTGTGACACCCTTGCTCACAACTTCCACAACTTACTATGTGGCGATAACAGACGGTACATGCGAGAGCGCGCGCACGCCCGCAGTGGCTGCCATCGCCCAACTGGGCTGCGACAACGTACCGCCCATGATCCAAACCGAGCCATTGATTACGCAAATTGCCGGTCAGGTCATCATCGATCTCGTTCCGCTCATCCGCGATGACAACAACAACCTCGTGCTCTCAAGCCTTCGTATCGTGGCTCCGCCAGCGAGCGGAGCCCCGGCTACGATCGATGCGTCCTTCCGTTTGATCATTGATTATTCGTCTGTGGCTTTCTCTGGAACGGAAAGCATCACCATCGAAGTATGCGATGCGTTTGCCGCCTGCACCCAAGAAACCTTTTCGATCGAAGTGGTGGGCGACATCGAAATCTTCAATGCCATTTCGGCCAATCAAGACAATCGAAACGAGTCGCTGCGCATTGAGCACATCACGGCTTTAAGCGCTACGCGCCAAAACCAAGTGCTCATCTATAACCGGTGGGGTGATTTAGTCTGGGACGGCACCAACTACGACAACGAGACGGTGGTATTTTCGGGTCGCTCCAACCAGGGCGAGCCCTTGCCAACGGGCACCTACTTCTACAAGATCGTATTTCAAAGTGGCCGGCCCGCACAAACGGGCTATCTGCAAATCCGATAGACTGGCAGACTGTTTTTTCGGCAGTCATCAAAAAACTTCCAAAAATTAATTGATTGCTTATCAACGTGTTATATCAAAATAAATACATGTTTAAACATATATTCTGAAAATCCCGTTACTATTGCATCACAAAAAACCGAATCAAACACATGAAAAAATTATTCGCATTTGGCGCCTTTGTACTGTTGGCCGCTGCCGCCACGGCCCAAACCACCTGGACGATCGACAAGCCACACTCAACCATCGGCTTTAGCGTATCGCACATGGTCGTATCTGAAACTACCGGTAACTTCAAAGAATTTGATGCCAAAGTGGTCAGCTCGGCCGCAGACTTCAACGGGGCCGATGTAGAGTTCACCGCCAAGGTGGCTTCCATCAACACCGAAAATGCCAACCGCGATGGCCATTTGAAATCAGACGACTTCTTCAGTGCCGAGAAACACCCCGACATTACTTTTAAGGGCAAGCTGGTGAAAGACGGTGGCAAGTACCAACTGAAAGGCCAGTTTACCATGAAAGGCGTAACCAAGGATGTGGCATTTGACGTGACCTATGGCGGCACGGTAGATACCGGCCGCGGTGTGAAAGCCGGCTTCAAGCTGCTGGGCAAAATCAACCGTCAGGACTTTGGCGTGAAATGGGCCAACAAACTGCAGGACGGCAGTGCCGTGGTAGGCGATGAAGTGGAAGTGACATGTAAGATTGAATTGAACAAGCAAGCGTAAGCAAATACCAGACACGGGGCCGTACCGCGTGTGCAAACAGCGGTGCGGCCCCGTTTTTTTATGACCCTCGAAGAAGAAATAAAGCAAACCAAATTTCGCAACATCCACCAAAAAGCGGTGCTCAACCTGCTCTTTACCGCCAACTGGGTACAGAACAAACAACGCGATTTGTTTGAGCCGTTTGGCATCACGGGGCAGCAGTACAACATCTTGCGCATCCTGCGGGGCCAACATCCCTTGCGCATCAGCGGGGCGGAGATCAAAGATCGCATGCTGGACAAAAACTCCGATGTATCGCGCCTGCTCGATCGGCTTTTGGCCAAAGGCCTTATCGAAAAGAGCCAATGTCCCAACGACAAACGCGCGTCCGACATCGGCATCGCGGAGAAAGGATTGACGCTGTTAAAATCTCTGGACAACGAAATGAACCGATCGGATGCCAAGGTATTGAACCTGACTGACCAAGAGGCCGCCCTCCTCAGCAACCTACTCGACAAAAGCCGCGACTAAAGAAAGTGCTACGCACGTTCCGCCATTTCCACCATGTTCTTTGACCCCACAAAGAAGGCAGTACGCTGGTGCAAGGTTTGGGGCCGCAAAGACAAAATTCGCTGCGCACCATCAGTCGCTTTTCCGCCCGCCTGCTCCGCAATAAACGCCAGCGCATTGCACTCGTACATCAACCGCAGCTTGCCATTTGGCGCATGGGCCGATGTAGGGTAAATGTAAATGCCGCCTTTGAGCATGTTGCGGTGGAAATCCGCCACCAGCGATCCAATGTACCGGCCGGTGTAGTTCTGGGCTTTGCAATGCGTCAGATAATTGACCACGTTGATCGGAAACGTAGACAGACCGCTTTCGTTCACCGAAAAGATCGTGCCGTCTTCCGGCATCTTCAGGTCGGGGTGCGACAAAAAATATTCGCCCAGGGTAGGTTCATACGTAAAGCCGTTTACGCCAAAGCCTGTGGTGTACACCAACATGGTCGATGACCCATACAGCACGTAGCCGGCCGCCACCTGCTCTTCTCCGCGCTGCAAAATATCTTCTTCTGAAATGGGGGTTCCTTCTTTGGTCTTTCTCCGGTAAACGGAAAAAATGGTACCGATCGAAACATTGACGTCAATATTCGATGAGCCATCCAGCGGATCAATGGCGATCACATACTTGCCGTGGTTGTTGAGATCGACAAACGACTCGGTTTCTTCTGAAATAATCGCACACGCCTCCCCGCCCTTCATCAGCGCACGCGTAAACCGGATGTTGGCCAGCACATCTAACTTCTGCTGGCTTTCGCCAAACGTATTCTGCGACCCGAGCGCGCCCATGATATCGATCAGCCCGGCCTTGTTGACTTCGCGGTTCACCACCTTGGATGCCAAAGCTATGTCGCGCAACAATTGCGACAACTCTCCGCTGGCGTAGGCGAACTGGTCTTGGTTGTTTTTGATAAATCGGTCCAGCGTGGTGCCGATGGGCTGCGCGATACGCGATTGCTCCACGATCTGCACCGGGTTTTTCGAAGCTTGGATTTTACTCATACTTTTGGGCATTCAAATATACGGTGCCATCGTTTCAAGTACACCACCACCCATGAGAGTATTTAAGTTTGGCGGAGCCTCGCAAAAAGATGCCAATTCCATCCGCCACGTGGCCACGCTGCTGGCCGAGGCCCCGCGTCCACTGGTGGTGGTCATCTCGGCCATTGGCAAAACCACCAATGCCCTGGAAGATGTGGCGCGACTGGCCTTTCAAAAAGCCGACCCCACACCGCCCCTGCAACGCATCAAAGCCGAACACACCGCCATCGTCCACGACCTCTTCCCCTACCCGCTACCCACGCTGCAAAAACTCAACGCTTTCTTTGATCAGCTCAGCCAGCACCTCGCCTTACCCGAGGAGGACATGCTCTACGACCAGGTCGTTTGCGTGGGCGAATTGTTGGCATCTACCATCTTGGCCGACTACCTGGCCTTGCAAGATGTGCCCGTGCAATGGAAGGATGCGCGCCAGTTCATTTGCACCGACAGCCGCTACCGCGAAGGGCGCATACGGTGGGACGTGACAAAACAAAAACTAACCCCGTGGAAAAGCGAGGCACAAAATGCCGTCCTCATCACCCAGGGGTTTATTGCCGGCAACGAGCAAGGCCACAGCACCACGCTGGGGCGCGAAGGCTCCGACTTTACGGCCGCCATCATCGCCTCCTGCATGGGGGCCGACTCTGTCACCATCTGGAAAGACGTACCCGGTGTGATGAATGCCGACCCGCGCAGGATTGCCACCGCCATCGTGTTTGACCAACTGCCCTACCAGGAGGCAGCCGAGATGACCTATTTCGGGGCCTCGGTCATCCACCCCAAAACCATCAAGCCGCTGGCCAATGCGGGCATTCCGCTGTATGTAAAGAGTTTTGTAGACCCTACCCTTCCGGGGACGGTGATACACGACTGCAAAGTGAAAAACCTGCCCCCGCTAATCGTGTTCAAAGAGAACCAGTGTCTGATCTCATGTAAGGTCACCGATTACACGTTCATCAGCGAAGAAAACCTGCGTTTGATTTTTGTGGCGTTGGCCGAGGGCGACATCAAGATCAACGTGATGCAAAATTCCGCCATCTCCTTTTCGTTTTGCGTTGATTTCCGTGAAAATCGGATCATGCGATTGGTCGAGCGGTTGAGCCAGACGTTTGAGGTGTATTACAATACGGGTTTGGTGTTGATCACCATCAAAAATTACGATGATGCCACTGCCCGGCAGTATCGGCAGACAAAGGATATTTTGCTGGAGCAGGCCTCGCGCTCCACGTTGCAACTGCTGGTGCGCCCAACACCCTCCTGAGCGCAGCGAAGGATCCCCAACCCGTTCTGAGCGCAGCGAAGAACCCCCCAATCACATCCTGAGCGAATCGAAGGATACCCCTAATCGAGGCATCGCATCCTGAGCACAGCGAAGGATCCTTCCACCAATGAATCACCCTTCCATCATTCGACACCTCTGGCCGATTCACATGCCATCCCTACGGGACTGAATTCAACCATACATAAATTTTCTACCGACATCCCGCTCCTACGGAGCTAACCCATTCTGAGCGATAGCGAAGAATCCCCAAATCGCGCATCGCATCCAAAGCGCAGCGAAGATCCCTCCATCGCAGGCCAAGGATCTCCATCACCAATAATGCCGCTGCTATGGCAGCAACTCCTGCTTCAAAAAATTCTCCAGCGTGCGGTCCAACATCTCAAACACGAGTTGAAAGTCGGCCTCCGTGCCATAGTACGGATCGGGTACCTCCCCCGGCCCCAGCGGATCATAGGCCCGCACCAACCGAACCTTCGAAGCATGGGCGTCCGCCCCGGGCAGCCGCATGATATTGTCATAATTGGACTGGTCCATGGCCATCACCCAATCAAACTTCTGCAAGTCTGCCAGCGACAATTGCCGCCCTTTGTGGCGGATGGGCACCCCGTTTTTATGCGCATTGCGGATCGTGCGCGGGTCGGGGTCATCGCCCACGTGGTAGTTGCTGGTGCCGCACGAATCCGCCTCCCAATAGCCGTCCAACCCCTGCTCAGAAACCTTGTGTTTAAAGATGGCCTCCGCCATGGGCGAGCGGCAAATATTGCCCAAACAGACAAACAGAACCGATTTTTTCTCCATCCCGCAAAAGTAAACCTCCGGGCGCGGTTACCGCAGTGGCGGCACGCAGTATTTATCCCTGCATAGCACACTTTTCAAAAGTGTACGCCTTTTGGTTAGGTAATGGCCCTCCAAACGTGGAGGGCTATTATTTTTTGTAGTTTTGAACTCTCTACTTTACGTCACATGGAATTCATCAAAGTAACCGAACAGGCACAGCCCTCAGTGGCCCTCATCGAACTCAACCGCCCCAAAGAACTCAACGCACTCAACAAACAGTTGATGGAAGAGCTGCGCGATGCGCTGCAGGCCCTCGACAAAAACGAGGCCGTGCGGGTCATCATCCTCACCGGCAACGAACAGGCGTTTGCAGCCGGAGCCGACATCAAACAGATGGCCGACAAAAGCGCCATCGACATGCTGGTGATCGATCAGTTCAGCACGTGGGATCAGATACGGAAAACCAAAAAACCGCTCATCGCGGCTGTGTCGGGCTTTGCGCTGGGGGGCGGCTGTGAGTTGGCGATGATGTGCGACATGATCATGGCCTCGGAGACGGCCAGGTTTGGGCAGCCCGAAATAAAAATCGGCACCATCCCCGGGGCGGGTGGCACGCAGCGCCTCACGCGCGCATTGGGCAAGGCCAAAAGCATGGAGCTGATCCTCACGGGCCGCTTCCTCGCGGCTGAAGAAGCTCACTTTTACGGGCTGGTGAACAAGGTGGTGCCGGTGGAGATGCTCTTGCCCGAGACGTTCAAGCTGGCCGCGGAGATCGCACAGCTATCGCCCATAGCCGTGCAGTTGGCCAAAGAGGCCATCAACCGCTCGTTTGAAACGCACTTGGACGAAGGCCTCGCCTACGAGCGCAGAAACTTTTACCTCACCTTCGCCAGCGAAGACCAGAAAGAAGGCATGAAAGCATTTGTGGAGAAGCGGAAGGCCACGTATGTGGGTAGGTAGTGATGAAGTAGCCTTTGCTATTTTTTTACGGGCATCGTTAACATACTCATACAGCCGCGGGGTCACCGCTCAAAACGCCCGGACGCGATGACCAACTATTGCTGACCACATCTTTCTCATTCATCAATTCTCCACCTTCATGCGGTGGTTGACCGAACCAAGCACGGGTTAAAGGATGACTGTTCGTTAAGCACTCAACGCTGAAGAATGCCTACCCACTCGGTCTCGCTGGCGTTTTCAATTCCTTGTGTGATCATGGATTTCTACTCACAAGGTACCTGTGTTCAATCTGCAAGCGGATCAGGAAGGGCGGCAACACCAAACCACTACTAGGAGCCAATATAAGAATAAATGAACCCGTCTTCTATCCATATCCCGTTCGCATTTTTTCTGTAAATAACAATCGATTCATAGACCGAAGGGCCCAAACTCATAAATCGAACAAGTGCAATTTCACGATTCTTGAGAAAAACTGGCTTTGAAAGTCCATACACTCCCCGCCTAAATCGGAAGCTCCTGACAACCTTTACATTCTTCAAATCTATCTTTTGAAATTTATAAATCTTACAATCGAATTCGCTTTGTCTAATGGCACGTTTTACTTCCTCAATTGATAAGTCAAACCTTTTTGAAATTTCCAAAAGCAGGTTTTCAGAAACCGGATTACTGCTAAACACGATTGGATATCGCAAAACAATAACTTTCTCACTTTTACGAAAGACACTATTCAAAACATTGTAACAACTATCATTTGCAGCATGGACTACAGCGTCTTGACAGTAAGCCACACGCCCCGCGCTAATCATAAAAACGATCCATATCGCATTTTTGACATCAAGCATCTTTATCTAATTTGGCTTCGTTCCCGTAGAGTCCTTGTTTCAGGACTCTGCGGCCTCTTCATTCTCATTTATGCGCGCCTCGTTACAAGGCCTCCTTTTCCTTTCTCGCAGAGTTCCTGCCTGCGGCAGACAAGCCCGAGGCGGGAGACTCTGCCGAAAATTAAACTCATTGATATATCCAAAGTATCATAAACAGCATGCTCTTAAAAAACATCTTAGAGTTTTCAGGGCTCTGGTCATCAATCTTTATTGTATATCGAACTACTCCATCAGAATGAGTAACGCGACTTGCTGACGCATAGACCACTTTACCATTCGCGTCAATTATCTCCAAAAATTTTTTTTCCCAGAGTCTCCGCTTCGGGACTCTGCGTCTAATCTATCCCCTTGTACCTGCGCCTTGTCACAAAGTCTCCTTTTTTGGTCAAATCTATGCCATCAACTAACAAAAAACGGGAGTCACCTCCCGTTCTTTCATAAGTCTGCAAACGGTCGTTGACTATCGCACGCTGATACCAAATCCCACCGTGAGCGTATTGTATTTCTGCAAGGTGTAATCGCCATGAAAGGTAAATACCGCCAGCTTCAGGCGCATGCCCACCGTGGCGCGCGCGCCATTTGACTCGGCCTTCACGCTTACGGGGTCTACGGCATCGGCAATACCGTCTTCATCCGTGTCGTACGAGCCCAGCATGGCCAGCTTGGTGTTGGCGATATTATAGCCCAAACCACCGTATACCGTAAGCACCGCAATTTTCTTGGAGATCAACCCCTGGATGGTGGTGGCCGAGGAAGTAAACTCGGCACGCTGGTTGGCACCGGACACAGGCGTTTCCAAATCGACATTAAAGTTCATCCGGGTGTACCCGACAAAGCCTGCTAAATCGAACGGCAGGTTTTTGATGCCGGGTATGTATTGCTTCACATCGTGCATGACGCCCACGCCAAAGAGGTCGAACTCACCTTGGTCTCCAATGGAAATCTTGGGGACAAACCGAAATTTCAACTCAAACCCTTTGGGCAGACCGATGCCAAGGTTGGCGATGGGCACCGGCATCGCCTGAATACCGATTTCATCTTTCAGGTTCAAACCGGGCGGACCATCGAAATCCTGATTGGTCGTGGTGACGCGGTACACGGGTGTGGCATCGCTGCCAAAGATGGTGGGCACCGAAGCCGAACCATTGGCGGCCACCGAGTTGCTGCCATCGTTGATCAACCGTACCTCCTGCAATTGATTATTGTTCACCGTGTAGGAAAGGGCATCGCCCGGAATGTACACCGCGGAGACCGACACGGTCAAATCCACCCCAAGGGTTTTGTGGTTTTTGGCAGTGTTGTACCAGCCCTGGTTGAGGCCATAACCAAACGCCTTGAGCATCGGTGATGCATAGCCATTCACCAACGTGTTGGCATCCGAAAGGCTGCCTTTCAACAATTGATTCAGATCGTCTTGCGCATAGGCGGCTGTGCCGCATAGAAGAGCCAACAGAGTCAGTACTTTCTTTCTCATGTCATAGGGGTTTATCTCAAAAATAAGTGAAAATTTACAATTTCAAATTCAGCGTTTCCACGTTTGACCGAGCTTATGTATTGGCTTTTTACGGTTTTTTTTCAGGGTCTGCTCACGCTGGCTTCGCCCTTTCATACCAAAGCGCGGCTGTTTGTAAACGGCCGGAAAAAACTTTTGACGCGGGTGCAGGAGGCGTTCCGCCAAGAGACGGGCCGGGTGGTGTGGTTTCATGCCGCCTCGCTGGGCGAATTTGAACAGGGACGCCCGGTGATGGAACAACTCAAGCGCGAGTTTCCGTCTCTCAAAATCCTGCTTACCTTTTACTCGCCCTCGGGGTATGAGCTACGTAAAAATTATCCGGGCGCAGATTATATCTTCTACCTGCCGTGGGATTATGCCTCGCACATGCGTGCCTTTGTCCAGGCCGCGAAACCTGTGCTGGCCATCTTCATCAAATACGAATTCTGGAAAAATGCCCTGGCGCAAACACGCGCACACAATATCCCTATCCTTTCCATTTCCAGCATCTTCCGCGAAGGACAGGTTTACTTTGCCTGGTATGGCGGCAGCCAGCGAGCCGTGCTGCGAGACATAACGCATTTTTTTGTACAGAACGAACGCTCGCGCACGCTGTTGCGAACGATCGGCATCCAAAATGTGTCCCTTTCGGGCGATACGCGTTTTGACCGCGTGAGTACGTTGGCGCTGCAGGCCACACCGATCGAACTGGCCGCGCGGTTCAAAGCCGATGACAAAGTGTTTGTGATCGGCAGCTGCTGGCGCGAAGATTTAAATATTCTTTTTCCGTTCATCAACGAAGAAATAAACCTGAAATTCATCATTGCCCCGCACGAGATTGACGAGGCCATGCTGGCGTACATCGAAGCAGGCATCCAACGAAAAACCGTGCGCTTGTCTGCCAACACAATACCTCCGGACGCCTCCGTCTTGCTCATCGATTCCATTGGTTTGCTGTCACGCCTGTACCGATATGGCGAGTTTGCCTTCGTGGGTGGCGCGTTCGGCAAGGGGCTGCATAATATCCTGGAAGCCGCGTGCTACGGCATGCCCATTTTTTTTGGAAACAAACGGTATCACAAATTTCAGGAAGCACACGACCTACTCATGCGAGGAGGTGCCTTTTGCGTAGGCAGCTATGAAGAACTCAAAGAAAAGTATGAAAATGTCAACGTGCCCGAAAACTTCTTGTTGGCATGTGAGGCCACCAAAACCTATGTGAGTGAAAATACGGGCGCTACCGAAAAAATTGTGACCTACTTGCGCACATCGCTATGAAAGGGCTCGTTTACAAATCCACGGGTTCATGGTATGATATAGCCGATGAAGCAGGCGTGCGCTATCCCGCCCGTGTGCGTGGCCGCCTCCGCCTGGAAGGATCCAAAGAAACCAATCCGGTGGCCGTGGGTGACCGAGTAGAGTTTACGCGAGAAAACAACGAGGCCATCATTTCCGAAATCTTGCCGCGTGAAAACCACATGCTGCGGCAGTCGGTAAAAAAAACGGGGCATAGCCACGTGCTCGCGGCCAATGTAACCCAGGCGCTCTTGGTGGCCACCGTCAAGCAACCCCGTACCTCGCTGGGGTTCATCGACCGTTTTTTGGTATCCGCGGAAGCGTACCGCATTCCTCAGCTACTCGTATTCAACAAACGAGACATCCTGCATGACTCCGAACGGGAAGAAGCACAGGCATTGATGGCGCTTTACGAATCGCTCGGGGCGCGTACGTTTCTACTGTCTGCCCTGGCCGATGACCTCGCCCCGCTCCTCGCGTGCCTGGTCAATCACACCACACTCATCGCTGGCCACTCGGGTGTGGGCAAATCCAGTTTGTTAAATCGGTTATCGCCTCATATCCGGCAAACTGTGGGCGACATTTCTTCCTTCTCGAACAAAGGTACCCACACGACCACCTTCGCGGAAATGTTTGACTTAGACGCGCACACCAAGATCATCGACACACCCGGGGTGAAAGAATGGGGGCTGGTGAACATGACGCCCGAAGAGCTCTCCGACTATTTTCCCGAAATGCGCAACCTGCGGCTCGACTGCAAATTTGGTTCGCGCTGCCTGCATAAACACGAGCCGGGTTGTGCGGTGCTGCGCGCGGTGGACGATGAGCGGATTGCGGCCAGCCGATACCACTCGTACCTGAGCATGGTAGAAGGCCACGATAACCGAAAATGACATCACCCGCTTTTGCGATTGCGAAACCACAAACGCACGTATTGGTAGGCCAGCGAAATATGAAGGCGAGCCAGGGCATGTTTTAATTCGTATCGTATTCTCCGCGCGAGGGCTTGCCGCTCGGCCAGGGTTTGGTTGAGTTCAAGAATCTTCTCGCAGACGCGAAACGTGCTGCGATGTTGGCGCGACCGCCATTGCTTTTGACCGCGCGAAAGCTGCGTGGAGTGCAGACGCTTGTGTACCAACACCTCGGGCAAATAAACAAATGTGTGGGCGCGGGCCGCGCGGATCAAAAAGTCAAAGTCTTCATAGGCCAGCAGCTCGTCATATCCCCCCAGCTCGTCAAACACCTGTTTGCGTGTCATCAGCGTGGGGGAACAAACAAAATACTGGTCTATCAACGGTCGGTAGATATCGCCTTGCGGGATTTGCGCCACGCGGATGCGCTCCGTGTGCCGTTCAATCGGAGCTCCCTGTTCATCCACAAGCAGCGCGTCCGAAAATTGAACACCGGCTGCGGGCTGCTGCACAAAAGCTTCGATGCCCCGTTCGATGCGCTCCGGTAACAAAACATCGTCTGCCGCCAGGTCAATGATAAATTCGCCACGGGCGTGCGCGAGGGCTTGGTTGAATGCCCGGCAGTTGCCGATGTTTTGCGGCAACGGCAAAAATAGAAAGTCCGAGCGCTGCCGCAGTTTTTGAATGGCCTCCACGCTGCCGTCTTTACTGGCATCGTCTACCACAATCAATTGGATAGGCTGATACGTTTGCCGCCACACCGATTCGATGGCATCCGCCACATACGCGGCTTGCTGGTGACACAGACAGATGACGGTGACGAGCGGATTTGCCATGGACTCTAAATCTCGCGTGCAAAGGTAAGCCGCTCGCACGGTACGCCTCCCAACTCCGTTTTGAAGCGAACCAGTGTTTCATCAACCCGATGTGCCTGCATGGAGGTGCCCAAGTCCAGCCGCACATAGCCATTGCTCTGGGCATATTGATAAATCCCTTCCATGAGCACCAACGCCACCGCCCCTTCGGCCGCCTTGCGATCGTGATCGGACAAAAAATGATAAAGTGTGTGCTCATTTACGCGCACCGCAATGGATGCACCCACCAGATTCTTTTGCCACCACACCCCAAACAAAAAATAATGTGTTGGCAACTGCGCAAAAGACTTTTGAAGATGAGCCAACGTGGCTGATAGTGTATACTTCTTTTTTTTTCGCTCGCTTTCAATAAAGGCGTATGCGTCATCCAGACTTGGCCGGGTATCCTGCACGAACTGCAACTCCTGTCGATTGAGCGAAGTCAGTTTTCTCCGCTTCCGCGGATGCAGTTGCTCCGAATAGGGCAAACCATTAATGGAAAGAACGGACGACACATCGCGGGCGGATACGTGAAATCCTTCTTGCGCCAACGCCTCTGCCAGCCATGCATTTTCTTCCGGCTGATAGGAATGAGGTGGCAACGTGATTTGTGCGTAGCGGATGTTGCGTTTCCGCAAATCGTTTATGCTTTGCGCCAGCAACGCGCGCACATCTGCGGGCCCTACTTCGCCACGGCACTCAACCCCGCCAAAAGGAGCGCGATAGCCGTTGATCGCCCGGTCATCCGCCAGATGAAAATGGATCAGTGCCTGGCGTTTGCCGCCCAAGACCATGCGATAAGAAACCCAGCCATCGGTTGCCTGCAACCGGCAATAGTCCGGATGGTTAAACAGATAACGCGGGAGACCCACTGCGGTAGAGGGCTCGCCCACAAAAAAAAGAGACGGCTCCAATCAGTAGGGAATACCCAATTTGCGATAGACAAAATGCATCAGCCACGCGGGGCCGATCATGAGAAACTGCACGTCTTTTAAAAACGAAGGTTTTTTGCCCTCTACCTTGTGGCCATAAAATTGACCGATCCACGCCAACACAAAAATGCCCAGGCTCAGCGCCCACAACGGGGCAATGCCCCAACTGGCCAGGCCGCTGGCAGCGTATAAGCATACCATGGAAAAGAGTGCCATACCGATCGCCAGCGTGATGGAGAGACGGAGGTAATACACCAATACCAGCACGAGCAAGACAGCCGCCCAGTTGGCGTATGGGCTGCCGGCCCCGAGCCATTCTTGTAACACTCGGGCGGGAATGGACGCAATCAAACCCACCACGCTAAAAAAAATCAGGGGCACGCAAATCCAATGGATGAGTTTGTTGGTTTCGTTTTGGTGACTTTCACCGTACTCCGAGAGAAGGGCATCGATTTTTCTCATACGTTAAGGGATAAGTTTTAGTCCGAGGCTTTGATAGGCAGTGAAAAAACGATCATCCGAAATCAACGGAAGGTTGTTTTGTATCGCTTGCCAGATAATCAAGCGGTCAAACGGGTCGCGATGAATGGCTTTTAAGAGATATACGCTGCTGGCTTCTTCTCCGGTAACCGGAAGCAAGCCGAAGCCCATACGTTGGCACTCGAGCCACAAATCACTTGGAGTACCCCCAGCCAGTTTGAGTTTGCCGATTGAGTACTTGATAGAAATTTCCCACCAGGAAGCAGCACTGACGAATACGTCAGCGGTTTGAATAATCTCACGCGCAGCGGCAGAAATCTTGGACGGCAGCACGGCCGACCAAACGACCATGTGAGAGTCAATCATGACTTTCATAAGCTGACTAATTCATCGTCAGTTATCTCCCATTTGTCAAAACGTGCCCTCACCTTGCCTTCCAAGCCGCCCAATTTCCGTTGCTTTTTGGGTATTGTGACCGGTGAAACCTTAAAAACCTTTGATCCTCCCCTGCCATACGAAACCCAAATTTCTTCCCCCTTCAGTACGCGCTGCACAAAATGGGTGAATTTCGACCGAAACTGTTCCGTTGTTACTACTTTCATAACACGAAAGTTAGGAGAAACTTTTCAAGCCGTCAAGCCTTCGTTTTGACGTGCGCCCACTCCTTCACTTGCCAATGCACGTGGCCCGTGGTCAGGTGGTTTCCCTTCGCATCCACAATCTTCACTTCGCAGTTGATCACCACGGCTTCTTGTGTTTGCAAGGGACCGAACACGTGGGCTTGGAGCCACTCTTCAGACACCGCAAACTCGGCAAAGGCATCCGTTTTTCCCTGATAATGATAGTCCATCTCCAGGCGTTGCAAAATGATGCGGTATTTCTTCATGCCCAACCGCGAGATCAACAAAAAGCCCGTGGTGAACTCACTGAGCGTTGCGAGCGCGCAAGCGTGCAACCCGCGGATGTGATTGAGATTTTTCCGCTTGTGTGGGAGGTGCGTGCACAACCGGTTGTCTTCAATGGACAGAATGGCGAAGCCATGCGGGATGTTGAAAGGGATCGTGCGGCTGAGGGTGAAGTTAAGCAACCACAAATAAAAGGCAGAAGTCTTGGCGCGTTGGATGACGTGGGCCGGATCAAACATAGGTGTGAGATTAGAAGCGAAAGATACACGGATTTTCACCAATGCCCGGTTTTGATACCAGGGGCCAGCCCCCTATCTTGCCCCATTAACCCTGTCTCATGACGCCCCAAAAAGAGCCGACACTCCTCGAAGCGTTGATACCCATCGCGGTGCTGATTGCCCTCCTATCCGTCAACGTCATCGTCCTCGGCTCGGGGGCCATTGAAGGTGCCAACCAGATGGCCTTGCTGCTCGCCTCGGCCGTAGCGGGCATCATCGCCTACAGGCTGGGCAACGACTGGAAGCACATTGAGCACAGCATGGTCAAAAGCATTAGCTCGGCCATGGCTGCCATGCTCATTTTATTGACGATCGGGGCGCTGGCGGGCACCTGGCTGATGAGCGGCATTGTGCCGGCCATGATCTACTACGGTTTGAAAATTCTCAACCCTACCATCTTTCTCTTTGCGGCTTGTGTGGTGTGCTGCGTGGTCTCGCTGGCCACGGGCAGTTCCTGGTCCACAGTAGCTACCGTGGGCATCGCGCTATTGGGCATCGGAAAAGCACTGGACATCCATGAAGGCGTCATCGCGGGAGCCATTATCTCCGGTGCCTACTTTGGCGATAAAATGTCACCGCTGTCCGACACCACGAACCTGGCACCTGCCATGGCGGGCACGGATTTGTTTACGCACATCCGGTACATGATGTTTACCACCATCCCCACATTGGTGCTGACACTGATCATTTTTTTTATCTGGGGTTTTACCATTGATGCGCCCGCCATCCCCACCGACACCTCGGCTGTGCTGAAGGCCATTGAAAGCCAGTTTAATCTCAGCCCCTGGCTGTTCATCGTGCCGGTTTTGGTCATCGTGATGATCGTAAAGAAAGTGCCAGCCTTGCCTGCCTTGCTGATAGGCGCGTTGTTGGGTGGCTTGTTCGCGGTTATTTTTCAACCCGATATCGTCAACCGTGTGTCCGGCATATCCAACGATTATTTGACATCCTCCTTTGTGGGTGTGATGAAAGCGCTCACCACCACGATACAGGTGCAAACGGATGACGCCATGATCACTGAATTGCTGAAGGCCAAGGGCATGGCGGGTATGCTCAATACAATTTGGCTGATTTTGTGCGCCATGATTTTTGGTGGCGTGATGGAGTCGGCCGGGCTGCTGAACCGTATTGCCCGGGAGATTATCCAATGGGCCCACGGCACGGGTTCGCTGGTAGCGTCAACCGCGGCCACCTGTTTGTTTTTCAACGTTACCGCTTCCGACCAATACATGGCCATTGCAGTTCCGGGCCGTATGTACTCCGACACCTATCGCAAACGCGGGCTGCGGCCCGAATTACTGAGCCGCACGCTGGAAGACTCAGGAACCGTTACCTCTGTCTTGGTGCCCTGGAATACCTGTGGTGCCACGCAGGCAAATGTTCTGGGCGTTGCCACGATAGCGTACGCACCGTATACTTTTTTCTGCCTCATTAGCCCGCTGATGACGGTGGCCCACGCCTATCTGAACATTAAGATCGGGAAACTCGATGAGAAGCAGTCTGCCTAAGAGCATCACGCAAGACGAAATCAACGCATTGCCGCTGGGCGCCTTCGAAGGGCGGGTGTATGTCATCTCCGATGCCGCCAAGCTCCCCTCCGTGTTGGCGGAAATCAAAAAAGAAGCGCGGGTGGGTTTTGATACCGAAACGAAACCGGTGTTTGTGCGCGGGCAATACAACCAGGTGGCTCTGATGCAGCTGGCCATCCCCGGCAAGGTATTTTTGATCCGCCTGAACCAAACGGGGCTGCCTCCTTCGCTGGCGGCTTTTCTCGAAGACGACACCATCGAAAAAGCAGGCGTAGCGATCCGCGATGACATCAAGGCACTCCAACACCTTCGGAGGTTTCAGCCAGGAGGCTTTGTGGAGTTGGCTACGTTGGCCAAAGAAAAAGGACTGGAGGTAGAAAGTGTTAAAAAATTAACCGCGTTGGTACTGGGCTTTCGTATTTCCAAGAGCGCTCAAACCAGCAACTGGGAGGCTCCCACGCTCACTGAAAAGCAAATCTCCTATGCCGCTACGGATGCCTGGGTTTGTCTGGAGATCTACAACAAGCTGAAGACAGCTTAAAACTGATGCTACCTGCGTCTGCGCGGGCTTCCACCAAACAACATTCCGAAAACTCCGCGTACCAGTTCGCGCCCGATTTGCCGCGTCACGGATGACTTCATGACCTGCTCGAAGGTACTCTTCTCCTGGCGCGGTCGCCCTACGGGGCGCGACTCTTGCTTTGCCTGATCTTTTTGCGCTTGCACTTCCGCCTGTTTTTGCTGCGCGGCCTCCATCTTCTCGGAGAGCATTTCAAACGCGCTCTCGGGGTTAACCGTCTCCTTGTATTTTTTGTACAACTCCGAGTTGTTTAACAACTGTGTGTATTCATCGGGCGGCAGCGGCCCCATGACAGACGCGGGTGGGGCCAGATGGGTCACCACGGTTTCCGTGGGGATACCCTTTTCGTTCAACACCGTAATAAATGCCTGACCGGTTCCCAATTGCGTAAACTGTTGCTCCATGTCATAAAACTCGCTTTTGGGAAACGTTTTGATCGTGTCTTTAAGAGCTTTCACATCGTTGGGCGTAAAAGCGCGAATCACATGGTACACCCGATTGCCCAATTGCGAGAGCACGTTGGCCGGCACATCTTGCGTGAGCTGGGTACAAAAGAAAACACCAACGCCTTTGGAACGGATCAGGCGGATAACTTGATCGATCTGATCCAAGAATGCTTTGGGCGCATCTTTAAACAACAGATGTGCTTCGTCTAAAAAGAATACCAGCTTGGGCTTGTCCAAATCCCCGGCCTCGGGCAGGCCCTGATATAGCTCGGCCAACAATGCCAGCATGAATGTGGAAAACACCAACGGCTGGCTCTGCACATCTGATACATTAAGGAGGCTGATCACGCCTTTGCCATCCACTTTTTTGAAGAGATCGTCAATGTCAAACGACTTCTCGCCAAAGAGCTGATCGATGCCCTGCTGCTCAAGTGCCACGATCTTGCGCAAGATGGTGCCGCTGGTGGCGGTGGATATTTTGCCGTAGTCATCTTTGATTTCCTTGGCGCCTTCTCCATCCGACAGGTAGGTGAGCACTTTTTTCAGATCATTCAAATCCACGATGGGCAGATTCTTGTCATCGGCATATTTGAACAGTGCCATCAGCACCCCGGCCTGTGTTTCGTTCAGTTCCAAAATCTTGCTCAGCAGCACCGGGCCAAACTCTGTTACCGTAGCCCTCATTTGTGCACCCAGCTTACCGCTGAGCGAGTAGATTTCAACGGGGAAGGCAGTGGGCGTGTGGCTGATGCCCAAGGCCGTGGCGCGCTCATTGATCTTTTCGTGGGTGGTGCCTTCCTTGGCCATGCCGCTGATGTCCCCCTTCATGTCGGGCATAAACACGGGTACGCCTGCGGCCGAGAGCTGCTCCGCCAACAGTTGCAACGTGCGCGTTTTGCCCGACCCCGTGGCGCCCGTCACCAACCCGTGGCGGTTCATCATGCGCAAGGGCAGGTTTACTTTGGCAGGCGCCAGAATTTCGCCCTGAAAAACGCCCGCGCCCAAAAAGATGGAAGCCCCGGCTGTGGTGTAGGATCGGTTGATCGACTCAATAAATTTTTCTTTCGACATACGGACGATGCGTTGACTGGTTAGTGGGTATCTCTAAGAACCGAAATGCATTCTTTGTAGCCAAGAAAGCCCGGCCGGGTTTGCACCCTCCTGCTTCATGGGTTTTTTGGCGGTGCCTTAAAGGTAATTCTTTTGCGGAACAGCCAATCGATTTGTGGGTCGTGGCCCACCCAAAAGGTATGTTCGGAAAAACGCTCGAAACCCCAGCGCGCATAAAACCGTTGGGCGCGGAAATTGCGCTCCCACACGCCCAGCCAAAGCCAATCCACCTGTCGCTTTTCCGCTTCGGCCAAGGCCAGCGTCATCAACCGGTTGGCGAGGCCCGTCCCTTGAAATGCCTTGTCGATATACAGGCGTTGCAACTCATAGGTGTGTGGGCCCAGCAAGGTTTCCACTTCGCTGTTTTCGCGCAGCCGCAAAAAGCCCACCAAGGCGGACCCTACAAACGCGTGGTACAAAACCGACCCGGGCTCGTGCAGCTCGCGGGCAAGTTGCTCAAGGTTGTAGGCGCGTTCCAACAGCAACTGCGTGTCTTCCTCGCTAGCTGTGCCATCAAACGTATCGCGGTAGGTTTGAATGGCCAGGCGTTGCAGGGCGGGCAGGTCTTCTTCGCGCGCCAATCGGATCTGCGGTTCCATCGTTTGCCAAGTTACGCATCGCAGCCCACAACGGGCATAAAAAAACCATCTCGCGGTGGAGATGGCTTTGGTCTTGCGATGCGGCTGACGTTATTTTTTGTCCTGGTAGTTTTGAAAGGTGTACAACACGCCCAAGTTCAACGCCTGGCTGAGTTGCACACCGCTGTCTTGGTCAAAGTCATACAGCACGATACCCCCAAACGACACGTTGACAAACCGGTTGACTTTCGCCACCAGGTTCAGGTCCAACCGATGGTCAATAGTTTTGGCTTCCAGCGTTTCGTAGTTGGCAAACATCATGTAGCGCCACTTCAAATTCAGGTTTTTGGCGATGTCTTTGTCAAACTGGGCCAGCATCTGAAATGCCAACCACTCGGTACGGACCGACTCGCCAAGCTCCACCCCGTAGGGAGCGGTGGTGCTCACGGCATCAAACCGGCCGTTGTTGTCGGTGACCACCGTCAAGCGCGGGGCAAACGGGGCAATTCGCACTTTGAAATAGTCCACCGGGTGATATTCCACACCCCAGGCCGTGGTAATAAAAGCGGGGGCCATGATGTCGGAGATCAGCGTTTCGGTTTCCGCATTGGTCACAGGGTCGGTTCCGTAGGCATAGCCCGGGGCAAATTGCGTCAGGAAGTTGGCAGACAGAAACATGTCCCATTTGGTGTTGAGGGCACGTCCGTACTTGGTGTCTAAGTAGATGCGATCCAAGGTCTTGCGTTGTCCTTGTCCTTGGTTGTTCACCATGCCGTACAGCAGATCAATTTCATTGTCCCAGGAGTGCTTGTCTTTCTTGTAGTTGGCCTTGTAGTTCAGAAACGCATTGATGCCAATGGAATTGATACCCCCGGCTTTCCAATTGGACGAAAACGAAGCTTGGTTCAGATTGAGTCCGGCACGAAACGCCTTTTTCCAATTAGTGGTTGAATCAACCTTGATTACTTGTGCCTGCGCACACAGGACAGAAAGCAGAAATACAGTTGTGAAAGCCAGAGAATAGACAGCACATCTTTTTTGCATGGGTTTAGGTTTTGATTTCCGCAAAAATAAGGCGGAAAGGCCAAAAAAACCCGCAAAATCAAATGTTGTTCAATTTGATTTCGTCCAGCGCGGCCTCGGTTAAGGGCTTGGTTATGAATTTGATAACGTGGTTGTTGTTGACGATTTTGTCAATGTCGCGCTTGTTATCGGAGCTGGACAGGATGATGACCTTGCACTTGTTGCGCACCAACTCGGTAAATTTTTCAAACTCGTACAGAAACACAAAACCATCAACAATGGGCATGTTGATGTCCAAAAAAATGATGTTGGGTAGCTCTTCGGGTTTGTTCTGGTTTTCTTTCAAGTAATCCAAGGCCCCTTTACCCGATCCCTTCACTTCCACCCGCTTGGCAAACTTGGTAATCTCAATAATGCGCTTACTGATAAAATTGTCGGTGTCGTTGTCGTCCACCAACATTACAAGGTCTATGGTCTTGGAGATAGATTCTGTCAACATGCACTTCGTTCTTTCTGTCGTTCTATCGGTCGAATTTGTTCAACGGTCGCAAAATTATTGTTTTTTAATTACTGCGAAACAATATCCGGGCGTAAGGTAGGTACGAGGTAAGAAATAATCACAAAATGACTAAAAAGTACCAACCCCCCGCGCAAAAATACCTTCCCCCCAATTTACCGTGGCGGTATTTTCAACGTTTCGCCCGGGCTCAGATCAAAACTTGTTTTCCCGTTATACTCCATCAGTTGCTGTATGGTAATTCCGTGCGTACGCGCAATGCCGTAAAGCGTGTCACTGGTTTTGACCACGTAGGTCTTGTCCGGTTTCGGCTGGGGTTTGTCGGGTTGTTTTCTCGCTTCCGCGGAGGCGGGCGATTTTACCACCAATACGTGCCCTGGATGAATGCTTGTGCCGGCCGACAACTTATTCCAGGCCATCAGTTCGGTAACGGACAGGCCATACTGCTGCGCGATTCCGTACAATGTTTCCCCCGGCTTCACCGTGTGCGACCCGCTGGCGGTCAAGGGTTCGGCCTCTTCGGTGGGTGCGCTTTGCGCCTCCTGGGGGGCCGGCAAGTTCATGATCATGAGTTCTTCCGCGCTGGGTGCTGGCGAGGTAAAATCCCACTGGAAAAAGTCTGATTGTTCGAGGCCCAGCACCTCGCCATCAAAACCGCGGGGTGTGGCAGCCGCGCGCCTCTGCAAATGCACGACGGTGCCCACCGGCAAACGTTCGCCCACAGCCAGGCGGTTGTATTTGCGCACCATCCGCTGCTGCACGCCATATTGCTGCGCCACCGACCATACATCTTCGCCCGCCTTTACGGTGTGCGTGGCCACGGCTGCCGTCTTTTTCTTTTTCTGACCGAAGTATATGCGTCCGGGTTCGGGCACGTGGTCAATGGCCACTTCATTGAACCGGATAAACTCCGCCACCGGCACGCGGGCGCGAGTGGCCAGCGCGGTCAAGGTTTCGCCCGGAGTGGCCCTCACCGCCTTTAGGTCGTTTACCACCAAGTTGGCGGTGGGTGCTTGTGCAGGCACGGTGGGCCGCGGTTGTGCTTTCCCAGCTTTGGACGAAGCCAACACCAAATTGTTGAAGTCGGCATCCGTCCGGGTGGTGGGCACCATCACCACATAGGGGCGGTCGTCCGGAATGTGATTGCCTTTCACCCATTTGTTGAATTCGCGCAGTTTGTCTTCGGCCACGGCCACCTCCGCGGCCAACTCAGCCAGGCTTTTGCGCTTTTTGTTTTCGTACAGCATCACGTGCACTTGGCCGGCACCGTGTACGGCTTTTTCAAAAGCTACCTTGTGGGCGATAAATTTTTTCACGTACCAGTACGTTTGCCCGGTAATGTCCATGTGGCGGGCCCCTTTGTGCTGGTCGCCCACGGCCCTGCGCACGCCCCCGGCACCCATCTGGTAGCTTTGCAGACTGTACACCCAGTTATCAAAAAAGGAATTGCTTTTTTTCAGGTACCGGGCCGCGCCCCGCGTGGCCGACACCAAATTCATGCGCTCGTCCACTTCACTGTCCACCCGCATGCCCATTTCCAGTGCAGTAAAGTCCTTGAATTGCCAGTAGCCCACTGCGTTGGAAACGGACACCGCATCGGGCACCAAGGCACTCTCTTGCAGCACCAGATACTTGAAATCCAGCGGCAGGCCCTCTTCCTCAAAAATCCGTTCGATGATGGGGAAATAGGTTTTCGCACGCTCCACTTTCATATTGAAATAGCGCGGGTACTGCGTCAGCGCATCTACGTCTTTTTGTATTTCCCTGCGGGCGTCATCGCGGATGACCAACGTCATACCCGCAAACGACATTTTGTGGGGCACTTCAGGAGACTGGGCGTATGAGGCAGCTCCCAAAAAAATGAGTGCGGCTGCAAAAAATCTCATCGAGACAAAGATAGCAATTTGACCGCAATGGCCAATTGCTACCCTTGGGCGCAAATACAGCACACTGGGTGAACGGTGTGTTCACCCCGACCGGCCTTCGTTTCCGACTGGCCGAAAGAAAATTAGGCGGCTACCGCTACGGGCGCTTTGCTTTTGGAGCCCTTTTTGAGATCACGCTTGATGAGGTTGGCGTAGTGTGAAGCCAACTTTTTGGAGGCGCGATCGACCAGCTTTTTCACTTTTTTGTTGGGGTTGGGCAGCTCAAGTCCTTTGAAGGTTTGCACCAACGAATCTTGCAACAGCGCACGCAACGCCTTTTTGGACACTTTCTTTTTTGCTTCCATGGTCATGTGAATTAAGACAAGTCCGAAGGTCGCCATTTGCCACGGCCCGCTCCAACGGTCGGGCCGATAAGTTATCCACAGGTTTTCCACACCTCACTCATAGCGCAAAGAGCGAACCGGGTCGGCCGCGGCAGCCCTAACTGCCTGAAAAACAACCGTCAGCAACGCAATGGTTAACGCTCCTACCCCGCTGGCCACAAAAATCAACGGGCTTATGGGGGCGCGATACGCAAATTGATCCAGCCACTGATCCATCAAATAATAGGCCGGCACCACCGCCAAAAGCACTGCCACCAGCACCCAAGCCATAAACTCACGGGAAAGCAACACGGTGAGGCTGGCGGTGGAGGCGCCCATGGCCTTGCGAATGCCAATTTCTTTTGTGCGCTGCTCCGCGGTAAAGCTGGCCAACGCAAACAGCCCCAAACACGCCACAAAAATGGCCAACCCGGTAAACACCAGAAAGAGTTGGCTCAACCGCTGCTCTTCCCGAAACAACGCATCAAAGTTTTGATCCAGGAATGAATATTCAAACGGATCGCCCGAGGCATAGCGCTTCCACAACTCTTCCGTTTTTTGGATGGTGGCATCGGCATCGTCCGCATAGCGCACCAGCAAGTTGCCTGCACGGGCGGTGAGGCGCAACACCATGGGGCGCACCTGACTTTTGAACGACTCAAAGTTGAAGTCTTTGACCACGCCTATGACCTCCATGGGCACTTCCACCGGTGCGTTGCCGCCATCGCCAAAGACGATCAGTTTCTCGGCCAGCGGGTTGTTCCAACCCAACTCGCGCACGGCTGCTTCGTTTATCACCACGGCCATCGAGTCGGCCGGATATTGATCGGAGAAGTACCGGCCCTCCACCACCTCGAACTTCATGACATCCGCATGGTCTACATCGGCCGCGTACGTCCCCATCACGTGATCTTTGCGCGAAGAAGCGGACCGGAAAGCCGTGGTGTTGTTTACGCCCGGAAATACATTGTTGGTGAAACTGACATGCACGATGCCCTCCTCTTGCAGCAACAGATCTTTGAACGCTTTTTGGTTGGACCCCAGTTTGTTGGCATTGTTGATGACCAGTACTTGGTGTTTGTCCAGACCAATATGCCGGCTTTGCAAAAACCGGATCTGCCGGTAGCTGATCAGCGTGCAAATGATCAGCACCACGGAAAGGGCAAATTGAAACACGACCAGCCCGCTGCGGATGCCCTTGCTTTTAAGCCCCGCGCGAACTTTGCCTTTCAACACATCAACGGGGTTAAAGGCCGTGAGGTAAAACGCGGGATAACTGCCTGCCAACACACCGATGATAACCAGCAACACCACCGCACCCAAGATAAATGCGGGCGACCCCAGCGTTCCGAAAGTCAGCGCCTTGCCCGCCAAAAGATTGAATTGTGGCAAGAACAAGAACGTCAATCCGATGGCGAGTAAAAGCGCTACCAACCCGTACAGGGACGACTCCGCCAGAAACTGCCCAATCATTTGACTGCGATACGAGCCCAGCGTTTTGCGCAACCCTACTTCTTTGGCACGCCCGGCCGACCGTGCAGTGGACAAATTCATGAAGTTGATGCTGGCGATGATCAGGATAAAAACACCCACTGCGCCAAACACATACAAATAGGTCTCGTTGCCGGTGGGGTCAATTTCATCGTTCCAGGTAGAGCGTAAATGCGAATCGAGCAACGGATAGGGCACATAACCATACGCATTGCCAGCTTCGCGAAACTTCTCAATGGAGGCCCCCATAAACTGTTCAATCTCGGGCGCGATGTGTTTGTCCGTTACTTCGTTGAGCTTGGCGGCAATTTCCTGAATGGAGGCAGCGGGGGTTTTGCGAAAGTACGTGTACAGGCCATTGCTGAGCCAGGTGGGGCCATTGTAATAATTCCGTCTGGAGGCGGTGCTGATAACCGCCTGGAAGCGCACGTGCGAATGGTGCGGGGGCGGCTCCATCACTCCGGTTACTTTGAATGCCGCGTTGTCAAAGTTACCCAAGGTCAGGATTTTGCCCAGCGGGTCGCCCGAAAAGTATTTGGTTGCCAACGCAGGTGTGAGCACAATGCTGTTTGGTTCGCGCAGGGCCGTGGCGGCATCTCCGCTGAGTAGTTTAAAATTAAAAAACTGGAAGAAATTGGAGTCGGCAAACAAAATGTTGTCCTCGGTAAATGCTTTGTCTTCATATTTGAAGATCACGTCATTCCACTTGTTTAGACGGGTGGCCTCTTCGATGCCGGGTATTTCCTGCATCATGGCCGCAGCCAGCGGAGGACACGAACTGGCCGTCTTGATTTCCTGTCCACCCAATTTTCCTTGCAGGCCGATACGGAATATGTTGGCAGGGTCGCGGTGGAAGCGATCGTAGCTCCACTCGTCAGCGATATACAACAGCACAAACAGGCAGCACGCCATGCCGATGGCCAAGCCCATGATGTTGATCAATGAATAAAACGACTGCTTCTGGATGGTGCGCAGCGCAATGACAAAATAGTTCTTCAGCATACTCGTTATTCGGATCGGAGCGTCTTGGTCGGATTGAACATGGCTGTTTTAATGGTTTTGAACCCCACCGTTACCACGCCCAGCAAAAACATGAGGGCCCCCGCCAGCACCAAGGTCACCAGCCCTACCTGTAAGTAATATTCCCAAATGGAATCCATCAACCAATTGACGGCCAACCAGCCCAACCCGCCCCCAATTATAGTGGCCAGCGAAAGGTTGATGACAAACTCGCGATTGATGACGGCCGCAATGTTGCCGAGCGATGCACCCAACACTTTGCGCACACCGATTTCTTTCATTTTGCGCACGATGTTCAGCGAAACGAGCGTGTACAAACCGATGCCCGTCATCAGGGCCGCAAACGCGCCCAAGAAAGAGAACATGATCACCACGTTCTTGTTGATCTGATCGGCCTCGGCCATTTCTTCCTCAATCATCTCACCGGTGTACTGGGCATTGGGGAATACCTCTTTCCACTTCTTCTCCATGAACTCATCCACACGTTTCAGGTTTTCGGGTTTGGCCCGTACCACCAGTTGTTGGTATTTGTCGGGGGTGGCCAAGCGTATCATCAGCGGCTGGATGGGCTCCCACAGCGCGCGCGCATAGATGTTCTTCACCACGCCCACCACATAAAACTGCACCGTATCCATCCACACAATTCGTTTGCCGATGGCGGCCTCCGCACTGCCCCATTGAAATTCCTTGACAAATTGTTCGGTCACCAACACCGACTCGCGTTTGTCCGTTTCGGAGTCGCGTTGGAAGTTGCGGCCCGCCAGCAGCTTCATGTCCATCGCCTCAAAATAATTCTCGCCAATGTCCATAATGTCCACCTCACGCTCCACCGATTCAAACTTGATGGGGTCGTTATACCAGTTGTTGGCCACATGGTGGCGCGTGGCGGCAATCAACTCAATGTCCGGGTTGCCCGCCAGAGCATCGCGGTAGGTGTTGTAGCTGCCTTCGTTGTTTACCCAGGCCGAAATGATGCCGTGCCGGTCAAAGCCCAGGTCGTACTCGCGCTGGTAGTGTCCGTTCCGGTAAAAGCCAATGCTGAACACCACGCACAGGATGGAGATGATAAACTGACCAAAAAGCAGCGAGCGCGTAAACCAATTGGTGCCACCAAAGCGGACCGTGCCTTTCAATATGCTCACCGGCTCAAAAGACGTAACATACACGGATGGGTAGCCGCCCGCAACGATGGCGGTGGTAAGCAAAAGCGCGATCAAAAAAATCAAAAAGGTAGCATTCTCGGAATAGTCAAGGCGCAACTCCAGCCACGGCCAGAGCGAATCGTAGGCGGGCACCATCCACTCGGCCAAGAGCAGCCCCGCCAGCAACCCCAGCAAGCAGAGAAACAAGTTCTCGCTAAAAAACTGAAGCATTAGTTGGGCCCGCATGCCCCCCATAACCTTGCGAATGCCAATCTCTTTCAGCCTGCGGCTGGAGATGGCAATGGAGGTATTGGTAAAGTTGAAGCACGCCAGCAATAGCAGCAACACCGCCATGACAACCGGCACCGTGACGGCCTCATCGGGTATGCCACCGCCCAGCCAGTCATTGTCCACGCGCGGGTTGGCCCGGTTGCGTTGCATCATGCCCACGTAGTTTTCCAAATAATAGCTTGAAATCTTGAAGTCCTCACGCACCTTGTTTTGGGGCTCTACGTACGCCTGCAGTTGTTGCGTGACGGATGCCACATCGGCCGGGTTGTTGATCTCCAAAAACAACACACCTACCCAGCGCTTCCAGTTGGTCTCGCTCACTTCGGGGTCCAGGTTGATATCCCAAAAATTATCAAACAGCGTGATGGCATCGTAGCGGACGCTGGTGTTGAGCGGCAGTTCTTTGTACACACCCCCGATGATAAACTCCTTGGGCCTGCGGATGCCGTCTTTGCCCAAGACGATCTGGGTCAGGGGTTCGTCCAACACATCGGTACGGTTGAAATAGCGGAGCGCAATTTTGTCGCTGATGAAAATCTTTGACTTGTCGTGAAAGTTGGAGAATGTGCCATGCAGCAGTTCAAACGAGAACAGGTCAAAAAAAGCCGAATCCGCAAAGGCAGTTTGGGTGCCAAACACTTCATCCCCGATGCGGATATCGGTGTACGAAGGCTGCAGGCGAACCACCCGCCCAACCCCGGTTACGTTTTGCCGGATGTAATTGGCCAGCGGCATGGGGGCCATGCCGTAGCGTTCGCGTTTTTCCTGAAACTCGCGCCAAAACTGAACGCGGTAAATACGGTCGGCATTTTTCTGCGATTCATCCCACCCGTGGGCGAAGTTGTAGTTCAGATAGGCGACCAGGCAGCAGGCAATGGCCACGCCCATGCCAAATACATTGATAAAGATAAACAGCTTGTTTTTGAGAAGGCTGCGCAGGGTGATGAGGAGGTAGTTTTGGAGCATAGGGTGGGCGGTTATTCGGTATAGACTGATTTATGACAACCGAGGTTGCACTTTACACCACTGGTATGAAAAAAAAGTTGAAGGTGTACGCCTGCGTACACCGCGCAGCCAGGGTTTGTATCACTACCGTACAGATCAAAAAAACAAAAGGCGCTGTCGCCAGCGCCTCTTGCAAACCTAAACCTAGAGAAAAACCTAAAATCGTAACAGCTTTTGCTGTGAATCAGATGTGAAACTGTTCTTTGATGTTCTCGGTAACGATCTTGCCGTCAAACAGGTTGACGATGCGGTGCGCATAGTTGGCATCATAGGGCGAGTGCGTTACCATGATGACGGTGGTGCCTTCACTGTTCAATTGCGAAAGCAGCTTCATCACCTCTTCGCCATTGGCCGAATCCAAATTACCGGTCGGTTCATCGGCCAGTATCACTTTGGGTTTGGCCACAATGGCCCGCGAAATGGCCACGCGCTGCTGCTGCCCGCCCGATAGCTGCTGTGGGAAGTGATTGCGTCTGTGCATGATGTTCATGCGCTCCAATACTTCCTCCACGCGCTTTTTGCGTTCATCGGCCGGTACTTTCATGTACAACAGCGGCAACTCCACATTCTCGTACACGGTGAGTTCATCAATCAGGTTGAAACTCTGAAACACAAACCCGATGGAGCCTTTGCGCAACTGTGCACGCTGGCGCTCGGAATAGCGGGCTACTTCTTCATTGCCAAAGTGGTACTCGCCCCCCGAGGGGTTGTCGAGCAGGCCCAGAATGTTGAGCAAGGTGGATTTCCCACAACCGGACGGCCCCATGATGGCCACAAACTCACCATCTTTGATTTCGAGGTTGATGTTGTTGAGGGCGGTGGTTTCTACCTCTTCGGTAGTGTACACTTTTTCGAGGTTTTTGAGCTTTATCATAGCAGGGTGGTTTTCGTAGTTGCGTGATGCGTTAGGTTGGCGATTAGTTGTATCTACTGATGTATTTTTTGAAAGTTACAGTTAATAAGACGCATTTTTTACGGTAAGGTTGCACTAGTTCAGCAGCAGTACCTGGTTGTTGCCGAAATTTTCGTACGAAGAAGTGATGACTCGGTCGCCCGGTTGCAGGCCTTCCAGCACCTCGAAAAACTCGGCACCCATTTTCCGGCCCAACTTGATGTCCCGCTTCACGGCCTTGTCATTGCCATCCAGCACAAACACCCAACTGCCCCCGGTGTCTTTGTAAAATCCGCCCACGGGCAAGAGCAATTCTTCCGAAGGCTGGCCCAATTCAATGCGCAGCCGCAGCGACTGTCCCCTGCGAATGCCTTGCGGAGTTTCGCCTTCAAAATCCATATCCACTTCAAATCGCCCGTTGGTGATGGTGGGGTAGATATACATGATGCGCAAGTGGTACGTTTTGCCCGCAAAGTCTGTGGTGGCGGGCAGGCCTACCGAAATTTTGGGCAGGTACAATTCATCAATGGGTACCCGCACTTTGTAGCTGCCCACAATGTCAACCTGACCTAACCGCTGCCCCGTGGAAACGGCCTGACCGATTTCCCAATGGGGCGTGGACAGTTGCCCGTCAATCGGGGCGCGGATCACCAAGTTGTCAAGGATCTTGGCCAGCCCGCTGAGGCTTTGCATCATCTTCTGTTCCGATTCGGCCGTGAAGCGCAACTGACGTATGCGATCGATGGAGTCGTTTTTGTACACTTCGTAGGTGATGCGCCTGCGTTCCAAGTTGTATTGGTAGTCAGCTTCGGTGCGCTCAAACTCTTGCTTGGCTATGAGTTTTTTCTCGAACAATTGTTTTTGGCGGATGTATTGAGGCTTCAAAATATTTAACTGGTTGTCGATAAGGGCCAGCGTTTGGCGCTGTTCCAAGTCGTTTCGCATAATGTTCAGCTTCGTTTCGCGCGCGCGGTTGATACTCTCGTTGAACGAAGCCTCTTGCTGCAGCACCGAAAGCTCGCGGTTCAAATTGGTGAGTTCCAATATCACATCGCCTTTTTTCAGGAGCTTGCCCGATTCCGCCACCAGGCGTTTGATGTTCCCGCCTTCGATGGCATCCAAAAAAACCGTACGACTCGGCTCCACGATGCCCGTCTGGGGAATAAACTCTTTAAACTCGCCACGCTTTACCTCGGCAATGGTGATCTTGTCTTTCTCAACTTTCAGTTTGGAACGCCTGTCGGCAAAGATGAGTTGGTAGGCCACAAACAGCACCAACAGCGCAGCCCCACCGTACATGGCCACTTTCTTTACCGTCCAGTTCTTTTTTTCGATTTTCTTATCCATGCCTCTGAGGTATTGGGGCGTGGAAAGCCAACAAGCGTGCCAACCGGCCGAAAGCACCTTTTTGCCACAAAATACCACTTAAACGTAGCGTTTCTCGTTCACCACCGAACGGCACTGTCCGCCAGCGGACAAAAAGCCGTAGCTTTACCACATCAAAAAACGCCCCTGTGCCCCATTTTCGAAGTTTCGCTGGCGCGGTATTATTGTTGTAACAACCGGCACCAGACAAAATCACTTCCTGCATGAGCGAGAACAAACACGGAAAAATCCTGATCGTAGATGACAACGAAGACCTGCTGAAGGCCGCCAAAATGTTTTTGAAGCGCCACTTCGCCCAAGTGGACATCGAAAAAAATCCGGAGGCCATCCCGGCCCTGCTCAAACAGGACGACTACGATGTGATTTTGTTGGACATGAACTTTACCAAAGATGTGAGCAGCGGCAGCGAGGGATATTACTGGCTCGAAAAGATACTGGAAATAGACCCCTCGGCTGTGGTGGTGCTGATCACCGCCTATGGCGATGTACAAATGGCCGTGAAGGCCATCAAAGCCGGAGCTACTGACTTTGTGCTAAAGCCGTGGGAAAATGAAAAACTGCTGGCCACGTTGTACTCCTCCATGCGCCTGCGCGAAACGCGCGATCAGGTAGAGACACTCAAACTCAAAAACCAACAGATCAACGAAACGATCAACGAGAAATTCAGCGATATCATCGGCCAAAGCCAGGCCATGCAAAAGATTTTTCAAACCATCGAGCGCGTGGCCCACACCGATGCGAATGTGTTGATCCTGGGCGAGAACGGAACGGGCAAGGAACTGGTGGCCCGCGCCATCCACCGCCACTCGGCCCGCAGGCACGAGTCGTTTGTGGCAGTAGACCTGGGCTCAATACCCGAAACCCTGTTTGAAAGCGAACTGTTCGGGCACAAGAAAGGCTCGTTTACCGATGCGAAAGAAGACCGCACGGGCCGGTTTGAACTGGCTAACAGCGGCACGTTGTTTCTCGATGAAATCGGCAACCTGTCCATGCCCTCGCAGGCCAAAATGCTCACCGCATTGCAGAATCGCAGGATCAACCGCGTGGGATCGAACAAAGAAGTGCTGATGGACATACGCTTAGTGTGCGCCACCAACATGCCTTTGTACGAAATGGTAAAGGAAAATAAATTCCGGCAAGACTTGCTGTACCGCATCAACACCATTGAAATTGAAATACCACCCTTGCGCGACCGCATTGAAGACATCCCGTTGCTGGCCAATCATTTCCTGAAGCACTATGCCACCCGCTACAACAAGCCCATCACGAAGATCAGCGAAGCAGCCATGACGCGCATGAGCAAACACCAATGGCCGGGCAACATACGCGAATTGCAACACGCACTTGAGCGGGCCGTGATCTTGTGTAACGGCAACGTGCTTCAGCCCGAAGATTTTACGCTTACCAACAACAGCCTGCGCGAAACGGAGGCGGGCGGCATCAACCTGGACCAGTTCAATTTGGACGAGGTGGAAAAACTGCTGATCCGGAAAGTGCTAAAGAAATTCAATGGCAACATCACCCAGGCAGCCGCAGAGCTGGGCCTCACGCGCTCCTCGCTCTACCGCAGACTGGAAAAACACGGCCTCTAACTTTGAACTTTGAATTTTGAATTTGATTCGTGTTTAAAGACTTCCTTTCCCGTGTAGCCTTGCGCACGGTGCTCTTGGGCACCACTATGGCCCTGTTTGTGTACATGGCCAGCCGGCCCAACATGGTTTTTGCCGCGGGGCTCATGGTGCTCATCATCATCGGTCAGCTTTTCGAGTTGTACCGGTTTACCTCGCAGACCAACCGCAAGCTTACCCGCTTTTTGGAGTCGGTGAAGTATTCCGACTTCATCTCCGGTTTTGCGCATGACAACAAACTGGGCCGCAGTTTTCGCGAGTTGAACACCGCCTTCAACGAAGTGTTGGAGGCCTTTCGCAAGGCGCGGTCGGAGAAAGAAGAAAACGGACAGTTTCTCAACACCATTGTGCAGCAGGTGCGCACGGGCATTATCTCGTTTGAAAACGATGGCACCATTCAATTGATCAACACCAACGCCCGCAGGTACCTCAACAATCACGTCATCAAAAACATACACGAGTTGCAGGGCATAAACCCCAGTCTGTACGCGGCCATCCTGGAAGCGAAGCCCGGCAAAAGCTCGCTGTACCGGACCAACCACGAGATTTTGCTCACCATCCAGGCTACGGAAATACGCGTGCGCGGCAATGCGGTAAAGTTGGTGACGCTGCAAAACATCCAAAGCGAACTGCAACAACAGGAACTGGAGGCATGGCAAAACCTGACGCGCGTGCTGCGGCACGAGATCATGAACTCCATCACCCCCATCTCTTCGCTCACCTCCACCCTGCGTGAAGTGCTGGACCACGACCTGAAAAAGGTGAACGGCCATTTTGAGTTGCAAAACGAAGGGGCCGAAGACCTGCGCGAGGGGCTAAACACGATCGAAAGCCGCAGCAAAGGACTGATCCGCTTTATCGATGCGTACCGCGAATACACCTCGGTACCCCAACCGCGGCTGACGTCCGTGAGGATAGCCGCGTTGTTTGAGCGCATCGCACAGTTGATGCGGCCGGAGTTTAAGAACACGTCCGTGGAATTTGTCACCCGGGTGGAGTCGGACTATTTGACCATCCAGGCGGATGAGGAGATGATTGAGCAAGTGTTGATCAACCTTGTGAAAAATGCGCGCGAGGCGCTGGTGGACCAGCCCAATGGCAAGATAGAGCTGACGGCCCGCTACAGCGAAGGCGCTATCGTGGTGGAGGTGACCGACAACGGGCCGGGCATCATCAAAGAGGCGATGGAAAAGATTTTCATTCCGTTTTTTACCACGAAGAAGACCGGCTCGGGCATTGGGCTGAGTTTGTCGCGGCAGATTATGCAGATGCACAACGGCAGCCTCTCGGTGGAGTCGGAGCCCAACGTGCGCACGGTGTTCCGCCTGCGGTTTTGAGGGCGGGGCGCTGATCGAAGCCCTGCTTCTTGACTACTACTGCTCGAAAAAATATCCTTGAGTTATGGTTGTTTTAGCGGGTTTCTTGTCTTTTTTGGTGGGCTCGGCTATATTGGAGCATATGCAAGTGCACATAGCCAAATATTGTCGGCAAGCCCATGGGACAAGTAAACAATAAACAATGAGACGACTTATCATTCTAGTTTTGACATTAGTTGACGTAGTTACATACGGACAAGACAAATACAACTATGTACACTTCAACAAACTGACAGAAGTAAAGGGGACAGAATATGTGATTGCCTCAATTGAGAATTGGGGGAAAATGGCGGACACAAAAGGAAAGTTTTTGCTATTTATCGACACCAAAACAGGACAATCCAATCAGGTTGATTTTCCAAGTGACGGATACATAGAAACAATAGAACAAGTAAAACTTGACACTTTGGGAATTAACAAAATCATAGTGTTCGCAAGAACAGTTGACTTGAATAATAAGAACGGAATTGACTGGGATGACCCTAAACAAATAATTATTCTATCGACAGACGGGAAAGAGAAAATTCAACTAACCGACAGCAAACTCTTCGTAAGGACATGGATTGTTAACAGACAAAGTGGGACCGTAGTAGTAACCGGACACTATGATTCAAACAATAACAACAAGTACGACAAGGCTGACAAAAATGAGATATTGATTTACGACTTAAAGACCCTTAGACTGGTTAACAAGATTTAGGTGATGGGCCAGCGGGCAACAAAATGTTTATGCAATGCGGGGGTTTCGTGTTAAGTTAAAGTTTACCCAGCCTTTGTTGGTGTTCCGTGTAAGCCGCGAGGGCAGGTCACCAACAAGCGAGATAAAGTACGATAATGGGCGTAGTATGAAGAGGTTAACAGCGAGAGAATTCAGTCGTTGTCTGATGTTGGGTTTGCTTGTTGGTGGAACAATCACGCAAAAGTCCCCGCGCGACACCAACAAGCTGGAAGAAGTCGTACAAGCCCCTGCCCTCGTTGGTGTTCTTCACCAACGAGCCTTTGCTTTTGTTTGGTAAGGCGCGTGAGCATTGGCACGGTGGCTCACGAACAAGCTAGATAAATTAGGAAACGGGAACTTTCGTCAGTGCCTTTAAAAAATACGCTGTAGCCGCACGTTTGCGGGCCCCAAAAGTACTCGCCAAGCGAAACGTTCTTGGTTTTCAGCCAGTTGCCGCCCCTGGCCGCAACACCCGCTTGATGTGCCACAGCGTACTTTATATACTTACCTGACGATGTAAGTTTTGCCCCCGTTTCATCGTTTTTCAACAGATGGCCATGCACACCTTTGTGGCATCATCCCTAAAGTATATGAAGCGATCGGCCGTGGGTTGGGTTGTTATCTTGATTATCGCGTTGGTCATGTGGGCGCAGGCCGTGCGGGCTCAGGATTTCCAGCAAGCGCGCGAAAAGCACTACCGTTACAAATACCGTCATCAGATTCAGCGGGGCGATGACGTGTGTACCATCCTCCGAAAAAAGAAACGAAAGCAGCGCGACCGCCAACCCGTGTGGGCCGGGCTGTTCCGCAAAAAGACCTCCGGCTATCGCCCGCAGGCGGAAGTCGATCCCCCGGATCGCCTCCGATCAGAAGCCATTCCACGCGCCAACGAGCGCTGATCGATTTGGGTGTTTGGTGAAAAGCCCCGTCAGGAAACTGCGGGGCTTTCTTTTTTGATGCGGGCCCTGTTAGCTTTGCCGCATGGACTTCCGCGAAGATGTATTCTTCCACAAGCTGGCGCAGACCTCGCCCCAGGCGTATAACATCGCCATCGAGCGGGCCGAGGGCATCTACCTGTATGGCCCTGATGGCAGGCGCTACATCGACATGATTTCGGGCATTGCCGTGAGCAACGTGGGGCACCGGCACCCGCACGTCATCCAGGCCATCAAAGACCAACTGGACAAACACCTGCACGTCATGGTGTATGGCGAGTTTGTCCAATCTTCACCCAACCGCCTGGCGGAAAAACTCACGTCACTACTACCCCCCAACCTCAACTGTTGCTACTTTGTGAACTCGGGCACAGAGGCGAACGAAGGGGCATTGAAGTTGGCCAAGCGCGTCACCGGCCGCACGGAAATCATCGCCTGCAAAAAATCGTACCACGGCAGCACGCACGGCTCGCTCAGCGTTTCGGGCAACGAAACCAAGAAGAATGCCTTCCGCCCGCTGCTGCCGGATGTTTCCTTTATCGAATTCAACAACCTGGCGGATGTGGAGAAGATCACGCGAAAGACAGCCTGCGTCATCATCGAAACGGTTCAGGGCGATGCGGGTGTGCGTATCCCCTCGGCCGAATACCTGCGCGCGCTGCGCCAGCGGTGTGACGAACATTGCGTGTTGCTGATCGTTGACGAAATCCAATGCGGCATGGGCCGCACGGGAAAGCTTTTTGCTTTCGAGCATTTTGGGGTAGTGCCCGACATCCTCACCATTGGCAAAGCCTTTGGCGGGGGGCTGCCCATGGGCGCGTTTGTGGCCGACCAACGGCTGATGAAAACACTCACGTACGATCCACCGCTGGGCCACATCACCACGTTTGGCGGCAATCCGGTTTGCTGTGCGGCTGCGCTGGCCGTGTTGGAAGTGATCGAAATGGAAGGGTTGCTGGAGCATGTGGAAGCGAAGGGGAAACTGATTGAGTCGCTGTTGCAGCACCCGGCCGTCCGGGAAATCCGGAGGATTGGGTTGATGTTTGCCATCGATTTCGAATCGGCCGAATTGGTCAACCAGATTGTGCACTATGCCAAAGAAAAGGGGGTAATATGTTATTGGTTTCTTTCGCACCCTCACAGTTTTCGTCTGGCGCCTCCGCTTACGATTACCGAGCCGGAGATACGCGAGGCGTGCGCCCTCATTCAGGAGGCCATCTCGTGGGCCCTTGCCCACCCTTCCAAATAGCCGTAGCTTTCGAAGATGGAAACCAACTCATTCAACCGGCTCGATTATACCTACAAGCTATTGGTAGTGATTGCGCTGGCCGTTACGGCTTTGATCGTGGCCAAGGATTTATTTATCCCATTGGCCTTTGCCGCTTTTTTTGCCGTGGTCATGTCTCCGTTGGTCAAGTGGCTGGAGGACCGCAAGGTAAATACCATTGTGGCGGTAACGCTGGTTTTGTTGGGCTTCACGCTGGTGCTCGGCCTGCTGCTTTGGCTGATTGTCAACCAAATGATTGCCTTGGTAAATGACTTGCCGGATATCGAAAGCCAGTTGGATGCCTATGTGAAGCGGATCAGCCGGATGCTGCGCAACGATTTTGGCATTTCCGTGTCGGAACAAAACACGTATGTGAAAGAAGCCCTCAAGACGGTGAGCACGTATGCGGCCGATCTGCTGTTATCGACCACCAACGCGATTTCACTGATCGTGCAAGTGCCCATCTATATCTTTTTGTTTCTTATCTACCGCGAAAAGTTTCGGTTGTTTTTCCTGCAACTGGTGCCGGGCACGGAAGAGTTGGCCTGGAAAAAAGACCTGGAGGGTGTATTGCAGGGCTACATTTCGGGCCTTGCCTTGGTGACAGTTATCATTGCGGTGCTCAACACTACGGGGCTGTTGCTGTTGGGCATTGAACATGCGGTCTTTTTTGGCATGCTCTCGGGCTTGCTTACCATCATCCCGTACATCGGTATTTTTATCGGAGCCACGCTGCCAATCATTTTGGCCCTGATCACCAAAGACAGCATTTGGTATGCCGTGGGGGTGATCGGCATTTTCTCGGTGGTGCAGTTTTTGGAGGGCAATTTCATCACCCCGCGCATCACCGGCTCAAAGGTGAGCATCAACGCATTGGCCGCCATCATCGCGCTGGTGTTGGGCGGCATGGTGTTGGGCATTGCGGGAATGATTTTGGCCGTACCGGCCATTGGGGTGCTCAAGATTTTTCTCCAGCATTCCGATCGCCTACGGCCGTTTGTGATTTTGCTGGAGGATGATACCAGGCCCAAAAAAGACGAAAAGACTCCGCCCATCGACAGTTCGGTTATGCCGGAAGTGGATACGAGTAAAAACGCCTAACGGAGAACCCGTCAAACGACACTAAAGTCGTTCAATTGTCAGGTTATGGTTGGTGTAAATGCAGATGTCAGCCGCAATGGACAGGCTCTCCCGCACGATCTCTTCGGCCGTTAACTGGGGTGCATGTTTTTTGAGGGCCAAGGCGGCCGACTGTGCGTACATGGCGCCAGATCCAATGGCGGCTACTTGCTTGTCGGGTTCGATGACATCGCCCGTGCCGGAAATGATCAGTATTTCCTCCCGTCCCGCGGCAATGAGCATGGCTTCCAGCCTGCGCAGGTAGCGGTCGGTGCGCCAGTCTTTGGCCAGTTCAATGGCCCCGCGTTTCATGTTGCCGCCATAGGCATTCAGCTTTTCTTCAAATCGCTCCAGCAGGGTAAAGGCATCGGCCGTGGAGCCCGCAAAGCCTACTACCACTTTGCCCTCGAGCAGTTTGCGGATTTTTTTGACGTTGCTTTTGGCGATGGTATTGCCCAGCGTGGCTTGACCATCGGCACCGATGGCCACCTGGCCGTTGTGCATGACGGCCAATACCGTGGTGGCGTGAATGGTTGGCGTGCTCATCTATGAAATGGAGGTAGCGTAATATATCTCCTGCAAGGAAACAGAAACGTGCAAGGAAGGCAAAGACAGCGTGTCGGCAAGCGACCGTAGTTCTTCCAATTCCCAATGGCCGGCTGCATTGACACGAAAAGCCTCCACCCCACAGGTTTCTGAGTCAACCATCACATACTCCCGTAAACCAGGGATGGCGCGATACAACTTGAATTTTTCTCCACGATCATAGGCTTGTGTGGACTTGGACAACACTTCGATGATTACCACGGGGTCGATGGCCGAATCGCCTTCCCACGTTTTCACATCACCGCAAAAAACAGACACATCCGGATAGGTGAACAGCGAATTCTCTGGAATGTACACCCGCATATCACTTCCGTAGGGGCGACATGATTTTCCTTTGAGCAACGTGTACAACTGGCCAATTAGGTTAACGGCAATGACGTTGTGGGTTTGGCTTGCCCCGGACATCGCGCGTACGTCCATTTGTTGTGAAGTGGCATTTCCCCACAGCGGAAAAATCTCACCGTTAAAGTATTCGTGCTTGACAGACGAAGCCCGCTCATACGCCAAGTATTCAGCTACCGTAAATCTCTTTTTACCGTACGCTTCAATCGGTTCGCGAAGCAGAGCCATGATGATGCGCTTGTTATATCAAAATCCGCACCGGGTCTTCCAGCAATCCCTTCAGGGTTTTCAGGAACGCGGAGCCCACGGCTCCGTCCACAGCCCGGTGGTCGCACGAGAGCGTCACCTTCATCACGCTGCCCGCTACCACTTGCCCGTTTTTCACCACGGCTGTTTCTTTGATGCCACCCACGGCCAAAATGCAGGCATCGGGCGGATTGATGATGGCCGTGAACTCTTCAATACCAAACATGCCCAGATTAGAGATCGAGAACGTACTTCCCTCCCAATCTTTGGGCTGCAGCTTTTTATCGTGTGCCTTCTGTGCCAGGTCTTTCACTTCGGACGCAATGTGCGACAGCGATTTGTTGTCTGCAAAGCGTACCACCGGCACCAGCAGTCCGTCTTTCACGGCCACGGCCACCCCGATGTGGATGTGATGGTTCTTGCGGATCTTATCGCCCAGCCAGCTCACGTTTACATCGGGATGTTGGCGCAGCGCGGCCGCCACTGCTTTAATCACCATGTCATTAAACGAGATTTTTACGGGGCTGATTTCATTCATGCTCTTGCGCGCTTCCACAGCCTTGTCCATGTTGATTTCCATGGTCAGGTAGAAGTGCGGGGCCGTGTACATGCTCTCGCTCAACCGCTTCGCGATGGTTTTGCGCATTTGCGACACGTTGATTTCCTCAAAGCTTTCTTGCCCTACCACTGCGGGCAGTACCACCGGAGCGCTGGCGGTGGTTTTGCCAGATTCGGTTTTAGGCTCGGCACCCGGCTTAAAGTTTTCCACATCTTTGCGGGTAATGCGTCCCTGGTCGCCCGTACCGGATATCTTGGACAAATCGAGGCCCTTGTCTTTGGCCATTTTCTTGGCTAACGGAGAGGCTTTGATGCGACCGTTGGACGAATGCTCCGCGGCTGAGGCAACGGCCCCGGCTGTCACGGTGGCGGGCGATTCGGCTTTGGCCGGTGTGGTGGCGGCCACAGGAGAAGTGCCTTGTGCCTGATGTGCCTTGAGCAGCGTTTGCCAATCCACTCCTTTTTCGCCCACAATGGCCAGCACGCCATTCACGGCCACGGGCTTGCCGGCCTCTGCTCCGAGGTACAGTATGGTGCCGGTGTGGTACGATTCGTATTCCATTGTCGCCTTGTCCGTTTCTATCTCCGCCATCAACTCACCGGACTTTACAGAGTCACCCACTTTCTTATGCCAAGCGGCAATGACGCCCTCGCTCATCGTGTCGCTCATCTTGGGCATCAGCACGATTTCGGCCTTGATGCCGCTGGTATCAATTTTTTCGGAAGCCGCCACGGCTGTGGCAGCGGGTGCCGGCTCGCTCTTGGTTTCTGTTTTGCCTCCACTGGCGGCCGCGGTGGCGGCCCCACTCAGCAAGGCCTGATAGTCTTCGCCTTTGTTGCCTACGATGGCCAACACATCATTGATCTTGACTGCCTCGCCTTCTTTGGCGCCCAAGTAGAGCACGGTGCCGTTGTTGAACGACTCATAGTCCATGGTGGCCTTGTCGGTTTCGATTTCGGCCATCAGCTCGCCCGATTTCACGGGGTCGCCTACTTTTTTATGCCATTTGGCGATGACGCCCTCCGTCATTGTGTCGCTCATTTTGGGCATGCGTATGATTTCTGCCATGGTGTGTGCGTGGATGCTAATGTGTTGAAGAGGTCAAAAATAGGGCTAAAATGGCCGAAATTCAAATGAATGGGGAATCTGTTGAAATGACCGTCCCTCCCGGGACATCGTTTCAAACGAAACAAGGCGCACGGCTTCGTCATCCAGACCGTGGCCTTTATTGGCGAAATTAAAATCCGATGTTGCCGATGATAAACTCCGTGACCAGGCCACTATTGAAAAAGCGATTGGCGGTCAGGTACGTACCTCTTACCCCCACCTCAAATTTTGGCAAAAAACGGAACAGGTTCAGGTCCACCGTCATTTCGCCACCCATCGACAAGTACGTGGCATCGGCTGTGGAAACATATACGCGATTGCTGTTGACCCGATAGAAATAATTTCTTCCTTGGCCTTGCCCCCAATCCAAAAACGCATTCAACTTAATACGTTGGATGTTGAGTATGGGGCCGATCGCAATGTCAGGATACCACACGGGCAGCGCATAGTTGGCCGAGAAACTCGTGAACCGCGAGTCGCGCGGATACGAATAGCCCCGCGGGCGAAAGACCCGGTTTCGAAAGGCATATACATCGGTATTGATGTCTTCCAATGCGGTTTGGGTATTGAAGCGAAGCAGAATGGAATGCTGCTTGGCCACGCCCGGCAGGTACAACCCCGCGCGCAGGGCCGTGAGGCGGCCGCGGAAATCGGAGCCAAAGGGAGTCGAAAAATTTTCGAAGGCGAGAAATTGTCCCCACCGCGGTTGAAAGTCGCGCGGACTTGTTTTCAACAAATTCGAAAATAGTATGGAAAACCGATTGGCCACCAGGGTGCCGCTTTCCGGCCGATCGATAAATCCATACGCCAACGTATCATTGGCGGGCACAAACCGACCGGTGCCTTCCGTGATCAAAACTCCTCCTTCCGTCACGCGGTGAGAAAAAGAACGCACCTTTGTCAACTGAACTTGATTGCCTATTTCGAGCGAGGTGAAATACTTGGAACGGGTAAAGTTGAAGGGAATTCGCAGACCCCCCGCAGCGGTTGTTTCTGTCCAGCTCAGCGCCACATCCCGACCAAAAATTCCGGTTTCCTCCTTCCGATCGCCCGTCAGCACTTCCAAATCCAAAATGGGGTACATGCCTTGGTAGCTTACACGCGCTTTCCAGGATCCGGTGCGCTCGTTGATGTCCCATGAATACCCTCCATAAACCTCCGTGGTATTCAACACATCTTTTGAACTAATGCCGACCTCCGCTTGCGTGAGCGTAGAGTTATCAAAAAACGCGCCCCAACTGTGCGGGTTCAACATCCCGCGGACGCGGTGGTAGCGGTGGCTCTCGTATTGCCGGCTCGCCACGTTTTGCAAAATGTCCGGGTGCCCCTCTTGCTCCACCAAATGTTTGAAAAACGTGGATGGCTGCAGACTCTGGTGGGCCACCACCTTCCACGTGGACGGATCAAACGGCATTTGCACAATGTCTTGCCCATCGCGGGTCTGCTGCGAGTACACCAACGTGCGGCCATCGCGCGCCAGCACCGCATTGTACGCCCCGTATTTCACATTTGTAACTTGGTAGTGGATGCCGGTTTCGGTATCTGCCGCATAAATGTTGTCGATGCCGCTGCGGGGCGAGTTGTACAGCACGTACTTGCCCACCGGCATGGGGGCCCCGATGTTTTCGCGCGTGGGGGCGAACAAATCCGTCTGTTGCCCTGTGGCGGTGTTGATGCGCACGATGGTTTTTCCCTGGGTCGTGTTTTTGAGCAGGTAGATATTTCCTTCGCTGTCCCACGCGGGCATGGCATAAAATTCGTTGGCCGGATTATCAAACTGCTTTACCACTGCACCGGTCAGGTAATCGAGCAGTACCACCCGCGTCTCATACGCTTCGGTTGTTTCAATGGTAGCCACTTGTTGTCCGTCACGCGAGAGGGCCGCGCCAGCATAGCGCGATTGGCGTGTGACTTGGTGTTTGTGTTGCGTGTTCAAATCGTAGGCCATTACCACTGAATACGTGCGCATGGGCCAGCGCGGGTCAAAGCGATACTCGTTCCACACGATGCGGCCTTTGGCGTGCGACAGCATGCCTGCACTGTTGAGGATGCCCGGCACAAACGTGCGCGTCTTGTTGCCGATGATGACCAGTTGGTCAATATCACCGAGCCCGCTCTTCAATGCCAAAATGCGGCCGTCTTCCAGCACTTGCGGAAATTCAAAGTCGGTATAGGTTTGGTTCCTCCGCGGGGTAAGTGTTTCAAAGGGCGTGAGTTGCAGCGAGTCGATCTGCGCTTGCCATTGCTGCTGGCGCTCGGCTGCCATTTGGTTGTACAACTGGGTGACCGTGAGTCCCGCTTCTTTTTTAATGGCCGATGAAAACGTGAACGGAATGACCGAACCGCCCCAGGCCCGTTTGGCGATGCGCTCCCAAATCATCGGGTCGTTTGTCTTTTGGCGCAAGTAGCCCACCATTTCATAGCCCAGCACATAATGGTTGGGGATATTGTGTTTGTACGAGCGTAAATACTGTTTATGATAGTTGAACGTACGGCCTTCAAGGGCATTGACCCGAAACAACATGTTGAAATGGGGAATCCGGCCGCGACCCGAAGGTGTGTAGGCGGTTTCGATGGCCACCGCATCGCCTTCCCAAAACCATTGTGGGGCGGCCACAAAGCTGAGCGCGGCCAGCGTTTGTTGGCCAAACGCATAGTAGGCCAGGCGATTGATGCCGGTAACACTGCGCTGAAACTGTGCGATGTGGCGGTACTCATGCACGGCCAGCAGATCGAGCCAATCATTGTTGCCCAAAAAGTTGTAGTTCTGCGGGGGCATGGCGAAAAACTCGCTCCTGCGCGGGCCCAGGGTAACAAACCCGTTGGAGATGGCCGTCTGGTTTTGCAGCAAAATGTTGATGCGCCTCGGCAACACGCCCATCGTGCGGGCCTCCGGCTCGTAGATCGTTTCCAAGGTGTTGGCGGTGCGCTGTGCCTGCGCTTCAAAACCCTGCGGGTACAGCACGTTGAAGTGAGACGTTTTGAGCCGGTGCCACTTCACCGAGGCGGGGGTAGTCTGTAACGTGGTTTGGCTTTTGGCCAACAACGGCAACCACAGAAGCAACCAGAAAAATCGAGTCATCGCAGAACAGGGCAAACAGCCAAAGATAGGCGATTTGCGCACGGACTTGCAACGGCCGTCAAAAAGAGAAAGGCAGTCTCAGAAATGACTTATGGGCGCCTCGTCATTCCCCGCTCAAATCATCCAGACTTTTAAACCTGCGACCGAGACCACTGACCGCGCCCACGTTGAAAAAGCCCACGACTTTCGATCCGTTGGCGTTGGTATTGGCCACATTGGTGGATACGTTGGCCAGCGGGGTGCTGAACAACTCGGCAAACCCTCCGGGCCGGTCAATTTGTATACGCACTTCATTCAAAAAATTGAAGGATGCTTCCGTCAGGGCGTTGATCTCCACGTACACGGAGTCGCCCACCACGTAAGGCGATAAAAACTGGCCTTCGTTGGCCGGGTCTTCATCAAACGGGTTGATGGCTCTGCGGATGGGCACGATGAAATTCGCACTGTCAAAATTCCCCCCGCGCGAGAAGCCCGCGTCATAGGCCGTGATCAGCTCGCTTGGCTTGTTCATCCAAACGCCATTTTTAAAAAACTTGATCCAGTAGGCATCGCCCGAGCCTTTGGGATCCACCGACCAAAACTCGGCCAGGTATTGTTCGTCCGAAAACTGCGTGGCCTCCTCACGGAAAAAGGTGATGCTGTCGATGGCGGGCACACGTCCCATGCGCGACTGCGCCACAAACGTTTCGCCCCCAAACACCACGGACAGATCATACCGCAAGCCCACTTGGCCAAACACTTCGCTGCCGCTGGGTGTCCACTCATACACGCCCGAGGCCGTCTCGGCAAAAGGATAAACCACCCCGTTTTGATCCGTCACCGTAACGGTGGCCCCGGCCACCCCGGGGGGCAAGCTGTTTTCGAAATACGGTTGTGTGCGGGTGAGGCGTATGGTTTGTTTGCCGGGTTTGTTGGTGAGCCACGCATCCACCACCAGAATGGGCTCCGCCTCGCGCAAGGTGGGAAAGATGGTGTCTTCGCAAGCCATAAAGGCCAAGGCCAGAAACGAAAGAGCGGAAAAATATCGGATTGTGCGAGCCATAGAATCAAAATTTGAAGTTATACGAAACCGAGGGAATAGGTGCGCCTATGATGGCCAGTTGCCGCGCCTCACTGTTGATGGGGCTCCCTTGCGCCACACGCTCGGAGCCTTGTGTGAAATACGTGGAGAATGGATTGCGTCTGCCATACAAGTTGTAGACGCCAAACACCCAGTAGTCGGTGTTTTTGCGTGGCTTGCCATTGCGCTTGAGCGTTTTGCCTTCCAAGCGGAACGACACATCCAACCGGTGGTAACTCGGCAGCCGAACATTGTTGCGCGATCCGTCCGCGTTATGCGGGATCAAGATATCCTGAACGATGTACCGCGAAGTGGGAAATGTGTTGGGCGTGCCACTGACAAAGGTAAAATTGGCCGAGGCCGACCAGCGTTTGTTCAGCTCGTAAAAACCGCTCATCTTCAAGTTGTGTGTCTGATCAAAGCGCGTAGCGTACCACTCGTTGTTGTTGATGCCATTCACGCGCAGTTCGGTACGTGCCAACGTGTAGGCCACCCAGCCATTGAGGCGGCCGACCTTCTTCTGCAAGTAAAACTCCAACCCGTAGGCGCGGCCATCGCCACTCAACAAGTCACCTTCCAAAAATTCATTGATCAACAAATCAGCTCCGTCAATGTAATCGATTTGGTTTTGCGCTTTTCGGTAGTAGCCCTCCACCGAAAACTCGTATTGACGTTCGGGGCCGATGTCGCGGAAGTAACCCACTGCATATTGATCGCCCAATTGGGGTTTGATGTTCTGTGAACTGGGTGTCCATACATCTAGCGGATTAGAGGCAGTGGTGTTGGAAATTAGGTGGAGGTATTGCGCCATGCGCGTGTAGCTCGCTTTCAGGGAGCTGCGGTCGTTGAGCTCAGCTTTCAATGACAGGCGCGGTTCAAAATTTTGATACGTTTGGATGGCTTCGCCCCGACCGTATGTGCGCTCCGAAACGGCTGTCCGTCTTTTGCCCGGGATCGTGTCATTATAGGTGTACACCGTGCTGGGGCCGTAACTGGCAAAATGTGAAAAGCGCAACCCATACTCTACCGCCAGACGGCTACCGATTTTCTGACTGTTGCCAACATAGACGGCCGACTCCAGGTTATACTTTTCCGGTAAGCTGATGTCAATCCGATTTCCGTTGGACGTACCAAACGCATTGGCTGGCTCAAATGAGTAGTAGTTTACTTCGGCCCCGAACGTCAATTCATTGTTGGTGTTTATGAAATAACTGAATGTAGGCTTAAACGTCACGTTGCGGATGGACGACTTCCAGTTGAAGTTGTCACGGTCGTCTTCGCCAAACTGCAAGGCATAGTCATAGCGGCTAAAGATACCGGAGAAGTTTGCAAACAGGCGGTCGTTGAAAATCTTGTTCCACCGGATGGTGCCCGTGTTGTTTCCCCACGAAAAACCCTGGTTGCGCGCAAAGAAGAAATTGTCGCGGCCGGTGTACCCGGAAAGAAAAATACGGTTGCGGGAATTGATGTTGTAATTGGCCTTACCGGTAAGGTCATAAAAATTGAGGGCTCCGCCATCGCCCAACACATCCACAAATGGGCGCGCCAGAATATCGGCATACGACCGCCTGCCCGCCACAATGAACGATCCATCGCCTTTGAAAAGGGGGCCTTCCACCGCAGCGCGGCTGAAAATGGTGCCCACGCCCCCATTGACCTCATAATTTTTGTTATTGCCCTCTTTCATGCGCACATCCAGCAACGAGGAGATACGCCCGCCAAACTGGGCGGGTATAGCACCTTTGTACAGTTTGGTATCTTTTACCGCATCGGGGTTAAAGACCGAGAAAAATCCTAACAAATGCGAAGAGTTGTACACGGTGGCTTCATCAAGCAGAATCAAGTTTTGGCCTACATTGCCCCCGCGCACGTTGAAGCCCGAGGCGCCTTCGCCCACGGTGGTCACGCCCGGCAGTTGTTGCAAGCTTTTGATCACATCGGCTTCGCCCAGAAAGGCCGGGATTCGAATGATCGTTTTGATGTCCAGCTTATTCGTACTCATCTCCAGGGCCTTCACGCCCTGTTCTTCTTTTTCCGATGTGACCACCACTTCTTCCAACTGCTTGCCTTCAGCCACCAATTCAATATCCAAGCGGATGTTCTGGGTAAGCACCAGCGTTTGCGCTTGCGAGGCATAGCCCACGTACGTAAAGTCGACTGCGTAATTGCCCGCGGGCAAGGTAATCGAATAAAAACCGTAGACGTTGGTGGTGGTGCCCGTGGTGAGCGACTTAATATAAATGGTGGCTCCGATCAGGGCTTCGCCATCGGCCGCGTCCTTTACATAGCCACTGATGGTGAATTTTTCCTGGGCGGCCAAACCGAACGGAAGCAATAGACTAATAATAAAAAGACGCATAGCGAATTGACGGTCAAGTAGATGATTAAACCACGCAACGGTGATATTGGTTAGACAGCTCACGAACAATTTTTGCCCGTTGGCGGATGTTTTGGTTGGACTCACGTAGAAGACGGATTTTTCCCACTTTTGTTGCCCCGGAAGATTAAATTATTGTCACCTTGTCAAGACACCTGACACCCCCCGGTACCCCTGCTGTGTGGAAAAAGATTAAAACTTTCTATCAACAATATAAAGCCTATGTGCGGGTGGACTTGGTCATGTATGCCGTGATGGTGGTGCTTATTATCTTATATGTCATCTATACGCTCGCCTTACAGCCATGACGCGCTCAGTCGCCATCCTGTTGTTTGATGACGTGGAAGTGCTCGACTTTGCAGGCCCGTTTGAGGTATTCTCTGTATGCGGGCTGCGCAGCGGCCAAGCGGCACCATTCCACGTATTCACCGTGGCCGAGCGAAGAACCGTTCGTGCACGAAATAATCTGGTCATAGAACCCACGTATGAACTCGGGAAGGAACCGGCCGCTGACATTTTGTTGATACCCGGAGGGGGAGGTTACACACCCGAAGGCTTGCCACTGGGCACGCGCAGGGAGATGGAGAACCCTGCCATACTGAATTGGATACGCGAGCACAACCAGCGTTGCGAACTCCTGCTCTCCGTTTGCACCGGATCGCTCTTGCTGGCCAAGGCTGGACTGCTGGAAGGACTGGCCGCCACCACACACTGGCTGGCCGTTGAAAAAATGAGTGAGGTGGCACCCAACACCCGGATGTTGCCGCAGGAACGCTGGGTGGACAACGGCAGGATCATTCTCTCGGCCGGTATCTCGGCCGGCATTGATATGTCATTTCATGTGGTGGAGCGGTTGTTGGGCAAAGATGCTGCGCTGGAAACGGCCCGCTACATGCAATACGACTACTACCGATAACGTGGTGCAGACACCTCAACGCGCCCCGGCCGTGTCTTGGATCAAAATCTCCTGCACGTTTTCAGCGATCTTCTCCGACAGCTCGTCCGTGGGCAGGTCGTTGATGTCTTTGCCAAACGGGTCTTCGATTTCTTCGGCAATGAGTTCCACACTCAACAAAACAAAGGTGATCAATGCCACCATCGGCACGGTCACATAGCCCACTTTGGTCACAAACGCAAACGGCAGGGTAATGATGTAAATAAAAATAAACTGCTTCAGGTACATCGTGTACGAATACGGAATGGGCGTATTCTTGATGCGCTCACACGCCCCGATGATGTCCGAAAACTCTTTGAGTTCTTTGTCCACCAAAAAAAACTGCTCGCCCGTGAGCACGCCTTTTTTGTATAACTCGTTGATGCGCTCATACATCAGGGAACTGACACGGTTGGGGATGTGGATGGCCTTGCGCATGCGGATCAAAAACTCATCGTCCGGCACGGTGAGGTCGCTGTAGCCCGCTTCGTTCCTGAGGTGATCGCGGGTGGAGGCCACCAGGTTGGCGATCATGATGGAGAACCACTTCCGGTTTTCAAGATCGTGCACAGGCAAAAAGGCATTGAGTTTATGTGCCAGGTTGCGCGTGTTGTTCACATAGCTGCCCCACAGCTTGCGTCCCTCCCACCAGCGGTCGTAGGCCGAGTTGGTGCGAAACACCAAAAACAAACCCAGCACCACGCCCAGCAGCGAGTGCATGTCCGTGGTGGGCTTAAAATCACTTTCGTGGATGCTGAACACATCCAGCAGCAGGTAGCAAAGCGCAATGGAGAAAAGGGCCATGAACACCACCGCAGGCGTGAGCGTGCGCATAACGTGGCGGCTGTAGGCATGAAAGATGTGTGAAAACCACACCTTGGGGTTGTACTTAATCATAGCAGGCGGGGCGAAGCTACGGCATCCACGCAAAGAAACCAATGTGAAACGTGTACACGGTATTTTGGCCCGAGCCGTTATCTTTGACCAAATTTCAAAATCCGTGAAAACGTTTTTCCTGATGGGTGCACTGTGCGCAGGGGCACTGGTGGCCTCCGCCCAAGCCGACTATGCCGTTACCACCAAAGGCGATACCCTTCGGGGCGAGCTCAAGCTGCTGTCGTACGATTTGCTGGACCGCATACAGGTGGGCAACGGAAAAGACAAAATACTTTTGAAGGCCTTCGAAATACGGGAGGCCGTGATGGACTCAGAGCGTTATCGCCCGGTGCTGTGGGAGAATGCCTACCGCCTGATGAAAGTGGTGAAAGACGGCTACCTGAGCATGCTGGCCTTCCGGCTGCCCAACCAAACCATGTTTGATGGACGCATGTTGATGAAACGGGATGGCTCGAAAGTGGAGTTGCCAAACTTGGCGTTCAAAAAAATCGTGGCCTCGTTTGTCACCGAGTGCGAGTCGGTCGAAACGAAAATACGCGAGGGCACCCTGGGCCGCAAAGACATTGATGCCATCATTGATGAATTTAACCAATGCATTGCCGACCGCACCGTCATTGCCAAACGCGAAGCCTCGGTGGACATCAGCCTGGTAGACCAATTGACTTCGTTTCAAACAGAACTCCAGACGGCCGCGGTGGCCACCGATGCCAAAGACATGTTTGCGGACATCATCGATAAAGTGAAGCAAAAAGGCGAAGTGCCCAAGTACCTGGTGGACACGTTTCGTTCTTCGCTGGTTGCGCACCCCGCCTTGCAAACACGCTGGGACGAACTGTACGCCAAAATCAAGAAGTAGACTATTGTCATGGCCCAACTGACGCGCACGTTTGGCTTGTGGTCTTCCGTGTCGCTGATTGTGGGGGGCATCATCGGCTCGGCCATTTTTATGAAGCCCGCGCTGATGGCTTCGCAGCTCGGCTCGCCCCTGCTGTTGCTGGCGGTGTGGGTGGTAGGTGGCCTGATCACACTGTGCGGGGCGCTCACCAATGCCGAAGTAGCGCCATGCTGCCCGAAACCGGGGGGCAATATGTGTTCTTTCAAAAAATGTATGGCGACTTTGTGGCCTTTCTCTATGGCTGGGCGGCCTTTGCCGTATTTAATACGGCTGGTGTTGCCTCCATCGCCTATGTATTTGCCATTTATGCCGAGTATTTTTATGCCCTGCCCCGTTTCTTGCCCGAGACCGAACAGCTCGTTTCCATTTACCTGCCTGGTATTGGCCATCTATATCCACTCGAAAACATCGGTGTAAAAGCCCTCACGATCGTATTGGTGGCCGTACTGAGTTGGGTCAACATCCGCAGTGTGGCGTTTGGAGGGCGCATCCAGGTAATATTCACCGCGCTCAAAGTGGCAGCTATGGCGGTCCTGGTGGTTGGGCTGCTGCTCTCGGGCAAAGGCGAATGGGCCCACACGGTCACGTCTTCCGAGACAATCTCCTTTTCAAACGTGGGTCTGCTGCTGGCCATCATCGCGGCCACCTCGGGCGCATTTTGGGGATATGACGGGTGGAACAACATCACCTTTGTGGCGGGCGAAGTAAAAAACCCGCAGCGCAACATACCTCTGAGTTTGCTGATCGGTTTATCGCTCACGATTGTCATCTACGGGCTGGTGGTGTTGGCGTACACGTATATGCTGCCCATCGATGACTTGGCGGCTTCTTCTTTCGTGGGGTCGGATGCCGCCACGAAAGCGTTTGGCGTGGCCGGGGGCGGGTTGATCGCTGCGTTGGTCATGCTCTCCACATTTGGCACCACCAATGGAAACATCCTGGCTACCGCGCGCGTCACATTTGCCATGGCCCAGGAGAAGCGTTTCTTTTCGCAGGTAGGTCAGGTACATCCGCGCTTTCACAGCCCAGCGCATGCGTTGGCCATCCATGCGGTGTGGACGTCACTGCTGGTGCTCAGCGGTTCGTTTGACATGCTCACCGACATGCTGGTGTTTGTGAGCTGGTTGTTTTACGGACTCAGCGCCTACGGTGTGTTTGTTTTGCGGAAAAAGATGGCCGATGTTCCACGACCCTACAAAGTATGGGGCTATCCGTGGGTACCCGGATTGTTTGTGACCTTCACGGGATTTTTTCTGGTGGCTACGCTGTACAACGATACTGCCAATTATCTAAGTGGCCAATCGGCCCTGATCAATTCGCTTTTTGGCTTGCTGCTGACAGCGCTGGGAGTACCCTTGTATTTTTACTTCAGGCACAGGGCTATTTAGCTCCCGGCCGAATGAGATTAACAACCTCAGGGTCAAGCAGCACATATACTACGCCAAACACAAAAAACAAAAGCATGAAGAGTACAAAGCCTAAGAAGTAAACGAATATGCCTTTGATAAAGGCCTTGACCTTACCTTGATAGTTCATCAACTGGGCATAGCCCATCCCAAACAGCACCAGCGTGAGCAACGAGCCAAACCAGTTTACCACCATGGTGCCCGCCAACTTGTAAACAAACGCGGAGATAATCGATAACCAATAAATATGCCCATTGATGTACAAGGGTAGTACGCATTGCTCCAAAAAATTCAATTTACTCTTTCGAAAAAACAGTTTGGCGGAAAGCGCAATCATCGGGATAATGCCAAAAGAAAAGATGCGCATATTTTCCGAAATCCAACCCATCAGCATATCATTTACTTTTTGCTGACCGGCCGTCTGCCCCTCGGTGTATTGCATACCCATCATGAATTCTTTAAACGACATGCCAATCATCGAAAGGACAAGCAGGAAAACCGTGACCATCAGAAAGAAATATCCTACAGGCCCATAGTACTTCACGCGGTTTCCATCGATATACGCGCGCGCGGCCTGCCCGGGCCGCAGCGTCAAGTCACGGAGCGTGCGCGGAAACATGCCGTCAAACCCATACACCCGGCTCCAGAAGTCGTTCCAGCCATCGCGCCACGTGATTCGCTTTACGGTGGTGCGCTGGCCGCACTCGGGGCAAAACTTGCCTCGGATGGGTGTTCCACAGTTTTTACAGCTTCCTGAAACTTCGGGGAGGGGTATTCCTGCCGGGATCAGGTTTAGTGCCTCGGATTCACCGGACTCGAGCATCGACATAGAAATAGATTAGGTGTGCTAAAAATAAAACAAAATTGCGATCCTGCCACCCAAACCAAGTGTCGTGGCGCTTGTTGTTCAGAGCGTGAAAAAGGTGAGCATCATCGGCTCGGGCGTGGCAGGCCTGGCCACCGCCTGTCGGTTGGCGGCCCAGGGCTTTTCGGTTACCCTGTTTGAAGCCAATGCCTATCCCGGTGGAAAACTGACCGAGTTTTCATTGGAGGGCTATCGCTTTGATGCTGGGCCTTCGCTTTTTACCATGCCCCAGTTTTTGGACGATGTGTTTGTGGCTTGCGGTAAGAATCCGCGTGAGTATTATTCGTACCAGAAGATTGATACCAGTTGCCACTATTTTTTTGAGGACGGCACGCAGCTTCAGGCCCATGCCGATCCGCAACGGCTGGCACAGGAAATCGAAACCAAATTGGGTGTGCCCGGCACGCGTGTGCTGGACTACCTGCAAGACTCGCAAAACATATATGAGCGCGTGGGCCACATTTTTTTGGAGAACTCGCTTCACAAAGCCCGCACCTGGTTTACCGAAGAAGTCGCCCGTGCCCTGCCAGGCCTCCTTTCGTACGGATTGTTTACTACCTTGAACAAGGCAAACAAAAGCAAACTGGGCGAGGCGCGATTGGTGCAATTGTTCAACCGCTACGCCACCTACAACGGCTCCAACCCCTACCAAGCCCCTGGCATCCTTGCTTCCATCCCGCATCTGGAGTTTAACGTGGGCACGTTTCTGCCATGTGGAGGCATGCACACGATCACGCGAGCCCTTTATCAGTTGGCCGTGGATATGGGGGTGGATTTCCGGTTTGAAACACCGGTACGCCAAATTGAGCTCAGCGGCAAAACTGCCCGCAGCCTGCGCACCGATACAGGCCTTCACGAAGCCGACTGCGTGGTGAGTAACATGGACGTGTACCCCACGTATCGGAAACTGTTGCCTACGGTGCACGCACCCGAGCGTACCCTGCGGCAGGAGCGCTCCAGTTCCGCCCTGATCTTCTATTGGGGTATGCAGCGCACTTTCCCCGAACTGGACTTGCACAACATTTTCTTTTCGGCCGATTACCGCCACGAATTTGAATGCTTGTTCCGCACGCACACGCTGTCGGCCGATCCCACCGTTTACATCAACATCACGTCCAAATACGAGAAAGCAGATGCACCCCCGGGTGGCGAAAATTGGTTTGTGATGGTCAACGCGCCCGCCAACAAGGGGCAAGCCTGGGACGAACTGATCGCGCAAAGTCGCCAACACATCATCGCCAAGATCAATCGCTTGCTCGGCACGTCTGTAGAGCCCCTTATCGCCACGGAACACATCCTGGACCCGCGAACGATTGAATCGCGTACAGGCTCTTACCAAGGCTCACTGTATGGCACCAGTTCCAACAACCGCTTTGCCGCCTTTCTGCGTCACCCCAACTTTTCGCGCCAAATTCCAAACCTGTTTTTCTGTGGTGGCAGCGCCCACCCGGGGGGCGGCATTCCGCTGTGCCTGCAGTCCGCCCGGATTACCGCCCATCTTGTAGTCGAACAGTTTTCTTAAATTGGTGTTTCTATTCGTGTATGGCCGTTTTGAGACAGTATTATTTCCGCGTATCTGCCCTGGTTTCGGCTTATTCGTTGTGGCTGGTGCTGTTGCTGCATGCCGTAGGTATCGTGGGCATGTTGTCGCCCTGGCAACAGTTTTTTCGGCTGCTAACGCCCTTTAATTTGATTTTTTGTGGTGTGCTGCTGTGGCTTAACCACCGCGACCAGAAGGTGGAGCTAATCCGGTTTGCCGCATTTGTATTTTTCCTGGGATATATCGTGGAGTTTGTAGGCGTACACACGGGCGTTGTCTTTGGCGACTATACCTATGGAGCTACGCTGGGGCCGCGCCTGTTTGGCGTGCCCGTGATCATTGGTCTCAACTGGCTGTTGATCACATACTCGGTATCCGTACTGACCGATGGATTCAAACTACCGGTGGCCACCAAAGTGGTGTTGGGTGCTCTACTGGCCGTGGGCATCGATTGGTTGATCGAGCCGGTGGCCATGCGTTACGATTTCTGGTCGTGGCAAAAAGGCTATGTACCGCTGCGAAACTATATAGGTTGGTTCTTTACATCGCTTGTCATGCTGACGAGCTATCATGCGTTGGGCGTAAAAAGTGAAAATAAACTGGCACTACCGCTGTACCTTACCCAGTTAATTTTCTTTTTGGTGCTCACACTGAGCATCCGGTTCTGAACTGGTGTTACCGATCCAGCCAGTCTTTAAATTCCTGTACGCGCTCCCGAGCCACGATGATGCCGTTGTCGTCACATCCCTTCAACTTCAATTTGAGGCGACTGTTGGTGTAGCTCACCATGTCCTGAATGGCCTTCATGGATACAATATATTTTCGATTGATCCGAAAGAAAACAGAGGGATTGAGCAGTTCATCCAACTGATCCATGGTAAAGTCGAGGATGTGTTTACGCTGATCGGCTGTCTGGGCAAAAGTCGTTTTCTCCTGACTAAAAAAGAATCCGATCTCGCTCACCTCCAGCGTGCGAAGATGTTCACCCACTTTTACCACAAATCGCTCCTTGTATTTTTTGGTGAGCATTTGCATGGCGGAAGCAATGCTCTCCATCATCTTGGCAGGCACGGCAGGCTGGGCGGTCAGTGTTTGCCATTTGGTCAGCGCAGCCTTCAGTTCATCGTTATCCACCGGCTTTAGTAAATAATCAATGCTATTGACTTTAAAGGCCTTTAATGCATATTCGTTGTATGCGGTGGTAAAGATCACGGGCGATTTTACTGCCACATGTTCGAAAATTTCAAAACTCAGCCCATCGGCCAATTGAATATCCATAAAAATTAAATCGGCCGCGGCCGGAGATTGCAACCAGGCCACGCTGCGTTTTACGGTATCCAACCGGGCTACCACCTCAGCCTGCGGCAACGCTTGTGTGAGCAGAAGCGCCAACCGGTCGGCAGCCTGGGGTTCGTCTTCGACAATCAAAATGCGCATTACTCCGTTGTATTTTGATATTTCCGATATACTTTTTTGCGGCCTATAAAGGTAACGTACTGGATGAAATTGAATTCTAAGTGATCAAACATGATTTGATCTGCTTCGACATTGAGATGCAGATTGGGAATATAGCGCAGGTTGGTGCGCAGCAAACTGGTGCCCGTTTTGGTGACGCGGATGTCCCATCCAAAGATAAAACCCAGGGCGGGTTTCACTTCCAGATACCGCTCGCCATTGATGGTCGCTCCGAGCCGCTCCACGGAAGCCGTAGCCCCCACAAAAGGCACAAAGCCAAGCCAGTCAAAAAGATTTTTATATGACTCCAACATAAACGACTGGCGGTACAACCGGATATCATCACCGAATGCCTGTACGCGATCGCGATACGCGCGGAAGGAGAGCCCCACGTTCATATCGGGTTTGTCAAAAAAGCGACCAAAGGTAATGTCCGGGGTAATGCCGCCAATAAAATCACCCGCCAGGTATGGAAGGTTAATTTCGAAAAACGAAGAGCGACTCATTTGCAGGGCAGCCGAGGGGCCAATGCCCCAATACCAACTACTCAGCTTGTTTTCTTTTTTCAAGATGTTGTACATCGCGTTTAGCTGGGCAACACTTTCCTGCGTGGCATAGCCTTTATCGGTATCCCAATACCACGAAAAACTGAGGTTGAGAGCCCACGGATCAAACCGAACACGACTTTGCTGCGAGGGACTCACAAAATAATTTGCTTCCTGAAAGTGTTGATAGTAGGCAGACAAACTGATGATGTACCGGGACGTAGTGTAGGTCATGCCCAGTTGCCATGGTGAAATCGTGCGCTGGTACACGGCCGCTCCATATCCATAATCAACGTCAGCAAGTTCTTTGGAATATGTCAACAGCCTGCGGCTAAACCCCACAAACGGCCGCACCGACCGCGGCTTGATCGCCCACGGATAAACACGAAGGCCCGTTTCAATGCCGGCCCGATACGTGAGTGACTCAACGCCTGTGGGCGGTTGATGCAAGGCGGCAAAGGACAACGGGAACGTCACATAGAAATCCGCATGCCCCCAAAAATGGATGCCCCCGATGGATACCCGCGGGACAAACGTATTCGAAAAGTCTGTTGCTGGCCCCGCGCGGCCACCGCCCAAGGCCAGCACGTCCACGCTCAGCGTGGTGGCTGCAAAGCGTGTGCTCTTTTTCAGATACGAGGTGGTATACACGGAGTCTTGGGCTCCGCACACAAACACAGCCAGGGCAAAGCCAAGGGAAAAAACTTGTTTTCTCATGCGCATGCAATACACGTTTCCGTTCAATCGAGCAGGGGGATACTCACGCGAAAGACGCGAGCATCTTCGTGAACGCACACCGGCCGGGACGTCAAAAAGCCATACCTCCGCTTGATATTTTCCAAACCCATTCCCGGAGACTCCTCCATAACCACTTTTTTTCGTTGTAAATTATTTTCCACCACCCAATGATCGCCCTCGGCCAACACGCGTATCCGCAGCGGCTGCTCTTCGGCAATCACATTGTGTTTGATGGCATTTTCGATCAGCATCTGCAAGGCCAGCGGGGCCACACGCCCATGTGCACCGGTGCGGTCGACCGACATTTGCAATTTGTCGCCAAACCGGATTTGCTGCAAAAACAGGTAGGACTCCAGAAAACGCAATTCGTCTTCTACCGGTACCAGCTCTTGGTCGCGGGTGTCCAACACATAGCGGTACACATCCGACAGTTGTTTGATAAACCTTACGGCCTTGTCCGGGTCTTGGTGTACCAAATGCGTGAGCGCATTGAGGCTATTGAAAAGAAAGTGCGGGTTTACCTGACTGCGCAAACTGGCGTACTGCGCCTGCACGCTTTCGCGCTGAAGCCGCTCCGCATTGACGGCCGTCTCGCGCCAGTTCAACAAAAACGAACGCCCATGCAAAAAGAGTGATACGATGGTGGTGATGATCAACGAAGGAAGCACCACGTTGTAGAAATAACTTCCAAATGAAAAGTGCAACAGTCGCTCCCACGCCAACGTGATGAGGAGCGTCACCCCTACGGTGTACACGATACTGGTCACCACCCCCAGTACAAACCGCTTGACGGGATACGCCACCCACGAAACCTTTCGCGACAGCCAGTTGGTGATGGCTCCATTGCCGAGCCACAGCGAAATCCACAAGGAAGCGGAGAACAACGTGACCCAGACATACCGCAAAAAGTCATCGGAACATCCGGGACAGGAGAAATAGGTGGTCGCGGCCGACCCGGCCAGTGAAATCAGTACCACGCGAACATAGTACCGGACGGGGGAATCATTCATGGCCTTAAAAATACGCGTTGAAATATGATTTACGACAGCGTCCACCTTCACCAAAGCGTTGAGCGTACGGGCGTAGTTCATGGGGCGGCTATTGGCATTGTTGCAATAACCCCTCCGTCATGCCTTTGCCCCACGCGGGCGTCAAGATGCTTTCGTTCTTTGCTGCCTCAAACAAGGTCATTGCTTTTTGAGCCAGGCCGCAAGCCTCGGTGACGGGCGAATTGAAAAATTTTGCCATGCCGTATTGCATTTGTGCCATCAGCGCCAGCGCCCGCGGGTTGTTGGGATCTTGTTGGATGGCCTTGCCATAGGCTTGCATGCTCAACCCGCTGTACTGCTGACCGCGGGTGGCCGGGTCCACGGTCACGCGGATCATGTGCACAAAACCCTCCAGCGCGGTCACCTCACTATTGTTTTGGTTAAGCGCGGCAGCCTTCTTGATACGCTCCAGCGCCTGGTCGAGGTAACCATCTTTTTTGGCCGCCTCGGCTTCGCGGTTGGCCATCATCACATACCCAAAGGCGGCATAGTAGAGCGGCTCCCACCGGGTCTTCTCCGCTTGCGCGATGCGGTCCAACGTGTTAACGGCCGTTTGAAGTTCGTCTATTTTTTCAGCGGTATACACGCGCTGAATCGGTGCCGCCATGGCTTCTTCAAATTTTTTGTCGTTGGCTTGTGCGACCAGCGCTGCAAACAAAACAACGGCAACAGAAAGGGTTTTCATGATGTGTATGGGTTTAAGATGAAACAACGATTTACAGACTGGGTAATTGATTGATTCCTTTTGTTTTGGACAGCGTAATAAACACGCCCAAAAACACAAAGCGGGGGGCGGCCTGGCGGATGGCGCGCTCGGCATAGCGGCCGTCAGCATCGGGCTCGGTCGCAAACTGATATCCAAAAATATTGTCGCGGCCCAACAGGTTGGTGCACGAAAAGTGGATAATGACGCGCGGGTTGGGCAAGTAACTGACATTCGCACTCAAGTCCTGGTAGCTGGGGGTACGCGCGTTTTGAAAACCGGCCCGGTTAGGATCGTGGAAAAAGCGGCCGCTGGCAAACGAATAGGTGAAGCCTATTTGCGATTTGATGGCCGATACAAAGTGTTTGTACACCACTGAAAAGTTGTGCGCGGAAGCAAACGAGGGAGCGGCCGCGGTTGGAAAGTGAAGATAATCGCGTTGGGTATCCAGGTAAGAATAGGAAATCCAATAGTCCGCATTTTCGATGGACTGGTTGTCGCGCCAGAACAGTTCAAATCCTTTGGCAAATCCATGTCCGGTGTTGAGCAGTGGCTGGGTGAAAGGAACGAAGGCACCGGGCACTTGCGCAGTAGCGGACTGGAACTTCACCAAGTCAACATAGTTTTTGTAGTACGCCTCGGCCCGGAAGGTGCGGTTGCTTTTGATGAGCTGGTAATTGAGGATGATATGTTCCGCTTTTTCGGATGCCAGCTTACTGTCTGTGCGCAGCCAGGTATTGGCGGCCGACTGCCGAAAGCGGCCGTATGCCAGCGACACCTGCCCCTCGCCCAGCTTGTAGGCCAGCGAGGCGCGGGGGTCTATACCTACCATCTGATTCAGGCCATTGTATTCACTGCGCACACCGGCACGCATCACAAAATGGTTGCTGGCGTACACATCGACCTCCGCGAAAGCGGCCCACAAGGGCTCGGTAAAGCCCTGCACCCGTATGCCCGATTGATCGGCCTGCCACCGGGCGGAATACTGGCGGTGTATCAGCTCCACGCCTGCTTTCCACTCCACCCGATCGGAGAGCGTTTGCTCGACCACAGACTTGATATGTACGCCAGTTTCACGTTCGCGCAAGCCGCTGCCCATTCGATCGAACTGGTTTTGGTTGAAGTTGTACGACACGCCCGAGCGCCAAAACCAACGATCGCCAAAAGCCTGTGCATAGGTGGCATTGCCATAGCGATATACGTTGGTCAGTTCTAATGCCTCTTTGTTTCCCTCATCGCCTACAGGTGTTTGATAGAGTGAGAAGCGGTTGCGGTCGGCATTGCCATAAAACTTAAACAGCCCTTGGCTACCCACTTTTTGCCGGAATGCGGTACTCAACTCCGTAGAGGCAGGCGGGGCAATCCAGTCGATTTCCTGATTGATCAAATTCATGTAGGGGCGCAGATTGGTGTATTGTGCCTTGCCTGCCCAGGAGCCATTCTTCCATGCCTGGGTGTGTGCCACATCGGCCCCTACCGAAAGCAGTCCAATATCGGTGCGAGTGGTGGGATCCTCATCTTTTGAGTCCAAGGCCAAAGCCGATGACAACGCCTGCCCATATTCTGCTGAATAACCACCGGTGCTAAAGCTGGTGCCCTTGAACATGAAGGGCAAAAAGCGACCGCGCGAAGGCGTGTTGGGGGCTGCGGGGCCGTAAGCATCCAGCACCACCATTCCGTCTATAAACGTACGCGTTTCGGTGCCGTCACCTCCGCGCACGAACAGCCGGCCGCTCTCTCCCACTTTCTGGGTACCGGGCAGTGTGTTGAGCGCTCCGGCAATATCGGCTGTGGCCCCGGCCGTGGTGGCGATGTCAAGCGCTTTAAACACCGTGCGCCTGTTTTGGTCGCTGGCGGTAAAGGCTCCGGCCGAGATCACCACGCTTTCCAATTCATTGATGCCTTCGCGCAGCACCACATCGATGGTCATGGACGCACCTTGCAGATCAATCGGCTTCTCCAGCGAAACATAGCCAATGCTGGAAATGATCAATGTCTGCCTTCCCGTTTCTGCAGTGACGAATTGATAGAGTCCGTCTAAGCCGGTACTGGCACCGTCATAGGTGTTTTTCACGGTGATGTTGGCGCCCGGCATAGGTTGACCTTCGCCATCGGTGACGCGACCGTGCAGCGTGGTCTGTGCCGCGGCCGCAAACGAAGAAAAAAGACAGGCAATAATCCACTTCATAGCGCAAACCGTTTTGGGCGGTTACACGGCAAAAGTGGAGTCACCGGCCGGTTTTTTGATGACAGCCTTACCGAAGTGTAGGCCGGAGCGGATGGGGTGTAGTCAATGCCTGCTCAGCCGCGCGGCACCGGGGTCAATCCGGTCGGTGACTCCACTGTAGGTGCGCGCGGGGGGCGAGTTGAGGTGGACTGACTTTCAAACGAGAAGGGTGCTACGCCACGTACGAGTTAACACTACGGACTTAAACACTACGCTCCCTCCCGCGCCAGCCGCTCAAGCGTGTCGGCATCGATGTCGTGGGCCCCGGCAAATGACACCAACCGGGGCGATGGATGCAGACGCTGGGCCAATGTTTTCATGTGGGCAAACCGCTCATCGGTGATAAACGGGTCATCCGACCCATACACATGGATCATTTCTTTACTTTTCAGTATCCGCTGCCCTTCATCAAAATCCATGTCTTCGGGTACGAGGCCCGCCCATACTATCAATCGTTCAAACTCGATTTGTCCGCTCACGGCCCAACGCGCGGCCGTGGCCGCCCCCTGCGAAAAACCCAACACGGTGGTGGGCAAGGCCAACCCGTCCGCTACTTCGCGGTGCACCGCTGTCAGGTAGGACAAATAGTTTTCAATATCCATCAACCGGTTTTCGCGCGTCATCCAGGTAGCCCCCACGCGCTGGCTCCCCCCTCGGCTTCGGGTGGCCACGTCTTCCAAATAAAATCGCGACAGGCCTTCGGGGGCCACCACTACAATACCGTGGCGCGTCAGCCCATCAAACTTCTTGATAAAATATTGCGCCAACTGACCATAGCCGTGCAGCACAAACCACACGGCCCGGGTGTGGGCCGCCTGCACATCGCCCAGCACGTAGTAGCGGGCACGAAAAGAAAAGTCGGTTGCGTATTCTTTCATTCATCCCACCGCAGGGTTCCAAAACCCCGCGCATGATGACTCATACTACCGCTTGAAACCCAGTGCGCTGCCGCCACAGCGGGCGCCTCCGTCAAAGGTGTATTGGATGTAGTAAATGCCGGTGGACTGGCATGCAAAGTTAATGGCCGACAAAATCTGCCCCTCTACCTTGTTGGTGGCGATTTTGTTGCGCTGCCCGTCAAACAGACTCACAACGATGCCATCAGGGGTTTCTCCGGGAGCACAGAGGTTGATCATGTACTGCGTGCCGGTGGTCAACACATAACTGTATTCCACTTTTTCCTTCCCCGTCAGCGCACCGTCCACTTTATAGGCTTTAAGAAACTTAAAACCCTCCGCCAATTTGGGGATGCACGTATTGGCCAGTCCCTCCGGGTCGCACGGGGCGGAGGAATGGTCGGTAAAGCCGAACCCAACAAAAGCCAAAAGCACGAGGGCAATGCTGAACTTCTTCATACACTTCGTATTCAATGATTAACCAATAATTTTAGAACGAATGGAGGCGGTGGCCGCCTTGATCTTTTCAAAATCCTGCGGAGTGATCTGCACCTCGGTGCTGCTGTTGTCCTTGATCATCGCCACGCCATTGACCACTTCCACGCTGGACTCTTGATAGGTATGGGAGATCGAAACCCCTTCATACGCCTGTTTCAACAACTCCAGATCGGTCGCCAAGGTTTTGATATCGGCATCGTCCGGATAAAAAGAAAGCAACAGCGCAATCTGTTCGAGGATGATCTTCTGCTCGCCTACCGTTTGCATCAATTGCTTGTTGGCCGGGTTTTTGGCAGCCGTTTGGCAAGTGATGTGCATCGCTTCCACCCAACCGCCCGCCAGCAGCAATACGCTTTGATACGAACGGCCTTGTTTTTCGAGGTAGGCGTTTAGTTCATTAAAGTTTTGGGTCGTGAGCAGCAACAGCGAATCCAGGTTTTTACTGTTGCCGGCCAGCCGCGCAATGGTCTGCATGTCAAAAAATTGACCGATGCTTAACCCATCCGCCAAGGTGCGGATGGACGACAGGTAGTCAAGCCCCGCACGGCTTTGTTCGTAAATGTTGGTATAGCCCAGATCGGTGCCGTATACGCCCAGGTTGAGGGCCATTTTATAACGGCTGTTGTACTTTTCAAAGTTGGCGGCCGGATTAAGCAGCGCCCCATCGTATTTTGTGCCTGACTCCTTTAACAACACAGAAATCTCCAGCGGGCTGGGGATTTGCTGCAAAATGCCATCGATCATCTCTTGGTTGAGCGTGGTGGTCTGGTGGAGCGAATCCAGGCCTTCTTCAAAGGCGCGATCGTCCGGTTTCTTTTCCGAACCACAAGCGGCCAGCAGGGCAACCGCAGCCAGCACAAAAACTACTCTCATGGGCGTATCCGTTTAAAGGGCGAAAATACAGATTATTTGCCATCTGCCAACCGAAATCAGGCGCTCCGGCCAGGCGCACATGATCGAACAGGGGCGGGCTAACGGCTGTCTCTGCGAAGGTACCTGTTTATCCAGCCCTCCGCGCGGCCCACTGCGTATTTGATTACCTCAAAATACAACAGCAAATACAAAATACCCGCCATGCCAATGATTACGACCAGGTTAAACCAATACGTGGGCCACGATAGGCCAAGCCATGCCTTCTCCGGTACAAAAAAAGGCGTGCGGTAGTCAAGCACATGGGTAGCCTGCACCGACTGAAAAATGGGATTAATGGTTTGCACCAGCGCTCCCTGGTATTCAATTACGCGGTCTTTTACGGCCACGTTTTTCACCAGTTCGGCCAGTTTCTCATTGAAATAGCGATCCTTTTCTTTTTTCAGGTCAAATCCCTCCCGTTCGTAAAACGCACGCTTTTGTTCGGCCAGTCCGCCAAAATAGTTAAACTGTTTTTGGTAGTGTTCCTGATAAAGCGTCAGGTACTGCGCAACGTGCTCCGCATCCGTTGGGGAAAATCCCTCTGCCCAGCGGTCTTTGGCGTCCAGCTTCTCCAGACCTAACCGATATGGTTCATTCCGCAAGGTATTTTGTAATACGTTGACTTCCCGTGCTACGCGTTGTTTTACACTGTCGGAGGTGTTTGTCGCGTGATCTCGAATCCAGGTGAGGCGCTTTTTCATTTCGTCCGCCAGGTATACGGCCTTAAAGTCCGCCTGCGCTTCCGCGCGATCATATTTAAAGAACGGAGCCTCAAAGTCATTTTGGGTAAACTGATGAACCGCCATGGCTTCATAGGCCCAGCGTGATGTCATCACATCGGCCACCAGCGGCACATGTACCGGGTGGCTGATGAGTTTGTTGAGTTTACTGAAGTTGAATAGCAGCCCGCTAAAGATCATTTGCGGAATCAACAACAGCGGGATCAGCACGTACACCGTCACAGCCGAATGGAAAGCCGAGGAGATGAGCAAGCCCAGCACATTGGCAAAGCAGGAAGTGATCCACAACACGAGCCAAAAAGCCCATGTCATGCCGTGGATGCCCAAGAGGGTGTTGCCCACGGCCACAAACGACAGCGTTTGGATGGCGGACAGCAGGAACAAGATACCCAGCTTGGACACGAGGTAACTGTTCCAACTCAAATTCAGAAACGCCTCGCGCTTAAGTATCTTCCGGTCGCGGATGATTTCCTCGGCACTGACGGTGAGGCCCATGAACAGGGCCACGATGATGGCCATCAGCAAATACGCGGGGATGTTTTCGTTAAAGCGAAAACTATACGCCATACCATCGGGCGCACTGGGGTAGCGCACCGCAAACGACAACACCAACGCCAATAAGGGCGCCTCCAGCAAATTGATGGCCAGGTACGCTTTGTTGGCTGCTTTGGCTTTAAAATCACGGATGGCAAAAAGCACCGACTGTTTCAGCAGGCCGGGCAAATGCAATGCATGGGCCGGGGGTTCTTTCACGCGCTCTACCCGCGGCAGCGTAAACGATGCCTTGTACAACTCATTCCACTGAGTGGGGGTTGTTTTGCGTTTGGCTGTAGGCTGCCCGTATTCGTCCACAACGGTGGCTTCAAGGACATTAAAAATCTGTTCAGGGTTCACGTTACCGCAGGCTTCGCAGTGGCCGCGGTTGCTGTCCACCTGATGAGCGGCTTTTTTGAAATAGGTCACCGCCTCCACGGGCGGGCCATAGTACACCGGGTAGCCGCCCGTGTCCATCATAATCATCTTGTCAAACATCTTGAACACATCAGACGATGGCTGATGGATGACCACAAAGATCAATTTGCCTTTAAGCGAAAGCTGCTTCAGCAGGTCAATGACATTTTCCGAATCGCGCGAAGACAGGCCCGAAGTCGGCTCATCCAAAAATAAGATGGCCGGCTCGCGGATCAACTCCAGCGCGATGTTCAGACGCTTGCGCTGACCTCCACTGATTTTTTTGTTCAGCGCGCTGCCCACCTTCAGGTGCTTGCGGTTCTCCAACCCTAGGTCTTCGAGCATCGTCAGCACCTTTCGTTGAATTTGGCTCTCGGACAGATTGTCAAAACACAACTTCGTGTTGTAGTATAAATTCTGATAAACGGTCAGCTCTTCAATCAGCAAGTCATCCTGCGACACGTAGCCAATGGCCCCTTCAATTTCCTTTTTTTGTGTGTGGATGTTAAATCCGTTGATCTTGATTTCGCCCCTTGTGGGTATTTCCAATCCGGCCAACACGTTGAGCAGCGTGGTCTTGCCCGCCCCGCTGGCGCCCATGATGCCGATGAGCTTGCCCGGTCCCTCTGCGATCGCCATTTCGTGCAGGGCTGTTACCTTGCCAGCAAACGTATGCTCCGCAATGCGCGCTTCAAACGAAAGCTTGGTGTGTTGTATCTCTTCGTGAAACGCAGCCACCAAATCGCTGTAATAAACAGCGTTGCCTTCGCGTGTTTTTAAGGTGGTACCGGGCGCAAACAGGTACACGCGGTCAGGCACCATGGGCAAGCCGTTCAGCATCTGTTCCTCCTCCCCGGCATAGCGCACAAAGTAGATGTCCTCGCTGCGTGTGTGCATAAACACGAGTATACCCGCCACGTGCGCATGCAGATGCTTGGCGAGGGGTGCCTCCACGGGCGGGTGTTCGGCCGCCAACAGCAGCGAAGGGTGGTTGAGTTTTTCAAACGTGCCTTGTGTGACAAACGCCTCGATCAACCCATACTCATCCTGGCTGATGTTGAAAACCGTGGCGGCCGTGTGCACGATCTCCATCCGCTGGGCCGTAAAGCTCTTGTCGGAGGCCACCAACTCTACTAACTTGATCAGCGTGATGAACTTCTGTTTCTGGGTCAGCGTCTTGTTGATCTTTTTGCAGATCGCCAGGGTTTTGAGCGAGTCTTTGACCGAGGTCTTCTCGTTGGTGCCATCGCCCGTTTGCAAATGATAACCGGAATACTGATCGTACAGGTCGATGTATTCTTGCAATGAAGCGCGGTCCAGCTCCTGTTGGAAAAACGTGATCACGGCCTGTCGCTCGGCTGCCGTTACCCCACCATCCTGCCGGGTAATGATGGCAAAAAGCTGCGTTAACGCCTTTAATATTTCCTCACTCATGGGAGACCGCCAGGGATGCTTGTGCTACAGACAAGCCTGAAAGGTACGACAAAAGTTGGAGTGGGTACGAACCTTAGTCCGTCAGGTTCTTCTCGGAAAATCCATACGGCAGCAGGGCGGCCGCAGACGCGCATTTGATCCAGTGGCCTTCGGCCACCATCATCACCAGTTCAATCGGACGGTGCTGTCGCTGCTCATACTCCAACAACACCTGACGGCAAGCTCCGCAGCAACTGGCGGGCGCCAGCTCTTTGTGATTCTTTTTGTGGGCCACCACGGCCAGTTTCTGAATTTTCCGGGAAGGATGAAGGGCTGAGGTCGCGTAAAGCGCCACCCGCTCGGCACACATACACAAGGGGTACGAGGCGTTTTCCTGGTTGGCGCCCTGCATGACGGTCCCATCATCCAAAATCAGGGCAGACCCTACCATAAACTTCGAATAGGGAGCATAGGCATGAGTCGAAGCCTCTTTCGCCTTGTGTACCAGGTAGCGCGACTCAGCGTCAAGTTCGTCCAGCGAGGTAAACGTTTCCACGGGTTCCATACGCAGTGTTGCTGAAATCTGATCCAGCAGGGAAAGGTAACAAAATGAATGTCATTTCCCTACCACGCCACGTTGGCTACGGCTGCCCCACACGGAAAATAATGCCGGGCCAGGTGGCGCGTCTTGAACGGAGTAGTATCTTACCCCCGTGAAGCATATTCTGGTTTTAGGGGCAGGCCGCTCTTCTTCGGCACTCATCAACTACCTGGCACACTATTGTCAAACACACGGCCACCGCCTTACCGTGGGCGATGCGCAACGGGCACTGGCGCAAGAGCGTGTAACCGCGCCTACGCAGGCCATTGCCTTTGACATCAACGACCCGGCCAGCGAGGCCGTGTTGCGCGAGGCAACCATCGTCCTTTCGTTGTTGCCCGCTTTTTTGCACCCCATCGTTGCCCGCTTATGCCTCAAACACCGCATACACCTGCTCACTGCCAGCTACGTCTCTGATGAGATCAAGACCATGCACGAAGAAGCCGCCCGGCACGGTCTGTTGTTTTTAAACGAGTGTGGGCTGGACCCAGGCTTGGATCACATGAGCGCCATGCAACTCATTCAGGGCATCCAACAAAAAGGCGGCACCATTACCTCGTTCGAATCATTTACGGGTGGATTGATCGCACCCGCCACCGATCCGGACAATCCCTGGCGATATAAATTCACCTGGAACCCGCGCAACGTGGTGCTGGCCGGACAGGGCACGGCCAAGTTTCTCCAGCACGGGCAGTTTAAGTATGTGCCCTACCAGCAACTGTTTCAGCGCACCGCGCCCGTCACCATTCCCGGCTACGGGAACTTTGAAGGCTATGCTAATCGTGATTCGCTCAAGTATCAAACCGTGTATGGCCTCACGGACGTGGACACCCTTCTGCGCGGCACGCTTCGCAACGAAGGATACTGTGCCGCCTGGAATGTGTTGGTGCAATTGGGCTGCTGCGATGACACCTACATGATCGAGTCTGCCCAAGCCATGACCCATGCCGATTTCTTGAAATCGTTTCTGGCGGGCGATGGCCCGATCGAAAAAATGCTGTGTGACCAACTGAGCCTCGCCCCCGAAGGCGAAGAACTCAAACGCCTGCGTTGGAGTGGATTTTTGAGCGCTGAGCGCATCGGCCTATCCGAGGGCACGCCTGCCCGCATCACAGAGCACATCCTTCAAAAACGATGGCATCTGAAACCGGCCGACAAAGATCTGGTGGTGATGTGGCACCGCCTGCGCTACCGCACGGGGCAAACGCAGCATACGCTCAACGCCTACCTAACGGCCGAGGGCGAAAATGCCGACCGCACGGCCATGGCCAAAACGGTAGGCTTGCCCTTGGCCATCGCCACGCGGCTGTTGCTCGAAAACAAGTTAGAAGCCCGGGGGGTTGTGATCCCGGTAACGGCCGAATACTACCGCCCTATCCTCCACGAACTCCAGTCATTGGGTGTGGCCCTGCGCGAAACAGAAAGTTGAGCGGTGCCTATTCCCGGCTTTTGTAGTACTCTTCAAAGACAAAACGGATGGAGCGATAGGAGTTCTCAAGCGCATGGTACACTTCTTTTTGTGTCATCCAGCGCAATTCTTCAATGTCCTCCTCCAGGCTTGGCTTCATTTTGCTGTCGTTTTCCAAGTCCATCACATACCAGCGTGTTTTCTTTAGCATGGCATGTTTATTCATGGTGTAGGTGTGCCACGTGGTGCAAATCTTTTGGCCAAGTGTCACATCCACCTGGCATTCCTCCTGCACTTCGCGCACGGCCGTCTCCTTGTATTTTTCGCCCGACTCTTTTTTGCCTTTCGGCAGATCCCATTTTTTCATCCGGTAAATCATCAGGACTTTGTCCTTCTTCCGCACCAACCCGCCCGCAGCTTTGACTACTTTGAATTTCTGTTTCAAAAAGGTTTTGATCGCTTCGTAGTCCGCCACGGTGATGACCAGCGAAAGCAAATGCGTGGGTACCTTGGAATTGATCAAGTCTAACACCGTGTTAAGGTGTGACGTGTCTGCGTGATCAATCCACACATGGTGGATCAGCTTGGCTTTGGTGATGGGCTCGGTGGCCGCATCCACGGTTTGGTTAACATGCCCCGGTTCTGGCTTTTCTCCCGGTGGAAGGATCTTCACCGGTATGTCGTTGACAAACAAATTCATGTGTGGACGGATCGCACAAGGTAAGGGCCAAAAATAGAGAGACCGGGCCAACAAACCGAGAGGTATTTTCAGACTTAACGGGTCACCCAAAAAATATCGCCTTGGACAGAACATGCGCCCAAGCAGATGATCAAATAGCGTTAACTTGCCACCATGGAATTTGTACGCACCCATCCGGCTACCGCGGGCGCCATTGCCTCGCAACTCTTGGACATCGAAGCCATCAAACTCAACCACCAAAAGCCCTTCACGTGGGCCTCGGGGTGGAAGTCGCCCATTTATTGCGACAACCGGCTGTCGCTCTCCTATCCCTCGTTGCGCAGCCACATCCGCAATGGCCTGAGCGAAGTGGTCAAACATTACTTTCCCACAGCCGAATGCATAGCCGGGGTGGCCACGGCCGGAGTGCCACAGGGGGCGTTGGTGGCCGATCGGCTGGAACTGCCGTATGTATATGTACGCCCCAAGCCGAAAGAACATGGCATGGGCAACCTGATCGAGGGCAAAGTGACCAAAGGGCAAAAGGCGGTGTTGATCGAAGACTTGGTCTCCACGGGCGGCAGTTCACTCAAAGCGGCCGAAGCCATGCGCGAAGCCGGCTTCGAAGTGATCGGAATGGCAGCCATTTTCACCTACGGCTTTGAGGTGGCCGCAGCTAATTTTGCCAACGCCAAAGTGCCGTTGGTCTGCCTGAGCGATTTCTCGTACCTGTTGGAAGAGGCCATGCGCAAGAAGTACATCACGGAAGAACAGTTGATCTACGTGAAGTCGTGGCGGTTGGATCCGGCCCACTGGAAGTAATGTCAACCTTCGGTGCTAATCACGTTCACTGTCAGTACAAAGTCGTTGTAGATAAACCAATCCTTGGCGGAACCCCGCTTGCCATTGGCCCCGTACTCAATACCAAACTGCGTGCGGTCAATGGGCAGTGTAGCGCTTACGCGATAGCCCCTTTGAAGCGGGCTCACTTGGGCGTTGAACTGCACATGGCGGGTGATTCCCTTGATTGTCATGTCGCCCGTAATCTGATAATCCGAATCACTCAATGCCTGTGCTTGCCTGATGACAAACGAGGCGGTGGGGTATTTGTTTACTTCAAAGAAATCTTCGGTGGTGATATGACCGATGAAATCGTTGACGCCCTGCGGATCCTCGATATCATCCACCGTGATGGAGGTCATGTCGACCACAAATGAGCCACCCCGCAACTTGCCGCCCTGAAACTGCAAGCTCACACTGGCAAATTTTACTTTACCCACATGCCCGCCTGAGACGCTTTTGCCTGCCCACCCGATTTCGCTTTGCGTTACGTCCACCACGGGGGTGATGATGCGGTAATGCGAATAAAGTACCCAGCTCGCAATGGCCACCAGCGCCAGCCCTACCAGACCGGCCCAAAATTTTGTTTTCATGTTGTTCTTTTTTTACAAAGAAATCCGGCCGCTTGTTAATGTCTTGGCAATGAAATGTTAAGGAGGTGTTAAAGACATGATCTCTGAGTCGATGCGTTCAGTAAGGCGCAATTACTCCTCCCACTTCACCATCATCTTGCGCACGCGGTCTTCAATGCGTTCGGTGCTCAGTTTCTCGCGCATGCGATCTACCATGATGGGAAACGCAAACGGTGTGGGGCGGTCGGGCTCACGCACGATGATCTTCTGATGGGCAATGCGGTCCAACGCCTGCCGCAGCCGCGCCTCCTCCAACTGAAAGTCCATCACTTCTTCCATGGCTTGCAACAGCAACAAATTGTGCGACTCATATTCGTGAAACACGTTGTAGAACAACTGCGAGCTGCTTTGCAAGTGGCGTTCCTTGATCGGCTTGCCCGGCATGCCTTTGAACACCAACCCCGAAATGGCCGCGATGTCGCGGAATTTGCGCTTCGCCATTTCCGTGCTGTTAATACTCGCCTGGATGTCTTTCAACAAGTCATCGGAACCGAGCACGTTGGTCTCAATGGCTTCGTAAATGGGTATCTCCTGATCGCACAGCAGTTCAAAACCATAGTCGTTCATGGCAATCGAAAACGTAAGCGGCCGTATCTGCGCCAGGCGGTGCGCGAGTAACGCGCCCATGCCCTCGTGCACCTGTCGTCCCTCAAACGGGTACATGACCACATGGTAGCCTTCCTCCGATTGAAAGTATTCGATCAGAAATTCGTCTTTCCGGGGCAGGTGCGATCGCTGCCGTTGCAATTCCATCAACGGTTGTAAAAATTTCATTTCGACATCTTTTTCGGTGCGGGTGGCCGCCTCATGTATTTTCAGTCGCAGCATCTCGCTCATCTGCGAGGAAAGCGGCATGCGCCCGCCCTGCCAGGAAGGCACACGTCCCGTTTTCTTTTTGCTGTTGCGCACATGCACTTCCATGTCTTTGATGCGCACCAGTTCCAGCGCGCGCCCGGCAAACCAAAATACATCACCCGGCTTCAGGCTGGCAATAAAGTATTCTTCGATAGTGCCGAGGTATTTACCCGACACGTATTTGATGTAGAGCGAATTGTCGCCCACGATGGTCCCGATGGCGAGCCGATGGCGCAGGGCCACGCGCCTGTCCTCCACGTGGTACACGCCTTGCGTCACGGTTACCTTTCGGTACTCGTCATAGGCAGTGAGGGCCGTACCGCCCGAGGTGATGAAGGCCAGCACCCATTGCCACTCGTCATCAGTGATGGAGGCATAGCTGACCGTGCTGCGCACCTCCGGTAAGATTTCTTCCGGCCGAAAACCTTTGCCTGCCGCCAGCGTGATCAGGTATTGGATCAGCACATCGAAGGAGCGCACATAGGGCAACCGGTCTTCCACCACACGCTGATCAATCGCCTCGCGCAAGGCCGCTGCCTCGGTTAGTTCCAGTGAATGGGTGGGCAGAAAATAGATGCGGCTGGTGGCGCCCGGCTGATGACCGCTGCGGCCGGCCCGCTGCAGAAAGCGCGCCACCCCCTTTGGGCTACCCACCTGGATGATCGTTTCCACGGGGCGAAAATCAACGCCCAAATCCAAACTGGACGTGCATACCACCGCCTTCAGTTTGCCCTCGTGCAGTTGCTCCTCCACCCAACTGCGCAGCTCCTGGCTGATGGCACTGTGGTGCATGGCAATGACACCGGCCAACTCAGGAGCGCGTTCCAACAGCTTCTGATACCAGATTTCGGCAAAGGAGCGGGTGTTCGTAAAAATCAATGTGCTGGTGCTGCGCTGGATGATGGGGATGATCTTCTCCAACAACTGAATGCCCAGGTGCCCCGCCCACGGCATGCGTTCCACTTCATCGGGCAAGATGGACGCTATTTCAATGGCCTTGCGGATGTCCGATCGGATGAACATGACCCGGTCGCGGGCATAGGTCGCTCCCAACAGGACTTCCATGGCCTGCTCCATGTTACCCAGCGTTGCGGAAATACCCCATACTTTCAGCGCGGGAAGCAGTCCTTTTAACCGCGACAGCGCCAACTCCATTTGCACCCCCCGTTTGCTGCCCAACAGTTCGTGCCACTCATCCACCACTACCGCCCGCAGGTTTTTGAACCCCTCGGCATAGTCCTTCTGTGTGAGCAACAAGTGAAGGCTTTCGGGTGTGGTGATGAGCAGGTCGGGCGGTTTTTCTTTTTGTTTGGCCCGTTCGCGTGTGGACGTGTCACCTGTGCGCACGCCCACGCGCCACGGCATCCGCAACCCCTCGATGGCGCGTTGACTTGAAAGTTCAATCTCCTTCCCCAGCGCGCGGATGGGTGTGATCCAAATGGCTTTGATGCCGGGTACAGATGGCCGCGCCATCCCCTCCAGCAAAAGGGGCATCAGCAGCGAATAGGTTTTTCCGCTGCCCGTGGGGGCATTGACCAACCCGCTGTACCCGCGGGTGTAAGCTTGCCATGCCTGCCGCTGAAAATCAAACGGCTCCCACTGCCGGGAGGCAAACCATTCAAATGCGGGCTGAAGGGGCACTTTTTGATCCACCAGGCTAAAATCTAAATTTGAACGGAAACAAAATAACCCAGCCACGGTTTTACTGGTGGTCGTGAAAGTAAAACTTTAGAGAATAGCAGCGATGGGAAAATATTCAATCAAAGAATTGGAGCAGCTTTCAGGCATCAAGGCGCACACCATTCGAATCTGGGAGAAACGCCACCGGCTCATTGAGCCCGCGCGCACACAAACCAACATCCGCTACTACTCGGATGAGGATCTGAAAAAAATCATCAACGTATCGGTGCTCAACAACAACGGGGTCAAAATCTCCAAGATTGTGGGGCTCTCGTACGATGAAATTGTACGCAAGGTGGCCGAGTTGAGCCGGTCGTATGAAAACACCGATGTGTTCATTGACCAACTCGTGGTGGCCATGATCGACATGGAGGAAGAGCGGTTCGAAAAAATCATTTCCGAACTGACCTTGAAATTCGGATTCGAACGCACCGTTATCGAAATCATCTATCCCTTCCTCGAAAAAATCGGTGTGCTGTGGCAAACGGGCAACATTTCCCCTGCCCAGGAGCATTTTATCACGCATTTGATTCGTCAAAAAATTATGGTGGCCATCGATGCGCTGCCGTTGGCACCCAAAACCGCCCGTAAAGTGCTACTCTACCTGCCCGAAAATGAACTGCACGAACTGGGCCTTTTATTCTACCACTATGTGACCAAACGCGATGGCTACCGCACCTATTACCTGGGCCAAACCGTTCCGTACAACGATGTGAAATCGGTATGTGAAGTGCACCAACCCGATTTTGTGGTCAGCGCCTTTACCAGCTCGCCCACGCCCGGCAATGTGCAGGCCTACGTGAACCGCATGTGTGCCGATTTGCCTAAAACGCAGGTGCTTGCCTCCGGCCAATCCCTGAAAAAGGCAAACATTTCCAAGCCCTCTAATTTCCATATTTTTTACAATGCCTTGGGACTCAGGGATTTGATGAAGACGCTGCATTAAGTTCAGATTAAATGTTCAACTTATTTATAAAAAAGTTGAACAGATACTTGCTTCATAGCTGTCAGGCTGTACTTTTGTTCAACAATCAGCCACTAAAAGCTAAACAATATGACAGCGGTAGAATTCGACAGGGAGGTAGCGGGGTTACGCAGCACACTACGGACGTTCACCCGCAGGTTCACCAGCGACCGGGAAGAGTCGCAGGATTTAGTTCAGGATACGATGCTCAAGGCCTTGATGTATCGCGACAAGTTTCGCGAAGACACCAACTTGAAGGGATGGCTGTTCACCATCATGCGCAACACGTTTATCAACAACTATCGGAAAGCGCAGCGAGCCAAAACTTCGCACGATGACACCAAAGAACTGTACTACCTGAACGTGGAAGACACCCACACGTTCAACCGCCCCGAAGGCAGCGTGGAGTTCAAGGAAGTGTGGCGCAATGTAAACGGCATCAAAGACGAGTTGCTGATACCTTTTAAGATGCATACCACCGGCTACAAGTATCATGAAATCGCCAAGCATTTGAATATCCCCATCGGCACGGTAAAGAACCGCATCTTCCACGCCCGCAAAGAAATCCAAAAGCGACTGGAAGGATACCAAGATTAACGAACGCGGGAAAACATCACAAAACCTTTCGGGTTATTATAGCCTGAAAGGTTTTTTTATTTTCTATTTTTCCAAATGAAGAAAGTTGCCGTCATCGGTTCGGGGTTTTCGGGTTTGTCGGCCGCGTCTTTTCTGGCGCGCGATGGGTATGATGTGACCCTTTTTGAAAAAAATGAAGGCCCCGGAGGTCGGGCCCGCAAGTTTGAAGCACAGGGGTTTGTGTTTGATATGGGCCCCAGTTGGTATTGGATGCCCGATGTGTTTGAAAAATACTTTGCCCAATTCGGGCGAAAGCCGTCCGACTTTTACAACCTGAAACGATTGGACCCTTCCTACCGGGTGGTCTATGGAAAAGATGATGTGCTGGACATCCCCGCGGGGGTCGAAGCCCTCAAAGAGATGTTCGAACGGCTCGAGCCGGGCTCATCCGTATACCTGAATCAATTTTTAGAAGAAGGGAAATACAAATATGACATTGGCATCAACGAACTGGTGTACAAACCGGGGCTTTCGCTTAGCGAGTTGGCCGACTGGAAGTTGATGACGGGCGCGTTGCGCCTGCATGTCTTCCAATCGCTTTCATCGTACGTCCGAAAATTCTTTAAAAATCCCAAGCTGGTTCAATTGCTGGAATTTCCCGTGCTGTTCCTGGGGGCCACCCCGCAAAAAACACCCGCGCTCTACAGCCTGATGAACTATGCCGATATGGCGTTAGGCACCTGGTATCCGCAAGGGGGCATGCACAAAATTATTGAAGGCATGGTGCACGTGGCCACCGACTTGGGCGTGAAAATCCACTACCATGCGGCCGTAGAGGCCATCGAGATGAACAGCACCCGGGCAAAAGGCTTGCGCGTGAATGGCACCGTGGAGATGTTTGATTACATCGTAGCCAGTGCCGACTACCACCACGTGGAACAACAGTTGTTGCCAGCCGCCTACCGCAGGTATGATGAAACCTATTGGCAAAAACGCACCATGGCCCCAGGCAGCCTCATCTTCTACCTCGGCATCAACAAGCGCCTGCACGGCCTGCTGCATCACCAACTGTACTTCGATCAGGACTTTAGTGTGCATGCCCGCGAGATTTACGAGCAGCCCCAGTGGCCTACAGCACCCCAGTTCTATGTGTCCGCTCCGTCCATCACCGACCCATCGGTGGCGCCCGCGGGCTGTGAAAACATTTTTCTGCTGATACCGGTGGCACCGAACCTAGCGGATACCGATGAAATACGCGAGCGGTACTTTACCATGGTTATGGATCGCTTTGAACATATGAGCGGCCAATCCATTCGCGAACACATCGTGTTCAAACGCAGCTATGCGCACCGCGATTTCATGGGCGATTATAACTCATTCAAAGGAAATGCTTACGGCCTCGCTAATACACTAATGCAAACGGCCAATCTGAAGCCCTCCATCATCAACAAAAAAGTACCTAACCTGTTTTATACAGGTCAGCTTACAGTGCCGGGGCCGGGCGTACCTCCTTCATTAATTTCAGGTCAGGTGGTGGCGCGCGAATTGGCGAAGCGTGACAGAATGAAATAAAAAATGTATCTTCACGATTCAAAGTATGACTGGAAAAGCCCTATTTGATTCGGTATCCATGCGCTGTAGCCGCATGACCACGCGCGCGTACAGTACCTCTTTCTCGCTTGGTATTTTATGTCTCCAAAAAGAATTGCGCGATCCTATCTACGCGTTGTACGGTTTCGTGCGCTTCGCAGATGAAATCGTGGACACGTTTCACGACTTTGACAAGGCCGCGCTGCTGGCCCGCTTCAAAGACGAAACCCATCGTGCCGTGGACGAAAAGATCAGCTTAAATCCAATCCTCAACAGTTTTCAGAAAACGGTCAATGAATTTAAAATTGAGCGCGAACTGATCGATTGTTTTTTGCGCAGCATGGAGTGGGATCTCTCCCGGAAAGAATACGATGAGCAAGGCATGAAAGACTACATCCTCGGTTCGGCCGAGGTGGTCGGGCTGATGAGCCTTCGTGTATTTTGTAAAGGCGATGAAACACTCTACCAAAAGCTCAAGCCTCACGCCATGAGCCTCGGATCTGCATTTCAAAAAGTAAACTTCCTGCGCGACCTGAAGGCCGACTTCAGTATGGGGCGCGTGTACTTCCCCAACCTGGCCCTCAACCACTTGGACGAGAGCAGCAAGAAAGAAATCATTGACAGCATACGCCATGATTTTGACGATGCGCTGACAGGCATTAAAGGGCTGCCCAAAAAAGCGCGCTTTGGCGTGTATGTGGCCTATGTGTATTACCTCGCACTGTTCAAAAAAATCGTGAACACGCCCTCGGAGGTGATGCTGCAAACGCGCATCCGCATCCGCAATCGCCACAAAATGCGCTTGCTGGCGGTTTCGTATGTGCGCCACCAGTTCAATTTGATTTAACCGCCTGAATGGATCAGGTTATTCTGGTAGACGAAGCCGACCGGGCCATCGGCACCATGGAAAAAATGGAGGCCCATCAAAAAGGGTTGCTCCATAGGGCCTTCTCTGTTGTGCTCATCAACCGCCAAGGCGAGCTGTTGCTGCAGAAGCGGGCACTGGCCAAATACCACAGCGGGGGCTTGTGGACCAACACGTGCTGCAGCCACCAACATCCACACGAAGAGGCGCACGTGATCATCCAACGCAGGCTTATGGAAGAAATGGGTATTGAAGCCCAGCCCACCTTCGTTTACAAATTTATCTACAAAGCGGTGTTGGATGGGCAGTTGACCGAACATGAGTGCGACCACGTGTACGTGGGCCGGTTTGATGGCATCCCGTGCCTCAACCCACACGAAGCGGCCGATTGGCGGTGGATGTCGCTGCCCGCGCTGCAAACCGACATGCGGCTGCACCCCGAGCGGTACACCTTCTGGTTCAAACTGATTGCCCACCATCCCGAAATGGAAAAAGCCATGGGGGCGCAGGTACCCGGGTAACTTCTGTTGGGTACCGCGCGTTTACGGATTATGTTGTCGTTGCAAGCGGTACACAAAGCGTATGGCGCACACGAGGTACTGCGCATTCCCTCCTTTCATTTCGCGCCCGGTTTGCATTGGATCAAAGGCGCCAACGGCAGCGGCAAGACCACCCTCTTCAAACTTATGGCCGGCATATTGGCGTTTGAGGGAGACGTGATCTACCAAACCACTTCCATCAAAAAACACCCCGTAGCATTTCGCAGGCTCATCAGCTATGCACCGGCTGAACCGATGTACCCTGCATATCTTTCGGGTCATCAATTGATCGACTTTGTGAGACGGGTGCGCAACGCGGGCCGGGAGCAGACAAACGCACTCCTGTATGCTTTTCAAGCGATGGACTATGCGCACCAACCGGTGGAAGGTTATTCCAGCGGTATGTTGAAAAAGATTTCCCTTGTCATGGCGCTCGCGGGCGATACACCCGTTCTGTTGCTGGACGAACCGTTCGTGACCTTGGATGTGGCTGCGGTGCAACACGTGTATGCCCTCATGACCGAGCGGCTGCGCCATGGTGCCACCATTTTGGTTTCTACGCACCAACCGTTGCAAGCCTTGGAGGGCCTCGAAACAAAACAGGTGGCCCTGGTCGACAAAAACCTTTGTGCCGAATGACGTCCGTTTGGTTGGCCAGTTTGGCCCGTCCGTTTTATGAACGACATGCCGGCCTGCTCGCCTTTGTGTTTTTGGTCATGTTTGGCATGGTGGAGTCTTCGCAGGTCATCTATTACCACTATTCGCTCATCATAGGCGCGTTGCAGTCGCCCATTTTTTTGGTCTTGGTAGTGGCGGTTTGGCTGGCGTACACGCTCAAGTCTATTTCGTTTACCCAGCAGTGCCTTCTTAAACCCACGCACGAGTTTCTTTTTGTGGCCGGGGCGCTTCCCGCCCGCCAACAAGTGATTGGCTGGGCCGTTTATCACGGGGTCATCCATGCCCCGGTGGCCGTGTATGCCGCGGCCATGGTAGGAGTAGCCATGCACCATCGGGCGTGGTGGGCAGGTGCTTCCATTGTATTCGTTCAACTGGCATTGGCGTGGGCTTCCGTTTGGTACTATCGCCAATTGCTCATGGCAAAACAACCCTGGCGCTTGCCTGCCTTGCGGTTGTCGCTGCCCGGCCGCTACCCGCTGTTTTATGTGCAACTGCTTTTGTCCGAGCTGAAAGGCGCCTTCTTCCGGACCAAGATTTTCAGTTGGCTGGCCATCGTAGGGTTTATGCAAATCGAGGGTGCCGCCACGGACATGCGTATTCCCCTGTTGGGAGTATCGGTGGGTCTGTTGGCCCATACGGTTTTGATTTTTGAGTTTCGTAAGGCGGAGGACACCACGCTTGCCTGGGTGCGCAGTATGCCATGGTCGGTGAATTATCGCTGGCTGCTCTGGACGCTAACCTATGCGTTGGTGATGATCCCCGAATGCATGGTTTTGGCCCTGCGTTTCTCCACGGTCTCCATCGTGCCCGTGGCCATGGCCGTGAGCCTCGGCTTTTGCCTGCTGCTGCATGCTTCGTTGATACTGCCGGGCTGGTCGATGGACAGGCTCACAAAAATCGGCTTTTTGTGCTTTCTGCTGCTGTTTGGCACCGTCACCGCTGCGTTTTATCCTTATTTCGCAGCTTTGGCCTGGTTGCTTTCCTATGCGATGTACACTCGGTACTTTCCGCGGGTCGATCCGTCAGAGCCGCTGGCAAAAACATAGTGCGCAGTTGAGTGTTGTTGTACCGTGAAAGGTGTTTCCCCTTTCCCAAACATCATGTTTTCCTTTCTCAAAAAAGACCCGGTCAAAGCACTGGAAGACAAGCGCAAAAAGCTGTTGGAAGAGGCCATGCACATTCAGCGCTCAGGCGACCTGAAGCTGTATGCCGTAAAAATGGAAGCGATCGACAAATTGGAGAAAGAAATTGAAAGTCTCACTCGAAAAAGCTAAGGAATTGATCACCCGGGACACGGTGATGTTCTGGTTCCGCAGAGACTTGCGCCTGCAAGACAATGCCGGGTTATATCACGCCTTGCGATCAGGCAGACCGGTCGTTCCCGTTTTTATTTTTGATACGCAAATACTGGACAAGCTAGAGGACAAGGCCGACAAGCGCGTGGCGTTTATCCACCAATCGCTACAGGGCATCCAGCAACAGTTGGAACCGCTGGGCAGCAGCTTGCTCGTTTTGCACGGTGATCCGGTAACGCTGTACGGCCAACTTTCGCCCCACGCCCTCTACACCAACCACGACTACGAGCCGTATGCGCTTTCGCGCGATGCGCAGATACAAACGATCATGGCACAACGGGGGGCTCAACTGCATACCTACAAAGACCAAGTCATTTTTGAGAAAGACGAGGTGATCAAAGACGATGGCAAGCCCTACACCGTGTTTACTCCCTATTCACGAAAGTGGAAAGCCGCGCTCACACCGTATTTTCTTAAAAGCTATCCCACCGAAAAACACTTCGCTCGATTTGTCAAGACCTCGCCAATTCCCTTACCCTCGTTGACCGATATTGGTTTCCAACCCGTGGCTGCGGAATTTCCCGAGCGGGTGATCAAACAATCGATCATTGAGCACTATGACAAGCAGCGAAACTTCCCGGCTGTGCGCGGCACCACGCGGCTGAGCGTGCACCTGCGCTTTGGCACCGTCAGCATTCGCAAACTGGCACAAGTAGCCGTCAAAAAAAATGAAGCGTGGCTCAATGAATTAATCTGGCGCGACTTCTACCACATGATCTTGTCACATTTTCCGCATGTGGAAACAAAGGCCTTCAAGCCTGCCTATGACAAGATTGCTTGGCGCAACGATACAAAAGACTTTCAGCGATGGTGCGAGGGGCAAACGGGCTACCCGATTGTAGATGCCGGGATGCGCGAGCTGAACACCACGGGCTTTATGCACAACCGCGTGCGCATGATTGTCGCCAGCTTTCTGACCAAGCATCTACTCATTGACTGGCGATGGGGTGAAGCCTACTTTGCCAAAAAACTGTTGGATTTTGATCTGGCTGCCAACAATGGCGGATGGCAATGGGCCGCGGGGTCGGGCTGTGATGCTGCACCCTATTTTCGCGTGTTCAATCCGGAGCTTCAGACCGACAAGTTTGATCCGAAATTCGAATACATCAAAAAGTGGGTGCCCGAGTGGGGGGGCAAGGACTATCCCAAGCCCATGGTCGATCACAAATTTGCCCGCGACCGGGTCTTAAAGGTTTACAAAGAGGCCTTGGGCTGATACGACCGCACGAAATATGAAAATCCTGCTCACCGGATCTACAGGTTACATTGGCCGAAGGCTGTTGCCGGTGCTGGTGGAAGCAGGCCACCACGTGGTATGTGCCGTGCGCGATCAGCGCAGGTTTGACTGGGACGATTTCTCCGAAGCTTTTCTTCAACGCGTAACGGTGGTGGAGGTGGACTTGAACGAGCCGGCCTCGGTGGCCGCGCTTCCACTGGATATCGACTTGGCGTTTTACCTCGTGCATTCGATGAGTTCGTCCCACGATCAGTTTCATGCGCTGGAGCAACAATCGGCACAAACATTTATCGACTACATCAACCAAACCACGGCCCAACAAGTCATCTACCTGAGCGGCATCGTTAACGCCACAGACCTGTCCGATCATCTGCTATCGCGAAAAAACGTAGAAGATATCTTGCGCACGGGCCGTGTGCCCCTCACCGTGTTGCGTTCGGCCATCATCATTGGCTCCGGCAGTGCCTCGTTTGAGATCATCCGCGACCTGGTGGAAAAACTTCCGGTAATGATTGCCCCCAAGTGGTTGCGCACGCGGTGCCAGCCCATCGGCATACGCAACGTAATTGAGTATTTGCAAGGCGCCATGCTAAAACGCGAAGCTTATGGACGGAGCTTTGACATTGGCGGCACGGATGTGCTCACCTACAAAGAGATGTTGCTCGGCTACGCCCGCGTTCGGCAGCTCAGGCGGTGGATCATCACCGTGCCCGTGCTCACGCCCAAACTGTCATCGCTGTGGCTGGTATTTGTCACCTCCACCACCTACTCGCTGGCGCGCAGTTTGGTCAGCAGCATGAAAAACGAAGTCGTCTGTGAAGACGAGCGCATCCGCGAGGTGGTGCCCGTAAAACTGCTCAGCTACGAAGAAACCTTGCGCCTGGCGTTTGACCGCATCAGCCAAAAAAACGTGATCTCCAGTTGGAAGGATGCCATTGGGTTGGACACGATGAGCAAGGACTTCCTGGACCAGGTGCTGGTGCCCGAGCATGGCGTATTGCGCGATAGGCGCGTGCGCGAGTTTGATCGCCCGGCCGAGCAAGTGCTCGACAACATTTGGTCCATCGGGGGCGACAATGGTTGGTACTTTGGCAACTGGCTGTGGCGCCTGCGCGGCCTGTTGGACAAGCTGGTGGGCGGAGTAGGATTGCGCAGGGGCAGGCGCAGCCCGACAGACTTAAAACCGGGCGATGCGCTGGACTTCTGGCGCGTACTGGTGGCGGACCGGGAACGCGGCCGCCTGCTGTTGTATGCCGAAATGAAACTGCCGGGCGAGGCGTGGCTGGAGTTTCGCCTGAAAGAAAGCCCCGGGCGCAAAGTGTTGATCCAAACGGCCACGTTCCGCCCGTTGGGCGTCTGGGGCCGCCTGTATTGGTATTCGGTGCTGCCTTTCCACGGTCTGATTTTTCCCCAGATGGCCAAAAACATTGCCGTGCGATAGCTGTTGTGTTTTTATGAAGATTTACAACCTGAAACGCGTACAGTTTCTGCCCATTACGCTTGCGGAGGCGTGGGAATTTTTCTCTACGCCCAAGAACCTCTCCAAAATCACGCCCGAGCACATGGGGTTCAAAATCGTGTACATGTCGGGTGGCGAAAAGACCTATGCCGGTCAAATTATCCGGTACAAAGTGAGCATTTTGCCGGGCATCAAAGCCGACTGGATGACGGAAATCACCCACGTACAGGAACCTCACTATTTTGTCGATGAACAACGGTTTGGGCCGTACGCCCTTTGGCACCACCAGCATTCGTTTAAAGAAGTGCCCGGGGGCGTGGAAATGACGGATGAGGTGAACTATGCCATCCCGTTGGGAATTTTGGGCCGATTGGCCAACTGGCTTTTTGTCGAGCGCGAAGTGAATCGTATCTTTGACTATCGTTTTGACGTGCTGGCAAAATATTTTGAGCGGCCGGCCGTTCGGAAAAGTGCATGACTTGGTTTGTAGCTATGGGGGAGATTACCGGTTGGGTTATTTTTTGGTGTTCGCTGATCGCGGTCGGCACCTTTTTATTCTGGGAAGGGGTAGCGTGGTTTACCCACAAATACATCATGCATGGCGCGCTGTGGACATGGCACCAGTCGCACCATACGGTGCATGATCACGCCCTCGAGAAAAACGATTGGTTTGCCGTGGTCTTCAGTATCCCGTCCATCGGTTTGTTTATCGTTTCCACCACGGTGTATCCCAGCCCCTATCTGTTTGCGGTGGCGGTGGGCATCTTGTGTTATGGCTTGTTTTATTTGGTTTTTCACGACATCATCGTGCACCAGCGCATCAAGTGGCGGCCCAAAAAACGCAGTCATTATTTGAACCGCATGATCCACGCGCACTACATCCATCACGCCAAGCATTCGAAAGATGGCTGTGAGGCTTTTGGATTTTTGTATGCGCCCAAGAAATACGATAAGGACAATTTAGAACTGAAAAAGAGCCGCCAGGCTACCCAGTAGCCATGTCGGAAAAGTACACGTACCTGTTGGTCAATTTCTTTTCCATTGTCTTTCCGCTGGCATTTTCGTTTCACGCGCGCAATCAGTTTTATAAAAAGTGGCCGTTTGTCTGGCCTGCCATATTGGTGCCGGCCGCCCTTTTCATCGTTTGGGATATATGGTTTACGTCCATGGGTGTGTGGGGTTTTAACCCGCGCTATCTGACGGGCATCTATTTTTTCAATTTGCCGGTGGAAGAAGTCCTGTTCTTTATTTGTATACCCTACGCTTGTGCCTTCACGTATGAGTCAGTCAACATTCTCTCAGGTCGCGATAGACTGACCGAACGGGCCACCCGAATCATTACTGATGTGCTGTGTGTGTTTTTGATCGCCACCGCCTTGCTCAATATCACCAAGTGGTACACCGCCTCCGCTTTTTTGGTGTGCGCAGCCCTGCTGTTGTTGCACCGCTGGGTTTGGAAAACCGACTACCTCGGCCGTTTCTATTTTGCGTTTGTCTTTATTCTGATCCCCTTCTTCATCGTAAACGGTATCCTTACCGGCACCGGTCTGGAAGAAGAAGTGGTGTGGTACAATGCCGCGGAGTTTATGGGCTTTCGCATGGGCACTATTCCGTTTGAAGATACGTTTTACGGCATGGCCTTACTGCTCCTCAACGTGACGTTGTATGAGTATGGGATGCGCGCCACCAAGCGCGGCCTGGCAAAAAGCTAAAATGCGATCGCTACCAACAGGTCAGTCGCTCGTGCGCATGGTGAACACGCTGCCCTCTTTGCTGATCACAACTGTCACGCCCTCGGTACCCTCCGGGTCGGCATCGGAAAATGTGCCGGTGGCCCGGTATACGTTCGCGTTCACATTGCTTACGCCCCGCACCGTCAGGGTATAGTCTACCGGCTTGGTCGTTGAGGCCAACACGACTTTCGCAGTGTATTCGCCACGGGTATCCGACCCAAAAATGCGCACTTGTTCAAATTGATTAGCCTGGATGCTCTCGGCAAACAGCGTATCTCCGGCCACTAGTTTCAAATCAAGGTCAGCCTCCCGCACGGCCACCAGCGCACTGCCCCCCGTGCTCCACGACAATTCGACCGTAACGCCAAAATCATCCGTAATTACATTGCCGGGGTTCACCTCTTCGATGCCACATCCCGCCAACGCGAACAAGCCCATCAAAATACAAATACATACCGTTACTGTCCTTCCAATCATGAGTTGAATCAATTTTGCGTGCAAAGGTACGAGGAAAAACGCTATGCGTAGGGAGGGTGGATCAATGACGGAAAACGTAGGCCGTCTTCTGTTCATACACCTGGCCGGGTAAGAGTTCGGTGCTGGGAAAGTTGAGGTGATTGGGCGAATCGGGAAAGTGTTGCGCCTCCAAACAAAAGGCCGAACGAAAGCCGTAGCATTTTCCGCCTTTGCCCACGTCCATGCCATCCAAAAAATTACCGGAATAGAACTGCAGCCCCGGCTCGGTAGTCCACACCGCCATTTGCCGCCCGCTGGTGGGCTCCCATATCTCCGCGGCCAGGGCAAATTCGCCTTCGCGCTTAGTCAGCACCCAATTGTGGTCGTAGCCGCGCGCGTGCCGTAACTGACTATCGTCCGCCTCGATACGCTGGCCGATGGCCGTGGGCTGACGAAAATCCAGCGGGGTGGCCTCCACTGACAGAAGCTCGCCCGTGGGTATCAACGAGCCATCCACCGGACAAAACCGGTCGGCCTGCAACATCAGTAGATGGTCTTCGATAGACCCCGCGCCCTCCCCTGCCAAATTAAAAAACGAGTGGTGCGTCAGGTTGATGACTGTAGGCGCATCGGTGGTGGCGCGGTAGTCTATTTCCAATGCATTGCTATCGGTGAGCCGATAGGAAACCGCCACGTCTAGCGTACCGGGGTAGCCTTCTTCACCTGCCCTACTTTGATAAAAAAAATCAACGTGTGAACCGGCTGCTTCCATTTTCCAAATTCGCTGGTGAAAGCCGGTGGGCCCGCCATGCAACGTGTGGACGCCCTGGTTGGCCGTCAATAAATAGGTGTTTCCGCGCAAGCGAAACGAGGCATGGGCGATGCGATTGGCATAGCGGCCAATGGTGGCGCCAAAATACGGATTGCCCTGACGGTATCTCTCGGGGGTATCATACCCCAATACCACATCGGCAACCACTCCATTTCTGTCGGGCACCCACAGCGACATGATCTTGGCGCCCAGGTTGGTCACCGTCATCCGAAGTCCATGCCGGTTTGCAAGCGTGGCGGTTTGAAGCGGGTGGGTAGCGTGCATGAACGGAAAATTGCCCGCGACAAATTAACAATAATATCAAACCCGCGCGAGCGATAAACTTTTCATTGGCCAAACGGGTTTTTATATTTGTATCAACCAAAAAACAAACAACTTATGGCGTTTACACTTCCCGCGCTCCCGTACGCATTTAATGCTTTGGAGCCGCATATCGATGCAAAAACCATGGAAATACACCATGGCAAACACCACAATGCCTACGTGACCAACCTCAATGCGGCCGTAGCGGGCAAGCCCGAGGAAAGCCTGTCGATTGAAGAGATCTGCAAAAACATTTCGAAATACCCTGCGGCCGTGCGCAACAACGGAGGCGGGCACTACAACCACAGCTTGTTCTGGACTATCATGGCCCCCAATGCCGGAGGTGCCCCCACGGGCGCGCTGGCCGATGCCATCAACGCAGCGTTTGGCAGCTTTGACGAATTCAAGACCAAATTCAACGCGGCTGCCACCGGACGCTTTGGTTCGGGCTGGGCGTGGCTGATCAAAGATGCTTCCGGCAAACTCGCCATTACGTCCACTGCCAATCAGGACAATCCGTTGATGGACCTGCCTGCCGGACAGGCAGGTGTAGCGGAGGTAAAAGGCACGCCCATTTTGGGGCTGGACGTATGGGAACATGCATACTATTTGAACTATCAAAACCGCAGACCCGACTATTGTGCTGCCTTCTGGAACGTGGTGAACTGGAACGAGGTGGCGAAGCGATTTGCCTAACCATTTTTCCCTGTCGACCCCAGAAGAGGCCATATCCATGGATGTGGCCTTTTTTTTTGGTCAGGCACAGGCTTTCATGGTCAGTTGATTAGAGACCGGCCACCAATTCGCCCAGCGTCTTCAGGGCTTTTTCAATCTTGTCGCTGTACGGGGTGCCATAGCTGATGCGAAAATAGTTGCCAAACTGCTGCGAGGCCGAAAAGATTTGGCCGGGGGCTATACCGATTCCCTGTTTGAGTGCTCGCTTGTGCAGCTTGTATCCGTCTGATTTTTTGTTCATCTCCACCCACAACACAAAACCTCCCTCGGGCTGTGTCACTTTTGTGTGGGACGGAAAAAACGCGTTGATGGCCTGTAGGTATTGAAGGCTATGGGTATGCAAGGCCTTGCGCAAATGGCGCAAGTGCAATTCATATCGGCCGTTTTGCAAAAAGTGCGCGATGGATACCTGCGCCAGTGTGTTGGTGGCCACGTTGCTCATCCGCTTCAGTCCAATCACCTGTTGCTTGAACCGGCCGGGCAGTACCCAGCCAATGCGGTAGCCGGGGGCCAGCGATTTGGAAAACGAACTGCAGTGCAACACCAATCCTTTTTTGTCAAACGACTTGCACGTGCGGGGCCGCGTTTTGCCAAAGTATAGCTCGCCATAGATGTCGTCTTCGATCAACGGAATCTCACGTTTGGCCAATAGCAGCACCAGTTGTTTCTTTTTCTCGTCCGGCATACAACTGCCCAGCGGATTGTTGAAGTTGGGCACGAACAAGCATGCTTTGATGTTGAACTTGGCAATGGCCGTTTCCAGGTAGTCCAGGTCGAGACCGTTTCGAGGGTCGGTGGGTATCTCCACCACGTGCAGGCCCAAACTCTGCATCACCCGGAAGATGCCATAGTACGTGGGGCTGTCGATGGCTACGGCATCACCTGGCTGCGTCACAGCCTTCAAGCTAAAGGTGAGTGCCTCCATGCACCCTGCCGTAATCACCACATCCTCTTCGGAGGGTGTGCCGCCCCAATTGAAACTCAGTTTGGCGATCTGCTTGCGCAACCCCACATTGCCTTGCACGTGTTCATATCCCAAACAATGGTCGGCTTCGTGATTGAGTGAGTGCACCACCGATTTTTTCAGTTTGGCCACGGGCAACAGCGAGGGTGCGGGGGAGCTAACGGAAAAGGAAAGGATATTGGTGGAGCGCAGATCGTTGTACACGCTGGTGATCATGTCATCCAGCGATACGGGCAAGGCCTCATCCGAGGGTTCGCAACAAGCCGGCAGATCAAACGAATGCCTGGGCGAAAACTTCACGTAGTAGCCCGACTGGGGCCGCGCCTCAATCAACCCTTTGCTTTCCAAATGATAGTATGCCTGAAACGCAGTGCTCAAGCTGATGCCTTGCTCTTTGCTCAACGCGCGCACGGACAATAGTTTATCACCCACCTTTAACGCCTGCCGGGCGATCAGTTCTTCGATGCGATCGGCTACTTCGTGATACAAGTGCTCGGCTTTGGCTACGGCTGGCATACTTTTTTTTCACAAGGGTAAGCGAAAAAACTGATATGGTCAAAATAAATAAAACTGAAACTGTTATGATTTCGTTAGACTCCTCAATTTTGAACCCGAAACAGTGAACCACCCTGCCACAGTTATGTACGCCAAAACCCTTTCATTGACGGTGCGGATCAAAGCCCTTTGGCACGCGTGGTCGCAGCCGCATAGCGGCCCCACGTATCTTTGCCGAAAGGTGGGTCCTACGTGGCATTGTCAGGTTTTGACCGAGGCAACCAAAAACCCGTGGCGATTTTGATCTTATCCCATTTCCCATTGATTGCATGAAAGAAAATAAAAATCTGTTGGCCTACCTGGCGCTGGGTGCTGTGTGCCTCATTTGGGGCACCACCTACCTGGCCTTGCGCATTGGTGTCACGCAGTTTCCGCCATTCCTCTTTTCGTTGCTGCGCTTTGCGGGGGCTGGGCCGGTGCTCCTGTTATTTTTGTTTACCATCGGGCGACAGCCGTGGCCGGATCGTCAAACGCTGATCAACCAAGCCGTGTGCGGTGTCTTGATGGTAACGCTCGGCATCAGCATGGTGGGCTGGGCCGAAGTGTATATCTCCAGTGGCGTGGCGGCCGTCATTTGTTCCATGATGCCGATCTGGACTATTCTTATCAATATAACGGTCACGAAAGATGAAAAACCAAATGCGCTGATCATCCTGGGGTTGGCCACCGGGTTGAGCGGCATCCTCCTGATTTTTGGTGAACACTTGGCGGAGTTTTCCAACCCGCGGTATCAGTTTGGCATTGTGCTGACTTTTGTGGCCAACTTGAGTTGGGCCATCGGCAGCATTTGGATCAAAAAGAAAAACCAACACATCAATCCGTTTTTGGCCGCGGGCTTGCAGATGACTTTTGGGGCGTTGGCCCTGATCCCCCTCAGTTTACTGCTTGATGACTACCGCCAGATCCAATGGTCGGGCGAGGTGGTGTATTCATTGCTGTATATGATCCTCATCGGCTCCATTGCCGCCTATGTCTGCTATTCGTACGCCATCAAAAAATTGCCCATGACGTTGGTGTCGCTTTATGCGTATATCAATCCGATTGTGGCCGTCATCTTGGGGTGGCTGGTACTGGATGAAAAGCTGAACGCCAAAATTGCCCTGGCTATTTTCGTCACCGTGGCCGGTATCTACATCGTCAACCGTGGCTATCAACTCAAGGGCACCAACGGGGGATGGCTGGCCGGTTTGTTAAAGGCCGTAAAGCCCCGTGTGCGATGACAGCCTTGTCCATTGTATCCTACCGCGCCAGCGATCAGCCCGCCTTCGAACGGTTGAACCGGGAATGGATTGAGCGTTACTTTTGGATGGAGCCCATTGACTATGAGGTGCTGCGGCATCCGGACAAACATATCCTGGCAGCAGGTGGGCATATTTTTATGGCCTTGCTGGCGGATGCGCCCGTAGGAACGGTAGCCTTGAAAAAAGTGGACACCGATACGTATGAGTTTACCAAAATGGCCGTGGAGGAAGATATGCGCGGACAAAAGATCGGAGAGCAATTGGCGCTGGCAGCCATCGACTGGTGCCGCGCGCAAAAGGCAAAGCAGGTTATTCTCTACTCCAACACCAAGTTGGAGCCCGCGATTCGGCTCTATCAAAAATTAGGTCTTGAAGAGGTGCCGCTGGACGGCCCCTACCAACGCAGCGACATCAAGATGAAACTCATCCTCTGACACGTTAACTCATGCATCCGTTACTGGTTCACGATCGGCAAAACCAAGAGGCCTTGTTGGCGCGTGTGCATCAAGCAGCCGCCCACCATCTGACGCGCCAAGAGCTACAGGCACCCGGCAAGCGCGTGGGCCCTTGGCAGGCGGCAGACCTTCCTGCCCAAGGGCGGGGCGCACACGAAACGCTTCGCTACTTTTTGGAACAGGTGGCCCCACACCTAAACGGCAGTGCAGGGCCTCGGTACTTTGGTTTTGTGACGGGTGGCGCCACGCCCGCTTCCGTTGTGCGCGATTGGTTGGTATCCACGTTTGACCAAAACGCCTGTGGCCACAACGACTCGGCTGCCCCGCTGATCGAGCAACAGACCATTGATTTCTTCAAACAACTTTTTGGATTGCCAAGCGACTTCTTTGGGAGCTTTGTGACAGGCGCCACGCAATCCAATGCCGTAGGCTTGGCGCTGGGGCGCGAATGGGTGGGCGAACAACAAGGCATGGACATCAGCAACGAGGGCAGTCAGCGTCTTGCCCTGCGCGTAGCAAGCGGCACCGCGCATTCCAGCGTGTACAAGGCCATGTCGTTCCTGGGCATGGGCCGCCACCACTTGATTTCAATCGACACACTGCCCCACCGTGAAGCTGTGGATGTGGCACGCCTGGAAACCTACTTGCAATCGTTGAACGGAACACCCGTGATTGTGGTGGCCAATGCGGGCACGGTAAACACAGCGGACTTTGACGACCTGGAAGCCATCGGGCAGTTGAAACAAACATATCCCTTTTGGATGCACGTGGATGCAGCCTTTGGTGGCTTCGCAGCGCTGTCGCCCGACTTTCGTCATTGGATGAAGGGAATCGAGCATGCCGACAGTATCACCATCGATGCCCACAAGTGGTTGAACGTACCCTACGATGCAGCTATGCAGTTCACGCGTCATCGCGGATTGCAGTTAAAGGTATTTCAAAATAGTGCGGCCTATTTGAGTGACCCGGAGCAAAGTCCCGATTACTTTCACTACACCCCGGAAAACTCGCGCAGGTGGCGCGCCTTGCCTTCGTGGTTTACGCTTATGGCCTATGGTCAGGAGGGCCACCGCGAAATCGTAGAGCGCAATTGCGCGTGTGCCCGCCAGCTCGGAGATTGGATTGCTGCTTCGGCCGATTATCAACTGCTGGCTCCTGTGCGAATGAACATCGTATGTTTTGCCCCGCGCCACGTGAGTGATAGGGCGGCCCTGCACGCGTGGCTCGCCCGCATCCGCGATGACGGCCGCGTTTTCTTCACCCCCACGATATACAAAGGCTTCCCCGCGGTACGTGCTGCATTTTCCAATTGGCAAACCAGCGCGCACGATGTTCAGATAACCATAGACGTATTGAACCAACTTCTGCCACACAATGCATCTCCAACGGTTTGATAGAGCCTGCTCTTTGGGTACGACATCAAACCCGATCCGCGTGCACGGCCCGGCATCGCACGGCAAAAAAGTTCGACCGCATCATCACCAGCAACCTTGCTTTTTGAATACCTTTCGGATGTTTAACAACTGCTTATTATGACAACTACGGCCACCATTCCCGTGACACGCACGGCCCATTCCCAATTGAGCCAAATTGACTTTGCCAATTTGGGTTTTGGCAATTACATATCCGACCACATGTTTGTGGCCGACTATAAAAATGGCGCATGGAGCACGGGCGAAGTGGTACCGTTTGGGCCGCTGCCCATGACACCGGCCATCTTGTCGCTGCACTATGGCCAAGCCGTGTTTGAAGGCATGAAAGCATTTCGCATGAACAACGGCAGCATCAACCTCTTTCGCCCGCAGCGGCACAGCCAACGGCTCAACCAATCGCTGGCGCGGATGTGCATGCCGTTGATCGAAGAGGAATTTTTTATCGAAGCGCTGAAGGCCGTTATCCGCACTGATGAAAAATGGATCCCCTCCTCGGAAGGGTCGGCTCTTTACATCCGCCCCGTAGTGTTTGCCAGCGAATCGCGGTTGGGCGTAAAAATTTCGGATGAATACAAATTTGTGGTGCTCACCAGCCCCGTGGGGCCATACTTTACCAAACCCGTGCGCGTGAAAGTTGAAGAGACCTATGTGCGCGCGGCCGAAGGAGGGACAGGCTTTGCCAAATGTGCCGGCAACTATGGTGGCGCCTTCTATCCTACCCAACTGGCGCGTCAACAAGGATTTGATCAAGTATTGTGGACCGATGCAAAAGAACACCTGTACATCGATGAATCGGGCGCGATGAACGTCATGTTTGTACTGAATGGCAAACTGGTGACGCCCAGGCTTACCTCATCCTTGTTGGATGGCGTTACCCGCGATTCCATCCTGACGCTCAGCGAACGTTTGGGCATTCAAAAAGAAGAACGCAGGGTAAGCATTGCCGAACTGAAAGAGGGTTTTGAAAAAGGCACGCTCACAGAAGCTTTTGGCGTAGGCACGGCCGCGGTTGTTTCCACCATTGCGGTTATCAACATCCACGGCACCGATTATGCGCTGCCGGTCGATCATGCCAACAGCTTCCAACAGCGGGTGAAAAAGAAACTGCACGATTTGCGCGTGGGGCAGGAAGCGGACACACAAGGGTGGAACTATATCATTTGACATGCCCTCGTTTCCCATTACCGATAAAACCGACATCACACGCCTGGCCAAACGCGGGGTGTACGATCGCGAGGCAATCTATGCCATCTTGGATGAAGCCTTGGTATGCACCATTGCCTATTGCCGGGATGGGCAACCGTTTCAAATACCCACGGGCTTTTGCCGCATGGATGACACGCTGTACATACATGGCTCCGTAGGCAGTTTTTATTTGCGCGAGATCACCCAAAAGAACTTGCCCGTCAGCCTTGGCGTCACCCTCATGGACGGCCTGGTGTTGGCGCGTTCGGCATTTCACCATTCGGTCAACTATCGCTCGGTGGTGTTGTTTGGCACCGGCCGCGTAGTGACCGATGAAAAAGAAGCGTACCGGGCACTGGAAGTGTTTACCGACAAAATGTGCCCCGGCCGCTGGGCGGATGTGCGCAAGCCTACCCCGGGCGAGTGGAAAGCCACGATGATTGTCGCCTTTGCGATACAAGAGGCCTCCGCCAAGATCCGGACCGGCCCGCCTAAAGACGATGCCGAAGATTATGCACTGAACGTATGGGCAGGCGTGCAACCCTTGCAGACCATAAAAGGCGCTCCGGTGCCTGATCCTGACCTGAAAAGCGGCATCGAACTGCCGGCCTACCTCCGCTAAGTAACTGAAAGGCAATACCTTGACTCCTATTTTCATGGTTAAACTCCTGAAAATCAAACAGAAAACGTATCTTTGCGGCCAGTTTTAAAGGGGTAGCCCCGGAACCAACCCCGTCCGGAAGGAGTTTTAGTTTCAAGCACATAATCATTTAATAATCATGGGAAGACCACCAGTATTACCAAAGAAAAAGAAAGACGGATTTTGGCTCGAAGTGCGCAACAAGGGTGCTAAATCGGGCACCATCTTGATTCGCGACAGCCATCAAGCCATGATGCAGGCAGCCAAAATGTATGAGACCACAAAGGATGTCATCATCCTCGGAGAACATAAAAACGGAAAACGAGTCGAAGAAAAATCGACCAGAAAATCAAAGGGGGAATAATCCCCCTTTTTTTGTCGTTGGCGAAGAACCCACGTCCTGAGCGCAGCGAAGGACCCCCATGTATTGAAAAGATAAACCATATCCAGCGAAGGCCCCTATTGAATAGATAATTCATCCGTAGTGAGGGTCCGCCCTATTAGAAAGATGTCCCCCACTAACCATCTCTTCTTTTGTCGGGCGTTTCCTGAAGCTCAAACCAACTGCTAAACCGTTTCATTGTGGAGGCCACCGCTGCCAAAAAGGGTTGTTGTGCTTCGCGTTTGAGCAGGGGCGAATAAAACCATCCGTTGCGCTCGGCATTCCAAAATACCAGATACTTGTCGTAGTCGATCAGCAGCACATCCATTTCATAAATCTCTGTACCATCTTTATCGGTGAGGCCGGTAAACTGAAGGAGGACGGTGTTGTTTCGTACCTGATCGCCTTTGCCCAACTCCACGGAACTCAGGCGCATGAGCAACCGCGTATCCGTGTGCCAGGCCTTGAATTTTATTTTGCGCGAGGGGAAGTCGGTCATTTACGGTGTCTTCGTTCGACAAGGGACAATACGTTGTCAACCCACTCCGGTGGGTTTGGACTTTTGAAATCTAGCAAGCCATAGGAAAGTCTCGCCACAAGTTTCGGTAGGTCTTCGGTCATGTCTATCAACAAAGCCGATTTAAAAATTTCGAGTTTGCTCCTCAAATGTGTCAACACCATTTGATAGCGATGTCTTATGATGGTCGGATCGACAAAGTGCCCACCCTCCAGCACCCTCTTTTCCACCCTGTACAGGTTTATCTCAACGGACTGTGTATGCAAGAAGTACAAAAAACAATCGTACCCCGCGTTGACCATTTGTATAAGCCAATCGTAGTCGCGCTGGGACGATAGATTAGATTCAATCAAGAAATCCTCCTTTTGCGAAACATATTCTCTGATCATCCGTCTCGCAAGCACTTCTGCTTTGTAAAAGTTAGCTGTCGTATACCCGCCCGGCTGCATCTTTGCCAACAAATCGGTGTTTACGAATCCCACATCCAGATTCATGAATCCGGGTTTACGTGATGCCTCATAAAAGGTGGTTTTACCTGCGCCATTGACACCTGCCAACACGTGCAATTCAGGCATTTACCACAAAATTCGAAAAACCGACTTATTGTCTCCCGCCCGTACAGGGGTTTCCTCTACTATTTTTCCGTCTTTCATGTAAACAATGGAACCGCCCGCCTCTCGCGCTTTCGCACGGATGTGTGCCTGGAATATGCGCCCCAACGCGTCAAAATCAATATGTACCACCGACTTTTTCACCTCGTAAATTTAACGTTTTTTGCAAGACGTTTCCGTGACCTGCTATGGGGCCCCAGTCAATCCTTTTCATCATCAACAAGTACTCGGGCACGGGCTTCCGCGCGGATGTGGAAGGCAAAATCATCGATACGTGTGCCCAAGCGGGCAAAGAGTGCGAGATCCAATACACACAGCACCGCGGCCACGCCACCGAGCTGGCGCAACAGGCCGCCCGCAACGGTTGTCCCTTGGTGTTTGCGATGGGGGGCGATGGTACCATCAATGAAGCGGCCCGCGGGCTGGTGCATAGTTCCACCGCACTCGGCATCTTGCCCAAGGGCTCGGGCAACGGATTGGCACGCCATCTGGGCATTCCGCTGGCATTCGCCCAAGCGCTCCAGTTGGTGGCCCGCCACCGCATTGAAACGATCGACTCTTTTCTGATAAACGGCCATCTGTCGGTGAACGTCTCCGGCATCGGCTTTGACGGCCACGTGGCCAGCCTCTTTGGCCACCGCAGCAAACGCGGCCTGATCGGCTATACAAAACTTGTGTTACAAGAGTACCGCACCTTCCGCGAATTTGACATCACACTGCATGGCGATGGCCACACCCTCACACGCTCCGCCTTCGTGGTGGCGTTGGCCAACTCCTCGCAGTTTGGCAACAATGTGCGCGTAGCCCCGCTGGCTTCCGTGCAAGACCAGTTGATCGATGTGTGCGTGGTACGCAAAATGCCGCTGCGCGATGCGCCTTTCTTCCTCACGCGGCTGTTCAACGGCACGGCCCACCAATCGGCCTACACCGAAACGATCTCGGCACAGCAAATCACCATCGGCACGCGCGAAGCCCTTCCCTTTCATGTGGACGGAGAGCCGCTGCCTCCTCAAAAAACATGGGAAGTGGTCGTTCAGCCGCGGTCTTTGCGGGTTGTGCTGCCGGCCCTTTCCCAAAAGAAGATATAACTTTCGGGCATCCTGCCTGACCATCGAACCGGCTTTTTCGTTTAACACTCCATAACCCCCGAACCATGAACAAAAAAATCTACTGCCTGATGGCAGCCTGTGCCCTGGTCGCCACGGCCTGGGCGCAAAACCTTACCTACCCACCCAGTGGCGACAATCAAAAAGCAGCGGTCATGCAAATGATCGGTCTGGTGGAAGTAAAAATCCAGTACAGCAGCCCGGATGTGCACGGCCCGAATGGCGAAGACCGCACCGGCAAAATCTGGGGCGAAGTGGTACACTATGGTTTCATCGACCAAGGGTTTGGCACCTCCAAGGCTGCCCCCTACCGCGCGGGCGCCAACGAGAGCACGACCATCTCTTTTTCGCACGATGTGGAGATTGAAGGCAAGCCGCTGAAGGCCGGCACATACGGACTGTTTTTGGCGTTGGCCAAAGAGGGCCCCTCACAATGGATCTTCTCGCGCAACCATACTGCGTGGGGCAGCTACTTTTACGATGAAAAAGATGATGCCCTGCGCGTGAATGCTGCGCTGGAGCCGGCACCCTATACCGAATGGCTCACCTTCGCCTTTGACGACCGCCAGCCCGCCTCCGCCCGAGCATATATGCAGTGGGAGAACAAACGCATCGGCTTCCGCATAGCCGTGCCCAACATCCATGAGTTGTATGTGCGCAAAATGCGCGAGGAACTGCAAAACGACATTGGCTTTGACTACCGCAATTGGGTTACAGCCGCGCAGTTTTGCGCGCAGCACAAGGTCACCCTGGCAGAGGCACTAACGTGGGCCGACTATGCCATCAGCGGTCCCTTTATTGGCGAAGAGAATTTTGCCACGCTGCAAACCAAAGCGATGGTGCTGACCGCCCTGAACCGCGGCCCCGAAGCTGCGGCCACCATGGACAAGGCCATCAAACACCCTACCGCCACGGCCGAGGGAATCTATCAGCACGGCCGGGCGTTGATCAGCGAGGGAAAAAACAAAGAGGCGCTGACTGTATTTCAATACAACCAGACGCGCTTTCCGAAAGAGACGTTTCTCACCACGCTGGGACTGGCGCGTGGCTATGCCGCGGTGGGCGACAAAAAGAATGCGATCAAAAACTGGGAACTGGTGCTGAAAAATCTGCCCCCGAACCGGACCCAGTTTAAGAGCCAATACGAAGAAGAGCTTAAGAAGTTGAAGGGATAGGCACGACTTTGCCCTTCACTGAAAAAATGGGCGTGGTCGGTGTTATCACCGACCACCTTTAACTATGCTATTGAATACTACCGATCTGTAACGCACGTGCCTTCATCTCACCCGCCCGCTTTCTTCACCTGGTAGTGTTCTGCTTGGAGGAGGGCCAGCAATTTATCGCGCACATCGCCTTGTATGAGGATCTCACCGTCCTTGGTGGAGCCGCCCACGCCACACTTGGCTTTCAGCCGCTTGGCCAGCGCCTCCAGGTCGGACGTGGCGCCCACAAAGCCGCTGACAATAGTCACCTGTTTGCCCGCCCGTCCGCTGCGGTCCAAAAACAATTTCAAACGCTGCTGCTGTGGCGGCAACGTCTGCGCTTCGCCCTCGCCTGATTGTTCATACGAAAACTCCGGATTGGTGGAGTACACCACCCCCGCGCGTTGTTTCCAGTCGTTTTTTTTGTTCATTGTTGAAAGAGGTATAAAAGTACGGTAAAGATCAACAGCATGGCAGCTACCACGCCCAGGTTAAACTGCAGCTCCACGCCTTTGGCAAAAAATAGGCCTGCCACCGAAAGACCCAGCAGCAGCACGGGTAAAAACAAGAAATTGTGGTAGAGCGTGGCTTCAATGGCAGCCGTTTGCCGGGTTTGCTGATTTTCCACGCGCAGCGGCACGGCCATAAGGTAGCTGCGGTAGACGATCACCTTGTTGCCGAGGTCGAACCTGCGCGCCAGCTCGCGTGAGAGACTCACATCGGAGCCGTCATCCAAATGTAGCTTGCGCACGTTGTCCACTTCGAAGGTCATGTCCACAATCGACTCGTATGACCTTCGTGCGGGCAGCGAAACATCCACCGCCAACAGAAGACATACGGCCAGCCCCGCCCACATGATCGTGCGCATGTGGGGTATGTATTCCTTCATGTACAAATACAGCTGCTGCTGGGGCGTGGGCCCGGACGGGCGGGCAGGTCGCTTACGATAGCGAGGGTCGCGGTGGATGGTGCCTATGCGTGATTGCACCAGCCGGTCATCGTAGGCTTTTCGGGCCGCGGCATCACCCAACACCCCATAGGCTTCATTTATCTCCTTGAACCGTTCTTCCGCTTCGCGCGAAGGATTCTTATCGGGATGGTAGCGCAGGGCCAACTGACGATAGGCGCGCTTGATGGCATCCGCGGTGGCGGTCTCCGGCAAACCCAATATCGCATAGTATGTTTTCAACAGATGTAAAGGTAAAAAACAAGCCTCGCGCAGGCGAGGCTTACTACCCACTGACACAAGGGCAGCTAGTTCAACATGATCTTCAAAATGTCATGTCGTGTGATGATGTGGGGTTTCTCTTCTTCATCGCGCACCAAAATGGCTTTATTGGATTTGGTGATCATACTGGAGAGCACGTCCACCGTACTGTCCAACGCCACCACCTGCATGGGCTTGTCCATCACCTCGCCTACGGGCTTATTCTTCAACGTGGGGTCTTCGATGATTTTTTCGATGAGGCTGCCCGTGGTAACACTGCCGACAAACTCTCCGCCTTCGGTCACGGGCATTTGATCAACGCCTTCTCGGTTCATGATCACGATCGCTTCGCCAATGGTAGCCGCTTTGGAAACAGTAAATAAACGATCGTGGCCATTGCGCATCTTGAGGATGTCGCGCGCGGTGGCAAACGTGCGTTCTTCCAGAAAGCCATGATCGCGCATCCACTGGTCGTTGTACACCTTAGCCAGGTAGCGCGTGCCGTGGTCGGGCAACAGGATAACCATCGTGTCGCGTTCGGTCATGTTTTCGCGCGCATATTCCAGGGCTCCGTGCACGGCCGAACCGCAGCTCCATCCCACAAACAACCCTTCCTCGCGCGCCAGCCTGCGCGTCATGATGGCTCCGTCTTTGTCGGTCACCTTAATGAATTGATCAATCACGTCAAAGTCCACGTTCTTGGGCAGGATGTCTTCGCCAAAGCCCTCGGTCAGGTAAGGATAGATTTCGTTTTTGTCAAAGACGCCCGTCTCCTTATACTTTTTGAATACCGAACCATACGTATCGATGCCAATGGCTTTGAGCGAAGCGTTTTGTTCTTTGAGGTATTGCGCTGTACCGCACATGGAGCCACCCGTGCCCACCGTGGCTACGTAGTGTGTGATCGCCCCTTCGGTTTGTCTCCATATCTCCGGGCCGGTGGTCTCGTAGTGTGCTGCGCGGTTCGAGAGATTGTCGTACTGGTTTGGATAAAAAGAATTGGGTATTTCGCGGTTCAGTTTGCGCGCCACCGAATAATAGGAGCGCGGATCGTCTGGTTCCACGTTGGTGGGGCACACCACCACCTCGGCACCCACCGCACGCAGGATGTTGATTTTCTCCTGCGACTGTTTATCGGCCATGGTGAAAATGCACTTATAGCCTTTGGCCACGGCCGTCAGCGCAAGCCCCATGCCCGTGTTGCCCGAGGTGCCTTCGATGATCGTACCGCCAGGCTTAAGCAAGCCTGCTCTCTCGGCATCTTCGATCATCTTGAGCGCCATGCGGTCTTTGGTAGAGTTGCCCGGGTTGAAATACTCAACCTTGGCCAGGTAGCGGCCCGGTAAGCCCTTGAAAATTCGATGCAGGCGCACGATGGGCGTGTTGCCGATGGTTTCCACGATGGAGTTGTAAATCATGAGATGCGTATTTACCCGTAAAGATACGAAATCTCTCTGCCGTGGCCGTAGGCTACCTGTGTGCGATGAGCCTGACCCCGAGTCGGTCGAAAAAAGAATCAGATTCCCAAAATCTCTTTCAGACGCACATAGCCCGCTTTGCTTACCGGCAACTGTTTTCCGTTGCGCAAAATGGCCAAATGGGTTTCTTTTTGATACGGTTCGATACGCGTGATCTGGCCCACATGGGCAATGTAGCTGCGGTGGATGCGCACAAACTGTTGCGCATCCAGTGTTTGCTCATAAAACTGCATCGTCTTGTTTTTTAGAAAGGTGCCTTCGGCCGTCACGATGTTCACAAAATCATCGTTGGCTTCAATGTATTGCACCTCATGCACGGGAATGATTTTCACCTTGTTGCCGGTTTTCACCACGATGCGGTTTTGTTGGGCTGCAGTGGTGGCCATGCTGCTGAGCACTTTCTCCATCTGGTCGGGCGCTGTGGGGGTGATTTTGCTTTTCCACTTGAGTACCGCCTGCTGGAAACGGTCTTCGGGCACGGGTTTCAGCAGATAGTCCACGGCATTGGCCTCGAAGGCTTTGATGGCGTAGGAGTCGTACGCGGTAATGAAAATGACGGAAGGCTTCTGGTCAATCAGCTCCAGCATTTCAAAGCCGTTGATTTTGGGCATCTGAATATCCAAAAAAATCAGCTCGGGCTGGTGTTGTTGAATGGCCTTCACGCCCTCAAACCCATCGTTGCATTCCTGCACCACGTCCATATCGGGGAAGGCGCGCAAATAGGCTTTGACAATTTCGCGGCTCAGTGGCTCGTCATCGATCAAAACAACTTTTGTCATAGCTTTTCGGGAAGGGTCAGTTCAACGGTGAAATGATTGGCTTCGATGCGGGTGGCAAGCAAATCGTTGCGGCCATAGAGAAGGTAAAGCCGCCTGCGCAACCCGTTGAGGCCAAAGCCACTACCCTCAGGCGGCTGCATGTCGGCATCGAACGGGTTGGTGATGGTCACCCGCAACGCGTTATCGACCCGGTAGGTCTTCATCGTGATGGACACATTATCGGTAGTGCCATACAAGCCAAACTTGATGGCATTTTCGACCAATGGTTGTAGCAGCAGCGGGGGAATAAGCCACAATTTGATCTGCTCATCCACCTCGGTTTGCACGTCCAGTCGGTGGCCAAAGCGCACCTTCTCGATGGAGAGGTAGAGGTTCAGGTAATGCAATTCCTGATCGAGCGTGATCCATTGCTCATCGGCCCGCTTCAGGGTGGCCCGCAAGAAATCTGACAGTTGCTGCACCATCTCGCGGGCGCGGGGTGGCTGTGTAAGAATAAGCGCGTTGATAGAGTTGAGGCTGTTAAAAAGAAAGTGGGGTTGCAACTGCAATTGAAGCTTCTGCAACTCGGCTTCTTTGACCATGGCGGCTGTATCACGTTCGTGCTGGGTATCTTTTTGTTTTTCGCGAAAGCCCTCGTATAAAATGATCATGGCCGACATACTGACAATGACCACCCAGTTGAATCCGACCCGGACGGGCAGCGATTCATACACGAACGAAAGATATCCGGCATCATCCGCCAGCCCTTGCATACTTTGATAAAAAAGCCAGGTGATAAGAATGGCCAGCGCCATGCTCAGGCCAATGCCGTAGGCCAACTTACCCGACTGCGGAAAATAGGTGGTCAGCACGCTGCGCGAAGCCACCACGGCAGTAACCAGCAGAAAAACCGACAACATAGTATCGGTGGCCGCGAGGGTGAACTCAAGCCCATACCAGGTCGTAAGCAGGGCAAACAAGCCGGCTGCGGGCAACAGTATCGCGAAGGCGATCAACGAACGAGGAAAGGACAAAGCAGTACGTGGATTAATCGTTGCCACGAGTCACGAAATTAACAGGCCTGGCAGGATTTTTCGCTATGGAGCAGCAGGGCTTTTGCTTTTTGTGCCTGTTGCTTTGTCATGCGCAAAAAATCTTCCCCGTTGGCCGGTTGCCAGGTGTCGGAGAAAAGCTCGACCCCATCGGCAAGGTCGTGGAGCGGATACATGTTTGTAACGCCCACAAACTTCCAACGGACGGGTTGTTTGTTTTCATTTTCGAGGGTGCATTCGCCCAGCCGGCCCAGCACGTGCGCTTTTTCCCACGCCCAATCGGCCTCGTCTGCGCGTATCAGCCTCACTTGCTCGTCAAATTGGGCTCCTTCTTGAGCTGCAGGCGCCACAATTTGATAGACAAAACGAGCGATGTACCAATTCATTTTTGCAGAGGGTAATTGTGAAATCTGATGACAGGGTGAATGAGCCCGCGATCAGTAGCTTTTTACTTCTACCCCACCAAACAGAACAAAGCCGGTAAGCACCACTTTCTTGTCGGGGGTATAGGCCGAGGGGATAACCCGCTTGTCCTCTACGGCACCCAAAATGGCCGTGGCATCAGACTTCAACTGCCAGTTGGAGGGCATGATGATTTTGGCCCCGCCAAATACTTGCACCACGTCAATGATCACCGTTCCTTGTATGTCGGCCTGGCTCAAATCAATTTCGGAGCCGCCAAAAATGCAGGTGGTCTGCCCTCCTTTGAAGTTTTTGGAAAAGATCTTGTTTTTGGTACCGCCAAATACGGTGGTCAGGTCAAAGTGGTCGTCTCCGCTTTCATCGTTCATGACAAAGCCCGCGCCCTCATTGCCCCAGGGCTTCTTTTGGGTGTCTACTTTGGGCCCCAGCAAAGCGCGGCCGAGTATAAAGGCCCCCACGATGATAATGGCGAGCGGAAAGGAGTAGCGTCTGAAGTCAAATGGCAGGCTTTCGATGTCATCCAAGATGAAGAAGACACCGATGGTGAGCACAATCATCCAGCCCACGCCTTTGAATTTGGTTTGTACGCCCACGATCAGGCTAATGGCAATCAGCAGGGAGCCAAAGGAAAAAAGCCAATCGGGAAATTCGAGGATGTCAAGCTTGCGGATTAATAAGAACGAGCCGATGCCGAGGATCAATGCCCCGACCCAAACGCTGTTGCTGAGTTTCTGTTGTGCCATAGTAGTGCGGTTTTGTTACTCAAAGAAACGAGTCAAAACCTCCCAAAGAGAGCGCCTTAAGGCCATCGGCCGCAAAATGTCGGTGAAACCGGAGTTTTTTACCGGTGAAAATGGAGTACCTAAACTACCGCTTGAACAAAGCCGAATCCAATGAATACCTTCCCGGTCCGGCAAGCAGCAACGTAATATAAGGAAGCAAAAAAAGCAGGGCGTGTTCTTTTTCCCCAAATGGATCGGCCCCATGAATAACAAACACGGCTACTACCATGCAAATAATCAGCGGCACCAATGCCAGCCGTGTGAGCAACCCCAACACCACCAGCCCCGAGCATACCAATTCGGCAAAAATCGTCAGGCCAAGTGACACTGGTGGCGTTACGTGAAACGGATCGGGCCAGCCCGCACTGCGCTCTGCAAAGCCCTGAAACTTGCCCCACCCGTGCAGGATCATCAAACCGCACGACAAACGCAGCATCAACAGGGCGAGGTCAGTGGCCCAAGGCCGGGCGGACAAAAACGCACGTATCATCAGCTATTGGATTTTGCTCAACAATTCTGAACTCAACGGCTCCGTTTTGGGCCCAAAGAAAGCAATCACGTCTCCGGTGGGGCTAATCAGGTATTTGGAAAAATTCCAACCGGGCGTCTCGCCCGTTTTTGCCTCCAACCATTTATACAGTGGATGCTTGTCGCGGCCTTTCACAGACACTTTCTCAAACATTTGAAACGATACCCCGTAGTTCTTCTGGCAAAACGAGGCGATCTCTTCGTTGCTGCCGGGCTCTTGCCACAAAAAATTATTGGCGGGAAAACCCAATATGGCCACTTGGTCTCCGCGCTGCTCGTGCAGTTTCTGTAACGTGGCGTACTGCGGTGTGTAGCCGCATTTGCTGGCGGTGTTCACAATCAACAGGTACTTGCCTTTGTAGCGCGAAAAATCAATTTCCTGCCCCTCCAACGACTTGATCTTAAAGTCATAAATGGAACCGCCCACCTCCTGTTTTTTCCCTTTGGAAAGTTTGAAACTCAAAAGTGTTGCAAGGCCCATAATCGTCAAAAGTAACGCAAACCAACCTGTTTTTTTCATTTCACGCTACCCACGATGGCGGCATCCAGCGGGCTCACGGATGAACCAAAAAACTGCACCGTACCGTCCGGCTTCACCAAATACTTGCAAAAATTCCACGTGGGCTCTTTGCCCGTCTTTTCTTTCAGCCAGGCATAGAGCGGATGTTGGTCATTGCCCTTCACAGAGATTTTTTCAAACATCTGAAAAGACACTCCATAGTTCGTTTTGCAAAACTCCGCGATCTGCAAATTGGTGCCCGGCTCCTGCCCTCCGAAATTATTGGCAGGAAAACCTAACACTGTAATCTTTGAACCGTATTGCTCATGAAGCTTTTGAAGATCATCGTACTGAGGCGTGTAACCGCATTTACTGGCGGTATTGACAATGAGCAACGTTTTTCCTTTGAAGGCAGAGAAATCAATTTCTTTTCCTTCGATCGACTTCACCTTGAAGTCGTATAACGAACCGGCAGACAAAACAGTCATAGATAAAACGGCTAAGAGATATTTCATAAAATTTATTCGGTTTTCACATCGATAAAACCCGTATCTTCCAAAAAGGTTTACATGCCCATCATCACAAAAGCCCCCCAATAATAGGGCTCAGGGTATTTGGCCATAAGCTGCAATTGGGCGGTTTTAAACGCTTTCGCTTTGTTGCCTGTTTTCGTCCAGTTGGTGTAAAAGCTCGTCATCAGTTGCTGTGTGGCCGCATCATCTACCTTCCACAAACTCATAATGAGGGCATTGGCGCCCGCCACTACAAAGGCACGCTGGAGGCCATACACACCCTCGCCCGCACGCACATCACCCAAACCGGTTTCGCAAGCGCTCAGCACCACCAACTCGGTGCCCTCCAAGCTCAGGTTCATGGCCTCGTAGGCGGTCAGGATACCGTTGTCGTTGCTTTGAAGGTCAGGCGAAGTCTGCTGCGTGGGCGAAGGCATGCCCGCCAGCAACAGGCCTGATCGCAACAGCGGATTGTTCTTTGCATTGTCCGCGTCTACTCCGAGGGCATCTCCGTTTTTCAAGTCGGCATCGGCCAAAAAATAACCATGCGTGGCGATGTGCATCAGCATCGGAGCCTTTTGAGTCTTCACGGTGGCCTCGGTAGCTTGCTTCTGCGTCTGTTGCGACACGGCATAGCCGGTGGTCTTCAAAATCTTATTGATCTGCTCTACTTCCACCTTGGTGCCGGGCAGGGCTACCGCGTTGCCCCCATAATCGGGGAAGCCCAATAAAAAGGCATCCTTTTTCGCCCGTGCGGGTTTTTTCGTCTTCAGGGCGATCAAATCTTTGGAGTTCCCAATGACAATCACGTCATACCTTTTAACAAGATAGTCTCCTTCGGTGGGCTTGAGGGTATTGACGTTCATTTGATTGTACACGCCATCGGGCGAAACAAAGATCGTTTTCTTGCCTGTCAGCAGCGGATCGATGGCAGCCCAGTAAGCATCATACGAGGTTTCGTCATCCAACCGTTGAAGAATGATGTTTTTGTACAATTTGGCAAATCGTGTATCCATGTCTTTGCCGTTTTTCATGATCACCACCGCGGGCAGCTCTTTTTCCTTGGTGGCCACCAGCGCGAGGTAGCGCGCATCCTCGGTAAAGTCCTGATCAAAATGCCGAACGCGTATCACCTCTACCAGTGCCTCGGTGGGCAGCAACTGGGCCTTTACTTGTTTGAATGTGATCTCGGCCGCACTGTACCCTTGCGAGAAATCGGCCGACCGGGCGGAGAGCGAGCGCTCCATATCGTTGGCTTGCTTTTCCAGCGCAGCCAAATCGATTTTTTGTTGGGCCAGTTCTTCTTTGCTCAGCGCATAGTAGCGCGCCAGCATTTCTTTTTGCCCGATCCACGACAGGTAGTCGCTGATCAATGACTTGTTGCCACTGGCCAAAATTGATTTTTTGATTTTGTTGGTCGAGTTGAGCAGCAGCGCCTTGGTGGCGATTTGGTAGTCGTACACATCTTCCAAAATGGCGGGGCTGGCTGCGCTGGCCTCGATGGCATAGTTGTAAAACCGCTGGAAGCGCGGTTGCAGCACATCCCAATACTTGGTTTTCTCCGCTTCGCTCATGGGAGGAAAATAGCTGTGAATAAAGTTCAGGGACTTCTGCATTGCCTCTTTGAGCAACGGGTAGGCTTTTGACAAGTCCCCCATCTTCCAATACAAAATACCCATGTTCTCCAGCGATTTTACATAGTCAGGATGGTTTTCGCCCAGTGTGCGCTGGCGGATGTCCAACGCTTTTTTCAACGTGGTCTCTGCCTCCGGAAAACGCTTTTGCACACGGTAGAAGGTGCCGAGATCATTTTGCACTTTGGCAAAGGCGGGGCTCTCTTCGGTGAATTTGCTCTTGTAAATTTTCTCCGATTTTTTCAGCAGTGTTTCCACCTGGTCGTACTTGCCCATTTGCATGTACAACGTGGAAAGTTGATTGCACAAGATGGCGTATTCGTTGTTGGCGCTTTGGCCACGGCTCTCAAACACTTTTTTCAATGCCAGGAAGTTAGATTCTGCCTTCGCAAAATCGCCTTTTAACTGATAGAGCAACGCCAGGTTGCTTTGAAACCTGCGCGCATCAAACGACTTTTTCCCTTCCAAAAATTTTTTCGGGGCCGTTTCCACCACATTGATGGCCTTTTGTAAAATGGAAATGGCTTCGTCATATCGTCCAATGGCCTGGTATAGCATGGCGCGGTTATTCAGCACGATGGCATATTGCATGGACTTCTCACCAAACGCACTCACCACCGCCTGCTCCGCCTCTTCAAACAGCTTCTCCGCCTCGTTGTACTTGCCCAGAAGCTGATCAAGCTTGGCGCGGCTGTTCAGGTTGGCTGCATAAGCGGGGCTGCCTTTGCCCAGGTTAACTTCGCTGGTCTCCAACGAATAGCGGATATACTCTTCGGCCAACTGCGTGTTTCCCTGAATCAGGTACACCAACCCGAGATTGGACGTGCACCGCAGATAATTGATGTCGTCCGCCAGGCCATTAGTCTCCATAAAGAGCTTGGTCTCCAAAAAAGATGACTCCGCCAAGCGGTGTTTGCGCCATTGATAAAACCCGATACCCACCTCCAGCGACTCGCGCGCTTTCTCCTGCAGTGTCTTGTCGGTTTCTGCCCGAAAAGAATAAAGACCCCTGCTCCACCCCTCGCCTTTTTGCTCAATGTCAAAAAAACCGGAGCTCTCATTCACCGACATGGCAAACTGAAAGTCGACCGAGTCATTGGCCGCTTTCTTTTTTACGCCCTCTTCGCCCAGCGCTTTACTCAACCAATCCTGCCCCTGTGCCTGCCAAACCGTGAAGAAAAGGACTACCGGAACCAAGATTTTTGAACACCTCATTTGTCAAAAATTTAAACAGGGAAAGGTACAGCCCTCACCGGCCAAAAGCAACCAACGAAAAAGGGGATTTCACCCACTTATCGAATATCTTGCGCCCGTGAAACTGTACCGAAACCTCACTGAGGCCGTGGCCGATGCGCTGCATCAGATTTTTGTCGACAACCGCTATGCCGATAAGGTCATTGAAAAAATATTAAAGCAAAACCCCAGGTGGGGTGCCCGCGACAGGCGCTTTATTGCCGAAACCACCTATGACATTGTGCGGTGGTACCGGTTGTTTCAGCATGCAGTGCAGGCAGAACCCACTGACTTCTGGAAATTGATTGGTGCGTGGTGCCTTTGGCGAGGCGAAGAGCCGCCCGCGTGGCCCGAATTTTATGGACTGGGATCGCGTCAATTCGAGAAAAACATGCTCGAAGCGCAAGACAACATTGTGCTTCGCGAGTCCATACCCGATTGGCTTCACAACGTGGGCACGGATGAGCTTAAGACTGCATGGCCGCGCGAATTGCACGCGCTGAACGAAGCCGCCCCGGTGGTATTGCGGGTGAACACACTCAAAATACCCAAGGCCGACCTGCAACGGCACCTGCGCGAACAAGATGGCATTGAAACACATGCACCGGCCGAATACCCGGATGCCTTATTATTGGAACAGCGCCAAAACATTTTCACGCGCCAAGCTTTCAAAGATGGTTGGTTTGAAGTGCAAGATGCAGGTTCCCAAAAAATTGCACCGTTTTTGCAAGTGGAGCCGGGCATGCGGGTGATTGATGCCTGTGCGGGCGGAGGCGGCAAAACACTGCACCTGTCGGCCTTAACCGAAAACAAGGGGCGCATCATTGCCATGGACACCGAAGCGTGGAAACTGGAAGAACTAAAAAAGCGCGCGCGCAGGGCCGGGGCCACCAACATTGAAACGCGCGTCATCGAATCATCAAAAACCATCAAGCGCCTGGCCGCCACGGCCGACCGCGTGCTGCTGGATGTGCCCTGCTCGGGGCTGGGCGTACTCAAACGCAACCCCGATGCCAAATGGAAACTGTCGCCCGCCTTTTTGGTTGAGGTACGAGCGACCCAACAAAAGATTCTTCAGCAGTACAGCGCGATGGTAAAACCGGGCGGGCTGCTCGTTTATTCCACATGCTCGCTTCTTCCTTCCGAAAATGAAAAGCAAGTGGACGCCTTCTTGTCCTCGCCCGATTGCCCCTTTGAACGGATTGACCAACAAACACTGTTGCCCAGCGCAGGCTTTGATGGCTTTTTTATGGCCCTTTTGCGTCATCGTTGAAACCCTACTTCGTTTTTATGAAAACCGTATTATTAAAACTGTACTTGGTGTGGGTGTTTCTCGTATTCACCGTTTTTATGTTGCTTTTCCTTCCGGGAATTTTACTTCCAGGGTTGTTTGGCCCGCGGGCGGTGCGCGTCACCTACTTTTTTATGAAGGCATGGTCATGGGTATTCAGCATGCTCACCTTTATCCGGTATGATATTCACGGGCGCGAAAAAATCGTACCCAAAAAATCGTACATCTATGTGAGCAACCACACGTCATTCTTGGATCTGCCCGGCATCGCCATGACCATCCGCGGGCAGTTTCGGCCGTTGGCCAAAAAAGAGTTGCTGAAGCTCCCCGTATTCGGATGGATTACAAGTGTCACCTGCGTGGTAGTGGACCGCAGCAGTCCGCAAAGCCGCAAACGCAGCATTGATAAGCTGATCGAAATCCTGCAATTGGGCATTTCTATTTTGATTTTCCCCGAAGGCACACAAAACAAAACTCCCGAACTGTTGCAACCTTTCCACGATGGTGCCTTTCGCATCGCCATTGAAACCCAACAAGCGTTGCTTCCCCTCGTGGTCATCAATGCCGGCAAGCTGATGCCTCCCAAAAAACTGTTCCTGCAGCCCGGCCGTATCCAAATCCACGTGGATCAGCCCATCCCCACCCAAGGCTTAACGCTGGACGACATACCGCTGCTCAAAGAGCGCGTGCGCACAACCATGCTCAACCTGATCACACAACATGGAAAAAAATCCTGATTCGATCCGTTCATTTTTTTTCACACTTGCGCTTTTGTACGGGGCATTGGCATTCACACTGCTGTCGTTTGGCGTAGGTGTGTGGGTGGTCATTGATCCGGCCCAGACCGACCAGTCCATGGCATCCACCGGGCGATACATCGTTTTGATGGTGATGGCAGCCACCACTACTGCAGGCTTCCTAGTATTTGGCCGAGTGACCGGGCGCTTGGCATTGTCCACTCCCTTAGATAATAAATTTCAAACCTATCGGACAGCCATCATTGCACGGTGTGCCCTTTTTGAAATGGGCGGTTGGGTGGCCGCGGTCATGGCTTTGCTTTCCAACGATCGAAGCTTGCTGTTACTGACCGGAGTGGCGGCCGTTCTTCTGTTGCTCTATCGGCCTTCGCGTCTTTCGTTTCTCAACACGGTACCCCTGCAAAACGAAGAACAACTCCTCTTCCGCGCGTGAAACAAACGCCACCGCGCACCCACGTGACTTGGCATTAAAGACAAAAATTTCGTATTGTTGACCACATGAGGGGTTTCTGTTTAACAGCATTTCTATTGATGGCTTGGAATGTGCCGTTCACGCGCGCAGCCGATCTGCCAGCCGGTTTTGTCGAAAGTTTGATCGCGCGGGATTTAGATCCCACCGATATTGTGCTGGCACCCGATGGCCGCGTGTTTATCACCATCAAAAGCGGTCGCATCCTCATCGTGGAAAACAATACCCTGTTGGCCGCCCCATTTTTGACGCTGGCCGTTGACAATTTCAATGAACGCGGTTTGGGCCACATGGTACTCGATCCTCATTTTGAAATGAATAATTACTACTATGTGTACTACACCGTGCCTGGGCAAAACCGAAATCGCATCAGTCGGTTTACGGCCAATGGAAATGCTACTTTGCCCGGCAGCGAGGTGGTGCTGCTCACGCTCAACGAAATGCCCGGAACTATTCACAACGCAGGCTCGATGGCATTCGGGGCCGATGGCAAACTGTACGTAGGCGTGGGCGATGGTGGTAATGCCAACGCCTCGCAAGATAAAGGCAGCCTGCTTGGAAAAGTGTTGCGTCTGAATACCAACCCAACCGAGCTGATCCCCATTGACAACCCCTTTTTCAACGACAACACATTTACCGGCAACAACAGAGCGATCTTCGCGTTGGGGTTTCGCAACCCGTACAGCATGGATATCCAGCCTGGCACGGGACGCATCTTTGTGGGCGATGTGGGCGGATCGCAGTGGGAGGAAATAAACGAAGTGATGGCTGGAAAAAATTATGGATGGCCGGGCATTGAGGGTAAGCGCACCACACAAACTGCTCCGTCCAATTACCAAGATCCGCTATTTGCTTATCCGCACAGCGATGGGTGCGCCATCGTAGGGGCTGCGTTTTACAATCCCGTCACGCAGCAGTTTCCCGGCAACTATGTGGGCAAGTTTTTTTATGCTGATTATTGCCGTGGGTACATCCGTACACTGGATGTGACCACGGGCGTTGTCAGCGGTTTTGCCACCAACGTCAACCGGCCCGTTGCCATACGCGTAGCCGCGGATGGTTCGATGTACTACCTGGCGCGCGCGGGCGTTGGCGGAGGATCGCAAGGCGACAACACGAGCTCCACGGATGGCTCGCTCTGGAAAGTAAACTACACGGGCTCAGGCGCACCTTTTATCTCTGTACAGCCGCAACCGCGTCTCGTAACGGTGGGCGAGCCGGCTCCATTCAGCATTACGGCCATTGGCGCGGCCCCACTACAGTATCAATGGCAACGCGAGGGCGTTGATATTCCAGGCGCCACGCAGCCAACCTATTCGCTTGCTTCGGCAACCTTGGCAGATGACCAAAAACACTTTCGCTGCCGCGTGACCAACGCCCAAGGCAGCGCGGTCAGCAACGAAGCCCTACTTACCGTCACAACCAACACACGGCCCATTCCGGTCATTACATCGCCTGCCACCGGAAGTACCTATCGGGCCGGTGAATCCATCTCCTTTGCGGGTGCTGCCACCGATGCCGAAGATGGCACCTTACTGGCCAGCCAACTCACGTGGAAAATCGATTTCCATCACGACTCGCATACGCACCCGGGTATGGCGGCCACCAACGGTATCGCCAGCGGCAGCTACCCAGTTCCTCGCGTGGGTGAAACTTCGGCCAACGTGTTCTTTCGCATTTACCTAACCGCCACAGACAGCGAAGGGCTCACGCAAACGACATTTGTAGATGTACAACCTCAAACGACCGAGATCACCCTGACCACATTGCCGGCCGGCCTTCAAATAAACGTGGACGGGCAACCCGTTCAGACACCCGCCACCATCACAGGCGTAGTAGGCACCACGCGCACGCTGGAGGCACCCCTCTTGCAAGTGTTGGGCACAACCAATTATCTGTATCTCTCCTGGACACAAGCTTCGCTTCCGCGCGAATTCACTTTCAACTTGGAAGCTGCCAGCCGTACCTACACCGCGCAATTCTCCGCCATCGCCACGGGCAGTGGCGAGGGGCTAACGGGTTTTTATCACAACAGCAGCAGCCAAACGTTTGATGATACACCAGACCTGGTGCGCATCGACCCGACCATTGATTTCAATTGGATGGGGGGAAGGCCGGCACCGGAAATCAACCCCGACAATTTTGTGGTGCGCTGGATGGGTGAAATCGTACCGCCCATCACGGCCAACTACCTTTTTACCACACGGACGGACGATGGCGTGCGCCTATGGGTAAACAACCAACTGCTGATTGACAAGTGGATACCCCAAGCCGCTACCGATTGGAGTGCCACCATCAACCTAATGGCCGGCACGCGCTACCCCATCGAAATGGAATACTATGAAATGGCGGGGCAAGCCGAAGCCCGATTGTTTTGGAGCTATATGGGCCTCCCCAATCAGATTATCCCGGCTTCGCAGCTCTATAGCGATGTGACCACGGGGCTACCCAACGAGGCCGATCGACCACACGCCTTCCCCAATCCGTTTTCTCATCAACTGACCATCGAAGCCCCCGAGGGCTGGGAAGTCTACACACCGCTTGGGCAACGCCTCGCACAAAGCATGGGTGGCGTCAGTCATACTTTGGTGACCACGCATTGGCCCCGCGGCATGTACTTGATCAAAACAGTCTCTGGCAAAACCTGGAAAGTCATTAAACAATGAAACATCTTTTCTGGGTAATGCTGGGAGGTGCGCTCGGTAGTGGTACACGTTTTTTGATGGGCCGCTGGCTGGCCTCGTGGAGCGGCCTGTTTCCCTGGGGTACGTTTTCGGTCAACGTGGTCGCTTGCTTTGTTTTGGGTTGGTTGATTGGATGGGCCGATCAGCGCCAATCGTTTTCGGTGGCCGCACAACTTTTTTGGACAGCCGGCTTCTGTGGCGGATTCAGTACGTTTAGCACGTTCAGTCAGGAAACCTTTGGGTTGATTCAGCGTGGCGAAACGGGTACCGTCATCGCCTTTGTAATTGGCAGCGTGGTCACTTGCTTGGCCGCCACGGCTGGGGGTTGGTACGTGGGTCACCAAGGATAAAAAAGAAAGCGGAGGTCCCCACCCCCGCTTTCAAAACAACAACAATTAAACCTAAAAAGTATCCTCAGTCATCGGCTCCGTCCGTCAGGGCGAAGTCAATGGTGTACGTAGCCAATTGCTTACCATGTGCCAACCCTACTTCACAATCGCTGCGATAGTGGATGCCTCCGTATAGCCGCGAAAGAGAAGCCTCGTTCGCTTCGCGTTCAAAAAAGGACGTGGCTTCTGGAAAAAGATAAGACAAAACGCTGGAGGCAGCGCCCGAAAACGTTGAGTGCCCAGACGTGTAAGAGGGAAAATTCGGTACCCCCGTTAGTGTTTTGATGGACGGGTCCAGTTGCGTAGGCCGCGGGTTGAAGTAATGATATTTCGTTTCCCAACAACCCACGCCTGCATTGTGTAATGCCATGTTGAGCAATGCAAACGCCCGGGCCGCGCGCACCTCGCTCATATTGGCTTTCGCAATGTATTCGGCCGCTATATCATTCCAATGCCCCGGAGGCGTGTACGTGCCCACGCCATCCGCCCACTTGTGCACGATGGCCATGCGCTCGCGGGTGGCATTTTCCGTAAACGACTTGACTTCCGCCAGTTCACGCGCCATCTCTGCCGAGGCAGTGGACGGGGGTGGTGCCGGACGCTCGGCCACCAGTTGTGCAGGCGTGATCAGCCAGGCGGCCACCTTTCCAAAGTTGGGCAACATGGGTGGGCGCGCAGGTATTTCCAGGCTGACCCACGGCTGTTGGTTGGTCTTGTAGAAATCCCCAAAACCGACACTGTCTTGCAGTTCTTTCCAAAGCGCTGGCGTGCCAATGGTGGTCCCCATGCCGTCCGTGCGAAACCGCCCGCGCGTGGCCAGGTTCAGCGTAAGGGTGGTGGTGGACGCCCCGGCCGAGCCGGGGATGGTGAAGACGCCCGTGCTATTGGCGGTGAACACCGTAGCCACGGCCTTTCCCAAGGCGAGCCCCGCGGATACATCGCTATACGATGCCTTACCCGACCAAATAGCCGCATTGCGCTGGTCGGCTGCCAGCAACGTAATCTCTTCCACCGCAGCCGGGAACAAGACTTTTAGCATCTCGGCTGTCACACCCGATAGCACTGCATCTTCCGAAGGGTAAGCAGGCAAGTCCGATGTAGGCACCAACGCCTTCACGCCATTGTCTACCGTATAGGGTGCCGGGCGGTTGAACGAAAATTTGTAGAACCATGCCGCTTTCAGGGCATCGTACTGCGCTACCGAAACATAGCTATATGCCCGTGCCGAGTAAGGCGGGTTGGCGAACGGAAATTCCGGATTGCCAAATGGATTTTCCACATCCGGAGTTGGGTAAGTGCCATCGGCATTGGGCGAGGGAGGTAAATTGTATCGGGCCACCAGCCCTCTTAAAATTTGATTCCAACGCAACGTGCCCCCGGCACTCCAGTATTGAATGATGGCTCGCTGGGCATCGGTCAATTTACTCTGAGCGTCTTTGACGGCAGCCAGTTCGGCTTGATAGGGGGCTGAGTTGGTGGCCGCTGGCGCGGGAAGTGTTATTTGCGAGGGGCTTGTTAACAAAATCATTTGCCAACCTCCGGCATCCGGATCGGTGGATGCAGGACGGAGGGTGGGAAGTTCCTCCATGCCGTCTACCTCTTTGTCGCAACTGATCGAAAGGGTCATCAGGCACGCAAAGATCACGAGAAAGTAAAGTCTTGATTTCATAGAAAAAAAAGTTCAGATGTCTTAGATGATTACTCGGTTGTCTTATTCTTCGCGCCAAAATGAAGGGTGTACAAAAAGCCCCCCAGCAGTGTGGTGGATTCGCCCACGTTGCGCCCTGCGATGGTCTGATTGACCATGGCCCGCACACCCAGGTTTGGATGAAAGGGCAGATAGTACATGACCAAGGCACCCACGCGCGAAAAGTTCATGCGGTTGGAAACAAACGGCATGTCTTGCCTGCGAATATCACCCCCGCCCAACACGTTTTGCTGCTGATACGTGACCACCACCTGAAGTCCGTTGCGCAAATACCCGGCATCCACATTGTAATCAAACACATTGGGCATCTGTACTTCGTTCGTGAAATACATTTGGCCATCAGTGAAGTACGAGGGGCGGTCCAGCGTCACGTTGCTGCGCCAGGTGTATCCCGCAGAGGCATTGATGTAGAAACCTTTTTCCCAAGTATAGTTACCGGTTAACCGACCGCCCGCATTAGTAGAGGCAAGCCCGATGGAAAGGGGTAAAAAATCAGGTGTGTAGTCGCTTAGCGGAGTGGACACCACGCCCGCCACAAACCCGGTCAACGTTCCCGCTCCCAGGGGCATCGAAAGGGCCCGATACTTTATACCCAAGGTCAGGTCTTGCGGGCCGTCCATCCCCTGCATGGTTCCTTGGCTAGCCTCCGTTTTAACATACGGCAGCATGGCAATTACGTTGATCTTGTCGGTGATGCCATAGTTTCCTACCCAGGTGAACATTTGGGTAGTCACAGATCCAATGTTTCCGTTATCGCGCTTCAACGTACCCTCCCAGTAGTTGGTCCATCGGTCATGGCTGTAGAGCACACCGGTACAAAAGTCATTCTTGGGCATCATGAGCCCATCTGATAGAGTTTGCGCTGAAGCAAGAGTGGTACCCACCATTGCCACCAGCAATAGAATTTTACGCATAAAAATTTGTTACAAACAGTGAATAATAGGTCGCGCGGAAAACGGGACCGTAGACGTAAACGCTCCTCTGACAATGGAGGAGACGATCACGCAAAAAGGAACTAGTTAGAATCGCGGAGGCGGGGTTGCCACGCGCTTGAGCAACTGGCAGAGAGCCTGTGTCGACTCTTGCACGCGAACGAGCGGCAAGGCCCAGCCAGTCGTGGCTTGCGAGGGCGAGTGTCCAATGCTTACATACTCTTTGGCAAAGGAGAAACTAAAAACTGACTTTGATTGCTTTTGCGCATCCCCTCGCTGGTCGGTAAACGACTTCACATAGTCGGCCAGCGCCATTTCCAAATCAGCACTCCGATGGTCTTTTACACATACAATGTACAATATGTCACGTGCATACTTTTGTTCCACGAGGTGATAAATCTGTCCTTCGTGCACAAATTCCCCATCCACGCGCACAAATTCCGTTTGGTCAGGGGCATACGGCAACGAAAGCGGCACTTCAAAAACAACTTCTTGGCTGCGGTCGCGCTCGAGGTTATCCAACTGCCTGCTCAACGAGGTTTTTGTTTGATACCGGAACAACACCAAAATGCCATAATAGCCCGCTGAATTCAGCAAGATAACAAGCATTAAAACTAGCGCGAGGGTGCGTCTCATGGTCTCTGGCATGGCATAGGTAGCAAACCTGAATGACATTTCAAAATGGCACATGTACCACTTTCTTGGTTTCAAAAAACGGCTCTTGAAAAAAAGTCGTCAAGTCCACCACCCGGTAGGGCCGATTTAGCTCATCCATTTCCTCGTCCAAGTCGCCCCCCTTCAGATACAAAATGCCATTGTCTTGCTCATGAAGAGAGGTAGACCTGATCTTGTTGGCCACCCATCCGTAAAATTCTTTCATGCGGGTAACGGCCCGGCTAACCACAAAGTCATACTTTCCTTTTGCCGTTTCGGCCCGCAAGTGGTCCGCCCGTACGTTCTTCAGCCCAAGGGCACGCGCAACTTCCTTCACAACAGTGATCTTTTTTCCGATGGAGTCCACGAGATAAAATTCCGTTTCCGGAAACAGGATGGCCAGGGGGATGCCCGGAAAACCACCCCCCGTGCCCACATCCAAAATCTGGGCACCCGGCAGGAACGGCTGGACTTTGGCAATCCCCAACGAATGAAGGATGTGGTTGGTGTAGATATTGTCGATGTCCTTACGGGAAATCACATTGATCTTGGTATTCCACTCGGCATACAACGGCCCCAACTGGTCAAATCGGGCATGTTGCGTTTCACTGAGCGAAAAATACCGGGCAAGTACCTGTGTTGAATCCATGGACAAAAAAGCGCTAGATATGCTCTTTCTTGTTTTTGATGAGATCGTACATAAGCTCGCGCGCGCGGTGCAGTTGGGCCTTCACCGTGCCCAGGGGCGCTTCCAGCTCTTCAGCAATCTCTTCATAGGACAACTCATGGAAGTAGCGAAGTCGTACCAACTTTTGGTATTTGCCTGGAAGCATATTTACAAACACTTGTATCAGCTCCTCTTTTTGGGCGCGGATGGTTTCCTCTTGCGGGTCTGGATTGACGTCCTCCACATCGAGCGATACCGATTGCCCATCGTCATCCGTATAGGTGTTTTCAATACTAAGGGTATTGAGCTTCTTCTTCCGGATAAAGTCGATGGTATTGTTGGTCGCGATCCGAAACAGCCACGTGCTGAAGGTAAAGTCTTTCTTGAATCGGTGCAGGCTGCGGAAAGCCTTGGCAAAAGACTCAATAGTCAGGTCTTCGGCATCGTCCACGTTCCGAACCATTCGCAAAATCATGTGGTACACGGGGCGTTTGTACCGTTGCAACAACTTGGCGTAGGCCTTGTCATCGCCCCCCACGGCCATGTCAATCAATTTGAAATCCTCGATTGCTTTGCTGGAAAACCTGCCTTCTTCTAATTCTTCCATCGTACTTTGTGGGTGGCCATCGCCCGAAGGCCTGTGACAAGGTAGTAAAACGAATAAATAAAATCTAACAGGGGCAAATGCCACCAGGTTGGGGCATCGGCCGTACGCTTCTCGAATGACAACATTGTGCCGGCCATCAACACCCACCTGAACAACAGCAAACTTAAGCCATACATCCACAACGGGGTGCACAGCAAGGCTGCCCCACCCCACAAACCCGAAAGGCTGGCCAGTTGAAACAAACCCAAAACAAACTTATCGGCCAACCGGTAGTGCTTGCCTACGGATAAGTGCCTTGTTTTTTGCGTCAAAAATGCCGACCAAGACTGCTTGGGCACTGACGGCACCGAAGCCTCCGGTGCCAACACGGTGGCAACACGTACTTGGCGGGCATGCTTATTCACAAACAGATCATCGTCTCCGCCCGTCACAGCCAGATGGTCGTTGAATCCCTTGGTGTCCAGGAAAAGTTTCTTTGTATAGGCCAAATTCCGACCGACACCCATGTACGGCCAGCCGATATTCGCCAGTCCCATCATCTGTATTCCAGTGACGAGCGTTTCAAAGCGAACAAATGAATTGAGCAACCCGCGTTTGCGCTGGTAGGGCGAGTAGCCCAATACAATTTGGGTGGGTTCAACCATGGCCTGTGCCATTACTTTTAGCCACTGGCGGCCCGGGCGGCAATCGGCATCGGTCAGGAGCACCCAATCGTACTTGGCCGCTTTCACACCAAGGGTGATGGCAAACTTTTTCCCGTTTACATGATCCGGTTTCACCACTACGCGCACCATTTTTACTTTTGGCTCAGCCGCAGTTAATGCCAACAGATAGTCGTACGTGCCATCATTGCACCGGTCCTCAACGAGGATGATTTCAAAAAGCGCATAATCTTGCTGGAGCAAGAGCGGCACCAGTATCCTGAGATTGGACTCTTCATCGTGCGCACACACCAAAATCGAAACTCCGGTTGTCGGGGCGGATAGCTTTGTTGCCGAGGATTCTTTTCGAGATGAAACACCTACAACAAACACGATCCAATAGAGTGCCGATATCGAAGAGGCAACAATAACAAACCAAAATAGAATAGTCATCAAAAATAGGAAGCAACAAAGATAGAAATGGTTGTTCGTTGCCCCACGTGGGTACACCACATATTGACAGGCAAAAGTTGCCCAAGATGAGCAAGGCAAAAACCCCTTTTTTGGATTTTGCGCTTGTTCAGGCCTCAATCATTTTGCTTTTGACTGGGTGGGAATAAACCCCCTCTGCCGGGGGCCCGGCCTTTCCTGGGTTTTGGGGGTTCTGAAACAAAAAACCCCCTGGG
>ERZ1066136.67-NODE-67-length-115608-cov-17.806054_pt1 | contig 115608 bp, 106 predicted proteins | sample MGYA00382783_ERZ1066136 | MGnify/ENA primary metagenome ERZ1066136 (study PRJEB33369, sample SAMEA5778366) | biofilm metagenome | biome: Industrial cooling water; feature: Water cooling tower basin; material: Biofilm | place: United Arab Emirates | collected...
CGAGCGGACGGCTTCACCCGCTTGGCTTTCTCTACTACCGTGTGGTCGTAGAAATAAAGTCCGGTTACCGCGTAATTTGACTTCGGCTGCTGCGGCTTCTCTTCAATGGAAAGAACATTACCTTGCTCGTCAAACTCGGCTACCCCATAACGTTGCGGGTCATTAACGTAGTATCCAAATACCGTGGCCCCCTTCGTTAACCTACTCGCCTCCTCCAACAAACCCGAAAATCCGTAGCCATAGAATATGTTATCACCCAAAATCAGGCAGGCCGGGCTTCCCGCCAAAAACTCCTCGCCCAGTAAAAATGCCTGTGCCAGGCCGTCCGGTGACGGCTGAATTTTATATGATAGCTTCAATCCAAACTGACTGCCATTCCCAAGCAGATTTTCAAAATGGCCAATATCATGCGGGGTAGAGATGATCAATATCTCCCGAATATTGGCCAGCATGAGCACCGACAAGGGATAATAGATCATGGGCTTGTCATAGATGGGTAGGATTTGCTTGGAAACAGCTTTGGTAAGCGGATATAAACGCGTACCCGAACCTCCCGCAAGAATAATGCCTTTCATGTGATTTTCGTACAATGCTTACAAAGTTACAAAGAATGCGCCTATAGCACCCGTCCCTCCCGAATGCGATGAACCAACTCAATAGAAGGGCGGGCTTCTTCCAGGCCAAAACCCTGCCCTTTCAAAATGGCCTCATAGCTCTTGGTATGTAAATCTGTAAATCCATCGCTAAATTCAATCTCCTTGTTCTCCATGGTGAGTGAGCGATGGGTGCGCTTGCCTTGCTTTTTTGCCTCTTCTGGCAAATGACTTTCGTTGATGCTCAAAAACCAGTCGACCGAAGCCCGCTCCAGTTCCAAATGGCCGGCTGCGTAATCGGGTTCGTACGATTTCACTGATGCCTCCTGAACGCGTCCAAACACCCAGGTGAGCATGTCAAAAAAATGAACACCGATGTTTGTAGCGATTCCTCCTGACTTTTGTTCTTCTCCTTTCCAACTATGATGGTACCACTTGCCACGCGAGGTGATATACTCCAGTTTTATCTGATGTCTTTTGTTCGCCTCTCTTTTCACCTGCTCGCGCAGTTGAATAATGCTGGGGTGCAGCCGGAGCTGCAAGATGGTGTACACGCGTTTGCCGGTTTCCCGCTCAATCTCAGCCAGTGCATCCACATTCCACGGATTGAGTACGAGTGGCTTTTCGCAAATGGCATCGGCCTGATGGCGGAGCGCAAACCGAATGTGCGAATCATGCAGATAATTCGGAGAACAGATACTCACGTAGTCGACCTTTTGGCCTTGTCTGCGCAACTTGTCCAGATGACGATCAAATCGCTCAAACTCGGTGAAAAAATCAGCCTGTGGAAAGTAACTATCAATGATGCCCACGCTGTCGAATTTATCAAGCGCGGCTACCAGATTGTTTCCCGTGTCTTTGATCGCTTTTAAGTGGCGGGGCGCAATAAAGCCAGCCGCTCCGATCAGGGCAAAATTTTTCATTTTATAGACGTAACGACTCCGTTTGTCAATTGATACCTCTCTCCGCTCTCGGGGCACACCGCCAACCCCTCGGCATCAAAATTCAACTTGTGGCCATAGGCACTCATCCAACCCACTTGCCTGGCCGGATTGCCTACCACCAACGCATACGCGGGTACATTTTTGGTGACTACGGCTCCCGCCCCGATAAAGGCAAATTCACCGATGTCATGACCACACACCACGGTGGCATTGGCACCGATGGAGGCACCGTGCTTGACTACCGTTTTTTGATAGTGACCTCGTCTGTTCACGGCACTTCGCGGGTTGACCACATTGGTAAAAACCATGGAAGGTCCCAGGAAGACATCGTCTTCACAAACCACGCCCGTGTAAATCGACACGTTGTTTTGTACCTTCACATTGTTGCCCAGAATAACCTCTGGAGAAACGACCACATTTTGGCCTAGGTTGCAGTTTTTGCCGATTTTGCAATTCGGCATGATGTGAGAGAAATGCCAAATCTTGGTACCCTCCCCGATTTCACAGCCTTCGTCAATGACGGCCGTCTCGTGCGCAAAGTAATGTTTCTCCTTAGCCATGGGTGGCAAATCCTTTAATGCAGTCGCAAATGTACGACAATTGCTCCTCGGTCATTTCGGTATGGATGGGCAACGACAGCACCTCTTTTGACAACTGCTCGGTAACCGGGAAGGTGCCTTCGGGTGCCGAGGGCTGACGATAGGCCTTCTGCAAGTGGAGCGGAATGGGATAGTAAATCATGGTAGGCACACCGTGCCGTTCCAAGTATTTCTTCAATTCATCGCGCTTGCCGCCACCTACCCGCACGGTATATTGGTGAAAGACATGCGTACTGTACGGCATCCGCGCGGGTAAGGTAAGCCACGATATTTCTTTCAGCGCCTGATCGTAATACGCTGCCGCGAGCTGGCGGTTGCGCTCATACTCGGGCAGGTACTTTAACTTTACGGAGAGGACGGCCGCTTGTAAGGTATCCAACCGGCTGTTGATGCCAATGATGTCATGCTGGTACTTCACGCGTTGACCGTGGCTGGCAATCATCTGGATTTTGTCGGCTAACGCGCTGTCGTTCACAAAAACGGCCCCGCCATCGCCAAAACAACCGAGGTTCTTGGACGGGAAAAACGAAGTGCACCCAATCACGCCCATCGTTCCGGAGGATTGCTTTTGCCCGGATGAGAACGTATAAACCGCACCGAGCGACTGGGCGGCATCCTCAATCACGTGCAAGCCAAACTCTTTGGCTACGGCCAACAAAGGCTCCATGTGGGCGCATTGTCCATACAAATGTACGGGCACGACCGCCTTCGTGCGCGGAGTAATCTTGTTGCGCACTTCGTCCACCGAAAGGGTAAAAGAATGTGCATCCACATCCACAAACACCGGTGTAAGGCGCAACAGCGCAATAACTTCGGCCGTGGCGACATAGGTATGCACCGGCAAGATCACTTCATCACCAGGCTTTAACTCCAGGGCCATCATGGCAAGTTGCAATGCATCGGTGCCATTCGCGCAGGGAATAACATGCTTTGCTCCCGTATAGGTTGCCAGCTCCGCGGCAAACTTCTGTACATGCGGCCCTTGAATAAAAGCCGTGGACTTTAAAACGGACGCAATGGCTTCATCCACTTCGCGCTGGATGCGGGCATACTGCGTTTGCAGGTCAACCATGCGTATTTCCGGGCGGCTCATATCAAATTCTTCAAATGCTGTTGCCATGACCAAGCGTGACGTAGGGCATCTTCCGTGGATAGTTCCGTATGCCAATCCAACAACCGATTGGCTTTGGCCGGGTTGGCATAGACTTTTTCCACATCACCGCTTCTGCGCGGGCCGATGACAAACTTCAACTTCACACCGGTGGCCTTTTGAAACACATGTATCAACTCCAACACGCTGGCACCTGTGCCCGATCCCAAATTGAAGACTTCGAACCGCTGAGGCAACACGTCCATCTTCTCCAGCGCTCTTACGTGCGCCTTGGCCAGGTCCACCACATGAATGTAGTCACGGATGCAACTTCCATCGGGCGTGTCATAGTCATTGCCAAAAACAGTAAGTTTCTCGCGCTCGCCTACCGCCACCTGCGTCAGGTACGGCACCAGGTTATTGGGCACCCCGATGGGCAGTTCACCTATTTGGCCGGAGGGATGAGCACCAATAGGGTTGAAATAGCGCAGCGAGATGGCATGCAAATCCGTATTAGCCTGTACAGCATCTTCCAATATCCGTTCACCCATCTGCTTGGTGGCCCCATAGGGCGACTCTGCCCGTTTCATAGGCGTGGCCTCGTCTACCGGAATCTGATCGGGTTGGCCGTACACGGTGCAAGACGAGGAGAAAACACACCTGTTTATCGTAAACTCCTTCATCACCTCCAGCAAATTAACCAGCGACACCAGATTATTGCGGTAATACATAAGAGGTTCGCGCACCGATTCGCCTACGGACTTGTAGGCAGCAAAGTGAATCACGGAAGACGGCTTCTCTGTCGAGACTACGCGCTCCAAAAAAGCGTGGTCATTACACGAGCCTTGATAAAAAACGGGGGGCTTTCCCATCATGCGTGTCAGACCGTTAATTAAGGTGGTGTCACTGGCCGACAGGTCATCAATGATAACGGGCCTGAAGCCAGCCTGATGTAGCTCCCAAACGGTATGAGCACCGATATAGCCCGCACCTCCCGTTACCAGCACTGAGTTAGTAGTCGCCATGTGCTATAGTCGGGCGGTAATCTTCGCCTTGTCGAGAAATCCTTTCACATCGTAAATCACGGCATTGGTCTCCTTCAAGCCGTCTAACGACAAGGCTGCAAATTCCTGATGACTGACGGCCAAAATGATGGCGTGGTATTTTCCCTCGGGCTTTGGCGCGAGCTCCAGGTCGTACTCGTGCCGCACCTCCGCGGCTTCGGCATGCGGATCGTAGACATCCACCCGAATCCCAAAGCTTTGCAGCTCGCGGATTACATCCACGACTTTGCTATTGCGGATGTCCGGACAATTCTCTTTAAATGTCAACCCCAACACGAGTGCCCGCGCCTGATAGATGGGCAGTTGGTGCTGAGCCATAAGCTTGATGACATCTTTCGCGATGTTTGCTCCCATATTGTCGTTGATCCTTCGGCCGGCTAAAATCACCTCGGGGTGATAGCCCAGACTTTCGGCTTTGTATGTCAGGTAATAGGGATCTACTCCGATACAATGCCCCCCCACCAAGCCGGGTTTGAAGGGCAAAAAATTCCATTTGGTGCCGGCTGCTTCCAACACCTCGTGTGTATCAATACCCATGCGCTGAAAAATCAATGCCAGTTCATTGACAAAGGCTATGTTGATGTCGCGCTGGGAGTTTTCAATGACCTTGGCGGCCTCGGCTACTTTGATAGAGGAAGCTTTGTGCGTGCCGGCTTTGATGATCCGTCTGTACAGTTGGTCAACCCTTTCGGCCACCTCGGGAGTGCTGCCGCTGGTTACTTTTTTAATCGTGGAAACACGGTGCTGTTTGTCGCCCGGGTTGATACGCTCCGGGGAATATCCCGCAAAAAAATCCTTGTTGAATTTCAATCCGCTGATTTTCTCCAGGATGGGCACACAGTCTTCTTCGGTACAGCCGGGATATACGGTGGATTCGTAAATGACAATATCGCCTTTTTTTAATACTCCACCCACGGTACGGCTGGCGCTTTGCAGTGGGCGCAGGTCCGGTTTGCGGTATTCATCTACCGGAGTGGGCACCGTGATGATGAAATAATTAACTGACTCTAAATCAGTAGTGTCTGCACTGTAAACGAGGCGCGAGGCCGACTTCAACTCTTCGGCCGTCACTTCCAGGGTGCGGTCGTATCCCTTTTTTAGCTCCGCTATCCGCTCGGTGTTGATATCAAACCCGACTACGTCCATCACTTTTCCGAACTCCACCGCCAGGGGCAAACCCACATAACCGAGTCCTATGACACCAATTTTTTCCATGTATGCTTATCTGTCATTCGTTTGTTTCTACACACGGTAGTACGCGCGGTACCAGTCCACAAATTTTTGAATGCCGTCTTCGATGCGGGTGGCCGGTTTAAAACCAACGGCCTTTTCCAGGTCTGCCACATCGGCATAGGTTTCGGGCACATCGCCATCTTGCAGAGGCATCAGCACTTTGTTTGCCTGTTTGCCCAACGCCCGTTCGATGCATTCGACAAAATAGAGCAACTCTACCGGTTTATTATTTCCGATGTTAAATAGTTGATACGGAGCAAAACTGGTGGCGGGGTCGGGGGCCTCTCCGCGCCAGGCGGTATTGCTTGTGGGTTTGTTAGGCACCAGCCGCACAATGGCTTCCACGATGTCATCCACGTAGGTGAAGTCGCGTTTCATTTTGCCGTGGTTGTAGATTTCAATCGGCTTGCCGTCCAAAATGGATTTGGTGAAGATAAAAAGCGCCATGTCCGGTCGCCCATACGGGCCATACACCGTAAAAAACCGCAACCCGGTGGTAGGCAGGTGATACAAATTAGAGTAGGCGTGTGCCATCAGTTCATTGGCCTTTTTGCTGGCGGCATACAGGGCGAGCGGGTGATCGACATTGTCGTGCACCGAAAATGGCATCTTACGATTGGCCCCATAAACGCTGCTGGACGAGGCGTAAATCAGATGTTCGGGCTGATGGTGGCGGCAGGCCTCGAGCATATTGAGGAAACCCGTCAGGTTACTGTCCAGATAAGCGTAGGGGTTCTGGATGGAGTATCGAACTCCAGCTTGGGCAGCCAAATGTACTACATAGTCGAATCGGTGGCCGGCAAAAAGGGCATCCAAAGCCGCTTTGTCCGTCAGATCACGCTGATGGAAGTCAAACCCAGTAAGGTCTTTCAGAATCGCCAGGCGCGAGTGCTTTAACCCTACGTCATAGTAGTCGTTGATGTTGTCAAGGCCGGTTACGACATATCCAGCCGCCAACAGCTTTTGTGTTAAATGAAATCCAATAAACCCGGCTGTCCCGGTCACCAATACGCGCTTGCTCATGACTTTTCAGCCCACAAAAGTAGGGAAAGCACAGGACAACATGATACGCGCGTTTTTGATAATATTGCGTAAATTTTTGATATGGGTACATCTCCGGCAAATGACGAAATCGACTTGGTTGAACTGGCGGTTCGTATATACCGCTTTTTTCAGCGACACTTTTGGCTTTTTGTGTTTTGTACCGCAGCGGGTGTGGGCGTGGGAGCCGGCCTGTATTCTGTCGTGCCGGACATTTACATAAGCAAAATGGTGATCCAATCGGATATCCTGACTGAGTCGTATTCGGATCGCATCACCGAGAGCATTGATAACCTGGTCGGTGAAAAAAACTACTCTCTCTTATCACAACGACTAGGCCTTACTACCGCACAGGCCGAAAAGTTGCGCGGCATTGAAATCGAAAGCATTAAAGAAACCAAGGAACAAGGCAAGGAAGAGTCAATCTTTATCGTGACGGCCGAGGTGTTGGACAAGTCCATCATTGCCACATTGCAGGATGGGATCATCAACTACCTGCGCAACAATGAGTTTGTGAAAATACGCGTGCAGCAGCGCATTGACTATTACGAAAAGCTGATTGAGTCAATTGGTGAAGAGATCAAGTCGTTGGATACGTTAAAACAAAAGTTACTGGCGGGTAAACCCATCTACAGCAAGTCCGGTGGTGATATGATGCTCATTGATCCCACGAACATCTACAACCAAATCATTAATCTAAAACGCCAGCAACTGGAGTACCGGAATTCCCTTCAACTGGCCAATAGTATTCAGTTGGTTGAAGGCTTTACCATCTATGAAAAACCGGCCGAGCCTAAACTATCCATCGCCATGGCGGCAGGCTTTTTCATCGGCTTTATGGGCGCCTTGCTGGTTGTTTTCATGCGCTGGCTGTTCAAGACGGCCGAAACATTTCCTGCTTGAACTGGCTCGCCATCGTCAAAAAAGAATTTACGCTCGAGCTTCGGAAAAAATCCGTTATTGCCTCGCTGGGGCTCTATCTTTTTTCCATCGTATTCATCCTGTACCTCTCATTTGGGCAGGCCAGCATGGGCCCGGTGGCGTGGACGGCCTTTTTTTGGGTCGCCTTGCTTTTTACGGCCGTCAGCACCATAGCCAAGAGTTTCATCGGAGAGCGAAAGGGCGTATTTGTTTACTACTATTACACCGTGCCGGCCGGTGATTTCATTATCGGCAAGCTGGTATACAACGCACTGCTGTCGTCCGTGATGGGTTTGGTGGGCTATTGCCTTTTTATTCTTTTTTTGGGCGATGCCATCCAAGACCACGTCATCTTTTTAAGCGCATTGGTACTGGCTTCTGTGGGGTTTGCCGCTTCGCTTACGCTCATCAGCAGCCTGGCGGCCAAAACCAACAACGGCAGCGTACTCATGGCCGTGCTCAGTTTTCCCTTGGTGGTTTCCATTTTGTTGATCGCGGTGAAACTCACCAAAAACTGCGTGGATGGGTTAGGCTGGAGTGCCAGCAGCGATGAACTGCTGATATTGGGTGCAATAAATTCGCTGGTAACGGCCTTGTCCTACTTGCTGTTCCCGTATATTTGGCGGTCATGAAAAAGTGGGGGTGGAAAATAGCCACGGTCATCTTACTGCTTTACACAGTGATCGCTGGTTTTTTGTGGGAAGTGCCGCGGTTGCACATTGTTAACGAAAGCATCCGCGCCCTGTACTTTCACGTACCCATGTGGTTTGGAATGGTGGCCCTGTTTTCGGCTTCTGCCCTGTTTGGCATACGATACCTGCGAGAGGGGCAAAAGCACCTCGATTTGTATTCCGCCTCTTTCGCGCACGCGGGCATGTTGTTGGGCACGCTGGGCATGGTTACCGGCATGATTTGGGCCCATTATACCTGGGGTACGTTTTGGCATTGGGACCCCAAACAAACCGGAGCGGCCATCAGCTACTTGGTTTACCTGGCCTATTTCGTGTTGCGCATGTCGTTGGACAATGGCGAGCAGCGGGCACGGCTGGCGGCTGTCTACAACATATTTGCCTTTGCTTCCATGATCCCGTTGATTTTCATCATCCCGCGGCTCACGGACTCTATGCATCCCGGCAGCGGGGGCAACCCGGGCTTTAACATGTATGACTTGGATAGTCGTATGCGGTTGGTGTTTTACCCCGCGTCAGCCGGCTGGATTTTATTGGGCTTTTGGCTGGCTCAACAGCGTATTCGCCTCAAAAATGCAGAAGAACAACTTTTGGAACACGAGTATGAGCAACAGTAGAAAATTGGTTTGCGCCATTTTGGCCTTGGCGTACACGGGTATAGCCTTTGGCCAAACGGCCGAGCCAGAGATGGCCGATGCCATGCGAAGCGAAGGAAAAATCTATGTGGTGGTCGCCATCCTGGCAATCATCTTGGTGGGCATCTTGGTGTATCTGGTTGCCATCGACCGAAAACTAACCACACTCGAAAAAAAACTACCCGAAAAAAAGGGCTAAACACCTGACCGATATCATTTTCAGGCCCCCGGCCATTGCCCATTTTTGGCTACTTTTGCGCCAGTAAAAATGAGGTAACGGGGTATGAAAAAATCACACATTGCAATTCTGGTGGGCCTGGCCGCTATTGTGGCCATCATCTTGACCACCGCTTCGGATGCCAGCACGTATGTCACGTTCGATCAGGCCTACCAAATGGCTTCGGCCGGCAGCCAAAAACAAATACACGTGGTGGGCGAGCTCAAGAAGGATAACCGCGGTGAAATTATCGGGATCGAGAAGAGCCCCGATCATTTGTCGTTCTCTTTTTTGTTGATCGATGAAAACCAAAAAGAACAAAAAGTGTACTTCAACGAACCCATGCCCGCTGACTTTTTGCGGTCGGAAAAAGTGGTGGTCATCGGCAACTATCAGAGCGATACCTTTGTGGCCCAAAAGATATTATTGAAGTGCCCCTCCAAATACCAAGAAGAAAAACTGAACGCTTCGTTGTGAGTGCCCAAATGCAAAGCTCCGATCAACTCGAATCCAAGCTCCGGGAACTAAAACCGCTGTTGGCAAGACGTTTTCACGTAACGAAGATCGGATATTTTGGCTCACATGCGTTGGGCACCGCCTCGCCCGACAGCGATGTTGATCTATTAGTGGAATTTTCTAGCCCGATTGGTTGGGAGTTTTTTACACTTGAGACATACCTTGAGTCAGTCTTACATCAACGTGTCGACTTGGTAACTCCCAGTGCCTTGAAAGACCGTGTCCGATCAACCATACTTGCCCAAACCAAATTTATCTGAACCCTGAAAGTATTTTGGGATATAGCCCATCGCCACCTCCCAAAAAACTATGCTGATCTCAAGAAGATTTGTGAACAGGAGCGTTTAAAACAAGGAATGTAATTTTGAGTATGCACTACCTCATTGGCAACATAGGCCACCTGTTCGTTATCCTTTCGTTCGTAGCCGCCATCGTATCTGCCTTCGCGTATGCCAAAGCGCAGAACGCCTCAGCCGCTATGCAAGCCGATTGGCTTGTCAATGCCCGCGTGGCCTTTTACGTCCATGCGGTGTCAGTTTTGGGGGCCGGTGTTTCCTTGTTTATCATCATCTACAACCACTACTTCGAATACCACTACGCGTACAGCCATTCCGATAAAAATCTGCCGCTGCACTATCTCATTTCCACCTTTTGGAATGGGCAAGAGGGCAGCTTTTGGCTATGGATGTTTTGGCAGGCCGTGTTGGGTATTATCCTGATGAAAACCCAAAAAAGCTGGGAAGCACCCGCCATGGTGGTTTTCGCGCTGGTGCAGGCATTTCTGGCTTCGATGATCCTGGGGTCAGTGATCCCGGGCATCGATCTGAAGATCGGCAGTTCACCGTTCATCCTATTGCGCGATGCACTGGACGATCCGATTTTCAAAATGAACCCGGATTTTATTCCCGCAGACGGAAACGGTTTGAACCCGCTGCTGCAGAACTATTGGATGGTCATCCACCCGCCCACATTGTTTTTGGGGTTTGCCAGCACGTTGGTGCCCTTTGCCTTTTGCATGGCGGGCTTATGGCAGCGCCAATACACCGAATGGATTCGTCCGGCCTTGCCGTGGGCGTTGTTCTCGGCAGCGATTTTGGGCTTGGGTATTTTGATGGGTGGCTACTGGGCATATGAAACGCTGAACTTTGGCGGCTATTGGAACTGGGATCCTGTGGAAAACGCGGTATATGTTCCGTGGCTGGTGTTGGTCGCATCCATCCACACGATGATCACCTACAAAAACAGTAAGACAGCCTTGAAGGCCTCGGTCATTTTGGTGGTGGCTGTCTTCCTGCTGATTTTGTATTCGACCTTTTTGGTGCGCAGCGGTATTTTAGGCGACACCTCCGTTCACTCGTTTACCGATCTCGGCTTGTCCGGTCAATTATTGGTCTACCAATTCTTTTTTACAGGTATCGCGGTGTTTTTGATCGCCCGCAGTTGGAAAGGGATACCCACCACCGAAGAAGAGGTAAGCACCTACTCACGCGAATTTTGGATTTTTATGGGTGCTTCTACTTTGTGCCTCATGGGCTTACAAGTATTGATCCCCACGTCCATCCCCGTGTACAATTCTATTGTGGAGGGCCTTGGCTTCACGTCCAATGTTGCCCCGCCTGCGGATCAGGTAGGTTTCTACTCTAAGTTTCAATTGTGGTTTGCCGCAGCGGTGGCCTTACTGTCGGGCACGGGCCAGTTTTTTTGGTGGAAGCGCATGGACCGCGGCAAGGTATTCAACGATTTGCTGCTACCTGTTTTGCTTTCCCTGTTGGTGACAGTGGTCACGGCCAGCGTGTCAAAAGTCTACAACGCGGCCTATGCGTTGTTGCTGTTTGCCGGGGTGTACATCATCCTCTCCAACATCATCGTAGCGGGCAAAGTCTTGAAGAAAAACCCCACGCTTTCGGGCGGAGCATTGGCGCACATAGGCGTTGGTTTGATGCTTATCGGCATTTTGTTTTCGTCCGGATACTCAAAGGTGGTATCGCTCAACAACTCCGGGCTCCTCATCTCCAAAAGTTTTAGCGACACGGGCAACCGCGAACATTTGTTGTTGTACCTGCACGAACCCGAGCTGATGGCCGGGTATGAACTTGAGTATTTGGGCGAGCGGCTGGAACTTCGCGACAAAGTGGGCTACATCAAGCGCAGCGAAGTAGAGATTTTGGGTCAACCCGGAGGTGGCAAATCGCCCACAGAACCGCTGGATGCCATTGCCCAAAATGACATCCTGAAGGACGGTAAAAAGCTATATACCAAAGGCGACACCCTGCGTGTGCACCCGGAGAACATCTACTACGAAATTGAGATGCGTAAAAACGGAAAAGTGGAAGCCACCCTGTTTCCGCGCCTGCAGGTCAATCCCAACATGGGCTTGCTGGCCTCTCCGGACATCAAGCGCGCCATTGGCAAGGACCTGTACGTCCACTCGGCCCCGCTCGTGCGCGATACCATCGTTTGGAGCGAGATGCAACAAGTACGCGTGCGAAAAAACCAGGAGTTTTTTGTCAACGACTACGTGGCCATGCTGGAAGACATCAGCCGGGTAGAAAACGTGGCTGGTGTTGAATTGACTTCCAGCGATGCAGCCGTACAGGGGCGCATACGTGTGGAGGGCGAGCGCGGCAGTTACTTCGCACAGCCCGTGTTCATCATCCTGAACAGTGCACAGGTAGGCCGCATTTATGACGAGATCGCGGACTTGGGCGTGCGCCTTACGCTGCTAAACATCCACCCGGAGACGGAGGAGTTTACGCTGGGCGTGGAAACGCGGCAAAAAGATTGGGTGGTGATCAAAGCCATGGAAAAACCCCTGATCAATATTTTGTGGCTGGGCACGGGCGTGCTCATGATCGGCTTTTCCATCGCCATGGTGCGCAGATTTAAGGACTTCCGGCAAGGGCACTAGCGAGTCATATAGCGTACTTGACTTATTCACGGAAGCAAATCTTCATTCGCAGTTCAAAAATCCTCCTAACGGAACGCTGACTGCGGCCCTGCGACTCGCTTCTGGCAGGCCACTTTAATTTTTTGTAACATTTCAATAAGCCGGCCCCCCCGGTCGATCTTTTCATTCTATCTTTGCCCGATTTATCCAGCCCACAACCTCTCATGCCACGCGACAGAAGCATCCGTTCCGTCCTCATCATCGGCAGCGGCCCGATCATCATCGGCCAAGCCTGCGAATTTGACTACTCCGGCTCCCAGGCCGCCCGCTCCCTGAGGGAAGAGGGCATCGAGGTGATCCTGATCAACTCCAACCCGGCCACGATCATGACCGATAAGGTGACGGCCGACCACGTGTACCTGAAACCGTTGGAGAAAAAATACATCCGCGAAATACTCGAAAAGCACAATATCGATGCCGTGCTGCCCACGATGGGTGGCCAAACCGCACTCAACCTCTGCATCGACTGCGACAAAGCGGGTATCTGGGAGCATTATGGCGTCAAAATCATCGGGGTTGACATCAAGGCGATTGAAACCACCGAAGACCGCGAGAAATTCCGCCTAAAAATGTTGGAACTGGGCGTGGGTGTGTGCAAGGGCGCCACAGCCACCTCTTTTTTGAAAGGAAAAGAAATTGCCCAGGAGATCGGCTTTCCGCTCGTCATCCGCCCCTCGTTTACGCTGGGTGGCACAGGCGGTGGCTTTGTGAACAAGCCCGAAGAATTTGACGCGGCCCTGAACCGCGGCTTGCAAGCATCGCCCATCCACGAAGTACTGGTGGAGCAAAGCATCATGGGCTGGAAAGAGTATGAATTGGAGTTGCTGCGCGACAGCAAAGGCAACATCATCATCATCTGCTCCATTGAAAACTTCGACCCGATGGGAATCCACACGGGCGATTCAATTACGGTGGCCCCGGCCATGACATTGCCCGACACGGTGTATCAGCACATGCGTGACCTGGCCATCAAAATGATGAACGGCATCGGCCAGTTTGCCGGGGGGTGCAACGTGCAGTTCTCCGTCAATCCGGACAACGACAACGAGATCATCGGCATTGAAATCAACCCGCGCGTGTCCCGCTCTTCCGCATTGGCCTCCAAGGCCACCGGATATCCGATTGCTAAAATCGCGGCCAAGTTGGCCATCGGCTACAACTTAGATGAACTCACCAACGCCATCACGGGCACGACTACCGCTTATTTCGAACCCGCGCTGGACTATGTGATCGTAAAAATACCACGTTGGAACTTTGATAAGTTTCATGGGGCCGACCGCAAGTTGGGCTTGCAGATGAAGTCCGTGGGGGAAGCCATGGGCATCGGACGAAATTTTCAGGAAGCGTTGCAAAAAGCCTGTCAAAGTCTGGAGATCAGGCGCAACGGCTTGGGCGCGGATGGCAAAGAGCTGACCAAGCAAGACGATTTGCTGTACAGCCTGGCCAACCCGAGCTGGAACCGCCTCTTCCACATTTACGATGCCATGAAGTTAGGCGTGTCCATGAAGACCATTCAAAACCTGACCAAAATCGACAAATGGTTTCTGGAGCAAATTTGGGAACTGATCGAACTGGAGCAAGAGATTGAGAAACACAAAGTCGACAGCATCCCCGCTGCGTTGATGCGCAAAGCCAAAGAAAAAGGCTATGCCGATCGGCAATTAGCCCATTTGATGGACTGCTTAGAAAGCGAAGTGCACAAGAAACGTAAAGAGCAAGGAATCAACCGTGTATACAAACTGGTGGATACATGTGCAGCCGAATTTGAGGCCAAGACACCATACTATTACTCCACGTTCGATTCGGAAAACGAATCAGTGGTATCCACCAAAAAGAAAGTGATCGTGTTGGGTTCCGGCCCCAACCGCATTGGTCAAGGAATTGAGTTCGATTACTCATGCGTGCATGGGGTGCTGGCCGCCAAGGAGTGCGGCTATGAAACCATCATGATCAACTGCAACCCCGAAACCGTCTCCACCGACTTTGACATCTCGGATAAACTGTATTTCGAGCCGGTGTTCTGGGAGCACCTGTGGGACATCATCCAACACGAGAAGCCCGAGGGGGTAATCGTGCAATTGGGCGGACAAACAGCTTTAAAGCTGGCTGAAAAACTACACAAGTATGGAGTGAAGATCATGGGCACATCCTTTGAAGCCCTTGATTTGGCTGAAGACCGAGGCAGTTTTTCGTCTTTACTCAAAGAACTGAACATCCCCTATCCGGAGTTTGGCGTGGCCCGCGATGCAGACGAAGCCTTGGAAGTTTCCAAGACGATCGGGTTTCCGTTGCTCGTACGGCCGTCCTACGTGCTGGGCGGGCAAAGCATGAAAATCGTGATCAACGAAAAAGAGCTCGAACATCATATTCTTGACATCTGGAAGCACTTACCTGAAAACAAAGTGTTGTTGGATCACTTTTTGGATGGCGCCATCGAAGCCGAAGCCGATGCCATTTGCGATGGCGAAGATGTGTACATCATCGGCATCATGCAACACATTGAGCCGGCTGGCATTCACTCAGGCGACAGCTATGCGGTGTTGCCACCCTATAACCTGGGCGACTTCGTGATCAAGCAAATTGAAACGTATACCAAGCGGATTGCGGTGGCGTTGAAAACGGTAGGATTGATCAACATCCAATTCGCCATCAAAAACGATAAGGTGTACATCATTGAAGCCAACCCGCGCGCCTCACGCACCGTGCCCTTCATTTGCAAGGCCTATGACGAGCCTTATGTGAATTACGCCACCAAGGTGATGCTGGGCGAAAAGAAGGTAAAAGACTTTGTGTTCAACCCCGTGAAAAAAGGGTATGCCATCAAAGTCCCCGTGTTTTCGTTTAACAAATTCCCGGATGTGAACAAAGAACTGGGTCCGGAAATGAAATCGACCGGGGAGGCGATCTACTTTATTGATGACTTGATGGACGATTACTTCCTGAACATCTACGCAGAGCGGAACTTGTATTTGAGCAAATAGCAAACTAAACGCTTCATGGCATTGTTATCGTACTGTAACTGACAATCAAATGGCTGTATTTCTTCTCACCCTGGGCATCTTTGGCCTATTCTTCGCGTTGATGGCCGTGCGTTTGCTTTTTGTGAAGAATGGCGAGTTCCGTGGCACGTGCGCCACGCAGAGTCCGCAGCTGATGAAAGAGGGCATCACGTGTGGCCTGTGCGGAAAAGTAGTGGGCGAGGGCGAAGCCTGTGGCGATCCGGAGAAACAAAAATTGGCGGCAGACATGCCGATGATTGGTCGGGGGAAATGATTCAAGGGCATCTCTAAAAACTCCTTGTACCCTTCTCTTTTGGAGAAGGGTGACGGGTTGAGGTCATCAAAGGCAAGGTTTTTAGAGGTGCCCTCAAATGAATGCTATCGGTACTTACGCGAATATTCTCAGCTCTGTTAACATCTCCATAATGTCAAGTTGCGCAATTCACGCACAGCTATCGCTTCATGATTGGCACTACGCAAAGTCGTTGTGAGCCCCAACGGGGCGACATCTGAGTAACCCGAGGCTTGGGCCTCGGGTTACCAATGGGCTTGATCGACCAAAGCCCTGAAGGGGCGAAAGGTTGTCCGCCCCTCAATCCCAAAGATACCGCTCATCATAATCCACTTTATACTTCTTTAAAATGTCGCGGTACTCGTCTTGAAAGGCCCGTGCACGATGATGTTGATGCTGATTGGTTATGTAGTCCACAACCATATCAACTTCGGCTGGGTTTACCGAAAAAGCACCATAGCCGTTTTGCCAATAGAAGTTTGCATACCCAGCACCTTTGGTTTTTATCCACTTTGATGAATGGGTCTTCAATTTTTCCAAAAGTTTTGCCAGAGTCATCTTCTTCGATAGCATGCATAGAATGCGGACATGATCCGTGTATCCACCCACTTGAATTGCTTGGCATTCAAGTCGGTTACAAATTCCACCCAAATAACTATGGAGCTCCAGCTTCTACTGGTTGATGGATGAGTGGCTCGCGATGCTTAGTGCTAAATACGAGGTGCACATAATTTTTGACTAGCGACTGTCCCATACTCACAAATGGTTATCTCGCCCTTTCAGGGCTGAGTCTATTTGGCGACTTATCGATGGGCTACGCCCATCGGTCACCTATTCCGCCCCTTTCGGGGCTGACGTGCTAACAAATATAAGAAATTGATGCCTCCAGGCGTCTTCATGAATTCGATCAAACAACTACCTCAACCTATCTCCATTCGAATCTGTCTTTGTCTTCAGATATTTATGATCCGTATAAAACGTGCCAAACGGCACCAGCGAAGCCACCAACAAAATAGCCAACAATTTCCAACTCCAGTCGGCCTCGAACTTGGCTTGCAGCGCCAACATCACATAAGCGACAAACAACACCCCGTGCAGCATACCCACCACACTTACCGCCTGCGGCAACCCTGCCATGTATTTCAGCGGCATCGCCACAAACAGCAACACGATAAAAGATAGTCCTTCAATAAAACCTACCACCCGGAAACGCCCCACCAGCGAAGACAGCATACACTATGATTTTTGATTGGCTGCAAAAATAGTCTGTACCACAGGTTTATAAATCCTCCCAACGGGAATATTGATGCCCGCCACGGTAACTTTGGTAGCTTGTATTTGGTTAACACGCTTCACGGCCACCAGGTATGACTTGTGAACACGCACCATCCACCCGGCCGGAAAAACAGCCTCTACGCTTTTGAGCGAGCCTTTCACAATGACACGCTCCTTTCCCGAAAAAATGATGGAGTAATCTTTCAAGCCCTGTACGTGCGTCACCTGATACAAATCGATTTTGACGCGTGCCGTGCCCGACTTAACAATTAACTCGTTGCCTTTGCCCACCGAGGGCAAGGGCAATGCGTGCGCCCGCAAGTCACCCAGTTCTTTGTCCAGGCGCGCCATTTCCTGCTGCTGCTCAAACCAATCCAACACCAGGTAAAACACAAAAGACACCGCCACAAACCAGACAGCTGACATAAAAGTGCGTGGAAAGCCAGCCCAAAAGTGTCGCTGCTCAAAATCACCGATGACGTATCCATACAGGTAAATATCCCAGCCGTTTTGCAAAACGGTATAGCCCAACAGCAACCCCAACAAACCGGTGCCGTATGGAACCCATTTTCCGTGGGCTCCCCACCGCGGCCAAAGATACTCGGCATGGAGCAACCCTGCAGCCAGCAGGCCGATGCCCCGCACCAGCACGCACACTACAAAATGCCCGGCCTGAAGTTTCTCAGCCAGGTATCGGTGGTCATAGAGAAAAATGAGCACCAACAGGATCCAAAAAAGCCACTTGCCATAGCGCATCATGACACAAAGATGGCAACCCCGCGCGATACCATCACGCGCTGTTCGTCTACAAACTGCGTTTTTGGTCGATTTTGAAGCATCGGGCCTTATCTACCTCTTGGTCCTGCCCGTATTACCACCAAAACTTGCCGCATGAAAACGACTTTTACCTTTCTTCTTTTAGTCATCGCCTTACCGGCCTGCGTATGCGGTCATCCAGGCGTGGGTATCGTCAGGGATACGCGCGGAAACATTTTCTACACCGACCTGGCCCAGGTCTGGAAAATCGATCCTGCCGGTAAGCGGACAGTGGCCGTGGCTCACGTGCACACGCACGAACTTTACCTGGACGAGCACGACAACCTGTTTGGTGAACACCTCTGGTACAACGGTGAGCAGAGAAATACGTGGGGGCATTTTGTGTGGCGCTTGTCGGCCAGCGGCCAATACGAAAAAATCATCCCCGACACGGAAGGCTTTCGCCAGGGATATAGTTTTGTGCGCGACCAAATGGGGCATCATTACTATGCTGATCGGCAGGGGGCTTGCCAAACCATCTATCGGCTCGATGTCCACGGGCAGAAGCAAAAACATACACCCACGTGCTTTCACCGTGTCGGGTGGATGTATGCTAATGCACAGGGCGACCTGATCTTTACTGACCGCCAGCAATTAAAAACCATAACGTCAAGCGGAGTGCGTACGATCGCTTCCTGGAAACGCGGTGCGATGGGCGTATGGATGGACTCCCGGGGAAACCTCTACGCAGCCTGCTACGAAGATCAGCAGGTCAAATGTTTTGACCCCGCAGGTCGTGCCCTTAGCGTCATTCAAACGGAAGGCGGCTGGCACCCAAGCGGTGGCCTCACGGAACCGGACGGCACATTATGGATACTCGAAAACAATGCCAACAATCACGTTCGTGTAGAGCGCGTGCGACCTGCCGGCCAACGCACGGTTTGGCCATAGACTTTCTTCTCACCCAAATCAACCAACATCCTTTATCGCTATGAAAAAATCCGTTCTGATAGCTTGTGTTTTCCTGATCAAATTTGTGGTGAGCAGCTGCGGGCAATTAACGACCGATCAGAAAAAATCTGATGGCCTGCCGGTAGGCGGTGGTTGCGAAGGTTGTGAACTCATGTATGTTGGCATGCCAAAAGAGATTTTATCCGAACATACGAGCCCGGGATGGAGCGAAGGAAAGCAGAAGCTGCTCGTTACCGGGAAGGTATATCAACAGGATGGCCGCACACCGGCCCCTAACGTGATTGTTTACTATTGGCACACAGATGATCGTGGGCTGTATTCCGCCCAAAAAAATACGCCAGCCGCGGCCGTCAGGCATGGGCACCTGCGCGGCTGGGTAAAATCCGACCCCCACGGGCACTACACGATCCGAACATCCCGGCCCGCTCACTATCCAAATGAAGAAATAGCCGCGCATATTCACCTGGCCATCAAGGAACCAGGTATTGCCAACGAATATTATGCAGATCTCTACTTTGATGACGACCCAACGTACCTGAAACACAAGAAAACCTATGGGAAACTGGATCGGGCCGGAACCGAAGTACTGCGGGTATTACAGAAAGAGCACGTTCAGGTGGCAGAGCATACTATCGTGTGCGGACTCAACATCCCCAACTACCCCCAAAAGCCTGCACCGGGAAAATCATCTGGCTTGGCAATTGGAGAAGATCAACCTTCATTTATGCCGTTTCATGCCTTTGGCCCCGATAAGGGCACACGGACGTGTCCGGTGTGCAAGTACGGCCGGTATCACGGCATCGTGTACGTAGTGGGCAACCAGCCCCGGTGGGACGAAATCAAAAAATGGTTGTTGTTTTTAGACGAACAAAGTGCTGCCCGCAAAGGCTACCTGAAAGCCTATTTTGTGTACGCAAACGCCTCGGGTTACCACGCGGACACCCGACAGAAAGAGCTCGAACAAATCGGGCGCGAGTTGGGGATCAAAAATATCGCCTTGACATTCGTGCCCTCCCTGACCGACACTGACACTGAGATGCACCTCAACAAAATCAACCCTTCGGTGGAAAACACCTTTATCGTGTACCGGCATCGAACCATCGTGGAAAAGTTTATTGACCTCAAACCATCACCCGAAAGTTTCCAGCGAATAGCCCAAACCCTGGATCAGACCCAGGGCGAGTACTTCCACCTGCGCGAATCGAGCCATCACTAACGCTGTCGCACCGGTAGTCTGATGCAAAATACCTCGGTGTGCGGGTGTTGGCACCCTATCCGCTCAAAAAAGCAACCCCGAACCATGACAAAAGTCCTGCTCAACCAAATCGTGAGCAGGACTTTTTTCCTCAATTCGTCTGATGGGAAACTACTTCTTGCTGGTCATCGTAGCCCAGTTGGTGTTGGCTAACGAGAGCAATCGTGCCTGGTCGGCCTCCCATGGCTCCCGCGTGTTGAAGTCGTTGCCATTGAAGGGGCCATTGAAAAACAAATACAGTTTGCCGTCAACAATGTCAAACGTTTCCGGGTTGATGGGAAAGGTGGCGCTTTTTTCCGCCACACCCCAGGCACAGTAGCCGTCAAACTGCGGAAGATACTGGGCCGGGTTTTTGACAAACGCATCGCGGTTCGCAACCGTGCTGAAAAGATAGGTGGCTTTACCGTGTTGGGCCGTGATGCCCGGCTTACCTTTTGCGGCCTTACCGGAAAAATAGGCTACCACATCGTAGCCGCCAATGGCCAGCCCTTTGTCATCCACCGGGGCAATTTGGGCATGCAGTGCCGTAACGCTGACAAAAGCCAGCCAGAAGAAAATAATAATTGCTTTCATAATTTGTTTGTTTAGAGATGTTGAAAAATTAGTTGTGCGTTGTTCTTGATGAATGATTTTACACCACGGCCGTTTCGTATGTTTCCACCACGGGAAAGTCCACCTCGGTGGCGGCCGCCAGGTTGAAATAGTTAGTGAAAATGTTGAGTGCCACATGCCCCACAATCTCCGCTACTTCGCCTTCCGAAAAACCAGCCTCGCGTACCTGCGCCAGGTCGGCATCGCTGATGTTTCCTTTCTTGTTTACTAATTGATGGGCAAAGGTCAATGCGGCTTCCGTTTTGGAATCGGTACCGCGGTGCCTGCGTGCAGCTTCCAGTTTTTCGCTGGTCAGCCCGTTCAGGTTCTTGCCGATATACGTGTGTGCCGCCAGGCAATACCCGCACCGGTTGCTCTCCGCCACGGTGAGTGCGATGAGGGTGCCCAGCTTGGCCCCGAGTCGGCCTTCGCCCAGGGCCGCGCTAAAATTCAGATAGCCGCCCAACAAGGCAGGCGACTGCCCCATGGTGCGCATCATGTTGGGCACCATTCCCAATTTGGATTCGATGGCTGTGAACAGCTCTTTTGCTTGGCCCGGAGCCTGGCCGGGATCAAGCGCAGTAAGACGTGTCATACACTTTGTGTTTGAAATTTGATGACACAAAGGTGCAGGCGGGGGCGCGGCTACAACATGGAGTGTTCACGCCATCGCATGGACGATTTCCCCTCACCCACGGGCAGGCAGGCCCAGCCGGTTAACGCCCACGGTGTCGCGGTAAATTTGGGGAGAGATGTCGGCCGACTTCTTGAAGAAACGGCTAAAGTAGTACTCGTCCTCAAAGCCGAGCTCGTACGCAATCTCCTTCACCGCCTTGTTGGTCAGGTAAAGCTCGCGTTTGGCTTCAATCACAATGCGCTCGCTGATGAGGTCCGTCAATGTCTTGTTGAAGTGTTGTTTGGCAATCTTGCCCAGCGCCTTGGGCGTGATGTTCAACATTGCTGCGTATTCGGAGGGGGCATGCTTGGTTTTGAAATGATCTTCAATCAGCGTTTTTAGTTTTTGCAACACAAAAGGTTGGCGATCGTTTTCCGTGTCCAGGCGGGCCGCGGGGTTTTGCTCCACCTTCAGGCGCGAGGCAGAAATCAGAAAAATCTTCAAGTACGACACCAACAAATCCATCTGGGCCAATTCGGGTCTGGCCATTTCGTGTGCCATCTGATCCAGCAATTGCTCAAACACCGCTGTGTCTTTCTCGGCTGCATGAATGGCAGGCGGATCATACAGGTTGTTGAACAACACGCCATTGCAGGCCACTTCCTTTTTGTGCTTTTCAATGCAAAAGAAATCCGAATGAAAATACAGGGCCCGGCCGCGAAGGGTCTTGGCAGGCAGAATCATAAACGGCTGATACGGTGTAAAAAACAGCATCGTGCCATCGGCAAAAGGGTATTCGGCCAAATCGGCCTGAAAAACGCCCTGCCCTTGTTGTATCCACAGTACACTGTAGTAGTTAAAGCGGCAAATGTGGTCAAAGGCATGGGCATCCGTGAGCCGTCCCACTTTCAAGGCCAGTTCATTCGTGGTGGGATTGACCAACGTAAGGGCGTGTTCCTGGATCATCGAACAAAAGTAAGCGGTCTTCACGTGTCCGCGATGGACAAATCGCGCGGAGGGATGGACAGTTTGCCCAGCAAAAAAAGAGTTCAAGACGGCACAGGACTGCCGTATCTTTCGGCCGCACTGATAGCACTATTTCATGAACGTTCTTTGCTTTGATACCCATGCGGGCATCTACCGAATTGAAACGGCCCATATGAAAACAACGCTGCATAGCCACCCGGCTACGGAAATCATTCTGGCAACCTCGGGCTCTTTTGACATAACAAGCCGCGACCACTACTACGCGGATGTCAAATTTGCCATCATTGGTGCCAACATCCAGCACGCTGTATTCTGCAAAACCGCCAACCTGACGATTACGTTGTTCGAACACCGCGATGCTGCCATGTGCGAACTGGCAAAGTCAGCGGGCGTTATCCTGCAAAAAGGCATCGGTACCGTGGCCGACCCATCCCAAGCAGAACACTATCATCAAACGATGATGGCCTGCGCACCGGGCCTGCTTCCGGGACGTGACTACGATCCGCGCATTGCCGAGGCCCTTCGTTGGATTGAGTCGAATCTACCAGGGAATGAAAACATACCAGACCAACTGGCAAGCCTCACCCATTTGTCGCAGAGCCGACTGTCCCATCTTTTTAAGGCACACGTGGGCATCTCTATCAGAAAATACGTAGTGTGGGCAAGGCTCAAACGGAGCATCGCCCTTTATGTGAGTCAACCCACGCTCTTAATGGATGCTTTGCTGGTTAATGGGTTCTACGATCCGTCTCATTTTACACGCGCCTTCAAAAAAATGTTGGGCGTAGTTCCTTCCCACGCCTATAATAGCCGCTCCGTACAATTGCTCAACTAGCGGCTCAGCTACTTTTGCAGGGTACTTACCTCCATCATCATGCTATCCATTCGACCGCTCAAAAAAGACGACATCCCATCACTCAAAGAAGTTATTGACTCCACCGTGCTTTTCCCCTCTGCGCTGTTGGATGAAATGGTAAGCGGATATCTGACCGATTCGGGCACACAAGAGATTTGGCTGACGGCCGAAATTGACGCAAAGCCGATAGCCATTGCTTATTGCGTTCCCGAGCGCCTGACCGCAGGCACGTTCAATCTGTTGCTCATTGCCGTACATGCGCGTGAGCAGGGGCGCGGCTGGGGTGCCGCGCTCATGGGCTTTGTCGAGCAGCACTTACGGGACACCCGCCAACGCCTCCTGATCGTGGAAACCTCCGGTTTGGCTACATATGAACGGACCCGCCACTTTTATGAAAAATTGGGATACACGCGTGAGGCGGTGATCCGGGAATTTTACAACGTAGGCGAAGACAAAGTGATATTCTGGAAAAAACTATAGTCATTAACCCTGGGCGCATCATTAAACCCAAACGTCCTATCTTTGTCTGATGCGTATGTTTCGTGCAGGATGGGTAGTCATTGCCTGGGTGGCCTCGGCCGGTGCGTGCCGAAATGAGGCTCCCACAGCCGTCTGTAATCCGGATGTCCTCGTTACCCATGTCTCCTATGCCGAATTGCTCACGTCCCTGCCCGCCCGGGTGGTGGAAGGACTGACCAAGGCGCCCACGGCTGAAGGGGCCTTGGGCCGCAACCGCGAGGGCTATTTCCATGTGCGCTTTCAAATGGACATCGGTTACTTGGCCGCCTATGCCATTGCGTTCAAAAGCGATGCGGCCTTGGCCCACTTTGCGCTGGCCGCGGAATATGCGTTTCAGCACCAACTACCCAATGGCGACTTTGCGTTGGCCATTCCGCAGGCATTGGAAAACTTGGGGGCTCCTACCGAGGGCGACCTCGCCAGCGGCACCGCGTTTTTCCTGTCCGCCTTGGGTTCCTCGTTGGTCGCCTTGCAGCAGTCGGGCTGGTTTCACGATCGGGTGCCGGATGAACTGACGCAACGCATAGCGCATCTGCGCCCCGGATTTCAACAAGCGGTCGATCATCTCAAAACAAAAAAAGACGTGCTGTTGGCTTATGACGCGCTGGCCCCGAATCGTTTGCTGTTTGATGCCGTGGCCTTCTACGCCATGGGAAGTTACCTGGGCGACCAAGATGCTCAACGCATAGGCCTTGATTTTGCGGAGCGTGCCGTGGCACAACAACACCCCGATGGCTATTTCATAGAAGGAGGCGGTTTTGACAGCAGCTACAACGGGGTGGCGCTGCGGCTCGGGTTCGTTCAGCTTGCGCTGATGCCTGCCGATGACGCACTGGCGCAGAAACTCCAACAAGCGTTGGCACGTGCCGTGCACTGGCAAACGACCCGCGTCCTATCATCAGGCGAGATATCGGCCGAAGGCAACACGCGGGTATATCCCGGAGGGGAGGATTTTCTGGGCGAAGAAAAGCAGATGGCCTGGGTGGAAACACTGATTAGTTTTTACTTTGCTTCTGTTCTCTCCGAGCAGTCTTCTTTTGTGGAGCTGGCCGAACGGATCGAAACGCACTACGTGCGGTAGCCCGCAAGCATCATTAAAAAATAAGTCACCCTTCTTTTCGTTGAAATAAATCCATTACCCATGCCTGCTATGAAAAATCTTCTTTTTGCTCTGCTGTTGGCGGGACCGCTATGGTCGTTGGCACAGAGCCCGCGCAGTATCTCCGTCCTCGACTTTGTGGCAATCAAAGACAACAAACGGGCAGAGGCCCTGTACTTTTACGAGTACAATTGGAAGGTCTATCGCGACATTGCCCTGCAACGGGGCTTCATCAAGTCCTACCAGATACTGCTGACCACCCGCGATTCGGTGAGTCACTTTGATCTAATACTCATTACCGAGTACCGCGACAGCACCCAATTCAACATGTCGGAAGAAAACTTTCAAACGATCATCCGCGACACCCGACCCACCGGCCCCAAGCTGCTGAATGAACTGAAGCCTGCCGACTTTCGAACAAACTTGTTTTTCAAAACAACGGAAGTGGTGTTTGCGGAAGCAAACAAAAAAAGAAAATAATAGTTGTCGTACCGCTCACCTGCGTTTTGTAAACCACTGCTATGATGCGCAGTGACACTTACCCTACCCCAACACCTCGCGCAGCACCACCTGCGATTTGAACTCGCCCAGGTTTTCCAGATGCGTGGCGTAGAAGCGCAGCAGGGCATCCAACAGGTTTCTGCGCTGGACATAGGTTAGCATCACTTCGCGGTCTGTATCTGCGCCCAACAACCGCGTCAGCAGCGTTTCTTCGGCTTCGTCCAACACGCGCCCGCCCAATACCTCGGCCGCACTTTGGGGCTGAAAGCCCAGGTACCGGCTCAAGCCGATCAAAAAAGTCAAATGGAAATTTTCGGGTTGCTCTGCGCGGTCCAGGGCCATCAGCGAATCGATCAAATACGCGGCCAGTTCCTCAGCATGACTCTGCTCTTTGACGGCCTTGTTCAACACTTCATTGACAAACAGCGCAATGGCCGATTTCCGGATGTCCGTGGCCAGCGTCTGATACGGGTGCAGACACTTCACCTCTTTGATGCGAAGAATGTTGGCGTTTTCCTTGTGGTACACCACCATGTCCAGCAGGGTGAGCGGTTGGTACAGTGCCATTTTGGTCTTCTTGCTTTGGCTGCGCACCCCGTTTACCATGTACGTTTGCAAGCCAAACGCTTCGGTGAAGATGGTGACGATGATGGAGGTTTCGCCATAGCGGATGTAGCGAAAAACGATGCCGCGGGTTTTGGCCAGCATACCCTATGTGGACTTGCGTTCGCGCATGCCATTCACAAAGGCCGTGCGGCTACGGGCCTCGTACTTGTCTTTTTCGCCTAGCAGCACTTGTGCGTTGGCTTCCGTCAGGCGAAAGGAAAACGAAGCCAGTTCGCCCGTTTCGGCACAGATGGCGTGCACCTTGGTCACAAATTCGGCCACGGCCAGCAGGTTGGGCATCGGCCCAAAGGGTTTTCCTTCAAAGTCCATATCCAATCCGGCTACGATGACGCGTTTGCCGTTGTTGGCCAGTTGATTGCATACCTCTACAATGGCCTCGTCAAAAAACTGGGCTTCGTCAATGCCCACCACGTCACAGTCGCCCGCATACAGCAAGATATCGCCCGCAAACTGGACGGGCGTGGAGCGGATGGCGCGCTCGGCATGCGAAACGATGTCCTGTTCGTGATAACGCCTGTCTACGGCTGGTTTAAAAATCTCGACTTTCTGTTTGGCAATGAGGGCGCGGTTGAGTCTGCGGATGAGTTCTTCTGTTTTGCCCGAAAACATGCAGCCACAAATCACCTCGATCCAACCGCTTTTGTGGGCCTGCTGGCCTCTTCCCAACTGGGGTTCTACAAACATATTGCAAGGTAACGCTACTTTGCCCACGCGCCCAAACGGCCACCCGTTGGGCTATGACAACAGAAACAAGAATATCAGGGGAAAAACGACTCCCGCCAAGGCCAGTTTCCAACCGCGCCTCCAAAAGCTGTGTTCGCCTTTTTGGATAAACATGCCCGTGATGGCAATGGTGAGCATGGCCAGGCCAAAAACATCGGAGTAGTAAATCCACCATTTGCTGGTATCTAAGTGCAGTTGTGTCATCTGCCCTAACACGGGGGTGGTGCGGTAGTGCTCAATCTTGCCCTCCCCGGTTGTCACTTCAATGGTCACATCGTGCATCAGGAACGAAATCTTTAACACGCCTTTGTCCACGGCAAACCGCCTCAGGTTGTCTTTGATGCCTTCCGATTTTGCCCAGGTTTTGACAAATGCCTCGTTGATCGAGTCGGGCACAGGCAAGTTGAACTGTACATCCCTCGATTCATAGGTGTACTTGCGCGGGTTCCATTGCTGCCGGTGGTTCAGGAAAATCCCCGAAAATGAGAAGGCGATGATCAGGCCCAGGTAGAAGTAGGCCAGGTCGCGGTGGGTGTTGCGGGCGGTCAGTTTCATGTGTGCGGTCGCGTAAAAAGGAGGTTAAACAAAAATCAAAAAATGTCTTGGAGGGCGAACAATGCAAAAAGAAAGGCTGTTGTGCAAGCGTGTAGTTGATAGAGGGGTTTGGTTTTTGGGGTTAGGCGCTCCGAGAGGTCGGAGCGCCTTCTTTTTTCAGAGCCCCTCGTCAATGTGAAACACTTTTTTGAGGCGTACTTGTCCTTTGCGGTCCATCATCATCACCAGGTAGTCGTTTTCTTCGATGCGGATGTCGCCCTCGGGGTTCTTGTGAAAATGCCGTTGTCCGTGGGTGAGCTTCACGATGCCTGTCAGGATCACGTTGCACTGTTTCTTTAAATCGAAGAATGCTTTTTCGTACGGCACGCCAATGAGTGGGTTGCCCGGTGCAATACGAAACTGTTTCAGGTCATATTCATGATCTTCGTGTGCGTAGGCCAAAATCTCTTCGCTGAACAGGGCCACATCCGGCTCAAAAATATAGCTGGCCAGCAGCTTGGATGAAATTTCGTTTTTGGAAATGGCATACGTGACGCCCGCGTTCTGGAAGGTGTTTTTGAGGTTGCCGTTGTCCAGCGTTACAACATAGTTTAAGTTGTTGAAATGCTTTTTGATGTTGATGATGTACACCAGCTTCTCGGTATCGTCATGCAGGTTTACGAACACAATCGAAGCTTCCTGAATATTTGCTTTCTCCAGCATGTCGAAGTTATTGTGGTCGGAGTACAAGGTATATACCTGGTCAGAATCATAATATTCGCGAATGATATCGATGTGGGTACGATCTTTGGTGATAATAGCCACTTGCCGGCCGGCACCCAATAAGTGCGTGACCACCGATTGGCCAAAGTCGTTCCAGCCGATCATTACCACATGACCGGTAAACTTGGTGCCGTTAAGCCCCAGTTCGCGTTGCTCTTTTAATGTGCTCATAAAATTGGCGATCTGTCCGATGATAAAGCCATACACCCCCAGGCTGGAGATAAGAAAAATAAACCCGATGAGACGGCCGTACGGTGTTACGGGCAGCACATCGCCATAGCCCACGGTGGTCAGCGTTTCAAAAAGATACCACACCCCGTCTACCCACGAGTGAATGCGCGTTTGGGGGGCATCGCGTTCCAGGCGGACCAGCGTGACCACGAGCGCAGCAAATACAGCCGCAATGCTCAGGGTTGTAATCAACCCCCGCTTGTAGTCCGGGCGCTTCATAGGTTTTCCGAAAAATAGCAGAAAAACAAAAACAAGCAGGCGGCCGCTGGAAAATACTTCGCAAGTAGGGCTATTGCCTTACGGGCACGTTTTCAAACTGCGCGCCACGTCTTCCAGCCGCACCGGGCCGCGGGCATGTTCACCCGTGTTATAGATATAGGTGGCCAACTCGGCCAACTCCAGTTCGGTCAGCGTGGGTATGCCAGGCATGGCTTGGTTGTAGGTTACTCCGTTTACCACCATCTCCCCTTGCATGCCGTGGCGCATCAAACAAATCACGCGGTCAAAGTTATTCTGCATGTAATCCGACTGGGCCAGCGGTGGATATACCCGTCCGAGGCCCATGCCATTTTTTTGGTGGCAATTGCTGCAGTGTTGCTGGTACAACTTCTCGCCTTGCACATAGTACTGCTGGAATTTTGGATCGCGGCCGGAACACGCGGTTAGCAAAAGCAAAAAACCACCAACGATTTTATCGCGCATACTCTTGCTTGAGCCAGGCAATGTCGGCAATAAGCCGATTGACGTCTTCTTCCTTGGTGCCATCGTACTTGCCGCGGATGCGCTGTTGCCTATCCACCAACAAAAAGGCCCCGCTGTGGATAAAACCGTCCGGTTCGGATTTGTCTTCGAGGGCGGTGGCAAAGTAGCTGGTTTGGGCAATCTTGTAGATGGAATCCTTGGTGCCCGTCACAAAATGCCACTTTTTGCTCTCCACGCCCAGCCGCCCGGCAAAGTCGCGGAGCAACGCCACCGTGTCCCACTCGGGGTCAATCGTGTGCGAGAGGATGAGTACGTCATCTTCATTTTGGATGGCCTCGTACACCCGCAGCATCTGCGTTTTCATGATCGGGCAAATGGTGCGGCACGATGTAAAAAAGAAATCGGCCACATAGATTTTGTTGGCAAATGTTTGGTTGGTGATGGGCAAGCTGTCCTGGTTCACAAATAAAAAGGGAGCGATGGTATGGTACACGGTGTCTCCATTCACCACCTCGCGCTGACCAAAAACAGGCAGGGGCTTGGGTTTGGTACACTGCGTCAGCAACAAGGCCACCCACACACAGGCGGCCGCCACTTTAGCAAACGATTTCATCTCCTTCGTGTATTTCATGGGCATTGAGCGCAATTACGTTTTGTCCAAAGTAAATTTTGTTGTCGCGTTTGCGATAGCTTGCCAACGTGGCCAGCGGCTCCTTGCTCATCTGGGCCGTTGCCTGGTCGATGGTAGTCATGACGCACCGCGCGCACGGCTTCACGCCTTTAAACTTGTTTTGGCCGATGGCAAAGAAGTCCCAGCCATCTTCCTCATAGGGTTCACCACCGGAAAAAACGAGATTAGGCCGAAAGCGGTTCATAGGTACGGGCGATTTTAACCGGCTGTTTAAGTCGGCCAGCGAAGATTCTCCTATCACCAGCAGCGGGTAGCCATCGGCCAAACTTACGTGCTCATGCGCGTGCGCATAGCGCGGGTCTACCGGGCGGGCTTCCTCCTCCGGAAATGCCACCAGCCGCACCGGCTGCTGAAGAATGTCGGAAAACCAGCCCGACCGGGATTCGTCTACCTCGCGCACAAACACCTCATCGTCCCATACGTGGGTACGGATACGCCCCGTACCGGAGGGTTGCCAGGGCAGCGGCCACCTTTCGTTTTGATAACTGACCCAAAGGCGATTGGCATGATGCTCCATTTTAATCAAGGCCAGGCTCGGCAATGTACGTTGGGTGAGAAATCCCCCGTGCTCATCGATCAACATCCAGCGCCTGTCGTGTTCCAGGCCCTTGGGCAGCACACGGCTGGACCTCAGTCGAATACCCCCCAGCGACTTGATGGGGTAAATCCAGATTTCCGTAAGCCGCTTCATTGGGGGCCAAAGGTACACACTCGGCTAAACACTTTCGGCTTTGGGGGCCATTTGTATTATTTTCGCAGGTCATGAACCGGGAAGCAGCTCTTTGGTATTTCGAAAGTGTCAACTTGTACAATACGTTGTGCCCACACAAGGTGAAGAAGATACCCGAGCAGCACTTTGTCCATTTCAAGAAAGATGCCTTTATCTATTTGCCGTTGGAGCCTTCCAAAAATATCTACCTCATTGTGGAAGGGCGGGTGAAAATCGGCCACTACCAGGAAGACGGCAAAGAAGTAGTAACGGCCATTTTAACCAAAGGCGAAATTTTTGGAGAGCTTGCTATAGCGGGCGAAGACTACCGCAGGGACTTTGCCCAGGTTATGGACCAGCCCACGGTGGTGTGTCCGGTGAGTGTGCAAGACCTGAAAGACCTGATGAAAGATGACCGCGAACTGAGCTTTCGGGTGTTGAAACTGATGGGCTTGCGCCTGATGAAGCTGGAACGAAAGCTCGAACTGCTGGTGTTCAAAGACGCACGCACGCGTGTGATTGAGTTTCTGAAAGATGCCGCCAGTTGGAAGGGTAAAAAGGTGGGGTATGAAACGATGATTCAAACCAAGCTCACCCATAAAGACATTGCCGCCCTCACGGGCACCTCACGCCAAACCGTAACCACCATCCTCAACGAACTCAAGGAAGCCAACATCATCACTTTTGACCGCAGGCGCATTCTCATCCGCGATCTGGACAAGCTGAAGTAAGGGTTTACCAACCCGCGGGCAAGTCTTTTTCTTCATCCACATCGGTCAATGTGGGCAGTTCGGCACAGCGCAATGCCAGGCGTTCAAAATCGTGTCGCGTATCGCGGGCAACGGTGGCCGTGCTCCAGGCCTTGTGCTGAAACACAGCCGGATGCAGTGCCTTCATGCCCAGCAAGTAATAGCCTCCGTCCGCGGCCGGGCCTACTACGGCATCGGCTGTGCGCAAGTGCGCAAATGCCATGCGAATTGCTTCTGTGGTGAGCTCAAAACAGTCCGTACCAATGATGCAAACAGCGCGATAGCCTTGCGCAAACCCCCACGCAAACGCATGCTGCATCTTGTCGCCCAGGTCGCCTCCCGTCTGCACCTGTTTTTGAAAAGCGGTGTTGGGCCAGGTGTCGTTTTCATCAAGGGCGTGCGAATAGAACAGCGCTTTATCGCACGGCAGCGGCAGTGCTACATCGCGCGTATGCGCAGCCAAGCGGACGTAGTAATCAAGGGCGCGCGCGTTGCCCACAGTAGCGGCCAGTCGTGTTTTCACCTTGCCCCACTCGGGGTTCCGGTAAAAAATCATCAACAACTCATCCGATGTTTTCACTCGTACACCTTGATGCCGCGGGTAAGCCAGCGGCCCCAGTTTTTGTTGTAGGTATGTACGCTGTCGGTAGGCAGGTTGGATGTGTTCACCACTGCACGGCCTTCGTTTTTCCATTGAAAAATACCTCCGTACAGATTGAACACATTTTTATACCCCATTTTTTGCAGGCGTTCGCCTATCCGTTCGCTGCGGTAGCCCACGCTGCAGTACACCACCAGGGTGGCTTGCCGCGGCAGGGCCGCCAGCTCGGCCTGCTGGTAATGATCGTAGTCCAGAAAGCGCGCACCCGGCAGGTGGCTCACGGCAAACTCCTGGCGCGACCGGGTATCGAGCACGATCAGCGAAGGGTCGTTGGCTTGCCGCTCGGTCAGTTGCGCAGGCGTGAGCGTTTTTACCGTATGACGGTAAAGCGAGTTGAGCTTTTGGTCGTAGGCGGGTTGGCCCCATGTGTTCTGAAACACCGAACAAAAAATCAGTATGAGTATTTTTTTGATTTCCATGTGCTCTCCCATCCGAAGTACAAAAATACAACGAGATAACCGCCCACGGTCATGGGAATGGATTCGATGTATCCGTCAGCCGTATAGCCCGCGTATGTCAACATCACCACCCCCGACCAAACCATCGGGAAACGCCACCGCGACAAACACGCCAGTGCCACCAGCGGGGCCACATACCACGGATGCACCGTGGTGGTAAACAAAACGAACACGACATAACCGAACAATAAAACGGACGCTGGATTGGCCGGCATCCGGAATTTTCTCACAAACACTTCAAAAAACGAGTACGCGACAATCAGCCCTGCACTCACCACCGCCAACTTCCACCCGATCGATTGCACCGTGTTGTATCCCCATCGCCAAAAGCCATACTCGCGCAGCAGGTAATAAAGGCTGGCGTTAAACTCAAACTTTTGAAAATACAACCCCAAACTGGTGCCAAAGCTCGCAACCACGTGGGGCTCGTACATGGGCCAAGCCATCGCGCCTAACAAAACCCCCACGGCCAACAGAAGGGGTATCCCCCTTCGCCAGCCCCATGCCAACCCCAGCAACGGAAGAAACATGAGCGGCAGCAGCTTGACGCCAATGGCCCCGGCCAGGCCCACGGCCATGCACCACCCACGGCCCTGTGTCCACCCCCAGATGAAAAGAGTCAAAAAGAAAATCAAAAATGCTTCCAGGTGCGCGTTGCCGGTAAACTCCAAAATGATTAATGGGTTGAGGGCATACCAGCGCACACGCTGAACGGGCAGTTGATAGTGTTGCAACACGCGCATCAGTAATGCCACGGTGCCCGCCTCGGCCAAAAGCACCAGCAGGCGCAAGGTCAGAAGACTTCCTTGCGCAGAGTCGCTGGCAAATGCGATGAACCCAAACAGCGCCTGTGCCACTGGTGGGTAGACGGTGAAGTAATCCGGACTGTTGAGCCGATGGAACAACGCGGCATCCAGCCCGGGCAAGTTCCATCGCACAACTTCAGCGGGCACCGCCTCCAGCGGATGGCGACCCGCCAGCCATAACCGGCCATCCCAAATAAAACGGTAGACGTCATCCGATAAGTGAGGCAGCGACACGAACATCGCGAGCCGCGCCACCACGGCCACACCCAGCCAAAAAAAAAGATTTGTGTTTTTTTCTTCGGAATAGCCAATCCACGCATACGCAGCAAACGACAACGCCAACAGGCCCAGCAACTGCGCGGTGTGGATGCGTTCCACTGTGCCGGCCAAACCCACCGCCAAGACTAACGCCACCGCGGCTGCCACGCGAACGGGCCTACGCATGCGCAGCGTGTTTGGACGAAAGCCAAGCCACACTGCCGAAACCCAGCGTCAGCAGTACATGAAAAAACAACAAGCCATATTCGCGAAGCCAAAACGCGCTGAGGCAGCCAAACAAAAAATAACACATCAATACCCATTCAAACCACGCCCCCCGCGAACCGCGCCACGAAGCATAGACATTTCCGCGCCACGCGTCATGCGGGTTTATCACATTAAATTTTGGTGTCCGCACAAACGGGGTAGCACGCCCCCACCAACCTTCTATGACCGCCAGCGCATTATGCCATGACAACCCCATGGACACCACCAGAAAGCCCGGAAACAACTTGGCAAATCGTTTGGCCGGGGCCTCGTAAAACCGTTGGGCGGCCGTCCAATAAAACCAGGCAATGGAAAAAAAACCCACTAGAAAAACACCACCGATCAACAGGATTTTCTTGAGATCGGGATTATGGGCTTGCAGAAACAACACCGGTACGCTGAGCAAAGCCGCTACCAGCAATGCCACAAAAACCGAACTGTTGAACAAATGAAAAAAAGCATGGACTTTGTTGCGCCACGGCAGGGCAGAAGTCAGCACCGACCGGATCAGCTTTCGCGCGGTTTCAGCGCCTCCTTTATTCCATCGGTATTGTTGCGATTTCACCGCTGGCATAATGATGGGCAGTTCGCCCGGCACCCCTACGTCTTCGGCAAAGCAAAACTGCCACCCCTTCAGTTGCGCGCGATAGCTCAAGTCCAAGTCTTCGGTAAGCGTATCAAACTTCCATCCGCCCGCCTCGGCAATGGCCTGCTTGCGCCAGATACCGCAGGTGCCGTTGAAGTTGATGAAGCTGCCCGCCACGGAGCGCCCGCGTTGTTCCACGGAAAAGTGAGCGTCCAGCCCAAAGGCCTGCAATTGGGTCAGCAGTGAGTAGTCGCGGTTCAAGTGCTCCCACCGCGTTTGCACCACGCCCACGCGAGGTTGCGTGAAATACGGCAGCGTTCGGTTTAAAAAGTCGGGCCGGGGTACGAAATCAGCATCAAAAATCGCGATGAACTCTCCGCGTGCTGTTTTGAAACCGCAGTCGAGCGCACCGGCCTTAAATCCTTCGCGCGTTTCGCGGTGCAACCATTGGATGTCGAGATTTTTGTGCCGCAGCGACTCCACCGTTTGCCGGATAAGTGTGGATGTTTCATCGGTGGAGTCGTCCAGGATTTGGATTTCAAGTTTATCAGCCGGATAATCAAAGGCCGCCACGGCATGGATCAACCGTTCCACCACGTACTTCTCGTTATACACCGGCAATTGCACCGTGACGTACGGCAGTGAATCGTTTGGCCCCAGGGGCTGTGCCGCTGGCCGCGGAGGGGTTTTGCGATAAAGCCAGGCCAGGTGAAGTTGCGCGATGCTAAAAACAAACAGAAAGAGCAGCGCCAGTCCGTATACGATCACCAATGCCCAAACCATCACACAAAAGTAGCGCAGCCAACGCTTGTTTTCATGTTGTGCATCATCGGTATTTGAAAATCGTGGTGATGATTTTATACCCGGCCAGCAAGGTGCCTTTTACGGTACCCGATATTTTTGAGAACCCAATGCGCCTGCGGTAGCGCACGGGTACTTCCGCGCAGCGCCATCCCTGTTTGGCCGCCTTCACTTGCATCTCCACCGTCCACCCATAGGTTTTGTCTTGCATATTCAAAGCCAGCAATACATCATACCGAATCGCGCGAAACGGCCCCAAGTCCGTAAACCGTACTCCGTACAGGAGGCGCATCAGCCGTGTGGCCAGCCAGTTGCCAAAAATCTGTTGTGGCGTCATCGATCCGCTCTCCTTTTGCCCAAGGGCGCGCGAGCCAATGACCAAGTCGGCTGTGCCCTCGATGAGGGGCTGCACCAAGCGGGGCAATTCCTCGGGGTAGTCGGAATGATCGGCATCCAAAAAAACTACGATGTCGGGCGGTGAACTGGATTGGCGCAGGTAGTCGATGCCCTTGAGGCACGCACGGCCATAACCGGGTATGGGTTCGCGCAGCACGGTGGCCCCCGCCTGCCGCGCAATGCGCTCAGTGTCATCGGTGGATGCATTGTTGATCACGATCACCTCGCGCAGCAGCGGGCCGGGCAGCTCGCGTATCACTTCGCCCACGCCATTTTCTTCGTTGAAGGCCGGTATCAGTACATCAATCTTACGTGCTTCGCGCATGAAGCGTTAAATATGCGACAAAAGGCGAGAGATTAATAATTTGATAACAACGGCTTATCCGAAACGTCCGCTGTACGACCTATCATTGCTTACCGGATGATTCGAATTCCCTTTCACTTGCATTCTATCCGAAGCCGCATGCTGTCGGGCTTCCTTTTTCTGACGGGCTTATTGGTGGCGCTGGCCGTTGTTTCGGTGGTCATGTTGGACCGCACCCGGAGGATCAGCGACATTCACGCGGAGATCAGTCAATTGCAAGTGTACACGCTTAGCCTGATCAAAACCGATAATGATTTTTTTGATGTCGGCACCGCCCATGAAGCCTACTTCAAAACACATCAAAGCCCGTTCTTACAGAGACGCGACAGCCTGGTGGCTCAAATCAATCGGGCATTTCAACGGGTAAAAGCACAAACCCTGGCCGAATACTATCCGGTAGACGACAACCTGACGGCCATCGACAGCACGTTCCGGCTCTACAACGAAGAGTTTGGCCAACTCGAGCAACTGCTTTTCCTGCGCGGCTTCCGCGATTACGGCTTGGAAGGAAGCATGCGCACCCACGCCCATGCCTTGGAAAACAGCGCGTTGGGTTTGGACATGGTCACGCTTCTTTCGCTGCGCAGAAACGAAAAGGACTTCTTTTTACGGCATGACACGGTCTATATTGATCACTTCAATGCCCTGGCCAACCGCGCGCGCAAACAGCTACGGGTCGACTCCGCCCGGTTTGCGTCCGGGCTGTACGAGCTTACGCAGTACCAACTTCGCTTCAACCAACTGGCGGGCATCAACCGGCAGATTGGACTCAGTAGTTTGAGTGGCATGCGGGCCACGCTCAACCAATTGACCGATCAACTGAGCCAGCGCTACATCGCGTTGGCAGATGAATCGCTTCTGCTTTCCACCGCGGCCATCTTGAACATCCGCGTGTTTTACCTTCTGCTGATGGTGGGCGCGGTGGTGTTTACCGTGCTGTCGGGTTTTTGGATTTCCAAGCGGCTATCGGCACCGATTGCCCGCTTGTCCAAGTTGATCCACAAGGCGCTGCGCCACAAGCGCAAACAACGGATCAACCTGGAGTTACCTCACGCGGCCACCGAAATCAACGACCTGGTTCGTTCGTTCAATCAACTGATGGAACAGACCAACCGGCAGGTGAGCGAAATCGAAGAAAAATCAAAGCTATTGAAGAAACGTAACAAAGACTTAAAAAAACTCAATCACGAGCTGGACAGCTTTTTATACAGCACCGCTCACGACTTGCGGTCGCCTTTGAGTTCACTCATGGGCCTGCTGCAACTGGCCGAACGCGACAATAAACAGCCCGAAATGGCGATTTATTTCGGCATGATGCGCACCAGCATCCAACGGCAGGAAGATTTCATCCAACAAATTGTAAGCTATTCCAAAAACAACAAACTGACGCTGCAAATCGAAAAGATTGCCCTGGAAAAACTGTTGCGTGATGTGCTGGAGTCGCACAAATACATGCCCGAAGCCGAACGCATTCTGGTTTGGGTCGATATCCGCGAAGAAACCGCGCTGTATTCCGACAAAAACCGGTTAGTGACGCTCTTCAACAATTTGATTTCAAATGCCATCCGCTATGCCGATGGCCAAAAAGAAAAACAGTGGATACGCATTACCGGACGGGTGACGGCCGAAGAAGCATTTATCGAGTTTGCCGACAATGGCATCGGCATTGAGGCCGATCATCTGCACCGCATCTTTGATATGTTCTACCGTGCCAACCTCTCCTCCAAGGGATCGGGCCTCGGGCTTTTCATTTTCCGCGAAACGATCCAAAAGCTCAAAGGACACGTGAGCGTGGAGTCGCGCCCCAAAGAAGGCACGAAGTTTACATTGCGCATACCCAACCATGTGGCTACCGAACGGCCGCAACTGCCGCTGGAATCCATGACCATGAAGGTGGCCGGATAGCTTAATCGACCAACTTCACTCCGTTATTGCCAATCAAAATCGGCTGTCCAAAGCGCCCCTCCTCATCCTTTACTTCCAGGTTCAACACCCCCCGCGGGCACACCGAGGAACAAACACCGCAGCCCACGCATGAGCTGCGCACAATGTTTTGCCCCCGTTGGGCATACCAGCGCACGTCAATGCCCATTTCGCAATAGGTGGAACAATTGCCGCATGAGATGCACTGGCCCCCGTTGGTGGTGATGCGGAACCGCGACTTAAACCGCTGCACCAGCCCCAGGTAAGCCGCCAGCGGGCAACCAAAACGGCACCACACCCGGTTGCCCATCAAAGGATAAAAACCTGTGCCCACCACGCCAGCAAAGCCTGCTCCGATAAAGGCACCGTACCACTCGCGCACCTGGTAGCTATTAAAAAAGAATACGTACGATGACCCGGTAAAATAGGTGTACAACACCCCGCCCGTCATCACCACGGCAAACACCAGCACCGCGTGAATCAGCCACCGCTCCACTTTCCACGCCTTTACCGATTTGTTCGAAAGCTGCCGGTACGGATCGCCCAGCGTTTCGGCCAGGCCTCCACAACCACACACCCAACTGCAATACCAGCGCTTGCCAAAAAAGTACACCAACACCGGCACACCAATAATAATAAGCGCAATGCCCCACCCCAACATAAAAAGGCCAAAGGTGCCGTTATCGATCAGTTGGGTGATGCGGTAATCAAAAAAGAAGCTGTAATCCAATGGCCAAATGTTTTTGAAATCAAAGTACGGTTGGTTTAACCGCACCAATATCTCGGGGATGAGAAACGCAAAAGCCGTTTGGAAAAACATGACCGAGGCCGTGCGCAGCACCTGATACTTGCTGTGGCGGTAGTGCAGCATCATGCGCACGCCCATCACCAGCACGCACACGGTGTACAAAAATCCATACAGAAAGAAACGCCCCGCTTCGTTGCCACTCAGTACCCGGCTGATCGGGTCCACCAAGGCTACCCACGCGGTCATGTACTCGGGAAAAAAGTAGAGGAACACATAAAACGCAATAAGCCAGGTGCCTACCAAAATGCCCAGCCACTGCGTGCTTTTGAGCGGATGAAAAAAGATGCCGTTGTTTTTAATGCCCGGCAGTTCCTTCGCTTTGGGGAGAATGTACATGAGCGCACCTACGATGCACAGGCCAAACGTCAAAAACAGATAGACGCCCGCTTGCTCGGTAGACGGCCCCACCAACGAGGCTTTGGCGAGCACATAACTCAAGTCTTTGATAGCATAGCGATCAAACCCCAGCGCACTGACAATGGCAAATTGCGAAATATTGTCAGCCACTTGTGTCAACTGGGCGGCCATCTCTTCGCGCGAGGCAAACGTGCGGCCCTCCAGCCAACCCGCATAATCGTTGAACGCCTTGCGCTTAAACGCCACTACGGCCTCACTGCCCAAAAATGCCGAATCGAGGGAGGCCAACGTAAAGGTGGTGCCGCGCTGGGTAACAGTCGCTATGTCTTCCTGGGTAATGCCGTACTGCCGCACCTGTGCCGCATTGGCGTTATCAAAAGCGCGGTGCAGGGCTTGCACAAACGAAAAACTGGAGCCGTGGGGAGCGTTCACTAAACCCTGCCCGTGTTGTTCCAACAACTCCGCTTTCGCGGGATCGGTCACGCGTGCGCGGATCAGCTCGGGGGTGAGCGTGTAGCGGCCGACAAAGAAAAGCGCATTGAACAGCGCAAAGCCCACGATAAAGATGACGACACCGGATGTTTTAATGACTTTCATAGACGTTGGGTTATCAACAAAAAACATGGCCCGCTATGCCATCACCGTTGTGTTTTTAAACTGATTCATAATCGCTTTCTCATGGCGTTGAAAAAATTCCGGGTCAAAGTTTGCCTCGGCCAGGTGTTCCATGACAAAATCGATGGTTTTGCCCGCCCGTAACCACGCGTCAAAATGCGCATGCCGCATGCGTATGCCAAAGGTGTTGATGCCTTTGAAAAGGCGCGAGGTTTTTTCCCACACGGCATGCACACACTTGGTCCCATCGGGATGCTCCCAATAAAAATCTTCCTCGTGGTCGCTCAACTGCGGGGCCACGTTTCCATACGTTTGATACTCAATGTCAAAAAACTTGGCTGAATTGAACCACGGCCCGGGCTCATAGCGGGTGCGTTCCCCACAAAGTGTCTGCGCCAGCACTTCGCCCATCATGCGGCCGGTGTACCACACTTGCTCAATGTTCTTGCGGCCCGCCAGCGGGTAGGTTCGCTCCACGCAATCGCCAATGGCATACACCCCCGGCACGTTGGTCTGCAAATACTCGTCTACCAACACCCCTCGTTTCAGGGCAACCTGCGAGCCCTTCAAAAAATCAATGTTGGGCGACACGCCCACCGTCAGTGCCACGAACTGACACGGTATCACTTCGCCCCGGCTGGTGCGCACGGCTTCCACACGGCCCGAGGGGCCTGCCAAAATTTCGCTGAGTTCGGTTTGCAGTTGCAAGTTCACGTGGTGTGCCCGAATGTGGCGCGTGATCAGTTCCGCTTCCTGCCGCGGCAGCACGTTGCTCCAAAAGGCGCCTTCGCGCACCAAAAATGTAACCGCTATGCCGCGCGACCGAAGCATCTCCGCCACTTCCACCCCGATCAGTCCCCCGCCTACCACCACGGCCTGCGCGATGCCGCGGGTGTTTTGTTCCATTTGCTGCAAATCCGGATAACTGTACAGACCCTGCACGCCCGGTAGTTCCTGCCCGGGCCACCCAAACATATTGGGGCGCGACCCGGATGCAATGATCAATTGATCGTATGCTATGTGTCGTGCTGACCGAAGCAGCAATTCCTTTCGCTCGGTGTCCACCCGCTCCACATGGTCGCGCACCAAGTCGATGCGGTTCTTTTTCCAGAATCCATCTTCATAGGGCTTGGTGTGCTCGTAGCGCATGTGACCCATGTAGATGTACATGAGGGCCGTGCGCGAAAAAAAATGATCCGTTTCGGACGAGATCACCGTGATGCGGTGATTGCTTCGCTTGCGCAAATGGCGCGCGGCCGTAATACCCGATATGCCGTTGCCGATGATGACGATGTGTTGCATGCGACAGGGAAGGTACGGAAAAATAGCGTGGGTTGGATTGCACGGATGTCGGCAAGCGGACAAAATGCCGCCCGTGGGGCCGCCATCGTTCAGAACAAAAATCCCAGTCGCAGATACAGCATGTTGCCATCGCGGCTGTGCGCAAACTCAGTGGAGACAACCGTGACCGAAAACGGGGTAAACCAAATGCCTCCGCCCACCCCTTGGTGCCACCGCCTGGAGCGGCCCGATGGCGTGCTCGGGTCGCGCCCGCTGTCATCTTTGTACCATACTCTGCCCGTATCAAAAAAAGCATTGATCCCCAACGAGGCCGGGAACAGGTACGAGCGAAAGGTGACCAGTTTGAGACGTACTTCGTTGTTGACATACAACCGGCTGTCGCCATAAAAGCGCGTTTTGCGGTAACCGCGCAATTCCGTTTTGCCGTCCAATATCTGCGCGTTGTAGATGTCATACAGCCCCGTATTGAAACCGCCTCCTGCGCGCAATGCAAACGTGAGCCTGGCCGGCAGGCGGAAGCTTTGATAAAAGGCGAGAAAAAATTGCTGCCGCGAAAAATCGCGCGAGCGACCGGTCAACCCCGACATGAAAGACGACTGCCATTCGGCACGCACCCCGCGCGTGGGCAACACTTCGTGGTCTACTTGGTTTACGCCCAACGCAACGATCGGGCCGGCAAAAAAATGGGTTTCATCAAAGAAGGGCTGCGGCTGCGTGGGTGCAAATTCGGCCACAATAAAGCGATCCGTTTCGTCCGGTTCCTCGATCTCAGCCTGTTGATAGGCGATGCCCGCCTGAAAATACCCAAATGCGCCCAACGGGCGGGCCATCACGGCCTGCACATCGATTTGTTCGGTGCGCAGCCGATAGTAGTCGATGGAGCGCTCCAGATCGCGCGAAGGATCATCGTCCAACTCGCGATCAAACACCGTTTCATTTCCCCAGCCAAAAAAATTGTTGACAAAGTTGGGCGCTTTGATGTCGGCCCGCAGTTCCACGCCCCACTTGCCCACCACTTGCTGAAACGTTCCTTTGTAGGTGAAATTATAGGACTCGGTGAGCAACGCGTGGCTCGCCAAAAAAAGATGGCGGCTTTTGAACGGTGTTTTCCGAAATCCGTGATTGACAAACAGAAATCCTCCTCCCAGAAAAAGGCCATCGTCAAAATTGAAATTTCCGTATAGCAGGGGCGCCAGGCGCGGGTACTGAAAGGATTTCCGGTCATAGTCGTTGACTGCGGGGTCGCGGGACAGGCGCTTGCTGATGCGGTGTTGCCCGGCCCATCCGATTCCACCGGGCACATCGTACACCCGCGGGCGCACACGCGAATGTTGTATCACCGAGTCTTGGCCCTCGCCTCCAATGATCCGCAGGGTGATCGTTGACCGGCCCGAGCCGGTTAGTCGAAATACATCCTCGCCTCCGCGCCCAAACAGGCGCAGCTCTTTTGTTTCGCCCGGTACAAATGTGCGTTCATAAATTTTTTTGCCGGCCTCCCCGGCTTTGCTGAGTTTGCGTACCGTCAGTTCCAAGTTCCCGTTCTTTTTGACATCCAAGTCAAACCGTTCGCGCTTGTCCGAGCCCGGCACGTCTACTTCGCGTGCCAAAAACGCATAGTGCTGTGCCGCATACGTAGCGAGGCGGTCGCGTCTGCTTTTCATGATGCGCGCCAATTGAGGGCCATGGAGAGGATACACCTCGGGCGGTAAGTCTTTCACGGCTTGATCAATCACTTCATCGCTCAGTGCTTTTTGCAATGCCTTGGCTTCCTGCTCCCATTGGGCAGCCGTGAGCTCGTGCAAAAATGTGCGGTCAAAGAAACGCGCATTAAACATAAAGCCGGGGGTCCATCGCACCTGCTCGTGAAACCCCTCAAACTTGGGAAGTGCCCACCTGCGGCTCCACAGCTTGGCCAGCCAACCATCACTCACAAAAAATGCCTGGTCGCGGTCGCGCGGAATGGGCCGATAGGATTTTCCTTTCTTTTCATCAAATGAGGCCCATCGCCACTGGTCATCGTGCCGGTCCCAGTCGCCAATGACCAAATCAAACAATCGCGAACGGAGCACAAAGGCCTGATCCACGTGGTGGTCGTTGTCTTCCTGTAGTTTCTCCAGCACCTTGTCAGTGCCCACGATTTTTTCGCTGTTCCCAAAATGCGGCTTGCCCAAGGCCTGACCCGAGGGGCGTTCTTCATACAATGCCAACGTGCCGGCAAACTCCTTCCGATATCGCCCCAGGGCCGCATCATCCGGAACCAACACCACGCGGGGTTTGGTGTGGTAGATACCGGCTGCATGGGCCAACCGCGGTATGGCCAACGCACCGTATGGATGTGCCGCGGATATCTGATCTTGTACGAGGTCTTGCGCAAACGTGCCCCGCAATACATCTGGCACCGCCCGCTCGGGAAACTTTTCCACGCTGCGCAGCGTGTATTCATTGCCCACCGAATCGGCCAGGCGAAGGGAAAGGGTTTGCATGCCCCCGCCTTTTTGGATGATGGACAACCCCCCATGCTCCCGCGTCAGGTCCAGTGCCGGCACGCGGATGGGCTGCTTCCACTCATCGCGGTAATTTTGGCCCAACATGCGCCCACGCCCGCGTTCATACCGTGTGCTCGCTACGGCCGTGGCGGTGGTTGGCAAAGACGATTGACGGCCCTTGCCTGCTGAAGATGCTGGCAGTTCCTTTTTGGGCAAGGCCACGCGATGAGTTACGGCCGCACGCTCCACTTCGTGGAAAGCCAATTGCATGCTCCCATCAGACAGGAGGTCGAGAGTGGCAAAGCCAATGGCCGGTGCCACATATTGGGCATGCCCTTTCTTGCGCACGTGGGTTTGTTTCACACCCGAGCCGCTGGTCACATAGTGCACCTGGTTTTTTACGCTGTGCTGCAACGCATGTTCATGCCCGTTGGCGTATACGATGTTGGGATATTGCTCGAGCAAGGCGGAAATCACCTCGCGATATTGTTTGGCCAAAGGATGGTGGGTGTCCTGCACATTCCCTATCCACCTGCGATAAAGCGGATGGATCGAACCGACTCCCGGCAGAGGTACCCAAAGCGAGGGATTAACCGCGCGAAGGGGAAACAGGTGATCCTGCCAGGTGAATACGCCACCGTGGGCACCGTAGCTGAAGATGGGGTGGTGGGCAATGACCAACACCTGCTTGTCGGCATTTCGCTCCAGCAATTCATGAAGTCGCGCGGCCACGTCTTCCGGTTTTTTGCATTCGCAAAAACTGTCTTCGCCCAAGGGCTTGTCCCACGGGTGCAAAAACCACTGCGAATCCATCACTACGGCCACCCATCCCTCGGTCAGTACTACTTCCTCCGGGCCGGGGCATCCACCCCGGGGCAAAAACTGAATACGGGCATCGTGCAGCGAGTCGATCCACGCTTGCTGTTGCAAGACGCGCGCCCATCCCTGGCGGCCGCCTTTTTTCCAATCGTGATTGCCCGGAATAAAATACGTGGGGCTCTGAATGGCTTTGGCCAAGGCCACCTGTTGCGCCAATATCGCTTCGGCCTCCGCCCGGGTGGCGTGCCCCGCCCCCGGCATGCCTTTGGGGTAAATGTTATCGCCCAAAAAAAACAGCGTGGCAGGAATGCTGTCCGCATGGATGGAACGCAGATAGCCCGGTAGTCCGTTGGTCTCAAAATCGCTTTCGCCCGCATCGCCTATCAAATAGACGCGGTGGGTAAGCGAGGGCAATTGCGCGGACGCGGACAGCGCGGCACCGATACCAAGAGCCAGCAACGAGACAAAAATGCGACAAGACATGACCATACTGATAACCAATACCAGCCATCTACCCAAAGCTGCGCCATCGGGTGATGTGTGCTGAAAGGTAAACCAAAATCAAAAATTATTAGTTTTAAGGTTTGATAATGATGTCAACGATGGTGGACAGCCCCCTGGTGGAGAAAGCAAAGGCCTTTGCGAGTGAGCGGCTAACTGCCTTGCCCAAAGAATACGTTTTTCACAACCTGCACCACACGCAAGAGGTGGCCCACGCGGCTGAAGAAATTGGGCGGGCCATGGAATTGACAAACGACCAACTGGAAACGGTGGTGGTGGCGGCCTGGATGCACGACACGGGCTACTGCCAGGGGAGTGACCAACACGAGAAAAAATCGGCTGACACCGCGCGGCAACTCCTTCTTGAATGGGGTGTACGCGAAGCCAAGATAGCCGACATCCAACGCACTATCCTGGCTACGGCCATGCCGCAAAAACCCATCGACCGGCTGGGCGAGGTACTGTGCGATGCGGACATGTATCACTTGGCCAAGGGCAACTTGCTTGAGTGCGGCAACCGCCTGCGTCAGGAATTTGCTGTGACCAAAAACCTGCATTTCACATCCGATGAGCACTGGATCCGATCGAACATCGAATTCTTCAAACAGCACACCTACTTTACCGAGTACGGAAAAACCGTGCTGCAGCCACTGAAAAAACAGAACATCAAAAAACTAAAAAAACTATTGACCCAAACGGACGAAGGCGACACGCCCGCACGCGACAAGGAAATGGAAAAACTGCGGGCCAAACTGGAAAAGAGCAACCGGCCCGACCGCGGCATCGAAACGATGTTCCGCACCACCTCAGAAAATCATGTGACCCTCAGCGGCATGGCCGACACCAAGGCCAACATCATGATTTCCATCAACACCATTATCCTATCTATTATTGTCAGTGTGCTGTTCCGAAAGTTGGAGGAGTTTCCCTTGCTGCTTTTGCCTACGCTCATGCTGGTGATCACCTGCCTGGTCACAATCGTGTTGGCTATCTTGGCTACACGGCCCACGGTGGCCAGCGGTCGTTTCACGGCCGATGACATCAAAAACAAGCGTACCAACCTGCTCTTTTTTGGCAACTTCCACAATATGGAACTCAAGGACTATGAGTGGGGCATGCGCGAAATGATGAAAGACTACGAATACCTGTATGGCAGCATGATCAAAGACATTTACTTCTTGGGCAAGGTGCTAGCCAAGAAATATAAGTTTTTGCGCTTGTCGTACACCGTTTTTATGATCGGCTTTGTATCATCCATCATCGCGTTTATCATTGCCATGTTGGCGGGCTATCAGCCTTATCGGCTCACCGATTGGTTCTGAGCCTTTATTGCACTTTGTAAACCTTAACGGGCACACCAATGCCGCGCAGCGGCTCTTCGGCCAACAAAACCACTTCCTGCCGCATGGGGGTGAGGCGTTGCAACACCTCTTCGGAAATCAATATCTGCGAACCGAACTTCTTGTTGAGCTGCTCCAGCCGGGAGGCAATAATGACGGGGGCTCCGCTGATCGAAAATTGTTTCCGACTGTCGTTGCCAATGTTGCCCGTCACCACCTGGCCGCTGTGAAGGCCGATGCCAATGCGGGTGGGCGGGATGAGCTCTGCTGCGCATAGCGCATGTACTTTATGGAGTATCTGCGTGCTGGCCTGAAAGGCCATGTCGGCATGCAATACGTTTTCAACCGGGCTTCCAAAGCAGGCCATCAGCCCATCGCCCAAAATCTGAAAGACCACCCTTGGTGTTGGTTGATGATGTCAATGACGGGGGCCAGAAATCTGTTTTGGTAGTCGATTACCTCATCGGGTGTGTGCGCATCGGCAAATGCCGTAAAATTTCGGATGTCCAAAAACATGACGGTAGCTTCCAGCCGTTTGGTGGCCCCGCGGGTTTCCATGAGCGCCCGCGACACCTCACGCGATACCTGCTGCCCAAACAACAACTCCAATTCCTCCTTTTCGCGTTTGGTTTCAAAAGCCGTCTGTATGCGGTTCTTCAACTCGCGCGATACAAAGCCGGCCGCCAGGCTGCCCAACACCAAAATGATGGCGCGCAGGTAAAACGAATTGTCGGGCGAAGATGGCTGATAGAGCGGCACGGGATGCACGTAGGCAAAACCCAGGTAGGTGACCAACGCAAACTGCGCACCGGCCAGCACCCCGGTAAAAATGCTGACCGCCACATTCAGGTGCAGGATCGACAAAATCACAAACACATAGTAAACGGACATGATGGGTGAGTCCAAAAACGAAAGCATCTGGTAGTCAAATACCATATAGGCCAAGATGCCCGTGAGCAAACTGACCTCCATCAATGTGTGGACAATCTTGAACCGCGTGCTGATCCGCTGCCGGTTGTCCAGTTTCTTTTTTACATATTGGAGAATGACGACTTCATAGGCGATGATGGCAAAAAGCCAAAACTCAATGGTAAAGTAGACCACCGTGCCGCCATAAAACTCCGCTATGGAATCGTTGACCAAAAAGAAATTGGCCACGCTGATGACCAAGCCGGCCGCGAACAGCACAATCAGCACATAGGTGCGCTGGTATTCGCTTTTCGCGCCTTCCAACGCAAGGGAGGACGAAGGGCCAAATTGACGGTACGTGAGCAAGTAACTCCGGGTTTATCTATCTACATGACGTAACACACCCATTTTTATTTTGCGCCATGTCCATGGACATGAACGGCCAGAACACCGGGCGAGTTCCCCAGCCGCGCCCATGCCGGGCGGATTATTTTTTTTGCCATTGGTTGGCCCGGATGTTTTGAGCCGCCAGCGTGACGGTTTCAGCGATGCGTTTAGCGCGGGTTTCTTCGCGCTTGGCGCTGATAATCCATTGCAAGATTCCCTTTTTCACCCCGGGCGGAAAAGCCTCAAAAAAAGTCTTTGCCTGTTTGTTTTGCCGCAGGGCCTCTACCAAGTCCGCGGGCATCACCAACTCTTCAATGGCATCCAGCACGCTCCACGATCCGTCCTTTTTGGCGGCTTCTATTTTGGCCCACCCGGAAGGTTGCATCAAGCCCTCATCCAGTAGTTTTTGAATACGCGTTTTGTTGAGTTTGCTCCATACGCTTTTGGGTTTGCGTTCGGCAAAAAACAACCGGAAGCTTTTGTCGTCACGCTTGTTGGGTTTGCTGTCAATCCACCCAAAGCACAACGCTTCTTCCACTGCTTCATCGTAGGTGAGGCTGGGCACACCGCTGTTTTTTTTGTAGATCACCAGCCAGATGTTTTTCTTTTTTGCATGGTGGGTGGCCAACCACTGCCGCCACGCGCTGCGGCTGGGAGCGTAAAACTCTTCAAGGGGCGCGGAAGGAGATGGTTTTTTCATGTACGAAGATACGCTAATAACCACCACTCATGGGGTGCATTTCAAATTGACACGGCTGCATTACCTCACCCCGGCCAACACTTGCAAAAGTGATAGTCTCTGCCCCCTCTCCATTGGAGCGGAACGATACGCACCGAAAAACTACACTGCTTGAATGGGGTGAGGTTAATCGCGTCAATTTGAAATGCACCCCACCCATAAGGTGGGTTCGCGGTCGGGGCAAATTCGTTACCTTTGTACAAAGTGTAAAGGGTATGACTGAAGTGATTCAATCCAGTGCGCAAGCCATCGAGCTCGAAGAACAATACGGGGCCCACAACTATCACCCGCTGCCCGTGGTGTTGAGCAAAGGCGAAGGCGTGCACCTTTGGGATGTGGAGGGCAAACGCTACTATGATTTTTTATCGGCTTACAGTGCTGTCAACCAAGGCCATTGCCATCCGCGCATCATTCGCGCCCTCACCGAACAGGCCAAAGAGCTCACGCTTACTTCGCGCGCGTTCTATAACGACAAGCTGGGCCTGGCTGAAAAATATGTGTGCGAAACATTTGGCTATCAAAAAGCCCTGTTTATGAACAGCGGTGCCGAGGCCAACGAAACGGCCATCAAACTGGCGCGCAAGTGGGGCTATGTGAAAAAAAATATACCCGACAACCAGGCGGTGATCGTGGCGGTCACCAAAAATTTCCACGGCCGCACCACCACTATTATCTCCGCCTCCACCGATCCTTCTTCGCGCAAGGGCTTTGGCCCCTTTATGCCGGGTTTTGAAATCGTGCCCTATGATGATGTGGCCGCTTTGGAGAAAGCCTTGGCAAACCCCCACGTGTGCGGTTTGTGGATTGAACCCATTCAAGGCGAAGCAGGCGTATACGTGCCCCAAGCCGGCTATCTCAAGCAGGCCGAAAAACTGTGCCGCCAACACAACGTGCTGCTGTTGATGGACGAAATACAAACCGGTATTGCGCGCACGGGCAAGATGTTGGCCAGCGATCATGAGGACGTGCGGGCGGATGTTTTGATCTTGGGCAAGGCGCTGTCGGGTGGTGTGTTACCGATTTCAGTCGCGTTGGCTGATGACGAGGTGATGCTGGTGATCAAACCCGGGGAGCATGGCTCCACCTTTGGCGGCAATCCGCTGGCCGCAGCCGTGGTGATGGAGGCCCTGCAAGTGGTGAAGGACGAGCGCCTGGCCGATAATGCCGAGCGGCTCGGAAACATTTTCCGCGAGCGAATGAATGCCTTTATCCCCAAAACGAAGTGGATAAAACTGGTGCGCGGCAAAGGGTTGCTCAATGCCATCGTCATCAACGATACGCCCGAAAGCGAAACCGCGTGGAAACTTTGCCTGACGTTCGCCCAACACGGACTGCTGGCCAAGCCTACCCACGGCAACATCATCCGCCTGGCACCCCCGCTGGTGATCAACGAAGAGCAACTGCACGAGTGTTGTGATATTATTGAACGGAGCGTGAGGGAACTTTAGCGGTAACAGGTTGTTTGTCGCTGGTTGCTAGTTGCTGGTCATGTGTCCTGATCAGGTTAACTTGAAACGGTTCATGATAGTAAACCCAGAACGTTCAGTTCACTACGCAACTGCTCGGGCGATTGAAAGTGGACGGTGTGTAAACCCACGGCCTGGCCGCCTTGTACGTTGGCCGGGTTGTCGTCAATAAACACCGCTTTCGCGGGATTGACCCCATACCGATCAAACAAGATCTGGTAAAATCCAGGAAACGGTTTGCGCGTTTTTTCCACCCCGGACACCACGATGCCGTCAAACCATTGCAAAAAATCAAACCGTTGCCGGGCCCACGGAAACGTTTCCTCCGACCAATTAGTCAGCGCATAGAACCGGAACCGGTTGGACGTACGCAGCTCCCGAAAAATTTCCACGGTGCCGGGGATGTCCCCCTGAATTGTTTCCTGCCAGCGGCCATACCAGGCGCGGATGGCGTCCTCGTAGGCGGGAAACTTCACCACCAATTCGTCCGTAGCCTCGGCAAACGATCGGCCCGCATCTTGTTGCTCATTCCACTCGGGCGTGCAAATGTTCTCCAGAAACCACGTGATCTCTTCTTCGGTCGAAAAAATTTTCCGGTACAAGTAGCGTGGGTTCCAATCCACCAGCACAGCCCCCAAATCAAAGATGATCGTATCGATATGGCCTTTCGCCAGCTTGTCTTCTTTTGTCATTCGCGTTCAAATCATTTTCAAATCACTCCGTCCTCAAATCAAATCATTTTCAAATCGTCTCATCTTCAAATCATCCCATCTTCAAATCATCTCATCTTCAAATTCTCAAATCAACTTCGCTTTCTCCCAGTACACATCCATTTCCGCCAGCGTCATCTCGCCCAACTTCTTACCCTCCTTGGCCGACTCGCTTTCGAGGTATTGAAACCGTTTGATAAACTTCTTGTTGGTCCGCTCCAAAGCTTCCTCCGGGTCGATGTCGATAAACCGCGCATAGTTCACCAGCGAAAACAGCAAATCCCCAAACTCCGCCATCGCCTTTTGCTTATCGATGGGCTCGGCAGCCGACTGAAACTCATTTTTGAATTCGCGCATTTCCTCTTCTACTTTCTCCCACACCTGCTCTTTTTTCTCCCAATCAAACCCCACCCCGCGTGCCTTGTCTTGTATGCGGATGGCCTTGACCAATGCGGGCAGCGACTGTGGCACGCCCTCCAGCACCGATTTGTTGCCCGTGCGCAGCTTTATTTTCTCCCAGTTTTCTTTTACCGTTTTCTCGTCCTCCGCTACCACATCGCCATACACATGCGGGTGGCGCTCCACCAGCTTGTCGCAAATGGCATGAAGCACCTGGGCGATGTCAAACTTCTGTTGCTCCTGTGCAATGCGGGCGTAAAACACAATGTGTAACATCAAGTCGCCCAACTCTTTTTTGACCTCCGTAGGATAATTCTCCAAGATGGCATCCGAGAGTTCATACGTTTCTTCAATGGTCAGGTGGCGCAGACTTTCCCATGTCTGCTTTTTGTCCCACGGGCAGTTTTCGCGCAATTCGTCCATGACGGTGAGCAGCCGGTCGAAAGCCTCCAACTTCGCTGGGCGATTGGGATCAGGTTGTGAGAGCGGTCGTTTATTCATGTAGCAAGCAAATTAATTTCCGAGGGGCGGTGACACGGCCGCGTCCGCGATCAGCGCAGCACTGGCGCGGTACCGTTCGTTGCCGGTTTCCGCCTGCAAGGTGTTCAACAAGTTGGCTATGCGTGCGGTTCCAATCCGCGAAGCCCACGCAAACGGTCCGTGCGGATAGTTGGTACCCAACTGCATGGCCAGGTCAATGTCCGCACGGGTGGCGATGTTGTTCTCCCAGGCAAAGTAGGCTTCATTGACGATCATGGCGATAACGCGGGGCGTCACCAATCCTGTCTGGTCCGCGACTGGTTGAAAGTCCGTGCCGAGCGCAGCGCATACTTGGCGCAGCTTATCGCCATCGGATACTTTCGGCACACCCACTTCAAACAAGGCGCGCTCCAAAAACGTGGGCCATCCGCAAAAGCCATACGAAAACCGGTGCGTCAAACGGCTGGCCACCGATGCGTGCATCGCTTCCAAAAAAACAACCGCATCGGGCCGCTGATCATAAACCGATAGGTCAGTTGGATCCGGATCAAAATCAAAGATCACATCCGCTTGACCATCAAGTAAGTGGCGTTGAGCGAAGTGTTTCCAGGCATGGGCCTCCCCAAACTTTTGCCGGCAGTCACGAAACTGCTGGGGCGTGCCGATCACAACCATTTCCATAAACAAAGAGGCAAGGTATCCAATAAAATCGGATGGTGCCCGTCTTGAAGGTAGGCTTTTGGGCTACCTTCGGCCGCGTTTAGTTTGTGTTTATGAAACAAGTCAAAAAAATCATGGTGTACGTTTTTGTGTTTCTGGTGCTGGCCGTTCTGGGCGTCTATGTTTTTGTTCAATCGCCCGTGTTTGGTGCCAATCCGTCAGGTAGTCGCCTGGAGCGCATCCAACAGTCGCCCCGCTACCGCGAAGGCAGTTTCCAAAATGCCGAACCCACGGAGGTGATGCTGCCGGAAGCTTCGTATGCGAAAATGATGCGTGATTTCTTTTTCAACAAACCGAACGATGTGGAGCCGCCCGCACCGTTGCCATCGGTGAAAACCGATTTGAGATCGTTGGATGCCGCTACGCCTACCCTCGTTTGGTTTGGCCACTCCTCCTACCTGATCCGGTCCCAACACATTTCCATTTTGGTGGATCCCGTTTTTAGCGGCAACGCCTCGCCCATTTCTTTTTTTGGGAAGGCGTTTGCCGGCTCCGATGTGTATGGGGCGGACGACATGCCCGACATGGATGTGCTGTTGCTGACGCACGATCATTACGATCACTTGGATTATCCCACCATCAAGAAACTGCACCCGCGGGTCAAAACGATTGTCACCTCGCTGGGCGTGGGCGCGCATTTGGAACGTTGGGGCGTGGCCCCGGAAAAAATAGTTGAATTGGATTGGTGGGAGCATGCGACTTTGGAGGACAGCCTTGTTTTTACCGCCACGCCTGCGCGCCATTTTTCGGGTCGTGGGTTTGCGCGGGGCAAAACCGCCTGGTCGTCATTTGTGCTCGAACTGCACGGGCACAAACTTTTTTTGGGTGGCGATTCGGGCTATGATGGCCAGTTCAAGATCATTGGCGAAAAAATGGGGCCGTTTGATCTGGCGTTATTGGAGGCGGGACAATACGGAGCCAACTGGCCCTACATACACATGACGCCCGAACAGACGGTGGCAGCCGCGCAAGACCTACAGGCCAAGGTGCTGATGCCCGTGCATTGGGGCAAGTTTGCGCTTTCCATGCATGCATGGAACGAACCGATTGAGCGCGTGTGGGCGCAGGCGGAGAAAGATTCGGTTAAACTGACAACACCGAAAATAGGGGAGGCTGTTCTGCTAAATCAAGACTATCCGCGCCAGCGTTGGTGGAATTTTTAGTTTTCGTGATATTTTATCTCTGCGCGTTTAGGATTAGGAGCGGGCTATCTGTCATTCGCTCCATTGCCGTTGATCACGTTAAACCCATGCCGTTAGGCATGGCATATCGGTAAATACAATCACCCAATGGGTACTGAGTGCCGTAGGCACGAAATATGACAAAGCAGGATCATTGCTGGCCAGAATCCCCATGATAAAACTCCTCCAACGAAGCGAAGTACGTATGTATCCAACCCTCCACGATGTCGTCATAATCGGCATCGGGAATATTCGTGTGGCGCAACTCCACCGAGGTGCCGCCCTTGTGGTCATGCAACTTGAGGGTCACGATGGACGGCTCGGCTTGCTCACCAAAATACCACTGCTGCACAATTTTTTTGTCCGGCTCAAACTCCAGGTTTTTGCCCACAATACTCCCCTCCCATAGCGAGAACTCGCTGCCCGGCTCGGTGGACATCTCCGCCTCCTCGCCCGTCCACAAATGAAGCGTGGCGGGGTGTGTCAAGGCACGGTATACATCGGCAGGCGGGGCGGGGATGATAAAGTATTTTTTGAAGTCCTTCATAGGTGATGTGGTAGGCTTGCCACCGGGGCACAAAGACACAAATTTTTTACTATTTAGTGCATGGTATTGCCACAAAGACACAATATTTTGTTCGCCACAAAGACTCGAAGGCACAAGCTTTTAGCCTCTCTATCTATTCGTGGCTTTGGTGCCTTGGTGGCCTATGTTCTTGTTTCGCCACGAAGACTCGAAGACACACGTTTTTGGCCTCGATATCTGTTCGTGGCTTAGTGCCTTGGTGGCCTATGCTCTTGTTTCGCCACAAAGACTCAAAGGCACAAATGTGTATTTGGCTATCTGTCTATATAGTGGCCTATGCTCCTGTTTCGCCACAAGGACACGAAAACACAAATCTCTCACTTCTCCCAACTGTTCGTGGCTTGGTGCCTTGGTGGCCTTCGTTCTTGTTTCGCCACAAGGACTCGAAGACACAAGCTTTCAGCCTCTATCTGTTCGTGGCTTGGTGCCTTGGTGGCCTATGCTCCTGTTTCGCCACAAAGGCGCGAAGGCACAAATTTTTGGCCTCTATATCTGTTCGGGGCTTAGTGCCTTGGTGGCCTTAGTTCTTGTTTCGCCACAAAGACTCAAAGGCACAAGCTTCTAGCCTCTATCTGTTCGTGGCTTGGTGACTTGGTGGCCTTTGTTCTTGTTTCGCCACAAAGGCGCGAAGGCACAAATTTTTGGCCTCTATCTGTTCGTGGCTTGGCGACTTGGTGGCCTATGCTCTTGTTTCGCCACAAAGACACGAAGGCACAAGCTTTTAGCCTCTAACTGTTCGTGGCTTGGTGCCTTCGTGGCCTGATTCACAAACTCTCGGTAAAAAACTCCCGCTTCACGCGTTCGCTCGTACTCGTGAGCAGTTCGTACGGGATGGTGCCAATAGCGCGTGCCACTTCGTGTATCGGGCGGCCCGAACCAAAGATGATAACCTCATCGCCTTCGCGTGCATCGATGCCCGTGATGTCGATCATGGTCATATCCATGCACACGTTGCCGATCACCGGTGCCAGATGGCCATTCACCAACACCTTTCCTTTTCCGTTGCTAAAAGCTCGGCTAAAGCCATCGGCATAACCAATGGCGATGGTTGCAAGGGTGCGGTCGCCCGCGGCCTTCCCTTTGCGGCCATACCCCACCGTGGTACCACTGCTTACCTTCTTGATTTGCGATATCGTGGTCTTCAGGGTGGCCACGGGTGTCAGTCCGGGCACCGGTTCAGCGGTCGGGCTTACGCCATACAACCCAATGCCCAGCCGCACCATGTCAAACTGAAATTCAGGTAAGCGTAAAATGCCCGCGCTGTTCAGCAGATGCCGCAACGGACGGATGTTCAACGCAGAAGTGATCTTTTCATATCCCCGCAAAAAAACGGCTGCCTGCTCGCGCGAGTAGTCATCATGCTGGGGTTCATCGGCACCCGCCAAATGCGAAAACACCGAGGCAACCTGCACATTCGGATGGGCGCGCAAAATGTCGATGGCACGGCTCCATTCGCTTTCGGCCAAGCCCAACCGGTTCATGCCCGTTTCCAACTCCAAATGGATTTTTATTTCCTGTTCACCGGCCAAAGTGAGCACCAACCCTTCCAAAAAAGAAAGACTATAAACACTGGGCTCCAACCCATGAGCCAACAACAGCGGCACATGGTGCAGTGAGGGGTTCATGACCATGATGGGCAGTTGGATAAAATGGCTACGCAACTCGGCCCCTTCGCTGGGGTACGCCACGCCCAGATAGTCCACCCGGTGGTAGGCCAGCATGCCCGCTACTTCTTCGCTGCCGCTGCCATAGGCAAAGGCCTTTACCATCACCATGGTTTTCACCCCGCGTTGCAAGCGGTTGCGAAAAAAATTCAGGTTGTCGACCATCGCTTTGATGTCGATTTCCATCACCGCATTGTAGTGTTTGCGTTGCAACCGCTGCACAATGCGTTCCAGTCGAAACGCCCGCGCACCTTTCACCAATATCGCCTCATCGCGAAAATCGTCCGGTACAAAATCCCGTAGAAAATCTTCCACCGAGGGGAACACGTGTACCGCGAACGACAAGGCCTGGAGTAACGTACGGTGGGCAACCATCATGGGCCCAATCGCCAACACTCGGTGCAGCGCATGTCGTTTGAGGATTTCCACCACCTTGGCCACGGTGGACTCGGGGGTCAACCCGGTTTGGAATACATCCGACAGGATTACGGTTTTCTTTGGCCGCAGCTCGCCCGACAAAAACTCCAGACTCACGCGCAATCCTTCCAGGTCAATATTGTACGTGTCATCCACCACGCGGCAATGGTGGATGCCTTCGATGCGCTGCAGCCGCATGGGCACCTGTTTGATCTGATCAAGCAAAAGGAGTATGCGCGCGGGCGGAGTGCCACGGCTGAGCAACATGACCACGCTGTGGAGAATATTTTCGCGGGTGGCACTGTCGCGGGCGGTGAGTGTAAACGTACACGTCTCGGTTGTGGTGGACAACGTGATCTGATCTCCCTGTTCGGCCAGTTGCCACACGGCATGGGTGGCGCGTCCCCAACTAACCCGATTTTTGTTCGGATAGGTTTCCCGCATCAATGCATCGATCAGCGGATGATCGGCACAATACACAACGGTGTGACAGCGTGCAAAAAGAAGCAGTTTCTCGCGCACTTTTTCTTCGCGGCTGGCGAAGCCTTCGTCATGCGCGCTGCCAATGTTGGTGAAGATGCCTTGCGTGGGCGCGATCATGTGCTCCAACCGGGCCATCTCGCCCGGCTGCGAGATGCCGGCCTCAAAAATGCACGTGGGCGAATCGGTGCGGCCGTGAAGTGCCCAAACGGACAGCGCCACACCCATCTGCGAGTTGTAGCTGCCCGGATTCTTGACCACCGGATTGGGCCCGTCCGCCAGAAATTGCGACAGCAACTCTTTGACGATCGTCTTGCCGTTGCTGCCCGTAATGGCAATGACATCCTGCGTGCGGGCATGTTCGCGTGCATGCAACGCCAGGTCTTGCAGTGTGCGCAGCGATGACTCGGCCAGAAAAAAATTCGCATCCGCGTAAGCGCCCACCTCTATGGCCGCTTCCACCACAAACTGCCGGATGCCGGCCCGATAGGCATCGGCAATAAAGGCATGTCCGTGTTGGCGCGGGCCGGGCAAGGCGATGAACAGGGCCTCGGCCGAGGCGAATGCTTTGCGCGTATCGGTGATCAGAAAATGGATGTCGCTCCCGTGGGCTTGTTGTAAAACAGAACCGGCCGTGAGCGAAGCAAGGTCAGAAAACGTCATGGGCAACATCAATGGAGGCGCTGGCCGTTGGGCACGGGCTTGTCCGGCACGCAAAGTACAACATCGCCCTGCTCATCCTGAAAGCCGGTCACCAATACTTCGGATAGAAACGGACCGATTTGCTTGGGCGGAAAGTTGACCACACATACCACCTGTTTGCCCACCACCGTTTCCGGGCGGTAATGCCGGGCAATCTGTGCGCTGGATTTTTTAATGCCCTCCGCGCCCAGGTCGATCCACAGTTTAATAGCGGGTTTGCGGGCTTCGGCAAACATTTCGGCCTTCACCACGGTTCCTGTTTTAATCTCCACCCGTTCAAAATCACTCCATTGTATCATGTGCTGCTGTTGGTTGGTATGTTTTTTTTTACTTCATTTGCTATCCCCGTTATGAAAACACGCCAGGCTATTTATGCATTTTTTGCAGGTTCTGCACTGCTCTTGGCTGGGAACGTTGCCTTTGCGCAGGAAGAAAACACGGAATTACCGCTGCCCTCGCAGAGCGAAGAGCGTGAACGGGTGGAACGTATAGAACCGGTAGCCGAAGATGGCTTCCCGCTGCACGAATTGGACAGCAAGGCCGCTCGCACCACGACTGCCGCCTCCAGCCGCGATGAAAAGAAAGAACCTGAGAAAATAACCGCCAAAAAGCCTGCGGACAAGTCCTCGGCCAAAAAGAACGATGAGGACGCCCTTTCGTTCAATTTCCTGTACTACCTCATTCAAAAGTTCAAGGTCAGCGACCTGATCGAGAATTGATATCTTTGCAACTTCGTTGCAGATTTTGAGGTCACTCATTGTTTTTGTTTTGCTGGGATGTGCTTCCCCGTGGCTATCGGCCCAGGAAACGTGCGCATTCCGTTTGCGCGGGCGCGTGCAAAACGAAACGCAAGAACCCTTGGCCGGGGCCACCGTGGGATTGGCCAACCCCGCAACGGGAGAAACCACAGACTCGGGCGGTTTTTTCGAGCTGCGGAATCTGTGCGCAGGACGCTATACACTGGAAGTGCGTTTTGTGGGCTACCGCACCCTGCGGCAGACGGTGGTCATCCCGCAAAAAGACGAGGTCACGCTGGTGCTTTTGGTCGATACCCAACAACTAAGCGAGGTAGTAGTTACCGACACGCGGGTCGAAAACCCGATCAGCAATGCCACCGTCATCACTGCCAAAGAATTGGATGCCGTGCAGGGGAAGAGCCTGGGCGAAGTGTTGCAGACGGTGCCGGGTGTCAACAGCATTCAAAGCGGGCCCGCCATTTTCAAACCCGTGATCCATGGCGTGCACAGCCAGCGCGTGTTGATCTTGAACAACGGCATCCGGCAGGAAGGACAACAGTGGGGCGCGGAGCACGCTCCGGAAATCGACCCGTTTACGGCCCACACCATCACCGTGATCAAGGATGCGGGCGCCATCAAGTACGGAACGGATGCCCTGGGGGGCGTCATCATCATCACGCCTGCCGAGCTGCCCGAGGAGCCGGGGCTGGGCGGGCAAGTAAATCTGATTGGCAATTCCAACAACCGGGGGCTTACGTTTTCGGGCATGTTGGAGGGTGGCCTGACCAAACCGGGCTGGGGGTGGCGCGTGCAAGGCACGGGCAAGTACGCGGGCGACTCGCGCACACCGGACTATGTGTTATCGAACACCGGCTTTCGCGAACAGAATTTCTCGGCCGCCCTGGGATATCACAAAGAAGAAAAGGGCATCGAAGTGTATTACAGTCATTTCAATACTACCATTGGTATTTTACGCGGTTCTTCAATCTCAAGCGCAACAGACTTAAAAAATGCCATTGAACGCGAGCCGCCACAGTTCACCAACCCCTTTACCTATTCCATCAAAGAACCGCGGCAAGAGGTCAGACATGACCTCTTCAAGGTGAATGGACACGTTGCCGTAGGCGATCATGTTTTTCAAGCGCAGTATGGTTTCCAATTCAACAACCGAAAAGAGTATGATTTTCGCAGGGGTAGTCTTCGCGCAACGCCCGCCCTGGCTTTCGATTTGTTCACGCATACGTTTGACGCAGAGTGGGAAACCAACCTAACCAAACGAAATACTTGCCGGGGGATCAATGGCATGTTTCAGGACAACAACAAGGTAGATGGCACGAACACCTTGCCTTTTATCCCCAACTTTACCCATTATTCGGTAGGCGCGTATTGGATTGAACAGTTTCGCTCGGCCCGGTTTGATTGGGAGGTGGGTGCTCGGTATGATTTTCGTGCTTATCGAGTGGCTGGATTTGATTTTCTAAATCGGTTGTACCGCTCATCGGTAGACTTTAACAATGCCAGTGCCACCTTGGGAGGCACCTATCGCATTAACCCACGCGTTCGGGTGGTTTCAACTTTGTCTACCGCGTGGCGTCCGCCCAACGTGGCAGAGTTGTACAGCTTGGGGGTGCATCAAAGTGTGGCATCGATTGAATACGGGTTGTTGCTGGACGAGCAGACCACCGAGGTACAGCCTTATCGAGGGTCTGGCGTGAAATCAGAGCAAGCATTGAAGTGGGTGAGCACATGGCATTGGGATACGCCCGCGGTACAGGTGGAAGTTTCGGGCTATGCCAACTATATCTTCAACTACATTTACTTGCGCCCACGGGGCGTTACCAACACCATTCGCGGGTATCTTCCTTATTTTCGCTACACGCAAACCGATGCCTTGTTTATTGGGGCTGATTTGACCCTGCAAAAACAATGGGCGACCGGCTTCAGCACCAAGGGAAAAGTGTCCTTTCTTCATGCCTCTGACGAAACGGAAAAGGATCGGTTGATTTTTATCCCGGCCAATCGAACGGAAGTTTCGGCACGGTATGAGAAGAACCTCAAAAACGCCACCCGCCTGTTTTTTACCGAAATAAAAGCCAACGCAGTGCTTCGTCAGTTTCGGGCACCGCGCACCGTCTCGGTGTCCGACATCATCGACAATCAAGACAACGGCATTGACATCATTGCAAGCGACCCCCGTAATTTTGACTTTACGGATGCCCCGTCAGGATACGCATTACTTGGGGCGTCAATCGGTAGCCGTCTGCCTCTTGGCAGTGGCCAAATAGACATCCGTCTCACGGCTGAAAATCTGCTCAACACGCGCTACCGCGACTATACCAACCGGATGCGCTACTATGCCGATGAGCGTGGCAGAAACATAGGCGTGAGCCTCCAATACGCATTCTAATTCTTTTTTGAAACTGTGTTGCAACTACAGGATTCTTGTATATTTGCAACTTAGTTGCACTAAATAAAAATGTATGAAACCAGCAAATCGAATTTTGGCCCTGTTTTGTGTTGGCGCGCTTTCTTTATTCATGGCTTGTAGCGATGACGATCCCGAGCCCGAAAACATCCCGGAACTGATCACCAAAGCAACTCTGACGTTTACGCCCACGGCCGGAAGCACGGGCGCACCCGTGATTGTAACGGCTACCGACCCGGATCTGCAAGGACCGCAGAATCTTCAGGTGAGCGGACCTATTAACTTGAAGCAGGGCACCACCTATGAGTTGTCGATCGAATTGTCAAATGAATTGTATGATGAAGACGAGGAGGGATATGACGTAACGGAAGAAGTAGCGGTGGAAGAAGGAGACGAACATCAATTGTTTTTCCGCTTTAGCGAAGGTGTGTTCAGCAACCCCACAGGCACCGGCAACATCAAGGACAACGCCTCTTCAATTGTGGGCCCGGTAAACTACGATGACGAAGATGACGATGGCCGGCCAATTGGCATTTTGACTACCTGGACAACCATCGCTTCCGCCAGTACGTCTGGCAAAACGTTTCAAGTGATCTTGATGCATCAACCCGATGAAAAGTCAGATACGTCTACCTCGCTAACGGGTGAACGCGAACTCGACATAACCTTCCCGATCAACGTAACGCAGTAGTCTTTTCTGCTTTGCTTATCTAAATCCCCGCCCCGAGCGGGGATTTTTGTTTTTCAGCCCCGCCATTTTCGCTAACTTGCCCAATCAAGACCATGGATAAAATCACTGATTCCATTTTCAAGTTTCTGCGGTTAGATACGCTGGTCAACAACCTGTCGGGCTACTTGGAGGCCCGCATGGAATTGTTGAAAATCGAAATCCGCGAAGATGTAGCCAACCTGCTGGCGAAGGGCCTCGTGTACGGAGCCATGGGCTTGTTTGCCTTTTTGTTCCTGATCTTTTTCAGCGTGGGCCTGGCCCATTACCTCAACCAGTTTTTTGTGGCCTCGTATGGCGGTTATTTTGCCGTGGCGGGCGTGTACGCATTGGCCCTCGTGATTTTCCTCGTCTTTCGCCAAGGCATCGGGGAGCAAATCGAACGGCACTTCAACACGCTGATCAAACAGAAAAAGAAAAAACCAGACAACGGATAAACATGGAGCTGCTGGAAATCCAAGACCCGGAAAAAAAACGGTTGATCGAAACCTCGGAACGCCACAAACGCGAACTGGAGCGCGAGGTGAAAGACATTTCAGATCGCACCGAGACCATCGCCAAAAATGCACTCATCATTGGCGGGGTACTGGCACTTGCGTATTTGCTGGTGAGTCAGGCGGGCAGCGATAAGCCGCGCAAAAAGAAAAAACACTCGGCCACGGACGATGAAGAAACCGAAGATTTCGGCCCGGTGGCCCCTTCCCTGCTTTCGCAGATCGGCAGCCGCGTGGTAGACCAAGCCACGCTGATCCTGTTGGACCTGGCCAAGCAAAAACTCACGGAATTCTTACAAAGCCGCAAGCATGAAAATCCTTGAATCGCTAAGGGCCCAGCAGCGGCAACGGAAAAAGTCCATCGCAATCTTGATTGATCCCGACAAGGCAGAGGACCTGGCGCGCGTGCGCACCCTGGTGCGGCTGGCCAGCGAAAACTGCGTGGATTTCTTTTTTGTAGGCGGCAGTTTGGTCACCACCACCAACCTGAGCGAGGTGATCCAAACGATCAAAGAAAACAGCACCCTGCCCGTGGTGCTCTTCCCGGGCAGTTCCTTGCAAATCGATCCGCAGGCAGACGGCATTTTGTTTCTGTCGCTGATCTCGGGGCGAAATCCGGATTTGCTGATCGGCCAACATGTGATTGCCGCGCCCATCTTGCGCAACAACCCCATTGAAGTATTGCCCACGGGCTATATGCTCATCAACTCGGGCCGCACCACTTCGGTTGCTTACATCAGCAATACCACGCCCATACCCGAAGACAAGTATTCGCTGGCGGCCTGCACGGCCATGGCGGGCGAAATGCTGGGGCTCCAACTTATTTACTTAGATGCCGGCAGCGGGGCCGAGCGCGAAATAAACGCGCGCATGATCGCGGCCGTACGCAAATCGGTAAATGTGCCCCTCATTGTGGGAGGCGGCATCAACACCGCGCAAAAGGCGTTGAATGCCTTAGAAGCCGGAGCAGACATGATCGTGATTGGAAACGCCATCGAGAAAGACCCCAACCTGCTGATTGAGATCAGCGACAAGGTGTACGACTGGAACCTAACGGCCGACCAACAAACTTAACCATGAAAATCATGAGAAAACCGATCACAACCACTTGGATGATGGTGGGATTGTTTGCTGTGTTGGCGGTTGCTACCGCCCGCGCCCAAACGGTTTATTCCTCCGCACAAGGACAAAAGTACCATACCGCTGACTGCCGCCTGTCGGGCGATGCGGAGGCGATGACCGTGGGCGCAGCCCGAAAGGCGGGCAAGGCAGCTTGCGACATCTGCAAGCCCAACCGCCTGGGCAAAGCCACCCTGAGTCAGTGCACGGGCAAAACGGCCGATGGCACGCGTTGCAAACGCCAAACGGCCAACAAAAACAAAAAGTGTTTCCAACACCAAGGGTAAGCGCAATGACGGCCAACAGAATTCACCCGGAAGGCCCCACGTTTTCGCGACTGATCGCGGGCGTGTGGCGCTGGCACAACGTATCGGTGGATGCCATGGAGCGCCTGATCCACACCGCCCTGGAGCAGGGCATCACCACGTTTGATCATGCCGACATCTATGGTAACTACGGCAACGAGGAACTGTTTGGGCAGGTGATGAAGCGCAATCCGGCCATGCTGGGGCAAATGCAATTGGTGAGCAAGTGCGGCATCAAACTGCTGTCTGACAAAAGGCCGGACCACCGCATCAAACACTATGATACCACCAAGCGGCACATTATCGCCTCGGCCGAAAACTCCCTGAATGCATTGGGGGCCGGCCATTTGGATCTGCTGCTGCTGCACCGGCCCGACCCGCTGATGAACGTGGACGAAGTAGCCGAAGCGTTCAGTTTGCTCAAACAGCACGGCAAAGTGTCGCACTTTGGCGTTTCGAACTTTACCCCCGCCCAGTTTGATTTGCTTCAGCGCGCTTGGTCTTTCCCGTTGGTCACCAACCAAATTGAGCTGTCGCTTACGCACCACCAACCGTTTTTTGACGGCACGGTTGACCATTTGTATCAACACCGCGTATCGCCCATGGCTTGGTCGCCCTTGGGCGGAGGAAAAATGAACCTGGAAGAACGTGTGCTTTTCAACCTGGCGGCCAAGTACAATGCTACGTATAGCCAGTTGGCGCTGGCCTGGCTGTTGGCACATCCGGCACAGGTGTTCCCGATTATCGGCACGACCCAACCCGAGCGCATCGGGGAGGCGGCCAAGTCGCTGAGTGTAGCCCTTGACCGCCAAGACTGGTTTGAAATGTTGAAAATGGTGCGCGGCAACGATGTAGCCTGATTTTGCTATCTTCGGGCTGACATGACTGCGAAAATCATTGATACACCACCGCGCACCGCCATGGAGGTATTTGAGATGCTCCCGGAGGGCACGCTGGCTGAAGTAATTGAAGGCCAATTTTTTATGTCGCCCGCACCCAATACAAATCATTTCAAAGTAGCCAAACGAATTTCCCGCGCATTGGATGGGCTGATCGAAGATACACAGCTCGGCCATGTTTTTTATGCACCTTTTGATGTATATCTTGATCCCGACACCAGCGCAGTCCAGCCCGATATCTTCGTGATACGGAACGGCAACCCGGGCACGCTGGAGCCGAAAGGTAATTTTCATGGCGTTCCGGATTTTATCGTAGAAGTACTCTCGGCCAGCAATCGAGCACATGATTTAATCACCAAGAAGAATCTTTATGAGAAATACCGAGTGGGTGAGTATTGGATCGTAGACCCGGAAAGCAAGGAAGTTGTTGGCTATGAACTGGAAAACGGGAAATTCAAAAGAGTATCCGCTTCCGCGGGAAAAATCACCTCCCGGTTGTTCCAAGTAGATATCTCGTTCTAGACAGCCTGTTGGCCTTGGAAATTTTCCGTTCCTTACTGGTGCGCGACAAACCTCGGTGAACGTGGAGTAATACCGGCAGAATTGGTTTGATCTGTAGAAAATAGCTGCGGCAACGATGTGCCCTGATTTTGCTACCTTGAAGCTGATATGACCACGAAAATTATTGATTCGCCACCGCGCACCGCCATGGAGGTATTTGGGATGCTTCCCGAGGGCACGCTGGCTGAAGTAATCGAAGGCCAATTTTTTATGTCGCCAGCACCCTCCTTTCAACACCAGGACACGTTATTGGAAATTGCCAGTCAACTACGGACACTGATAAGAGCTCATGGCCACCGAGTAATCGTGGCCCCTTTTGACGTGTACTTGGACAAGAATGAGAGCGTAGTCCAACCCGATATCTGCGTTATATTGAAATCGAATCGGGGCATATTAGGGCAATCATTTAAGGGCATTCCCGATCTGATCGTGGAGATATTATCTCATTCCAATAGTCAGCATGACTTGACATTGAAAAGAAAACTGTACCAAAAAGTGGGCGTACAGGAGTATTGGATCGTTAATCCGGAAACCAAGGAAGTGATTGGATATCAGCAGAAAGAAGGCGTCTTTGGAAAAAAAACCTCTTCCATCGCAACCATTCAATCTTTCCTTTTGGACGTCATCATTACATTTTGATCGACCGCGGGACGTTAGAAATTCTCCGTTTTTCTTCCTGGGTGCGCAACAAACCAAGCACCATTTTTGTATTCTTTATTTAACCTCCTCCATGGCCAAAGCCGCATCCCACGCCCCCCTCGACCAAACCGGGCACGAGTATATTGAAGTGATTGGCGCCCGCGAACACAACCTGAAAAATGTGTCGGTGTCCTTTCCGCGCAACCAACTGGTGGTCATCACCGGCATCAGCGGCAGCGGAAAATCATCCCTGGCCTTTGACACGATTTATGCCGAGGGTCAAAGACGCTACATGGAAAGCTTCTCGGCCTACGCCCGCAGCTTCATCGGCAACCTGGAGCGCCCCGATGTGGACAAAATCAACGGGCTTAGCCCCGTGATCTCCATCGAGCAGAAAACCACCTCGCGCAACCCGCGCTCCACGGTAGGCACGGTCACGGAGATCTACGACTTCATGCGCCTGTTGTATGCCCGCGCGGGCGAAGCCTTTTCGTATTTGAGCGGGGAAAAGATGGTGCGCCAATCCGAAGATCAGATACTGGATACCGTCATTAAAAACTTTGCCGGCAAAAAACTGACGCTGCTGGCCCCGGTGGTCAAGGGCCGCAAAGGGCACTACCGCGAACTGTTTGTGCAAATCCGAAAGCAAGGCTTTACCAAAGTGCGGGTAGATGGCAACGTGGAGGAAATTACCGCCAAAATGCAGGTGGACCGGTTCAAGATACACGACATCGAAATCGTCATTGACCGCATTGTACCCGATGCAAAAGACCGCGCGCGCATCAGCCAATCCGTGCAGCGCGCCATGAAAGAAGGCAAGGGCGTCATCATGGCGTTGGAAGAAAGCGGGAAAGTACATCACTTCTCCAAGTTTTTGATGGACCCCACCACGGGCCTGTCGTACGATGAGCCCGCTCCTAATCTTTTTTCATTCAACTCGCCTTATGGCGCATGCCCCGTATGTAATGGCCTGGGCCAGATTGAAGAAATCACCGAAGAGTCCGTCATCCCCGACAAAAAACTCAGCATCAGTCGCGGGGGCATCTTGCCGCTGGGCGAGTACCGCGACATCTGGATTTTCAAAAAAATCGAGGCGATCCTGAAACGCTACAAACTCACGTTGAGCACGCCCATCAAAGACATCCCCAAAGATGTGATCAAGGTGTTGCTCCATGGCGATGACGTACCCGTGGCGGTGGCATCGGTGAAATACCCCGGCACCGAGTGGAATACCAAATTTGAAGGGATCATCAGCTTTCTTCAAAAAATGAAAGAAGATGGCTCGGAAAACATCAAGAAATGGGTAGAGGATTTCACGTTGACAAAAACATGCCCCGAGTGCGATGGCGCACGATTGAAAAAAGAAGCGTTGCATTTTAAGCTGGCGGGCAAAAACATTGCGGAACTGGCCGAGTACAACATCGTGGAACTGGCCAAGTGGTTTGAGGGCGTGGAGAAAAAACTGAACGACAAACAGCGCGTCATTGCCACGGAGGTGCTCAAAGAAATCCGCAAGCGCATAGGCTTTTTGCTGGATGTGGGGTTGGACTACCTGCACCTGAACCGGCCCATCCGCACATTGAGCGGGGGCGAATCGCAACGCATCCGCCTGGCCACCCAAATCGGCACCCAACTGGTGGGCGTGTTGTACATTTTGGATGAACCGAGCATCGGGCTGCATGCGCGTGACAACGCCAAACTCATCAAAGCCCTCAAAGATCTACGCGACCTCGGCAACACCGTGGTGGTGGTGGAGCACGACAAAGAAATGATGTTGGAGTGTGACTACATCATCGACATAGGGCCCGGTGCCGGACGCCACGGAGGCACGGTGGTAGCCGAAGGCGATCCCAAAACATTTTTGAAACGCAACTCCACCACCGCGCAGTACCTCAGCGGCAAAATCGGCATCGACACAAAACGCGAGCGCAGAAAAGGCAACGGGGAGTGGCTGACGCTGACAGGCGCCACCGGCAACAATTTGAAAAACGTGGACTTGGAACTGCCGCTGGGCACGTTCACGTGCATCACGGGCGTTTCGGGCAGCGGCAAGTCTACCTTGATTCACGAAACGCTGTTCCCGATCTTAAACCAGCATTTTTTTAACTCGCGTACCGAGCCGCTGGCGTACAAAAAAATCGATGGCCTCAAGCGGATCGACAAAGTTATTGAGGTGGATCAATCGCCCATTGGGCGCACGCCCCGCTCCAACCCCGCCACCTACACGGGTGTGTTCACGGACATTCGCGATTTGTTTGCCCAAATGCCCGAAGCAAAAATCCGGGGATACAAGAACGGTCGCTTTTCATTTAATGTAAAAGGCGGCCGCTGCGAAACGTGTGAAGGCGCGGGCCTTCGCCTGATCGAGATGGAGTTTTTGCCCGATGTGTACGTACCCTGCGAGACGTGCAAAGGCAAACGCTACAATCGGGAGACACTGGAGGTGCGCTTCAAAGGCAAGTCTATTTCGGATGTGTTGGATATGACGGTGGAAGAAGCCGTGACCTTCTTTGAAAACCAACCCAAAATCCTGCGCAAGATACAGACGCTAAACGAAGTGGGGCTCGGCTATATTTCCCTGGGCCAACACGCCACCACCCTGTCCGGGGGCGAAGCACAGCGCGTAAAGCTGGCCACCGAACTTTCCAAACGCGACACCGGACAGACGCTCTATATCCTGGACGAACCCACTACCGGACTTCATTTTCAAGACATCGCCCACTTGTTGGACGTGTTGCAAAAGCTGGTGGACAAAGGCAACACCGTGTTGGTGATTGAACACAACATGGATGTGATCAAATCCGCTGACCATATTATTGACTTGGGCCCCGAAGGTGGAGCCGGGGGCGGGCGCATCATCGCCAAGGGCACACCGGAACAGGTCATCAAAAACCCCGCTAGCTACACCGGCCGATTCTTGAAGATGGAGTTGGCGTGATCCGACTGCAGGCGAAAATAATCGGTTTTCGGTGCTAATCGGATTTACGGCTTTCCATATCTTGCACGGTTAATCTGTTGACCGGCACGCACGCCCATGCTCAAGACCAAAGCACTGATCCGTCTCGCCTTCTTAGGTGCAGCCATTTCTTGGCTGATCATGGTCTTCTCAGATGTGACCGTTTTGTTCAGCGATCTGAAAGGGCTTGATCCGGACGTGCCCGCATGGCTGCCGCGCGTCATGCTGGATGCCTACATCCTTTGCCTTTTCTACTATTACAAACTGCGCATTGAGCGCGATGAGAGTCTCAACTTTACCGATCTGCTGTGGAAGGTCTTTGCCACGGGGTTGATCGTTACCGTCATTTCCTTGGCCATCCGCTTTCTGGGTTTCCTGCTGGGCAACACGCCACTGCCGACCAACGTGCTATACCAGGATTTCGTCTACCAAATTGACCTTTCGCTGTTCTTGAGTTTTTTGCTGGCGGCCTTTACCTCGTGGAAGCGCCTCATCTTATATCAAAAATCCAAGTGGCTCATCCGCCTGTGGCGTGTCTTTGAAATCAGTTTGCTGATCGTGCTCTTGTATGACAGTATTCTGATGTCGTTTAGCGAAGGCATGATGACGTTTATTTATATCGTTATCGGGTTGATGGTTTTGGTCCTCTCGGCCAACATGAAGTGGGTGGCCTACCTGAACTTTCGGCAAAAGTGGACGAGCCTGTTGCTGCTTTTGCTCTGCTTCTTCTATTTGGGCTATTTCCTCCTCACCATGTCGGCCGAGGCCGAGGGCATCGAACAACAGTCCTCCGCATTTTTGAGTTTCTATGGCCACGTGTTCAACCTCGTGCTCACCATCTTTGTTTTGGTATACAGCTCGTTTTCGTTTTTGGTGATCCTGTTCAACTTGCCCACCTCTTCGGTCTTTGAGCAAAAGCTGGAGGAAGTCGTAAACTACCAGCGCATCAGCCAAAGTATTCAAACGGAGCAAAACGAAGAAAGCGTCTACAAAATACTGCTCGAAAGTTCGGTCAGCTCGGTGTTTGCCGATGCGGCCTGGTTGGAAATACGCGCGGAGGGCAGCGAGGCCAAAACATACACCTATCAGATTTCCGAAAAAGAAACGGAAGACATCCGCAAGCACTTGCAGCAAAACCAGGTGCGGGGCGTATTGGAGCAAAGCAGCGACCGCACACGCAATTTATCCAAACATCTGGATGGGCTCAAAGGCGCCCGCTTCCGCTCCATCATGTCGTTTCCGGTCATCGTAAAAGGCGAAACCATTGGCACGTTAACACTGCTCAAAGAACTGCCCGATGCCTTTACCAAAGAAATGACGCGCATCGTGAGCACGTTTGCCAACCAAGCGGGCATCTCCATCGAAAACTTCCGCTTGATGGGCGAGGCGTTTCAAAACGAACGCTATAAAGAGGAACTGAAAATTGCCAAAACGGTGCAGCGCAGTTTGCTGCCCCAGCGGCTGGAGCAAGATGTAGATTTTGAGGTGGCCGCTTTTTCCGAATCGGCCGATGAGGTGGGGGGCGACTACTACGACACACTGCGCATCAACGACCACCAGGTGGGCATCATCATCGCGGACGTGTCGGGCAAAGGCACCACCGCGGCCTTCCACATGTCGCAGATGAAGGGCATCTTCCACAGCCTGGGCCAGCAAGACCTGGACCCGCGCGAATTTATGATACGTGCCAACCAGGCCTTGGTGTATTGCCTGGAGCGCGGCTCGTTTATATCCGCTACGTACTTTGCGCTGAACACCCAAACCAAGACGATACGCTATGCGCGGGCCGGCCATTGCCCGGTTTTGTATTACCGCAGCGGCTCGGGCGAGCTGACCTACCTGAAAGACAAAGGGACGGCCCTGGGCATGATCCGCAGCCGCGACTACTGTCATTTTGTGGAGACTAACGAAGTAGCCTACCAACCGGGCGATGTGATGGTGTTGTACACCGATGGGATTACCGAAGCCAAAGATGCCCGGGGCGATGAGTTTGGTGAAGAACGCCTGCTGGAGGCCGTGCGCACCCAGGTGCATTTGCCCCCCAAAGAGATTGAACAACACATCATCCGGAAACTATATGAGTTTTCAGGGTCGGAAGATATCAATGACGACTACACGTTGATGGTTGTCAAATTCCGATGACGAACCAAACCGAACGAATAACCGTATAACCCAGATACACATGGTGCAAATCAGACGATTACAGGAAGAAGGGGTCGACATCATCGCCATCATCGGTGAAATCGATGCCAGCAGCTCCATTGAACTGGACCTGACCATTGCCAAAAGCGTGGGCGAGGGGTTTCACCGCATCCTGGTGGATTGCACCGCCCTGGAGTACATCTCCTCCGCAGGCCTGGGTGTGTTTATGAGCTATATCGAAGAGTTTAAGGACAAGAAGATACACATGGTGCTGTTTGGGTTAAAGGACAAGGTGGCCAATACGTTCAGCATTCTGGGGCTGGCGGAGTTGTTGCACATCTGCCCGACCAAGCAGGAAGCCAAACAGTTGTTGAATGAGCTATCAGTTTAGCATCGGCTGCAGCCTGGGCAACCTCAAAGGCATACGCGAGTTCGTGCGCACCTCGCTGCGGGCACATCGTGTGCCCGAGGTGGAGATGAGTGCCGTGGTGCTGGCATTGGACGAAATGTGTTCCAACTTAATGATCCACGCCCACCACTGCAACCCCAACCACCAACTGGGCCTGCGCATTGAAGTGCCCACGGAAGGAACGCTCATCTTTGAAATCATTGACGAGGGCAACCAGTTTGACATCAACGCCTTTGCCACGCCTGAGTTGGGCAACCTGATCCACGAAAAACGAAAGGGGGGCTTGGGCATCCGGCTGGTAAAAGCCATTATGGACAATGTGGAGTATCTGCAACGCGATGGAAAAAATGTGTGCCGCTTAACCAAAACCATTCATGCTTCGTAATCTGTTTATCGGTTTGCTTCTGGCCTCAGGCCAGTTTGCCTGGGCACAGCCCGGCATTACCTTTCACCAGTCGGGCGTGTATTCTTCGGTGGGCATCAATGCCGAGTTCAAACAACGGGTGCTGGCCGAAGCCCGAATCTTAACCGATCGTTTTCTGGCGGATACCCACGCGGAATTGGTCGTGAGCTATCAGTTTCTCAACAAGGATGATGTCGAGGCCTATGCCGGGGTGGGGTTCATCACCTCGGGCAACCTCGAAGTACCCGTGGGCCTCATCGCCTGGCCTTTTGCCGAAAAGAAGTTCGGCTTCCACATCGAATTGGCGCCCATTTTCGAAGAAGGAGAGCCGATTTTGCGATCAAGCTGGGGCATCCGCTACCGGTTTTTGAAAAACTGACGCGCGCACACGATGGGCCCGGGCCCGCACGTTTGGATAGCGGGCGATGACGCTGAGGCTGTCCTCAAAAAACACCGTCCAATCCAACAAACCTGTTATTTTTGTAGGTTCCAAGGCCCCGAAAACGGGCTTTTTTGCTGATTATGAGAGTTTTCGCATCTATTGTTTTTACGTTGGCCGTCTGTGCAGCAGCCGCCCAAAAGCCATCCGCCCTTTTTACCGTAGGCACAACGGAAGTACCGGCCGATGAATTTGTCCACATTTATCAGAAAAACCACACCAACCAACCCGAGGCATTTACGGAAGCCAAGGTCAATGAGTACCTGAACTTATACATCAACTTCAAGTTAAAAGTAACAGAAGCCCGCGCCCGCGGCCTGGACACCACCGCCAAGTTCCGCAACGAGTTCAAAACCTACCGCGAGGATTTGCGAAAACCCTTTACCGCCACCCCCGATGCGCTGGACAAGGCTACGCGCGAAACCTACGAGCGCCTGCGCGAGGAAGTAAAAGCCGCGCACATCTTGTTTCGTTTGCCTGACAATCCCACGGCCGATGACACGCTGGCCGCTTGGAACAAATGCCGCAGCGTGCTGGCGCGCGTGCAAGCAGGCGAAGATTTCAACAAACTGGCCAGCGAATTGAGCGAAGACCCCTCGGCCAAATACAACCGGGGCGACCTCGGTTTCTTTACGGCCATGCAGATGGTCTATCCCTTTGAAAAGGCAGCCTATGAGCTGCCACCCGGGCAGATAAGCCAGCCCGTGCGTACCCGCTTTGGGTATCACTTGATTAAAGTAGAAAGCCGCCAGCCCGCACGGGGCGAGGTAGAAGTGTCGCACATACTGCTGCGCAAAACCGGCACGGACGATAAAGCCGTGCGCGACAAAATTTTTATGATCGATGAACAGTTAAAAAAGGGCCGGCCGTGGAATGAGGTGTGCCAAGAGTTTTCGGAGGATGCCAACACCAAAGAAGCTGGCGGTAAGCTACGGCCCTTTGGTGTGGGGGCATTGGCATCGGTGCCCGAGTTTGAGGCGGTGGCCTTCGCGCTGCGCGAACCGGGGCAGGTGTCCGATCCTTTTTCATCCAACATCGGGTGGCATCTTGTACGGCTGGAGAAAAAGATTCCCTTGCCCCCTTTTGCCGAGGTAGAGGCTTCGCTCAAAAAGCGCGTGGCCCGCGATGAGCGGCTGCAGGCTTCGCGCAAGTGGGTGGACGCCCAACGCAAAAAAACGTTCAACTTTTCCGAGAATGCTTCCGTCAAAGAAAAGGTGATGGCCCTGGCGGACACGCTGCTCGTGAAGGGTAAGTGGAAGTATGCGGGCGGGGGCTCTTTGCTGGAGCAATCCCTCCTGACGGTAAACGGCCAAACACGCGCGGTGAAAAACTTTGTGGCCTTTGTTTTGGAGGAACAAAAGCAAACACCCCAAAGCCCCGTTTTGTACATGGCCCAGTTGTACGACTCGTTTGTCGAACAAGAGTTGGCCGCAGCCGAAGAAGAAAAACTGATGCGCGAAAAACCCGAGTTCCGTCACCTCCTGACTGAATACCGCGAGGGCATTCTGCTGTTTGAAATCATGGAAAAGGAAGTGTGGAACAAAGCCTCGGAGGACAGTGCAGGCATGGCCCGGTTTTATACGACCAACCGCGAAAAGTACCGCGCGGGTGCCCGCACCGAGGCGCGTGTCTTTAGCCATGGCAGCGCGGCCGAGTTGGACGTGTTGGAAGCGAAAATAAAAAAAGGAGATACCCTCACCACTGCCGACACGCAAAAACTCAAATCGGCCCAACCCTGGCGCAAGTTTGAGACGGGCGAAAACAAGTGGGCAGACCTGACAAATGGCCAGCCGGGCACCCACCGCTTCGAGGCGGACGGAACCTTTTATCTGGTGGAGGTAAAAGGAACCATCGCCCCCGGCATCAAAACGCTGGAGGAGGCGCGGCTGAGCGTAATCACCGACTACCAGGATTGGCTGGAGAAGGAATGGGTACAGGCCCTGCGAAAAAAATACCGGATCAAGGAAAACAAAAAGGTGAAGCGGCAGGTGATGGCTGCGCTGACCCAAAAATCATGAAGCGCCCGCGCTCATATCGCATTTATGCATGCCTGCCGTTGTTGGTACTGGTCGCTTCGTGCGATTTGATCCGGATCAAAAAAGAAAAAGAGGGGGTGACCGAACGGAAAGCCGTGGCGCGCGCAGGTACCGTGTATTTGTATTGGGACGAACTGGAGGGTGTGGTGCCCCCCGGCACGGAGCGCGGAGACTCGCTGGCCCGTGTGTCTGCTTTTATCGATAGTTGGATACGCAAGCAGATGCTCATCAACGAAGCCATGCGTAACATCGACATCAACGAAGCGGAAGTAGAGCGCAAGGTATTGGACTATCGCTATAGCTTGATCGCGTACCAGTATCAAAAGTTTATCATCGACCAGCGGCTGAATAACCAAGTATCGCCAGCCGAAATCGAATCGTACTACAAAGAGCATCTTGATAATTTTATGCTCAAGCAGAATATCATTCAGGGCACGTTTCTCAAAGTGCCGAAGGGGGCCCCGCGCACCAACCGGCTCAAGGACCTGATTCTCTCCACCCGCGAGAAAGACATCAACGAACTGAAATCGTATTGCCTCAGCTTTTCGGAGGCTTACCACTTGTCCGATTCGCTGTGGATGGAGTTTGACAAGATGGTGGTCAACACGCCCTTGGCGGAAATCCCCAACAAAATACAGTTTTTGCAGAGCTACAAATTCTATGAAACAAGTGACAACGATTATCTCTACTACCTGAAGATCGATGCCTACAAAATATCCGACAACATCAGCCCGTTGGAATTTGTGCGCGAAGACATCAAAAACATTATATTAAACAAAAGAAAAGTTGAAATTGCACGTCAATTGGAGAACGAAGTGTATGAAAAGGCTTCCCAACAAAAGGATTTTGAGGTTTTTGGCCAGCAGTAGTGCGGCCTTGGTGCTGATGCTCGGCCCGGTGGCACACGCGCAGGAAAACCAAGGCTTCGTGGTGGATAAGATCATTGCCAAAATCGACAACTACATCGTGCTCAAATCCGAGTTGGAGGCAGCCTATCAGGGATATCTGTCGGAAGGAAACCCGTCCAGCGAAGAGGCGCGGTGCCAAATCCTCAATCAGTTGATCATGAATAAACTCATGGTGGCCAAGGCAGAGATCGACTCGGTGGTGGTAACGGATGCCGAAGTAGACGGCAACACCGAAAGCCGCATGCAAATGATTTTGCAAAACTCCGGCAACTCGCCCGAGCAGCTTGAGCGTGCCTACGGCAAAACGTTGGATCAGATCAAGCTGGAATTGCGCGATCAGATTCGCGAACAACTGGTGGCCCGCGAAATGACCAACGTCATCACCAAAGATCTTTCGGTGACCCCCCACGAAATCAAAAAGTTCTTCAATAAAATCCCCAAAGACAGCTTACCCTATTACTCTTCGGATGTAGAAGTGGCGCAATTGGTAAAAAAGGTAGAAGTGAGCGAACGACAAAAATCCGAAGCCAAACAAAGGCTGCTGGAACTGCGCGAACGAATATTGGCGGGCGAGGATTTCGGCACGCTGGCCCGCAACTACTCCGAAGACCCCAGCGCCCAATACAACGGGGGCGAGCTCGGCTATTTTGGCCGCGGGGCCATGGTGCCGCAATTCGAGGCGATGGCCTTCCGTTTGAAAGTAGGGGAGCTGTCACAACCGTTTGAGTCTTCGTTTGGGTTTCACATCATGCAATTGCTGGACAGGCGCGGAAACGAATACAACTCGCGCCATATCTTGATCAGCGCCACGCCATCGGAAGCCGACATTGAGCGCACCACAAAATACGTAGACAGCCTTCGGGCCGCGATTGCCGGGGGCAAATTGAAATTTGAGCAGGCGGTCAAAGATTTTTCGGATGACCAGGCCACCAAAGGCCGCGGAGGCTTTTTTACGGACGATGACGGCTCGCAGCGCGTTTCCGTGCGCGAGCTTGATCCGGTGGTGTACTTGGCTATTGATACCATGCAGGTGGGCAACGTCTCGCGCCCCCTCGCCTACCGCATGCCTCCGCCCGACAACAAAGATGCCGTGCGTATTTTCTACTTTCGGGCCAAGCTGCCGCCCCACGAGGCCAACCTCAAAGACGACTGGAGCCGCATCCAATCGGCCGCGCTGGCCGAAAAGAAAGACCGCGCCTTGAACCGGTGGTTCAACAAAGCCCGCACGGATGTTTTCATCAGCATCGACCCTGCATACAATGGGTGCGGCATTTTGGAACAGTGACCCCGTTTATCCCGTTTCTATTGCATCGGTAGCGGTGCTACCCGTACCTTTCACCAAACTCATTCCATGGCCCTTCCTTATTCCAACGATGTAGAGGCGGCAGACGCATTGGCGGCTGCCTACCAAAAGCTCAAAAAAGAAATTGCACGGGTAGTGGTAGGGCAAGAGGACGTAGTGCGCCTGGTATGCACGGGGCTGTTTTGCCAAGGCCACTCGCTGCTGGTGGGGGTGCCCGGCTTGGCCAAAACGTTATTGGTTCAAACGGTCTCCACGGCATTGAACCTCGAATTCAAGCGCATCCAATTCACCCCCGATCTGATGCCTTCCGACATTGTGGGGGCCGAAACGATGGACAAAGAGCGCAACTTCCAATTTGTGAAAGGTCCCGTCTTTGCCAACATCGTGCTGGCCGATGAAATCAACCGTACGCCTCCCAAAACACAGGCCGCTTTGCTGGAAGCCATGCAAGAATATGCAGTGACTATTGCCGGCAAGCGGTATACGCTGCCCAAGCCTTTTTTTGTGCTGGCTACGCAAAACCCCATCGAGCAAGAGGGAACCTACCCGTTGCCCGAAGCCCAATTGGACCGCTTCATGTTCAACATCCAGCTGGACTACCCCAGCTATCAACAGGAGGTGGCCATCGTGAAAAACACCACGGCCGATGAAACCCCGGTGATCAACCCCGCGCTGTCAGCCGAAGAAATCATCGCCTTTCAGCATTTGGTGCGCAGGGTACCCGTGGCCGACAATGTAGTGGAATATGCAGTGGCCTTGAGCCAGCGCACGCGCCCCGGCCAGGGCAACACTACGGCCAACGAGTTTTTGGAGTGGGGAGCCGGCCCCCGCGCCTCGCAGGCCTTGGTGTTGGGCGCCAAGTGCAATGCTTTGCTCAACGGAAAGTATTCGCCCGACATGGAAGATGTGCAAGCCGTGGCCAAGCCTGTGTTGCGCCACCGCATGGTACGCAATTTCAAGGCCGAGGCCGAAGGCATCACCATCGATCAATTGATCGAGCGGCTGATGGCGTAGTGTTTAAGCGAAGAGTTTAGCGATCTTCTCCAAATCTACATTACCTCCCGTCAGAATCACGGCCACGCGCTTCCCGCGAAAGACGTCAGGCTTTTTCAACACCGCGGCCAAGGGCACGGCACAACTGGGTTCAATGACGATCTTCAACCGCTCCCAAATCAGCCGCAGGGCACGGATGATTTCGGCTTCCGTAACCGTGATGATTTCCTGAACGCCTTCGCGGATGATGGGAAAAGTTTTATCGCCCAGGGAGGTAAGCAGGCCATCGGCCACACTGGTGGGCGGCAGGGGCGGTTCGATCTTTCCGCTTTGAAGTGAGCGATATGCATCATCCGCCAATTCGGGCTCGGCTGCCATCACTACTGTGCCGGGAGAAACGTAACGCGTGGCCAATACGGTACCACTCAACAGCCCGCCACCGCCCACGGGTGCCATCATGATGTCTACAGCGCCCAAGTCTTCGTACACTTCTTTGGCGGCTGTTGCCTGCCCGGCTATCACATCGTAATGGTTGAAAGGATGTATCTCGTGGGCGCCTGTTTGGGCCACTACCTGGGCCAGCGTGGTCTCGCGCGCGGCCAAGGTATTCTCACATTCAAAAATCTGGCCTCCATATCCTTGCACGCCCTTCTTTTTGATCTGCGGTGCGGTGTTGGGCATAACAATGTAGGCCGGGATGCCGACCATTTTGGCGGCCCGCGCAATTGCCTGGGCGTGATTCCCGGAAGAATGGGTGGCCACTCCCTTGGCACGCTGCTGCTCGCTCAGCGACAGCACACCGTTCATGGCGCCACGCGCTTTGAACGCGCCTACTTTTTGGAAGTTCTCACACTTAAAAAATAGCTGACACCCGGCCATCTCGTCAAGGCTGGCGCTGGTGAGAATGGGCGTGCGATGAATGAACGCCCGGATGCGGTCGTGCGTAACGGCAATGTCAGCCGCGCTGGGTACGGAAATGAGGGCCATACGGGTAAAAAGGATGAGTGATCAAAAACGAAAGCTACGAAATTCATAAAATGCCGTAATTTCGCTGCCCATTTTATCGCATCGCCATGAGGGAGTTTTTTGAAAAGTGGTATCAATACAACGCGTGGGCCAACCGCAAGGTCATTGAATGCCTGGAGCGGCAGCACGTGACGGATGAAAAAATCCTTTCACTGCTCAGCCACATCGTCAGTGCTCAGTTTATCTGGCTGGGTCGCTTCAAAAACCAGCCCATCGAACAATACCCGCTGTGGAAAGCCTACCCGCTGGCCGACATCAAAGACATGGCCAAAACAGCCGCCACGCAATGGAACACATTTGTGCTGGAGGGGGAATTTGACCGCGTGCTTAAATACAAAAACTATACGGGGCAGTACTTTGAAAACCAAGTGGAGCAGATCATGATTCACTTGGTCAATCACGGCACCTACCACCGCGGCCAGATCGCTTTGTTGCTGCGTCAAAAAGGGCTGGAGCCCGTGAACACGGACTTTATTACGTATGATCGCGTAATCAGCGGGCAGTTGGATGATTGAGCCCCACGCGTGAAATTTTGGGCGAAGGGGCCGGCTTTTAATTCACCTGTTCCCGCTCCACTTTTTCGATAAAGTACTTGGTGTCTCCACGCCACGGAAAGCGCACATACCGTTTTACAAAGTGAAGGTTGACGCGCTCGCCACTGAGGGCCACCTCCTGCAATTGCTGGATGACTTCGCGTTGGTTGGAGGTCACGGAAAAATCAAACGTTTCGGCAATGGGGCTGGCGCCCTTCAGCGCGCCAAACGATTCCAAGTTCAATTTCCCCTCATAGGTTTTGAAGAGAATGCCCTTTTCGGTGATGCGCAAGACTTTGCCCGCCATGACGCCACGTTCATATACGCCCCAATACAAAAACGCCAGCACGCCCAAGCCCAGCAGCAAGGCAATAAGCAAGAACCGCTTCAGGATTTTCGCGGTGGTGTGCACGGTGCGCTTCAGAAAACTCTGGCCTTCCATATTATCGCTTTTTTGATGAGCCCAAGGTACCGCTTCTCTTCCATTTTGCATAGGTGATGAGGGCCGCGGTCATCACCACCAGGGAAATAAACTGGGAGTTGGAAAGTATGTCGCGAATGACAAAGCCGCGTTGCACATCTCCGCGGAAAATTTCCAAGACCCCACGCGCGGCAGCGTAACACAGCAGATAAATCAAAAATAGCTGCCCGTCAAACGATTTGCGGGCACGCCATATCCACAAAAAAATCAGAATAGCAACAATCACGCCCGCCTCGTACAGTTGGGTGGGGTGCAGCGGCTCGTGAAGCGGCCGTGCCTGGCACGCAGCATCGGTAAACACCACACCAAAGGCATGAGCGGTAGGCTTGCCATAGCAACAGCCGGCCATAAAACAGCCGACACGGCCACATGCGTGAACAATGCAGGTGACGACCGCCATAATGTCCAACATGCCACGCCAAGGCAAGCCGTGTTTGCGGAAAAACCACAACATGGTGGGGATGGCAAACAGCAGCGATCCATAAAAGACAAAACCACTGCCCGACACCAGCTTGCCCGGTTGCTTGAGATACAGGCCCGGATTTTCGAAAATCAGAAAAAACTTGCCTCCCACCACGCTGGCCGTCACCAGCAGGATAAACAGTGTGTTGGCTTGATCGAAGGTAAATCCATATTGTTTTTTCCCCTGCCACGTCATGTAGGCAAATCCCAACACGGCCCCCAGCGCAATACACGCCCCGTAGGTGTAGATGGTAAACCGCCCGATATCAAACAAAACCGGATGCATGGGTTTCTATTTTTCTATTTGTCTACCACTCGGATCAGCTCCTCCCACGCAACCACATTACCCTGTCGGTCGCGTTTTTCTTTTTTCACCAGCAAGTTGTCCTGCGCGCTTACGTAAATGAGCCGCGAGGTAGAGTCGGAGGCATACCACTTCTTGTCAAAAACATAAACCGAGTCAAAGGCCAGCTCGGGATTGACCTGCATACGCGGGGTAATGTCCTGAATGCACATTTGGTACTTGCCCCGATCATCTTCTCCATCGCGGCAAAAGCCAGGCTTGTTCAGTTCAAACAGCTCGTTATTGATCACCAACAGGTTTTTCCGTTTGTACACCGACACGATTTGTGCGGGCGGGTTTTCCGCGGTCAAGGGCTCGTCATATACCATCCAACTGGACAACTGCTGATTTTGGTAGGTTTTTACGATCACTTTGTAAAAATCTTTTTCGCCTGTCGCTTTTTGCCGGGCATAGGTCAACTCGCGCACATGCACGGTGTTTTTGTTGAGATAGATAAGACTGAAAGGGATAAAGAAAAAGGTTACCAACACATACAAAAAAACGGTAAGGCGATAGCGCAGTGTTAAATCGCCCAACTTGCGCGCCAACCGCACGGGCACTTCGCGCACCACGGGCAGCCCAAAGAACACCACTACGCCAATAAAATTGAACAAAAAGTGGGCAATGGCAATGCTGATGGCCGCATTGCTGTTGAACATCGCGGCCATAAAAGCGGTAATGGTCGTGCCGATGTTGGCCCCGAGTATAAACGGCACCGCATCTTTTAGCCGTACCACTTTCTTGGCTACCAGTGGTACCACCAGCGAGGTGGTGACAGTACTGGAGCGGATGAAGGCGGTGATCAACAGGCCCCACCCAAATGATTTGGCGGTATTGCGGAAAAAGAATTTTTTGAAGCGCTCCTGCGTACCGATGCCCAGTTGGTTGCTGATGGCCCTGCGGAAAAAAAGGATGGAGCCGTACAGCAGGGCAATGGCAACTATCGCCAGCACAAACCCGTTGTTGACAAACTTCACCAATCCTTCCACCAACACACCAAACCCAAACCCCACCATTTGAAATCCGCTTCCGCTGCGCACCAGGGGCTGATCAAAAAAAGATGTGGCGATCCATTGCGCCAGTCCGCTCAAAAATCCGTAGTAGTGTTCCAACGGAAACAACAGCACCACCGTCAGGATATTGAAGAAATCGTGATAGGTGCCGGCCGCCACCGCTCTGCGGAACTCCTTTTTCTTTTGGATAAACCCCAACGACACCAAGGTGCTGGTGATGGATGTGCCCACATTGGCCCCCATGATGATGGGCACTGCGCCCTCCAGCGCAATGTTGCCAGATGCCACCAACGCCACCGTCATGGCCGTGGTGGCGGAGCTGCTTTGAATGATGGCGGTAATCAACAGGCCAATAAACAAACCTGTGAACGGATTCGAAGTGGCCAAGATGATCGTTTCGGCCGCGGCATTCCCCAAGTGCTGCAGCGAAGAAATCATCAAGTCGAGCGAGAAAAGAAAAATCAACAGGGCACCTACGATGTAAACCGTGTTCTTGGCTACGGTTTTCCAGCGGCTGGTGGGCTCGGGCAAGGCGGGGGGAAGTTCTTCAGCCATTGGTGTAAAGATAGTACTCCGCTTATTATGCGTGTGTTTCTCCGGCAATAAGTTTGTCCGATGCCTGCCTAGGGTTGCATCAACTCCTCGATCGCCATCCAGGCCATCAGGCCCGGTGCGATTTGCAACGCCTCCTCATCAATATCAAAAGTGGGCGTGTGAACATAACTGGTGATGCCTTTGGCTTCGTTGCGTGTGCCCAGCCGATAAAACGAAGCGGGCACCACATGGGAGTAGTAGGCAAAGTCTTCGGAGCCCAGCGTGAGGTCAATATCCACCACGTGGCGTTCGCCCACATAGGCTTGTGCGGCCTTTTTTATTCTGCGCGTCAGCGCGGGGTTGTTTTCCAGGTAAGGATAGCCTCGCGAGATTTCCACTTCGCACACCGCGCCCATCGAGGCGGCCATCTGGCGAGCCAAGGTCTCAATCTTTTTCAATCCGTTTGCGCGCCATTCTTCGTTGAGTGCACGAAAGGTACCGGCCAAGGTCACTTCGCTGGGAATGATGTTGGTGATGCCGTCCGCGATGAAGCGGCCAAAACTCAATACAGTAGGCTCTTTGGGGCTGGCGTTTCGGCTGATGACTTGTTGGAGGGCGATGACGATGTGCGCGGCAATCACCACCGGATCGATAGTCAACTCAGGGGCCGCAGCATGGCCGCCTTTTCCGATTACGCGCAAATAGATTTCATCGCTGCTGGCCATGTATTTCCCTTCGCGAAAGCCGATGGTGCCCACGGGCAACAAGGGCATAACGTGTTGACCAATGATGGAGGTGGGAGCAGGATTTTGTAGTGCTCCATCGCGTATCATGTAGGAAGCGCCACCCGGGTTTTTTTCCTCTCCCGGTTGAAAAATTAGTTTGACTGTACCCGAAAACTGTGCGCGATGTTCCTGCAACAGGCGGGCGGTTCCCAGAAGCGAGGCCGTGTGCACATCGTGGCCACACGCATGCATCACACCGGGCACGGTGGACTGATACGATACGTTGTTGGCCTCGTGGATGGGCAGCGCGTCCATATCGGCCCGCAAGGCCGTTACGCGGTTGCTCTCACCACCTGTGCCGTGGATCATCGCGGTAACGCCCGTACCTCCAACGCCTGTTAGCGGCTCGATGCCGATGGTCCGCAGTTGCTCGGCCACAAACGAAGCCGTTTTTATCTCTTGATAGGATAGCTCAGGATGTGCGTGCAAATGCCTGCGGTGTGCCACCGTGGTGGCTGCGATGTCAACGGATCGTTGGCGGATGGATTCCAGTAATGTCACGGGACAAAGTTATGTATTTATTGCCTGGGTGGTTGCCGGAGTACGCCAACCGACACAAATCAATAACACTCACATAAACACCGCGCGGCAACGGTGGGCCTACTTTTGCGGCTTACCAAACCCTTACTCTCATGCGCTCAACATTACTCATCGTTTGTCTCTTGTCTGTCACGTGGGCCTATGGCCAAGGCGTACTGCGCGGCCGCGTGCTGGATGACAATGGCCTGGCCTTACCGGGCGCCAACTTGGTAGTCAAAGAACTGTCGCGCACAGGCACGGTCACCAACGTTGACGGCAATTTCAGTTTGACGAGCGTAGCCGCAGGATCGTACACGCTGAAAGTATCCTACATTGGCTATGCCACCGTGGAGCAAGCCGTAACCGTGACGGACGGACAAACCGCGTCTTACACCATCCGCCTGACGGCCGGTGTGACACTCGGTGAAGAAATTCTGATTTTGGGCGATCGCTTGCAAGGGCAAGCCAAAGCGCTCAATCAACAAAAAAACAACACGAACATCACCAACATCGTGGCCTCCGATCAAATCGGGCGTTTCCCCGATGCCAACATCGGAGACGCCATGAAAAGGATTACAGGCGTGACTATGCAATATGACCAGGGCGAAGCGCGCGACATCATCGTGCGCGGCATGGCCCCTCAATTGAACTCTGTAATGCTCAATGGCGAGCGTATCCCTTCGGCCGAGGGCGACAACCGCAGGATCCAGATGGACCTGATCCCGGCTGATATGATCCAGACCATCGAAGTAAACAAAGCCGTGACGCCCGACATGGATGCCGATGCCATTGGCGGGGCCGTCAACCTGGTTACGCGCAAAGCACCCAGCGGCCTGCGCCTGTCGGGCACGGCCGCCAGCGGCCTCAACTTTTTGACCAACCAGCCCATCTGGACGGGCTCGGCCATTGTGGGCAATCGCCTCGCCAACGACAAACTGGGGGTAATCTTCTCCGCCTCGTACAACAACCACCAATTTGGGTCCGACAACGTAGAGGCCGTGTGGGTGGAGAATGCGAATGCCGGCCGTCCCGTGCTGGATGAGTTTGACATTCGCAAGTACGTGGTGCAGCGGGTGCGCAGGAGCGCTTCACTATCGCTTGACTACCAATTGAGCCCGAACAGCACGGTGTTCCTCACCAGCATGTACAACTGGCGTGACGACCGCGAAAACCGTTATCGCTTCCGCGCCAGCCAAATGGGCGATGCCTTTGAAGATGGCGACTTCAACAACCGCGGCAACGGGGTGTTTGATGTGGTGGGCCGCACCGGCATGCAAACCAAGGGCGGGCTGGACTCGGACCGCATCCGAAACACCCGCCTCGAAGATCAGCGCGTGCGCAACATAACACTGGGTGGCGAGCATTTGGTGGCCAGCAAACTAAAACTGACTTGGTCGGGCACGTATGCACGCGCATCGGAGGCCCGTCCGAATGAGCGCTACATTGAGTACCGCAATGGTGGCCAAGATTTGATACAAGACGTAAGCAACCCCGAAAAACCGTTGGTCCGTTTTGCCAACGAAGCTGACCGCCAGGCCATTGAGTTCAATAGCTTGACGGAACAAAACCAAGACGTATGGGAAGAAGATTTGAATGGCCGGATCGATTTGACCGCTCCACTCGGCAAAAAAGTGGTGTTGAAAGTTGGGGGCCGCTTCCGCAACAAGGAAAAGAAACGCGACCTTGATTTCTTCGAATACGAACCCCTTGACTTGGCCGCCTTTGGCGAAACACTGGCTGATGTGCCCACCGCTGACCAAAGCGATGCCAACTACCTGGCGGGCGAACAATACCGCGCGGGCACCTTTGTGACCAACACGTTCCTGGGCGGACTGGACCTGAAGAACCCGGCTTTGTTCGATCAATCGGACCAGCCCGAAGAATATGTGACGAGCGAATACCGCGCCACCGAAAGGATCACCGGTGGCTATGCCATGCTGGATTACCAAATGACATCGCAATTTTCGGTACTGGCAGGTGTGCGGTTTGAAAACACGAGCATCAACTATACGGGCAACGTGTATGACATTGACAATGATGTCATCAACCCCCAAGGCGGAAAAGATAGCTATCTGAATATTTTACCGGGGTTGCACCTCAAGTACAATGCCACGGAAAATTTGATTTTGCGGGCTGCCTGGACCAACACCCTCGCGCGCCCGAGCTATTTTGACCTTACACCCTATGTGGCCTACAATGCGGGCGACAATGAGTTGGCGCGCGGCAACCCCAACCTCAATGCCTCGGTGGCCACCAACTTTGATTTTATGGCCGAGAATTATTTCAAAAGCATCGGTCTGATATCAGGGGGTGTGTTCTACAAAAAAATCAACGACTTTATCTACACCCGCAGGATCGAGAACTATACCGATCCGCAGTTTGGCCCCGGTCTGCAGTTTGAACAACCTGAAAACGGAGGCGTAGCAACCGTCAACGGGTTTGAAGTTTCCTTTCAGCGTCAGCTCGACTTTCTTCCGGGTATTTGGAAGGGCATTGGTATTTATTTGAACTACACCTACACAGATACCGAAACCACCGGTGTAACGGGCCGCGAAACGGAAACACTGAGCCTGCCCGGCACGGCTGGCAATATGTTCAATGCCTCGCTCTCCTACGAAACAAAAAAACTCGTGTTGCGGGCTTCGTTCAACGCCACCAGCGACTACATCGATGAGTTTGGGGGAGATGCCTTCAACGATCGCTACTATGACCGTCAGGTGTTTCTGGACTTCAATGGGTCGTATGCCTTTACGCCCAAGCTGCGCTTCTTTGTCGAGTTGAACAACATCACGAACCAACCGCTGCGCTACTACCAAGGCGTGCGCGCACAAACCATGCAAATGGAGTATTACAATATGCGCCTCAACGCGGGCATCAAGTTTGACTTGTTTGGGAGCCGCGAATAGCATTTGAAAAACCCTTTACCCTGGGGGCTGTCTCAGAAAGTCGAAACACCATCGCTTCTTGAGACAGCCTCTCTTTTTCCAAACCCTTACCTTCGTCACCATGCGTTTGCTTTTTGTTTCTGCCGCCCTGCTAGCCTTCTCATCGTGTCAACCAAAGAAGGCCGTACAGCTTACCGCACCGGCCCCGCTTCAGCCCGCGGTCACCACCGAGCGCGTCAAACACGATAGCGATGATCCGGCTATTTGGATCGACCCGGCCGACTCGACTCATGTCATTATTGTAGGTACCGACAAAGGCGGGGAAACCGGAGATGGGGGGTTGTATGCGTTTGACCTGACAGGGAAGATCATCGATAGTGTGCGGCCCCTGAAGCGACCCAACAATGTGGATATTGCCTACGGACTACTCTTAAACGGCAAACCGGTTGACATTGCCGTTTGCACTGAGCGTCATGCCCGCGCCATTCGGGTGTTTTCCCTTCCCACGTTGGAGCCGATCGACCAAGGGGGCATTCCCGTTTTTGAAACCGAGCCAGACTCCTTGCGCGATCCCATGGGCATTGCGCTGTACACCGATGCCGCTACGCAAAAAATCTACGCGATAGTCGGGCGGAAAACCGGGCCTATGGATGGCACCTATTTATGGCAATACCTATTGGAAGACGATGGTACCGGAGTGGTGAGGGCGCAGCTAAAGCGCAAGTTTGGCTTCTACAGTGGCAAAAAGGAGATTGAGTCCATCGCGGTGGACAATGAACTCGGCTACGTTTATCATTCGGACGAACAACACGGCATTCACAAATCGTATGCTCATCCTGACAGCACGAGCCGCGAATTGGCTCTCTTCGGCACGACCGGCTTTCAGGAAGACATCGAGGGCATATCCATTTACAAACTTGACAACCAGCGAGGCTATCTGTTGGTGTCCGATCAGCAGGCAGGCACGTTCCGTGTATTCCCGCGCGAAGGCACCGCGAGCAACCCGCATGACCACCCCGAACTCGCGGCACTTGTGCTGGCCGTTGTGGAAAGCGATGGCAGCGATGTCACCAGCCGCGCATTGCCTGGTTTTTCAAAGGGCTTGTTTGTGGCCATGACCGATGACGGTACCTTTCAGTACTACGATTGGCGCACGCTGGCAGGCAATCAACTCCAGCTCAAAAAGTAACGTTGGCTTATTCTCTGCGGATGGCCTCCACCGGATCCAGCCGGGAGGCGCGCAAAGCCGGGTAAGTTCCAAACAAGATGCCTACAGCAACGGCCACCAACGCCACCACACCCAGCGTATTGCCCGTGTAGGAGGCTTGAAACGGAACCTGCGTCAACGCTTTGATGATGGGGACAAACGCCAACGTACCCAGAATGCCTAGTACAAGTCCGGCCAAGCTTCCAAAGGCGGAGATGGTGATGGACTCCGCCAAAAATTGCATCACAATATCTTCGCGCTTCGCCCCCATCGCCTTTCGCACACCTATCTCGGTGGTGCGCTGCGTAACGGAAATCAGCATAACGTTCATCACCCCAATACCGCCCACCAGCACGGATATGCCCACGATCAATCCCATGATCACCCGAAAGAGCATAAAGCCGCGGGTAGCTTGCTCTACGCGAAACCCATTGGTCATCACGTCAAAATCCCCTTCGCGGCCAGGGAACTCCGTCTTCAGCCAGGTGCGCACCGTATCGCGAATGGGCGTTACCTCTACTACGTGCTCGGCTTCCAACACTACCGAAGGTGGCGCGGACTTCAATTCGGCCGGTGTCAGCAAGGTGATCGGGAGAAACACCTCGGGTTCGGGTGATCGCTGATTGACCACGCCCATTACGCTAAGCGTGCGCCCGCTTACGTGTATTTTTTTGCCAAGCCACACTTCGGCTGAGTCGGTGGGGCGGGCCGCTTTGGCAAACGCGCGGTTGATAACAGCCACGGCTTCGCGGCCGGAAATAGCTGCTTCGTCCAGCAGCCCTCCGGCTTTCACCTCCCACTTGTCCGGCCACATGGCACTGATGCCCCGCAACAGTGTAACGGTAGCTACCGTGTCGTTTTCGGTTGTCGCTTCCGCGGAAGACGAGGCGACCATCATGGCCTCAACGCGGTACGGGATGGCCGCCTTGAGTTCCAGAAAGCGCGCATAGTCCAGCCGGGCAAAGGTGTCCTTTCGCACGTTGATGCCATTGACATTTTTTGTGGGCCGTGCCGTGACCGAGATGGCATTGAGCGAAGTGGTTTGGGTCAGTTGATCTTTGGCATATTGTTCCATGCCATCAATGAGGCACAGAATGCCGACCAATGCGGCCACGCCAATCACCATGCCCAAAATGGAAAGGAACGTGTGAAAAAAGTGGCTGCGCAGCGTATTGGCTGCCATCTTAAAGGAGGAAACAATTTTTTTGAGCATATGCGAGGAGACGCAAAGAAAGGGGTTTTGTTACAGACGTGTTTCTGTGTCGTATCTTTCTGAACCCATGAAATTGACATTGGCGATAGTTTGGTTGGCAGCCCCTTTCCTTTGGGCACAAACCACCTTGCCACTGTATCCTTCCGCCATACCCAACAGCAAACCCACTGCGCAGGCCGAAACCATTGAACTGCGTGAGGGGATGACGCTTGTAGGCCACATCACACAACCCACGCTCACGATCTATCGGCCAGATAAGCCTTCGGGAACGGCCGTCATCCTATGCCCGGGTGGTGGCTATTGGATCAACGCCCTTGTGCACGAAGGGCATGACGTAGCCCGACAGCTTCAGCAGTGGGGCATCACGGCCATTGTGCTGAAGTACCGTATCCCCAACGAGCAAACGATGCTCAACAAAGAGATCGGGCCGTTGCAAGATGCACAGCAAGCGATAAAAACGGTTCGCGAGCGTGCCGCGGAACTGGGTATTAAGCCAACCCAGGTGGGCATCATGGGGTTTTCGGCCGGTGGGCACCTGGCGGCTATGGCCTCCACGCGCTTCAACAAGCCCGTAATTGACCACTCGGAAGGAGTTTCCTTGCGCCCCGATTTCTCCATCTTGATTTATCCCGTCATTAGTTTTACGGACTCCATCGGTCATCGAGGCTCACGCAACCAATTGCTTGGGGAGAACCCGCCCGTTGCGAAAATCTTGGCCTATTCGGCCGAGCATCAGGTGACGCAGCAAACGCCCCGCGCCTTCTTGGTGCACGCCAGCAATGATGATGCCGTGCGCCCGGATAATAGCATCGCCTATTACCAACAACTCTTGCGATACGGAGTACCAGCCGAACTTCACTTGTACCAAGCCGGTGGTCATGGCTTCGGCATGCAAAACTCCTCCACCGCAGATGCGTGGATGGAGCGGCTCCGAAACTGGATGCGAGCGAATGGCTGGTTGCCGTAACTCACCCAAACAAATCCGCCTGCTCCTCGGAGCGGCCCAGCAGCTTGGAGTCGATGGTCTTGCTCGCCTTGGCTCCCAGCTTTTTTAGGTCTTCCACTTTGCGCACCAGGTTGCCTTGCCCCACGGTCAGTTTATTCATGGCCAGCTCGTAGGTTTTCTTGGACGAATCCAACTGGCGGCCCAGGTGGATGAGGTCTTCGGTAAACGCCACAAACTTGTCGTACAGGTCGCCTGCTTTGTTGGCAATGTCCAACACATGGCGGTTTTGGTACTCTTGCTTCCACACGTTTTTGATCAACTGCAAGGAGGGAATGAGCAGCGTGGGGCTAACAAACACAATACGTTTTTCGAGTGCCTCCTCGTACAATCCCTTTTCGCTTTGGATGGCCAGAATGTAGGCCGGCTCAATGGGGATGAACATGATGATGAAATCGAGTCCGTTTTCGGTAATGTTCTTTTGGTAGTTCTTGTCGGCCAGCCCTTTCATGTGCTGGCGGATGGATAGCAAATGCGCTTTGAGGGCCGTGGTTTTGTCGGCCTCGCTTTCGGCATTGACAAAGGCGTTGTAGGCTTTCAAGCTCACTTTGGAGTCGATGATCACGTGGCGGTTTTCGGGCAGGCGGATGATTACATCGGGGCGCAGGCGGCCCTCAGCTGTAGTAAACGACTCCTGAATCGAATACTCACGGTCGCGTTCCAATCCTGATTTCTCCAAGATACTTTCCAGAATAAACTCGCCCCATGCGCCCTGGGCCTGGCTGTCTCCTTTGAGGGCACGCGTCAGGTTTTCAGCCTCGCGCGTCATCTGTACATTTAGCTTTTGCAAATTCTCAAGCTGCTCGCGCAGGGCAGCATTCCGGCTGATCGTGTCTTTGTGTGTATCTTCTACACGCTTTTCAAACTCCACGATTTTCTCACCCAAGGGCTTGAGCAGGTCAAACAAGTTGGTTTTGTTTTGCTCGGTGAACCGCTTGCTCTTTTCCTCAAAGATGTCATTGGCCAGGTTTTTGAACTGGGCGGTGAAACGCTCCTGCATGTCGGCAAATTCCTGCTTACGCTCCTCCAGTTTTTCCTCCAGGTTTCGATAGTCCGCTTCGGTGGAAGCCAGGCTGTTGGTCAGTTCCAGCACCCGATGCCGCTCAGCCTCCAGCAGGTGTTTAAGCTCGCTGAGTTGTGCCTCCAACGAAGTGGTGCGTTGTTGCTCGGCCACCAGTTGGCCGACTTGCCCGTGCGTTTCGCGCAGCGAGCGTGAGCGCGCCATAAACCATCCCAACACCCCACCCGCCAGCAAATACACGATCTCCATGCGACAAAGGTATCACTTGCTGCGCGTAACGGGAAACGCGGGCTTTGGCTGATTGCGTGGCCGCGAACGAACGGTGCCCCCTTGCCGTTACCGATACATTTTTTCGTAGTATTCCGTGGCCATGCGCCCCGAATCAAAGAAGGGCATCACATCGCGCATGCTGTTTTTCATCATGGCCGTCCACTGTTCGGGCTGGCGGTAGTACATCGGAATGATTTCCTGCTCAAGCATATCCAATACGTGTGCGGCCTCCCGCTTGTCTCTTTCCTCTTGTGGCAGCGCATCATCCGCTGGCGTGATGACAAACGCATTTTTGCCATGTTGGGCAAACTCGGGCACCCATCCATCCGGTATCGACAGGTTGATGGAGGCATTCATGGCGGCCGTCATGCCCGAAGTGCCGGAAGCCTCGCGGTACATTTTGGGATTGTTCAACCACACGTCCGAGCCCCTCTTCAAATGGCCGGATAGCCACAGTTCATAGCCCGTGACCACCGTACACGAGGGCAGGCTTTTGGTCTTCCAATAAATCTCGTTGAAAATATTGATGGCCCCGTAGTCTTCGGGATAGGGCTTGCCTGCCCAAATAAACTGAACGGGCATGTCTTGGTTGGAAACCAGTTTAACAAAGCGGTCGTATTCCGACAAAATCAAATTGGCGCGCTTGTAGGCGGCAAATCTGCGAGCCCACACAATCGTCAGTACGTTTTCGTCAAACAGCTTGCCGGTTTGGTTGGCCACCACGCGGAAAAGCTTTCGCTTGAGTTCCTTTTTGCGGGCTGTCAGGGCGTGGTCATCGTTGTTGGTCAGCGCGCGGTCCAATTCGCCATCATGCCAGTATGTATGGTTTTGGGCATTGGTAATCGCCCCGATCTCACAGATACCTTTGTAGCCGCCCCACATTTTGCGCGCCACTTCGCCATGCAGTTGCGAAACCCCATTGGCGCGTTTGGCCATGCGTAAGGCGGTAAGCGTGTAGTTGAGCATGCCGTTTTCGGGTTCTACCAATTCTTCCACTTGCTTTTGCGTGAGGCCATTGAAAAAACTCATCTCATTCAGGATGGGCAGGCTGTGTTCTTCATTGCCGGCCAACTCGGGCGTATGGGTGGTAAAGACCACGCGTTTTTTTACCTCGTCCAAGTTTTTGTATTTGTCCATCAGGTAAAAGCACAGCGGCAACGCATGGCCTTCGTTCATGTGGTAGATAGCCGTTTCACGCTCCAACATATCCAAGAGTTTGGCCCCGCCAATGCCCAGCAGGATCGATTGGGCAATGCGTGTGGTTTGGTTAGGATCGTACAGCCGATGGCTGATGGTTTGCGCCAAAAAATCGTTCTCGGGTATATCCGTGGACAGCAGGAAAACAGGTGCCGTTTGGAAAACCGTGGGTTTGAGCAAGTATGCTTTGACAAACACCTTGGCCCCGTGGATGGTGATGGGGAACAGGATATTGGTGTCGGTGAGGAACGAGTAATCTTTATCGCGGAAGCTGACGCGCAGGGTTTGGTCTTGGTTGCGCTCTTGGTCATAATATCCCTTCTTCCAAAGAATGCCAATACCGATCACGTTTTGTTTCAGCTCGTAGGCACTGCGCATGTGCGAGCCGGCCAAAAAGCCCAATCCTCCGCTGTAAATCTTCAAGGGTTGGTCGAGGGCAAACTCCATCGAGAAGTAGGCCACGGGTTTGGAGTAGGCCGGATCAAACGCGAACGGAAACAATCCTTTTAAATCGAACATGGGGTTTTGGTTTGGGTTGCGAAACTAACAAAAGCGAGTCAATGTGGTTTGACAACTTTGCTCGAAAACCGGGTGCAATCGTTTGAATGAGCGTTTTCTCCCATCAAAGTTGATGGAGGAGTGGTGCCACCCGGCCCCACCAGCCGATGCCTGGCGTTTTTGCTGCGGGGCAGGACACCTCCCGGAGAACGACCACTCAATTACATACGATTGGTTAACTTTGGGGGATGCAGCTCGACCGGATCACCGTTAACCCAACCGTCATGGGGGGCAAACCATGTGTTAGGAACATGCGAATTACCGTCTCGCTAGTCATAAACCTGGTGGCGAGTGGTATGTCTCATAGAGAAATCATGGACGAGTACCCGGATCTCGAAGAGGAAGATATCCGGCAATGTTTGTACTATGGTTCGTTGGCGGCAAATGAAGAATACTATGATCTGGCCAAATGATGACCATGCGTTTCTTGGCGGATATGGGAATATCGCAAAAGGCATCTGTTTGGTTGCGATCGAGGGGACATGACTGTGTCCATTTACGTGATGAAGGACTGCAAACAATGCCCGATGAATTGGTTCTTCAGAAAGCGAAAAATGAAAACAGGATTATCTTAACATTCGATTTAGATTTTGCCGCCCTGATAGCGGTGTCAAATGCGAGTGCTCCCAGTGTTATCATCTTGAGGTTGAAAAATCAAACACCCGATAACCAGATCAACAAGATAAATCACGTGCTAGCGAAGGCTCCGGCATCACTATTGAAAGGGGCCATCGTTAGCGTGGATGAAACAAGTTTTCGAATAAAACACCTACCGGTACAAAATATCACATGACCCGGAACGCATGGAACCCAGCCCTTGGGGTGGCACTGATAATGATCTGTCTAGTTTCATTTCGTAAACCAACCCAATTCGATCTGAAATCAAGCATGGCACGCGGCCAAGGCATCTACGAAACCTATTGCCTCTCTTGCCACATGGACAAAGGCGAGGGCCTGGAAGATGTGTATCCGCCTCTGGCAAAGTCAGACTACCTGATGGCCGACAAAAAGCGGTCCATCCGGCAAGTACTTTACGGAGTGACCGGAGAAATCCACGTGAACGGCAAAAAATATAATACGGATATGACCGGCTTTGACCTGACGGACCAAGAAGCCAGCGATGTGCTCAACTACATCCGCAACTCGTGGGGCAATCAAGGGGCGGCTGTCACACCGGCCGAAGTAAAAGCCGCCCGTCAATAACGATCAAGATGAAGACTATTTTTGCGTTCGCCTGGTTCTTCGTTTTGTGGGCGTGCCACACACCACCCCCTGCCCAAGACACCCCCGCACGCGCGGTGGCGGCCGACTATGCCCAGCCTTTTTTTGCCGACAGCGCACGAGCCGAGAACGTACAGAAAGCAGCCGCAGTGGTCGAGTCGCTGTTTCGGAAATACGCAGCCGAAAATAACATCCCCGGCTTGGCCTATGGCGTAGTGGTGGGCGATCAACTCGTTATAGCCAACGGCTTTGGGGTCGCTTCTCTTTCTTCTCAAACCCCCGTCACCACCCAAACCCTGTTTCGCATTGCCTCCATGTCAAAGAGCTTTACCGCGTTGGCCATCTTGCGCCTGCGCGATGAGGGAAAGCTACAACTCACCGACCCGGTAGAGAACTATCTCCCCGCCTTTTCGAAATTGCGTTACCCCACGGCCGACTCGCCCCGGATCACCATCGAACACCTGATGACCATGTCGGCCGGGTTTCCGGAAGACAACCCCTGGGGCGACCGCCAGTTGGCGGACACAGACGAAGAACTCATCCGACTTTTGGAAACCGGACTTTCTTTTTCCAACGCACCCGGCACAGTGTACGAGTACAGCAACCTCGGCTTTGCCTGCTTGGGTAAGATCATCACCGAGGTATCGGGCCAGCCGTATCAACAATATATTCGCGAGAACATACTGGAACCGCTGCAAATGCACGAAGCCGAATGGGAATATACGCGCGTGCCACCGGAAAAAGTAGCGCTTGGCTACCGGTGGGAAGACGGGCAATGGAAGGAAGAACCGCTGCTGGCAGATGGATCCTACGGGGCCATGGGAGGGCTGATCTGCTCGGTCGAAGAATTTGCAAACTACCTTTCGTTGCACCTTCAGGCATGGCCGCCCCGAAGCGGGGCCGAGTCACAAGTGGCGTGGCGCAGCTCGTTGCGCGAAATGCACCAACTGCACAAAGTCGGGGGCGTGGCAGGCCAATATATGGGCAAGCCCTGTGCCGTAGTGACCGGGTACGGATACGGTCTCGGCTATCGAAAGGATTGCCGCGGCATCACCACCCTTCGGCATGGCGGTGGCTTGCCCGGCTACGGCAGCGAATGGCGTTTTTACCAGGAGTATGGCATCGGCATCGTATCGCTCAGCAACCGCACCTATGCCGGGTTGGGCAATACCAATGCGCTTGTGTTGGATACCCTTATCCAACTGGCACGACTAAAACCCAGGCAGTTGCCGCCATCCCCGGTACTGGCCCAGCGCCAACAGGAAATTGTGCGGGCCATGCAACAATGGCAAGAAACGGACCTTTCCATCTTTGCCGAAAATTTCTTTTTGGACCGATCGCTGGAACATTGGAAAACGGATACACAAAAATGGTGGAGTGAGATGGGATCGGTGATCCGGATAACAGACGTAGAACCTGAAAATCAACTGCGCGGCACCTTCACCATCGAGGGCGAAAAAAAGACCATGCGGATCTTTTTTACCCTCACCCCCGAAAGCGAGCCGCGGGTGCAACAAGTGGATGTGTCGTTCATCAATAAGCCGTGAAAGATCTTAACTCCTTGGTAAGCGCTTACCGCAATGTGGACTGGCACAAACGAAACGGGGCCATTGCCACCGTGGTGAATGTGCACGGATCTTCGTACCGCAGCCCGGGGGCCCGCATGCTTATTTTGGACGATGGCCAATGGGTGGGTTCCATCAGCGGTGGATGCCTGGAGGGCGATGCTTTGCGCAAAGCACGGCAGGTCATGCTCGAAAAGAAGTCGATGACGGTGACGTACGATACACGCGAAGAGAGCAATCAAAAACTGGGCATTGGCCTGGGATGCAATGGCGTCATTGATGTGCTGATTCAACCGGTGGAGGAGCCGATTGATACCCTGACCGAAATAGTAGAACGGCAACAGCCGCTGGCGCTGGCCACGGTGTTCAGTGGCGCGGCCTCCGGTGCCCTGTTGTTGCAAGACATAAAAGGAGAAACGCTCCGCTCAACACTGCCGGCAGCCTTGCATGCAGCCGTCAACGAAGACCTTCGTCTGATTTTCGAGAGCAAGAGGAGTCAACCGAAAACATACCAAACCCCCGAGGGGGCGCACTCCGTTTTTTTGGAATTGATACAGCCTGCTCCGCATGTCATTCTGTTTGGCGGTGGTTTTGATGCCCGTCCCGTAAGCCAATTGGCGAAGTCGCTGGGCTGGCGCGTGGAGGTCACCGATGAGTGCGTGGCTCATATCGCGCCCGTTTTTTTTCCTTCGGCCGACAAACTTTCGCTTTGCCAGCGCGAATGGATCGATCGCGAATTCACCATCACGCCTTACACGGCCTGCGTGCTGATGTCGCATAACTATGAGTATGACCGCGATGTACTTCAAAAAGTGATCAATAGCCCTGCTCCCTACATTGGCATATTGGGTCCGCGCAAGCGCTTTGACAAAATGCTGGCCGAATTCGCGCAACGAAACATCACCCTGACAGCCGAGCAGCTCCATCGCATCCACTCGCCCATTGGGTTGGACATCGGGGCCGAAGCCCCCGATGAAATTGCCGTGTCCATCATTGCTGAAATTCAAAGCAAATTCAGCAACCGCTCGGGCGGATTTTTGAAGTATCATTCAGGTCCCATCCACGCCCGCCAAGCGGGCGGTGACCAAGTGTTGAAACAAGCCTATCTCGGTAACGAGAACGCGCAAAAGTCCGTTTAACCCGTCATGCGCTTTTCTCTTCTTCTGCTTTTTTTGTCGGTAGCGGTATCCGGGTGGGCTCAATCTCATTCGGCCGAAATAAATACCCACGTGTGGAAACCATTCATCGAAGCATTCAACGGCTATGAGTCCGACCGGTTTCTGAGTCTGCACTCGCAGGACTTGGTGCGGTCGGCCCGCGATGGCAAACAAGTTCTTACCTGGGCACAATACCTAGGGGAAACCCGACAGGGCCAGGCCCGCGACAAGGAAAGAGGAAACAAACGCACGCTCGAGCTGCGTTTCACGGAGCGGCTCTCCAACGGCCAGCAGGCCATTGATGTCGGCATTTACAAAACAGTGTATGTGCTTACCAATGGAACAACCGAGGCTTATTATGGCCGTTTCCATGTGGTGTTGCGCAAAGAAAACAACCGATGGAAAATTCTGGTGGACACCGACTCATCGGAAAACGGCACCATTGGGGAACGCGATTTTCTGGCTGCCCAACCCCTGGAGTAACCCGCGGCAGTGATCCATACAACCACTAACGCACCGCACACCGATACACGCGCCATCTTATTGCTGGCAGCCGGGCCTTCCTCGCGATTGGGGCGGTCCAAGCAGTTGCTGCGCATCGGGCAAACCACGTTGCTGGAAAAAACAATTGCCGAAGCGATACGCGCCAACATAGGCCCGGTGTATGTGGTGCTGGGCGCACGCAGCGAGGAGCATGAGAGACAAATTGCGCAAGCACCCGTAGCCCTCGTGCATGCACCGGAGTGGGCAAAGGGAATGGGATATTCCCTTAAGACGGGGCTGGCCCACATCCGCCAGGCGCAGCCGAAGCTGGAAGCATTGCTGGTGCTCGTCTGCGATCAGCCCGGTCTATCGGCCACGCATTTGCAAAATCTGGTGACAGCATCGCAAAAATCCGGAAAGCCGATTATCACCTCGGGTTACGCCCGCACGCAAGGCGTTCCCGTGCTTTTTCAAAAACCTTTTTTTGAGTCGTTGCTATCATTGCCCGATGAGGCCGGTGCCAAAAAGTTGATCACGGCCTTTTCGCACGAAAGTGCCTCGGTTGATTTTCCCGAGGGCGTGCTGGACATCGATACCGAGGATGACTACCAGCGTTGGCTGGCGCAACAATAGACACAGACGCCCCGATCAAACCAGCGCCTCTTCGGTTACTACCTCCAAGCCCGCATTGACCATGGCGCCAAAGCCGCCATAGATGTTGGTCACGTGCTTGAAGCCTTCGCGCTTCATCAGCGAGACGGCCATCATAGAGCGATACCCTCCTGCGCAATGCACAAGATAAGATTGGTTTTTGTCCAGTGACGATAGGTTGTCGGGCATGTCAGCCAAAGGCACAAACATGGCGTTTTTGTAATGGCTGGTGTTCCACTCGCCCGGTTTGCGAATGTCCAGCACACGGGCATTGGTTTCGCTCAGGATATCGGGTGCGGCAACCGAGCGCACCGTGTCCAGCGGTTCATTCCACGAGGCCACATCTTCCAAATAGCCCACTACGTTTTCGTATCCTACCCGGGCCAGGCGCAGCACCGATTCGTGTTCTTTTCCGGGCTCGGTCACCAACACCAAAGGTTGGTTGATGTCCACCAGTGTGCCTACCCACACGGCAAACTGCCCGTTGAGCCCAATATTTATGGACCCTTTGATAAAGCCTTTCTCAAAATCATCGGGCTTTCGCGTATCCAGCACCAATGCCCCCTTGCTTATCCACTCTTTTACCTGCGGGGCTGTCAGTGGCTTTTTGTTTTTTGCAATGACGGAGTCGATGGCGCGATACCCTTCGCGGTTGATGCGCGCGTCTTCAAAGAAGTAGGCCGGTGGTGGCAAAATACCATCGGTCACTTTGGCGATAAATTCTTCGCGGGTTTGGTCCTTCATGGCGTAGTTAAACTTTTTCTGTTCGCCAATGGTGGAGAACGTCTCCTTGCCAATGTTTTTTCCACACGCAGAGCCGGGGCCATGAGCCGGATATACGATCACCTCATCGGGCAAGGTTTTGATTTTGGTGTTCAATGAATCATACAACATACCGGCCAACTCTTCGCGCGTCATCAGGCCATCCAGCAGATCGGGCCGACCCACATCGCCCACAAAAAGCGTATCGCCCGTAAATACGGCATGTTCTTTTCCGTTTTCATCTAACAACAAAAAACAAGACGACTCGGGCGTGTGGCCGGGCGTGTGCAATACGCGCAGCGTTAGCTTGCCCAGCTTGAACTCCTGACCATCCGTGGCGTTGATGACTTCATACTGCGTGTGGGCTTGCGGCCCGTACACAATCGGGGCGTTGGCCTGGCGCGCCAGATCAATGTGGCCCGACACAAAATCGGCATGGAAGTGTGTCTCGAACACATACTTGATTTTTGCCTTCCGTTTGGCGGCCAGCTCCAAATAGGGCTCGGTTTCGCGCAGCGGATCAATGATGGCGGCCTCCCCCTCGGATTCAATGTAGTAGGCGGCCTCGGCCAAACAGTTGGTGTATAGTTGTTCGATGTACATGGCGGGTTCGTTTAATGACCACTAAAACCGTCCAAAGTTCAGAAAAATTCCCCATTTGCCGGTCGGCCGTGTACCTTTGCGCCATGCGTAAGGTGGTGCTTTTGGGGTGGTTGATTGGGTCTGCGTTACAATCGGTTGCTGACCCCTATCAGCGCTTTGAAGAAAAAGGCAAAGTAGGTCTGAAAGACCAGCAGGGAAACGTGGTGTTGCCCGCGGCCTTCGATGCACTCGGCTGGTCAGATGGCAGCTTTTCGATGGCAGGCGAAGTCACGGGTTTCCAATCCAACCAGCGGTGGGGGCTCATCCACCTCTCCAAAAAAAAACTCACCGCCCCCATTTTTCTCTCCCTTGTGCCCACTGGGGGCAACTTGGTCATCGCGCAAAAGGCACTCGATGCCACCCGCGCTCAGTATGGTTGCCTCGACCTGAAGGGCGAAACCAAAATTCCGTTTGTCTATGACCACATCCGCGTGGAGGGGTTGCGCGCGGTGGTCGTACAGCGCCAAGGCACCCGTTTTCGCAGCGGGCTGGTGGACGTTGACCACCGTATCGTCATCCCCTTGCAGTACGAGGCCATCCGCCCGTTGGGCACCTTGCGCTATGCCGTAGAAAACGACCAACGGAAGATTGCCGTTTTCACCGAAGAGGGGAAGCCGCTTTCCGATTTTGTCATCGACAGCATTGCTCCGTTTGTTGATGACCGGGCCGTATATCACATGGGGCTTCGCCAAGGGCTGATGAGCCGCGCGGGTACGTTTCTTACACCTGCCAGCTACGCGCAGATCCGGTTGGGCGAACCCATCCTGGTAAAGACACCTACGGTGTGGAGTTTGGTGAACGCGAAAAACGAAGTCATCACCTCCACCGAGGGCGATTGGCTTCGGCCCACCGCGTGGGGGTTCCTGGTGCGTGATAATGGCCGCGTGGGGTTGCTGCACCCCAACTTATCACCGCAGCTCGCGCCTGTGTATGAAGGCCTCGCGCCTGTTTCCGCCACGCTCACCATGGCCAAACAAAAGGGCAAGTGGGGGTTGTGGCACCTCCGCCAAGGGTGGATCATCCCAGCAAGTCACGATTCGTTGTGGGTTGAGGGCGATTTAGTGCGCAGTTACGTGTGGCAAGGAGCACGGGCGCGGTGGCATTTGTGGGATACGCTCGGCACGCTCAAAACCGCGCGCAGCTATGAGTTCATCGAGCCGGCCGACAACCATGCGCACCGCGTCAAACAAAATGGACACTGGGGGTTACTGGATCGCACGGGGCGCGAGTTTGTGCTGTGCGTGTACGATAGCGTGATAGCCCTTCGGGGCCGCCAAGTGGCAGTGCGATACCGCGGTCAGTTTGGCATCATTGACAAGCAAGAACAGTGGCTGGTAAAACCGCAACCTTACCCGATTCAACTCATCTCGGATGACGTGTATGGCAAGCAACAAGATGGCCAGCAGTTTTTGATGGGGTTTGATGGCAACATCATTTACTTCACCGACAACCGATGTGTGTTTCACGCCACTTACGTGGAAGAATTTTTGCCCACGGGCGAGACCAAAAAAGTAGGATATGACGGTGTGCTGATCGAACGAATGGGCCGCCTGACACAGGCTTCTGCGAGCGATCCGTTTAGCGAAGGCCTGGTGGTGTTCAAACGCGATGGTAAAGCTGGCTTTCTGGATGCGCGTGGCCGCATACGCATTGCCAACCGCTATGACGATGCCCGCCCGTTTCATGGTGGGCTGGCCGCGTTCAAGATTTTGAACCGATGGGGTTTTCTCAATGCCCAAGAGCAAATAGTGGTGCAACCCGTATATGACCACGTGTCAGACTTTTCGGCCGGAGTAGCGGTGGTGGGGCGCGCAGGCCGGTTTGGCCTGATGGACGCACAAGGCAAAGTGATCCTTGCATTGGCGTATGATGGCGTGATGCCCAATGTCCATCGGCACTATGATTTGAGGCGGGACGGAAAAATGGGGCTTGCCTCGGGCAGCGGCAAATTATTGCTGGAACCGACCTATGAGTTTGTCGAGCAGTTGAATAACACCCATGTGCGGGTGAAACGCAACGGCACCTGGGGTATCCTCACCACCCAAGGGCTTACGGTGGTGCCCCTGCTGTATGATGAAGCCTTGCCCACTCCTACGCCCGGACTTTTTTTGGTAGCCCGCAGCAGTGGATGGAAGGAGTGGAGGTAGCAAACCTTAGTGTTTTTGAACCCGCTTGACGTACCCCAGCAGTATCTTGTAAAAAGCTTCAGGTTGTTCTTCCATGATCTCGTGGCCGCATTGTTCAATCACATGCACCTCGTGGTGGCGAAAGCACTCCTGCTGCAGGTGAAAGGTAGACTCTCCCTGGTCGTCTTGCCTTCCGTAGACGATCAAAGCTGGTATTTTCAGCCTCTTAAGTTTGCGTGTAATATCAAATCGGGTTTCCACCACTTGCTGGTCTATCAACGGAATCGGCTGGAAGTTGAAATCAGTAAATAGCTGTTCGTATACGGGCCGCGATATCTTGCTGCGATCGTAGTACATCGCCCGCACGTGCAACAGGATAAACTCCCGATAGGCACGCACCTCAATGGCATTCGGATCTACGCGTTTCAGCGAGTCCAACTCGCGTTCAGTTCGGGTGGAGAATATTTTTTGCCACATGGCCATGGAATCTAACTCTGCTCTTGAGTGACGGGCATATTGATTGGCATACAACACGTGCCACAGAGTATACGAGGGCGGTGCTGAGCAAACGAGCAACAGGTGTGAAACACGCTGGGGATAGGTGGCGGCATAGTTCATTGCCAGCAACCCACCCCAGGACACCCCGAGCAACGCAAGGTGCTTATCGCCCCTCAGGGCCCGGAGCACTTCAATATCCTGCGTATATTTCTCGATGGTAATGGTTTCTGCGTTGACCGGCATGTTGCGCGATAGACCCGACCCTCGCTGGTGCAGCAAAATACAGGTGTAGTAGGTTTTGAGACTGTCAACCAGTTGCCGGTAAGGGTAGTAAGGCGCCTCGCCCGGCCCGCCCGACAAGATGTAGAGAGCAGGGCCGCGGCCATACTCTTCATAATACAGCGTGATCCCACCGTTTTCAAAACGCTTCACCGGTTGGGCCACGCCTGAAAGTGAAGTGATAAGCCATGCGACACACAAAAGATTCTTCATGGTGTTGTTTGTTTGTGCGCTTGAAACTCCTGACAAAACTACTCTTTCCGAACGTATTGGCCTGCCTCCGTGGGTCGGACAAGCTACGGAGAAAATATTGGCCCCGATTCGTCCGGGTGGAAAGAAAAACGCCAGCCGGAAACCGGCTGGCGTTTTTTAAGTTCGCAACACTGTGTGTTACTTGGTCTCCGTATTCTGCGCTCCAGTGCCCGAAATCGACTGGCGCATTTCGGTGTCGGCCTGCACGTTTTTCATTTTGTAGTAGTCCATCACACCCAAGTTGCCGCTGACAAACGCCTGCGCAATAGCTTTGGGGATCTCGGCCTCGGCCTGGATCACGTTGGCCCGGGCTTCTTGCGACTTGGCGATCATCTCCTGCTCCAATGCCACGGCCATCGCTCTGCGCTCTTCGGCACGAGCTTCGGCTACCTTCAAGTCGGCAGCGGCCTGATCGGTCTGCAACTTCGCCCCGATGTTGGCGCCCACATCAACATCGGCAATGTCAATCGAGAGGATTTCGAAGGCTGTGCCCGCATCCAACCCGCGCGAAAGCACCAGCTTGGAAATCTTGTCGGGGTTGGCCAGCACTTCTTTGTGCGACTGAGCCGAACCAATGGAGGTTACAATCCCTTCGCCCACACGGGCCAGGATGGTATCTTCTCCCGCACCGCCCACCAGTTGCTGAATGCTGGCGCGCACCGTTACACGTGCTACGGCAATCAGTTGAATGCCATCCGCTGCCACGGCCGCCACTTTCGGGGTGGTGATCACTTTAGGGTTTACCGATATCTGCACCGCCTCAAACACATCGCGCCCCGCCAGGTTGATGGCAGTGGCCTGCTTGAAGTCAAGGTTGATATTGGCCTTTTCGGCCGAGATGAGCGCGCGGATCACGTTGGGCACATCGCCCCCGGCCAGGTAGTGGGTTTCCAATTCATTGGTGGTCACTTTCAAGCCGGCTTTGTTGGCGGTAATAAGCGAGTTGACGATGATGCTGGGTGGCACTTTGCGTATGCGCATCCCGATGAGGGCGCCAATGGTCACTTTTACCCCGGCAAAAATGGCTGTGATCCACAACCCCACCGGCACAAAGTACATAAACAAGAAAAAGAGAATGATGCCACCGAATACAAATAGCAAGAGAAAAATACCGTCCATAAGTTTTATGATTGGGTTAGTTGGTTACGCAATGGATTCGACAATGATCTGGTTGGAGAAGATTTTGACCACTTTAACGCGTGCGCCCGACTCCAGGTAGTCGCCTGCGGTTTTTACTTCAAATACTTGATTGCCCAGTTCGGCTTTGCCCACGGGGCGCAAGGCGGATACCGTCACGCCCGTCTGTCCCTCAGCCAGCCCGGTCGTCAGCCCTTCATTGACTTTGCTGTCGATGGAGCTTTTGAGCGAAAAACGCTTCCACAAGTCGGACTTGAACGAGTAATAGATGATCACACCCGAAACGACCGCAGTACCGGCCAGCACCCACCAGCCGGTGGTTTCGCCAAAATAGAAGAAAGCAAGGCCCAGCCCCACGGCCATAAACAAAAAGCCCGCGAGCCCCACCACCGTGGTGCCGGGCACAAATATGATTTCCACTACCAGCACCAGCAAGCCGATGCTCAACAGCGACAGCACCAATATCCACTCCATCATAGCGGGTAAAAATACATAATTCGCCTGACTCCGTCCGCTATCGGTCAATAGGCACGGGCAAATAAAACGCGTTTGTTTGACGGCCTGCCCGAATACACACACGTACCTTCTTCCGCGGGCGCGTCCAGCGGGATGCACCGGATGGTGGCCTTGGTTTCCTCCTTGATGGCGGCTTCGGTTTCCGCGGTGCCGTCCCAGTGGGCCAGCACAAACCCGCCTTTGCCGTCCAGCACCTGCTTAAACTCGTCATATGTGTTTACCCGCGTGGTCATTTCGGTGCGGAGTTTCAACGCGCGGTCATAGATGGTTTGTTGGATGTTGTCCAACAGCGAGGGGATCTCCGTCATCACGCGGTCAAACGTCATCACGCTTTTCTCCTTGGTATCCCTGCGGGCCACTTCTACGGTGCCGTTGTCCAGATCGCGCGGGCCGATGGCGATGCGCACGGGCACACCCCGCATTTCATATTCGGCAAACTTAAACCCGGGCTTGTGGGTATCGCGGTTGTCGAACTTCACGGAAAGTCCCTGTTTGCGCAATACGTTCGCCAGTTCGTCCGCTTTCGCGGAGATGCGCGTCAACTCGTCTTCGTTTCTAAAAATCGGCACGATCACCACATGGATGGGCGCCAATTTGGGGGGGATGATGAGGCCGTCATCGTCTGAGTGGGCCATGATGAGCGCGCCCATCAAGCGGGTGCTCACACCCCATGACGTGCCCCACACTTTCTCCAGTTTGCCTTCTTTGTTGGTGAACTGCACCTGAAAGGCATCGGCAAAGTTTTGCCCCAAAAAGTGCGAAGTGCCCGCCTGCAGCGCCTTGCCGTCCTGCATCAAGGCTTCAATGCAATAGGTGTCCACCGCACCCGGAAACCGCTCGCCTTCGGACTTACGCCCTTTGATGACGGGCAGTGCCATAAAGTTTTCGGCAAAGTCTGCGTACACATCCAGCATCTGTTCGGTTTCGCGGATGGCTTCTTCGCGGGTGGCGTGGGCGGTGTGTCCTTCCTGCCAGAGGAACTCGGCCGTGCGCAAAAACAAGCGCGTGCGCATCTCCCAGCGCACCACGTTGGCCCATTGGTTGATGAGTATTGGTAAGTCGCGATAGGATTGAATCCATTTCTTATACGTGCTCCAGATGATGGCTTCGCTGGTCGGGCGCACCACCAGTTCTTCTTCCAGCTTTGCGTCCGGGTCCACCATCAGTTTTCCCTTTTGCGAAGGGTCATTCTTCAGGCGGTAGTGCGTCACGATGGCACATTCCTTGGCAAAGCCTTCGGCATTTTTTTCTTCCGCTTCAAACAGGCTCTTGGGCACAAAGAGCGGGAAATAGGCATTCACGTGCCCGGTTTCTTTGAACATTTTGTCCAGCCCTTGTTGCATTTTCTCCCAGATGCTGTAGCCATACGGCTTGATGACCATGCAGCCACGCACGTCCGAGTTTTCGGCCAAGTCGGCCTTTTTGACCAAGTCGATATACCACTGCGAGTAATCGGCCGCGCGGCTTGTAATCTCTTTTCCCATGTTGCTTGTAAAAACGGAGGGCAAATATACCCGTTGCAGGCGACAATGCCGGTTTGGGTCAAAAATCCAACGACACTTTAATCAAGCCCAGCAACGTTTTGCATGGATTTTGTGGCATTTACTTGTGTCAATTGTGCCTGTGCAAAAAACGCCCCGAGGGGGTGGCATAACTACCAAGGCAAAAAACAGGTATTACGGGGAGTTTTTCCTACCTTTCCATTCGAAACAGGCAACAAAAGGTAGGGTTTTGAGCGTTTATCAACATAAATGACGAAGTGTATGAAAACAAGATGGGGTTGGATGGTGGCCATGGCCGGTGTAGCACTGGCAGGCCACGCAGCAGCGCAAGACATGGAAGACGATGACATGTACTTCCGGGCGAAAGACCGCGAGAAGCTCAATGCGCAACGCGTCATTGCCTCCAACACGCGTGTGCAACGCAGCCTCTCAGAGGTAAATGAAGAAATTGCACCCATCAATCCGACTGACAGTTACTCTGCCCGCGGGGTGAACCCCGAACATTTGGGCAACGGCTCTTCGGCCGAACCAAGCTATTTCCGTCCGGGCTATCAGCCGGCTTCTGCGTTAGCAACCAGTCCTTCGTTTAACAACTTCAATAATTTCAACGGTTGGAACAGTGGCTTTAACCGCTGGGGCATGATGCCGGGCATGGGCTTCGGTATGGGTATGGGCCCGGGCATGGGTTGGGGCAACGGCTTTGGCAGCCCGTGGGGCTGGAATGACCCTTTCTGGGGCGGTGGTTTTAGCCCCGGGTGGTCTTCGTCCATCTCGTTTGGCTGGGGCAATGGCTGGAACAACTGGGGCATGCCGTCATCGGCCTTTTGGGGTGATCCGTTCATGATGAATTGCTGGAGTTGCTCGCCCTGGGGATGGAACAGCTTTGGCGGAGGTTGGGGATGGAACAACTGGGGTTGGAACAGGCCGATCATTGTGGTGCCGGGCGGAGGCGACTCCAACGGCCGCGGGGCGGTATATGGAAGACGTTCTTCGCGCAGCAGCGATCTCAATAACCCGGTAACCAGCGGAGGCCGTAATCAAGTGAACTACGTCTCGCGAGGCACCAACTCGCGGTCAAGTTCCGCTACAGGCCGCTCGGCCGGCAACGATGCAGGCAGTTACTATCAGCGTGGCTGGAGATCAAATCCTTCGGTGGGTCAGGGCTCGGGCACAGATCGTTCCTCGTGGAGTGCTGGCAATCGCTCCTCTTCGTGGGGCACCGGTGGCGATCGCTCCTCGTGGTCCAATTCGCGTTCTGGCTCCTCTTTTGAGCGAAGCAGCGGAAGCTCGTTCTCTTCGGGCAGCTTTGGCGGGGGTAGCCGCAGCAGTGGAGGTTCTTCGGGTGGGTCATCTTCGGGCAGCCGAAGCAGCCGCGGTCGCGACTAAATTTTCTATCCAAAAGATTGTATGAAACAGAGGGGCATTTTGCTCGCAGGGCTCGCTCTGCTCATGCTGATGCAAGGCTACGGCCAAAGCCTGACGGAAACGGCTTTATTGTTCAGCCGCATCAAACCGGGCGGCAGTGCTCGCATCTTGGGCATGGGTGGGGCACAAGCCAGCTTGGGAGGAGACTACAGCTCGGCTTTTTCCAACCCTGCGGGATTGGGCATGTTCAATCGCTCGGAAGTGACGCTGTCGGTGGGCAGTCTTTCACAAAATACCTCCAGTGATTTTTTGGGCGAGTCGTCAAGCTGGGGCAAATCCAACTTGTTTATCCCCGGAGTGAGTTTTGTTTTTCACAGCAATAAGGAACGCAGCCGCGGAGTGCTGAACGGCACATTTGCCATCACCTTTAACCGGGCCAATGATTTTCATGGCGATTTTCGCTATCGCGGCACCAATGCCAGCAACTCCATCGTGGATTTTTTTATCGCGGATGCGAACGGACTGGTGCCCGATGATATGCTGGTGGATGGATTTTATTTCAACACCCCAACCGGACTGGGCTACAACAATTTTTTGATTGAAGACTCCACGGCACTGGGCGGGCAATTGGACACCGATTACTTTTCCATTATCGGAACTTTTCCCGACAACCCGAACGATATCAGAAGGGTTGATCAAGCAGAAGAAGTCCGTACTTCGGGGGCTCAAAACCAATGGACGTTCTCCTACGGCATAAATCTGGATGATCGATTTTTTTTGGGCGCAGGGCTCGGGTTTGCTTCCATCCGCTATGAGAACCGAAAAGTGTTTACCGAATCCAACATCCGCTTTGACTTGGATCCGGGTTTTAACCCCTTGGATGAAATCCGCTTAGAGGAAACGCTTCGCATCAATGGCACGGGTGTTAACTTGACGTTGGGCGCCATTGCCCGGCCCATCGATGCAATCCAAATTGGAGTTTCCTACATGACACCCACGCGCTACCAAACCACGGATAGCTACCTCGCGGTGATGAGCACCCGGTGGAATAACTTCGACTATCCCGGTATCGGAATCTTGCGAAACGTGAGCGAACAAACCGATGAAGTGCTTTCGGATTATGTGCTGCGCACGCCCGGGCGGCTGACACTCGGGGTGACAGGCTTTGTTCAAAAATGGGGGTTTGTGACGGCCGATGCCGAAATTGTCAACTACCGAAACGCACGCTACCGATCGCAGATCCAAGGGATTTCGTTCGAATCGGACAACCAGCGCATCCGTGAACTCTATCAGCAAACGATCAATATCCGTTTGGGCGGAGAATTCCGACTGAAGAAATTCAGGGCCCGCGCGGGCTTTGCCACCCAACCCGACCCTTTTCGCAATGAACAAAACGGAGTGGGTAGAGGGCTCACTTCCATCAGTGGGGGCTTGGGCTATCGCACCTCGCGCTTTTACCTGGACGCAGCCGTCATTCACACTTCGGGCCAGAGTTCGTATCGCCCTTATCGCATCAATTCCCCCACCAGCCCGTTGGTCATCAATGACAACAGCAACCTGAACATCGTCTTTACCTTGGGATTCCCCTTCTAGCGCGCTGCCATGCGGATCACGATCGCAGCGCCATCAACACATCACCCACGGTGATGGCATTTCCCTTCAGCGTATGGTGGGCTTGCCGGTAAAAGGGCAGCCGTTGGGAGCGCAAAAATTCGATGTGGTCTTTGAGGCTGTACTGATCGATGGATGCCAACAACGGCCGTGAGGGTGTTTTGCCCTGGTCGATCCGCTTGGCGATTTCAAGGGCGGGCACATCCAAAAACACCGTTGTGCCGGTAGCCCGCATAACCTCCATGTTATCTCCAAAGCACGGGGCCCCTCCGCCCGTTGCCACTACCGCTCGCATCGGCTGCTGTGCCACGGTGCGCAGCACGCGCGCCTCCACTTGGCGGAAGTGATCTTCTCCGCGTGACTGAAACATAGCCGAGATGGTGGTTTGCTGATCGCGCTCAATGGCCGCATCCAAGTCCACAAACGGCAACTTGGTTTGCTGGGCCAATTGTTTACCCAGGGTGGTTTTGCCCGAACCCGGCAAGCCCATGAGGTAGATGTGTCCTTGGTCTTTCACGCAACGCGGGCTGATACACCGTCAAGGAGCCACCAACAATTCCAAAACCTCCGCATAGCTTGGCGTGTCGTTGTGGTGCCAGTTGCCCAACACCGTGCCGTCCTTCCACAGGGCCAGCCCCGGGTTGGAGCGGATGATGGTCTTTAGCACGGTGGCATCCGTAAAATAAAAAGGGATGGCTAATTGGTGTTCATGTCGGAACGCATCCACCGTGGCTGCATCGGACGAGGTAAGGATGTAGCAATCCACCTTGCCGTCCAACTGCTGTATCAGTTGCCGCAGCTCGTCTACATGATCGGTGGACGCTTTGGCCACATCGTACATCACTACCATGAATTTTAACCCCACAAACGTGGCTTGTGTCAAGTCTTCGCCCTCCGGACTGGTGACGGTGTAGTCGGTGATCTTTGGTTTGGTTTTGTCTTCGTTCAGCACGCGCGAGGAAACATAGGTTAACCCGGGTTCCGTCAAAAAGGAAGTGGCCCGCACCTCTTCATCCCCGCGCTTGAACGTGTACTCAATGATCGGCTGCTCAGGAGGCCGCATCTGCTCAGGGATGTTGGCTCCCACGCGGTAGGCGCGAAAGTCGATAAACGGCAGATGGCGGATGGCATAGATGCCTGCATAAAAACCAATGAGGGTGGTGGCCAACACCACGCCCCATCCCTCACGCGTGCGCAACACCGGTACGTATTTTTTCCGGTACCAAAACAGGTGTAACACAAACACCAGCAGAATAATGTCTTTATAAAAAGACTGCCATGGGGTGAGCTTAATAGCGTCACCAAAACACCCGCAATCCGTAACCGCATTGGTAATGGCCGAGTAGCCCGTCAAAAAGGTAAAGAACACAAGAAGCAGCAAAAGCGTCCACAGGGTGAGGTTCATGCGGAAGAAGAACAACACGGCCACGCCCAGCACAATCTCCAACACAATCATGACCAGGCCAATCTCCAAAGCCCACGGGATGAAGAAGTGGAAGAAAGAGCCAAAATCAGTGGCAAAAACGTCAAAATACTCTTCCATTTTGATTTGCGTGCCCACGGGGTCGTTCAGTTTAATGAGCCCCGAGAAAATGAACAACCCACCCACCAAAAAGCGGGCTACTTGATCAACGATTTTTCGAATGGTAGTCCACCACATCATGATTTGCTTTCATTAAGTTTAATCATGGCAAACACGGCATAGTTGATCATGTCCTGATAATTGGCTTTTACGCCTTCACTAACCAACGTTTGGCCCGCATGGTTCTCGATTTGCTTCACGCGATACAATTTCATCAGGATGATGTCCGTGATGGAGCTCACCCGCATATCGCGCCACGCTTCGCCATAGTCGTGGTTTTTATTTTGCAGCAACTGGTACGTCTCGCCCACGGCACGGTCGTACAGGGGCTCCAACTGTTCAAAGGCCAGTTCCAGCGAAGGGTTGCCTTCAAGCTCCATTTGCATCAGCGCTATGAGGCAGTAGTTGATGATACCCGTAAACTCATCTTTGATCGGGTCCTCAATTTTTTGGACGCCTTTTTCCTGAATGCTGCGAATACGCTGCGCCTTGATGAAGATTTGGTCGGTGATTGAGGGCAGCCGCAACACGCGCCAGGCGGTGCCGTAATCATGTGTCTTTTTGGCGAAAAGGTTTTTGCAGGCTTGGATGACCTCGTTATATTCGGTGGCCGTTTGATTCATATATTGACGCATGCAAAATAACGGATTTTCATCCAACAAAACATTGACGGTGCGCGGGCAGGTCATCGATCTTTCGCTGCCGCGCGTCATGGGCATCCTCAACATCACGCCCGACAGCTTCTATGCCGACAGCCGCAAGGTGCACGAAGCGGACGTAGTGCAGCAAGCCCGTCAAATGGTGGAGGCCGGTGCTACGTTTTTGGATGTGGGCGCCTACTCCTCGCGCCCCGGGGCCGATGATATTTCGGTTGACGAAGAATGGACGCGATTGGGTCCGGCCATCCGGGCCATCCGCCAGCACCTACCACATTGTTTGATGTCGGTTGATACGTTTCGCGCCTCGATTGCCCAACGGGCGGTGGAAGCCGGTGCCGACATGATCAACGACATCTCGGGGGGGGAAGCCGACAGCCACATGTTTGAAACCGTAGCCCGTTTGCGGGTACCCTATGTGGCCATGCACATGCGCGGCACACCCCAAACCATGACCCAGTTGACGGACTATACCGAAGTGGTGCGCGAGGTGATCGATTACTTTCACCCCAAAGTGGAAACGTTGCGGGGCTTGGGCGTGGCCGACATCATTATCGACCCGGGGTTTGGCTTTGCCAAAACGCCTGCGCACGGCTTTGAATTGCTGCGCGAACTGCGTGCACTGGAGATATTACAACAACCGATCTTGGTAGGCGTTTCGCGCAAGTCCATGATCTGGAAAACACTTGGCCTCACCGCCCGCGAGGCACTGAATGGCACCAGCGTGCTCCATACCATCGCCCTGCTGCACGGGGCTTCCATCCTTCGCGTGCACGATGTGCGCGAAGCCATCGAGTGCGTACAACTGGTTCAAAAGCTACACGGAAAATAGCTATTTTTGAGAGGTGATGTTGCTGTTTCGCATCGGTTTTTTGGAGGTAAGCTGGGTTGATTTGATCGATATTAGCCTGGTGGCCATTTTACTGTACCAGGTGTACAAGCTCATCCGCGGCAGCATTGCCGTCAATATCTTCTTGGGGATACTCTCGCTCTACCTGATGTATCTGATCGTGCGGGCGGCACAGATGGAGTTGCTGGCCCGCATCCTGGGCCAATTCATGGGCGTGGGCGTGTTGGCGATGATCATCCTCTTCCAACCGGAGATACGCAAGTTTTTATTGTTGATTGGGCGCAGCGCTGACCTCAATCGTGACGGACTGCTCAAACAGGTGGCCAATTGGCGCACGGCCAGCCCCGAAGAGTTTGATCTGCAACAAGTGCTGGACGCGATCAAAACCCTGAAGGCCACCCGGACGGGCGCACTGATTGTCTTTACGCGCGACATTCAACTGAAACACTATGTGGACACGGGCGACAAGCTGGATGCCGAAGTGAGCAAGCGCCTGCTGTTGTCGATTTTTAACAAGAACAGTCCGTTGCACGATGGCGCGATCATCATCTACAAGGGGCGCATTGAAGCGGCCCGTTGCGTGTTGCCGGTGAGCGAAAATGACAACTTGCCCGAACACTATGGCTTGCGCCACCGCTCGGCCATTGGCATGAGCGAGGTGACGGATACGCTGGTGGTGGCCATCAGCGAAGAAACGGGACGGCTGATTTTGGCGCGCAACGGCAAATACCTGCGCGCCCTCAAACTCCGCCAAGTAGAACAAAAAATCCTCGAATATTTACACAACACGGAGCCGGAAAAGTGGGATGAGATTCCGGAGGAGGCCGAAGCCGAGGACGCGAAATAATTTTTCCGCTCCTTGTCTTGCGAAATTGGCCAGCAACTATTTACCTTTATTTTAACCCTGAGCCGCTTTGCCGCGGAATCTGCCCTCTTCCCGAAGGGCGGTGTGAGACCCGTTTTTAGACGCAGACACCACGTAAAGACGCGGTGGTAGGATTGTTTTGAGTCATGGTAGCTGCAATGTAGATTAAAATAAAAAAGACGATCCCGCGTGAGCGGGACCGCCTTGGATGTTTTCACAACGGAATAATCCTTATTGTGATTTGCTTCAAATTGTGTAATCAAAAGTAATATAATTATGGAAAATAAAAAAACTATTCTCGGGCTTGATTTAGGGACTAATTCAATTGGATGGGCCCTGGTGGATACGCAAAACAGCAAAATACTGGGCATGGGCAGCCGAATCATTCCCATGGGCACAGATAAGCAGGACTATGAAAAAGGTGTAGGCATTACCAAGAATGCTGACAGAAGAACAAAACGGACTATCCGCAAAATGAATAAGCGCTACAAACTGCGCAGAAATAAACTTCTGTACATACTTCACGAAATGGGAATGCTGTCGGAGCAATTTCAGTTTAAAAATGGCATACCCGAACCCAATAAAATACAAGACTTAGAGCTACTGCCCATCAAAAAGGGGGCACTGCAATTAGACTCCCTAGCTCACTATGAACTTCGAGCGAATGCCATCAACTGTGTGGTTGATTTAAAAGACTTGGGGAAAATTTTATATCAGTTTAATCAACTAAGAGGCTATGCAGGCGGAGGCAATGATAACAATGAGCAAGAGAAAAAAGAAGACAACACAGACGAAGATGCCACGGTGAAAAGGTATGAGGTACGCACCCAAAAAGCGGTCATAACCAAAGTAGAAAAATCCAATACAACCTTTAAGGTGAAAGGCGGTGCCAACAAAGGCCAAGAGTTGCCCAAATACAACATAACGGTAAGCCTTGATGAGGAAGAACTGGATGGACAAACAGAACTGCAAAACCTGGCGGAGAAAATAGGAAAAGAAGAAGAGCTAGAAATCAGAATCAAGCGGAACAAAAAAGGAGAAACCACAACAGTCACATTTGCTTTGCCTCAAAAAACCAATTGGCGTAAGCAAATGGAGAAGTTTGAAAAGGAGTTAACGGAATCAGGAAACTATGTGAGTCAAGAACTTGTCAAAATTCTACAAAACAACAAATGGGAGAAGGTGAGGAACAGGGTGGTACTACGTCATCGCTACCAGCAAGAATTTGACAAAATATGGGAGACGCAAAGCAAGGCATATTCCTTTCTCAAAAATTGCCCTCAAGAGAGACTGGAAAAAATGGTTTCATATATCTTCCCAGGCAAGAGCGAATCGCAACACAAGCTCAGAAAAGAAGCTCTTGCCGGTGGCCTAAAACACCTCATTCGAAATCAAGTAATTTATTATCAGCGCCCTTTAAAATTACAGGCGGACCTTATCAGTAAATGTCAATTTGAAAAGGAGGAAACGGTTTTAGCCAATTCGCATCCTTTGTTTCAGGAATTCAGGTGTTGGGATCAGATTAACCGATTGTACATCACCTCAAAACAGGAAGTTTGGAACGAGAAAAAGAAGAAAACCACGTTGCAATACACCAACCGATTTTTGACCAACGAAGAAAAGCAGGAACTACACCGCAAGCTGCTCAATCAAAAACAAGTGGGCTTCTCTGAAGTGGCTAAAATAGTGAAACTCAAAAACGACAAAACAGAATACTTAAATGGCTTAAACGCAAAAGCCAAATTGAAAGGCTGCGACACACTCAAGTCCATCAAAGACAAATTGGGCGAATACTTTGAAGTTCTCCATAAAAAGGACAATGAAATCGCCACCAAAATTTGGAAAGTCATTTTTGACAATGCCAACAACGGAAGCGAATACGACCCAACTAGCCCTAAAGTAACTGCCATCGCAGCCGCCTTAAAACCATTGGATAATGAGGCACTGGCAATCGAGTGTTCGTTAAAGCTTGCCCAAAGCATCAAGTTTCCTAGAAAATACGCCAGCCTTTCGGAAAAGGCCATCAGGAATATCCTGCCACTCATGCAGCTAAACCCAAGCCATGTTACGGAGCGAGTAAAGCAAACATTCAACTTGATACAAACAGGAGAAATTACCGATGATTTCACGATAGGAAAGCTAGAGGACTATGTCATTGACTTTGTCGAAAAAAATCCAAATGCCTTGGAAATGGGTGGGCTGATGTACGCTTTTGCCAGTTCTCTTGTTTATGGCAAGCACACGAAAGAAACCATAAAGCCGCAAATCAAAGATTACCACCATATCCAATATGTAGAACGAAACCTTAGAAACCCCATCGTTTCTCAGTTGGCAAACGAAACCATGCAAATAATCAAAGCCCTTTGGAAACAATATCGGTTCAATCCCGAAGAACTTGAAATAAGGGTGGAGCTTGCCCGCGAATTAAAAAACAGTGCTGCCGAAAGGGAGAAGATTTTTAAAAGCCAGATTAAAAGTCAAAAAATAAATGAAGCGATCAAGAAACGATTAATTGAGCTAAAGCAAGAACCCAATCAGGGTAACATTGAACTGTACAAACTCTGGAGCACGCAAAGTAAAATAGAATATCCTGCCCCAAAAAAAGTAAACGAACCGACACAAGAAGAAATACAGAAACTAAGGTTGTGGGAAGAACAAGGGTGCATTTCACCTTATACGTTAAAATCCATCCCCTTATCAAAGTTATTCTCACCGGATCGGCTTTATGACATTGACCATATCATTCCAAAATCAAGATACTTCGATGACTCACTGGCAAACAAGGTAGTTTGTGAAACCTCCATTAATGAAGAGAAAAGCAACAGAACCGCTTGGGAATACATAACTCAACAAAACTCCCTCCTAGGTATCTGCTCTGAGGCAGATTATGTACAGCATGTAGACAAAATTTTTTATGGAAGAAAAAAACGAAATCTCTTACTGGAAAAAATACCGACCAACCCCGTAGATCGGCAAATGAAAGATACGCAATACATATCGGTAGCCGTGAAGGACGAACTGGCCAAAATAGTGGGAAGTCATAATGTAAAAACCAGCACGGGCGAGGTAACCAGTTTTTTGAGAAGCCGCTGGGGGCTGAGGGATTTGCTAATGAAGCTCACGCGAGATCGGTTTAAACACATGGAATGGTGGGACATAAACCCCGAAACCGGAGCCCCGCATGAAGAATGGGTGAAAATGGAATTTGACAAAACGAAAAACAAGAAAGTACTACGAATCAAAAACTGGAGCAAACGATACGACCATCGACATCATGCCATTGATGCGCTGACCGTTGCACTAACGGAACAAAGCCACATTCAACGATTGAACAATCTCAACAAATACCTGCAAGATGAATTGACCGCACGGCAAGACAAATTTAAACTGGAAGTGAAAGAAGGTGAAACACTATTGGAAGCCTTCTTTAATCTGGAAGAAGCAAAAAGAGTAAAAATCCAAAAGGATATAGAGAGCTCACGCCACTTTGAAATGCCTTTTGATGATTTGGTGGAACAGGCCAAAACCCATTTGGAAGCTATGACCATTTCTGTCAAGCCAAAAGATGCTTTGGGTATCTCAATGGATAAGCCCGATAAAAACACCCCTCATAAGCAGCTAAAACCCCAAGTGAAAATCAGGAGTGCCTTACATAAAGAAATGAACTACGGCAAAACAAAAGACCCCAACACAGGCCTGCTCCGAGACACCAAAACCATTGACCTCTCTAAACTTACCGCTAAGGATATTTCGCAAATTGTGGATGAAGTTCTCAGAGCGGAAATTGACGCGCACAAAAAGAAATACGAATCCATGAAAGAAGCCTTTACGGGCGAAGGGCTGAAAGCATTTAACCAAAGCAGGTTTCAACGCAAAAAGCCAACGGAACTAAAACCACCCGTGTACAAAGTAAAGACTTGGTACAGTGCCAAAGAGGATGAAGAAAGCACGTTGCAGAGGCTGTATGACGATAATGAGAAACTAAGTGTAGTGACGGGCGAAAACTATCTTTTTTTGATTTTGGAGAAAGAAGACAAAAATGGGAAAGAAAGGCTATTCGATCTGGTTTCTCTTTTTGACGCAGCAGCCATCGCAAACGATGCGCTGAGGCAAAATCATATGGATTTCAAACAAAAAATCATTGCCACACAACTCGAAAAAACACATCAAGAATTGAAAGTAGAGCTAATCAATCGCCAAATTGACCTAGAGAAAAAACAAGCTACGGCCAAGGGAGTAAGAAAAAATACATTCTCCGAACAGATTGAAAAAATTGATGTGAACTTCAAATTAAAGGTACTTTTCACTTTGCAAAAAAATGACTTGGTCTATTTGCCGGAAGGAGAAGAAGATCCAATCCCAAATTTAAACAACCATGATTTTAGCGAATGGCTTTCGCATACCGAAAACAAAAAGAGATTGAACAGCAGAGTATATAAACTTGTCAAATTCGACAAATCGAAAATAGCGCACTTTATTCCGCACAATTATGCCAATGTAATAACAGCACCTAAAGATTTGACGGAATCTCAAAAGGAAGCTTTGAAAAAACAGTATGCCGACAGGAAAATACCTAAGAGCGAATTAAACTTTGTGGAATATGGCTCCTACCGCGACTGCTCGCCTTATGAGTCTGGCGAAGCGTTTGTAAAAAGTGTAACAGAAACAGACAAACAAAAAAAGAAAGAGCAGAAGCTGATCAAAATCCAAGATAAGTGCATCAAACTACAAATTGACTGGCTGGGAAATACTAAAAGCCATCTCAAAAATGCTTTGTCATGATTACGAAGCAAGAAAGT